>Ga0307281_10000232_pt1 | contig 13918 bp, 13 predicted proteins | sample ER_DNA_120_FD_194486 | JGI IMG/M metagenome (GOLD analysis project Ga0307281, IMG submission 194486) | Bulk soil microbial communities from the East River watershed near Crested Butte, Colorado, United States - ER_DNA_120 | ecosystem: Environmental > Terrestrial > Soil > Floodplain | place...
CTGCTCGCCTTCCGCGAGCGGGACCGCGGGCGCGTCCGGGGTGACCGCCACCTGGTCCGGGCCCTTCCCGTACGCCAAACCCGCCTCGATGACGAACGGGTTGCCGCGGTACACGGCGGCCGGCCGGGTCACCGCAGTGTAGAACTCGCCCTTGATCTGCTTGTAGAGACCGTGGAGGATCGCCTTCTCGCCGATGGGCGAGATGCAGTTCGAGGGCGGCGCCATGATCTTGGTCGCCTGGATGGCCTTGTAGACCGCCTCGGCGGCGGCGCCGTGGACGTTTCGCGGCCTCGCGTTCCCCGAGAGCTTGGCCGTCCGGCAGATCTCCTGGGCGACGGCGGTGGAGACCCGGCTGAAATCGCCGGCGAGAAACCCCGCCAGCGAGTGGCTCCGGGTGTCGTGGAGCATCCGGAGAAGCACGCCGAACTCGATCCCGTAGGGATGCGGTTTGATCTCCCGGGGCTGCGGGGGCAGCTCCTGGATCGTCCGCGGGTACTCCCGCGTCTCCCCCTCCGGCGTGTGGTAGGCGAGCGTCACGTGCGGATTGGCGATGGCGACCTGCTCGAGAAACTCGTCCACCGAGGCGCGCCCTTTCTGGTAGCGCCCCTCGATCTCGAGCGTCACCTGGGTACCCCGCGGGTGGTCCCAGTCGATCTTCTTGCTCTCGAAGATCCTCGGCTCGTTCTTCTTGGTGTCGATCTGGACTTCGAAGTAGTGCGTCGCGGCCCGCGCGCCGGTGCGGGAGGTGATCTGCACCGGCTTGCCGGTCGTGAGCTGCGCGTACATGCCGGCCGCGGAGATGCCGATGCCCTGCTGGCCGCGGCTCATGCGCAGCCGGTGGAACTTCGATCCGTAGAGGAGCTTGGCGAAGATCGGCGGGATCTGCTGGCGGACGATGCCGGGACCGTTGTCGATGACCGTGACCCGGAAGCGGGTCGCCTGGCTGGCCGCGACCGGCGCCTCCTCGCCGCTCGCCGCGACCTCCAGCGTGACGACCACCTCGGGCAGGATGCCGGCCTCTTCGGCGGCGTCGAGCGCGTTGTCCACCGCTTCCTTGACGCAGGTGAGCAGGGCCTTCCTCGGATTGTCGAAGCCGAGCAGGTGACGGTTTTTGGTGAAGAACTCGGAGACCGAGATCTCCCGCTGACGGGCGCCCATCTCGGCGGCGGATGGGGCCGCCTTCAGCTCGGCGGTCGGGGGCTTGGCCAGCACGGTGGACATTTCCACTCTTTGATATCAAATCCGCGCCGTGGCCCCACCATGTAATCTTGACACGACGAGCATGACAGCCCGCTGACAGGGTCGCGCCAGGCCACCCATGCCTGGCGGGACAACTCCTTGCCGGGCTTGGCGGATTCGCTCGTCGAGCACGTGGTACGTAGCTTGCTCGGCGCTAGCGGCCCATGGAGCCCATTCCGCTTCCGCTGCACGAAGCCCTCAGCGCCTTCAAGCGGAAGCTCGTCCTCGACGTGCTCGAGCGCTACTCCGGTAATCGCAGCCGGGCCGCCGCCGCGCTCAAGATCGAGCGGACGTCCCTCCTGCGCCTCATCCGCGAGTTCGAGATCGCGGAGCTGGCGCCCGGTCATCGCGGGCGCCCGTCGTCACGCCGCTAGCGCATCCGCACCACCAGCCGACCAGCCGACCAGCCCTTGCCGCTGCCGCGTCCGAGTATACGTGCCGTAGATGTCACATTGACCCGTCTCCGCGCCCGAGCCTAGAGTCCCCGATCACCGGCCCTCGACGCACCAACGCGCGGAAGGCGGGCTACGCAATTCCTCGGACACGAGGAGGGTCACATGACGAAGACACGACTGGCCCTGGCGATGCTTGCCGTCTTGCTCGGTGTGCTGATGGGTGTGGTGAGCGCTCCCTACGCCCAGCTCCATCTTCGCGCGCGCGATCCGGGGCCTCGAGGCGGACCCGACGCCGCGGGGGGCCCGCTGCCCGGCCTCAACGCGGCGCAGCTCGCTTTCTTCGAAGCGGGCCAGGAGGACTTCCGGGAGGAGGAAGGGGTGGGCGACGGCCTGGGGCCGCGCTTCAACCTGAATAGCTGTGCCGGGTGCCACACGCAGGGGGGCATCGGGGGAACGAGCCCCGCGGTGAATCCCCAGGTCGCGATCGCGACCGCCTTCGGCGCCCGCAACAGCGTCCCGTTCTTCGTGAAGTCCGACGGTCCCGTGCGGGAAGCGCGATTCAAGTACAAGCCCGACGGGACGCGGGACGGCGGCGTGCACGCCCTCTTCGTCGTGAGCGGACGGGTTGACGCGAGCGGAAACGCGAGCGGGTGCGGAATCCGGCAGCCGGACTTCGCGGCCCAGGCCCGGGCGGGCAATCTGATCTTCCGGGTTCCCACCCCGGTCTTCGGGGCCGGCCTGATCGAGCAGATCCCCGACGGCACGATCGTGGCGAATCAGGCCGCGAACGCCCCCCGCAAGGGCACGCTGGGCATCCGCGGCCGGCCGCACCGCGTCCCGCTCAACGGCACGACCAACGTGAACGGCAACGACGGCACCATCGCGCGCTTCGGCTGGAAGGCCCAGAACAAGTCACTGCTCCTCTTCGCGGGCGAGGCCTACAACGTCGAGATGGGCATCAGCAACGAGCTCTTCCAGACCGAGCGTGACGAGACGGCGAACTGCCAGTTCGCCCAGACGCCCAACGACATCACGAACGCCGAGGCGCTCAACCCCGCGGAAGCCCTCAGCGGGATCGAGAGGTTCGCCCACTTCATGCGCTTCCTGGCGGCGCCGACCCCTTCGACGAACAAGCCGGGCGGGGCCACCTCGATCGCCAACGGCCGGGCCCTTTTCCAGAGCGTGGGCTGTGCCCTCTGCCACACGCCGACGCTCCGGACCGGCAATGCCGCGGTGGCGGCGCTCCGCGACAAGCCCGTCGATCTCTACTCGGACCTGCTGCTCCACAACATGGGGGCGGGGTTGGCGGACGACATCCTCCAGGTGCAGGCCGGACCCGACGAGTTCCGGACCGCGCCCCTCTGGGGGCTGGGCCAGCGCCTTTTCTTCCTCCACGACGGCCGTACCACCGATCTGCTGGAAGCGATCCAGGCCCATGCCAGCGGGCCAAGCGGGAAGTACCCGGCAGCCGAGGCGAATGGAGTCATCGCGGCCTACAACCGCCTCAACGAGCAACAGAAGCAGGATCTCGTGAATTTCCTCCGGTCGCTCTAGGGGCGGTGCATTGGGCAAGGCGGCGCAGCCGGTGGGCGCAGCTCCGGTCGCCACCGGCGCCGCCTTGCCCGACGAGACCCTGCGCGCGGTCGCCGCGCGGCGGGGGCTCGTCTTTCTCTCCGCGGGTGAGCTGCCCGCGACCTTGCCGCTCGTGACGAGCCTCTCGCCGAAGTACCTCCGGCACTACGTCGCGTGCCCGGTGGCGATCGACGGCGGCATCGTGACCGTGGCGACCGCCGATCCCACCAACACGTTGCTGCTCGACGATCTTCGCCAGAACCTGGGGGCCTCCGTCCGGATCTGCGTGGCGCCGGCGGGCGCGATCCTGGAGGCGATCGCGCGCACTTACGAGGCCACCACCGCGCTCCAGAAGATCGTCGACGACATCGAGCCCGCCGCGATGGATCCCGAGGGTGAGCGCGACGCGGATATCGGCCAGCTTCGCGACATGGCCTCCGAGGCCCCGGTGGTCCGCCTGGTCAACCTGCTGATCGAGGAGGCGATCACCCGCGACGCCTCGGACGTCCACATCGAGCCCTCCGAGGACACGCTTCGGGTGCGCTACCGGATCGACGGGCTCTTGTACGACCAGGAGGCGCCGCCGCGCGGGCTCCAGGCGGCGCTGACCTCGCGCATCAAGATCATGGCCGAGCTGAACATCGCCGAGCGCCGGCTCCCGCAGGACGGCCGGATCCGGGTCACCTCGCGGGGCCGGCGCGTGGACATCCGCGTCTCCACCTTCCCCACCATCCACGGGGAGTCGATCGTCATGCGGCTCCTGGACCGGTCGTCGGTGTTCCTGCCCTTCGACCGCCTGGGTCTGGTCCCGCGCGTGGCCGAGGCCTTCGAGAGCCTGATCCACCGGCCCCACGGCATCGTGCTCGTGACCGGGCCTACCGGCTCCGGCAAGACCACCACGCTCTACGCGGCGCTCGACAAGATCAATCGGGCGGATCTCAAGATCATCACGGTCGAAGACCCCGTCGAATACCAATTGAAGGGCGTCAACCAGACCCCGGTCCGGCCCAAGATCGGCCTGTCCTTCGCCTCCGGCCTCCGCCATATCGTGCGCCAGGACCCGGACGTCATCATGGTCGGCGAGATCCGCGATCTCGAGACCGCCGAGATCGCCATCCAGGCGGCGCTGACCGGCCACCTCGTCTTCTCCACGCTGCACACGAACGACGCCCCCGGCGCGGTGACGCGGCTGCAAGACATGGGGTGCGAGCCCTACCTCGTCTGCTCGGTGCTCGGCGGCGTGCTGGCGCAGCGTCTCGTCCGCCGCATCTGCCGGGCGTGCCGGGCGCCCGACCACCCCGACCCGGCGGACCTGCTGGGCATCGGGGTGACCGACGCGACCGGGGCTGAGCTATTCCGCGGCAAGGGCTGCGAGGACTGCCGGGGCACCGGATATCGCGGGCGCACCGGGCTCTACGAGCTCTTCCGCCTCACCGAGGACGCGCGGAGCCTCATCCTCGAGAAGGCGCCGACGGCCACGATCCGGCGCTACGCGGTCGATCACGGCATGGTCACACTCCGCGCGGACGGCTGGGCCAAGGCCTGCGCGGGCATCACGACGGTGGCCGAGATCCTGCGCGTGACCCAGGAGGACACGTAGTGGCCACGTTCGTCTACCAGGCCGCGGACCGGCGAGGCCGCACCATCGACGGCGTCATGGAAGCGCCCGACATGCGTGCGGCCATCGAGCAGCTCCAGCGCGACACGTACTATCCCATCCAGGTCACGCCCCAGGACGCGGTGGGCCGGCCCGCCCGGGGCCGCGCGCTCCGCCCGGCCTGGGCTCGGTTGGGCTCGCGACGCGTGGCCGGGCGCGACCTCGTCGCCTTCACCCAGCGGCTCGCGACGCTGCTCGAAGCCGGGGTTCCCCTCGATCGGGCGCTGGCGATCCAGGCCGAGCTGGCGCCGACCGACCGCCTCCGGACCATCACGAGCGGCGTCCTGGACGACGTCCGGGGCGGCACGTCCCTCGCCGAGGCGTTCGCGAAGCACCATCCCCATCCCTTCTCGCGGCTCTACGTCAACATGGTGCGGGCGGGAGAGCGAGGGGGCGTGCTCGAGACCACGCTCAAGCGCCTGGCCGAGTTCCTGGAGGAGGCCCAGGCGCTCCGCGACACGGTGGTCTCCGCCCTCATCTACCCGGCGCTGCTCACCGTGGTCGGCGGCGCCGCGGTGGTGTTCCTCATGACGTTCGTCATCCCGCGCTTCGCCGACATCTTCCGCGACCTCGGCGGCGCGATCCCGGCACCGACGCGGGTCCTGCTCGCGGTGAGCGGGTGGCTCCAGCACTTCTGGTGGCTCCTCGGGCTGGGTGGGCTCGCGGTCGCGCTCGCGGGTCGCCTGGTCCTCGGGACGGCCGGAGGTCGGCTCGGGGCCGACCGGCTCATCCTGCAGGTGCCCGTGATCCGGGAGGTCATCCTCGAGTACGAGATCGCGCGGCTCGCGCGCACGCTGGGGACGCTGCTCGGGAGCGGCGTGCCGCTCGTCTCGGCGCTCGCCCTCGTCAAGGAGACGAGCTCGAATCGCCACCTCGCCCACGCGGTGGGCGGCCTCGGGGAAGCCGTGAAGCGTGGGGCCGGCCTCGCTCGGCCCATGGCCGCCGCCGGCGTGTTCCCACCGCTGGCCATCCACATGGTGCGCGTGGGCGAGGAGACCGGGCGGATCGAGGACATGCTGCTGAAGGTGGGCGCCACGTTCGAGGCGGACACGCGGCGGCGACTCAAGCGACTGATCGCGCTGGCGGAGCCCAGCATCATCCTGGTCATGGGCCTCCTCGTCGGATTCATCGTGGTGGCGATGCTGCTGGCGATCTTCTCGATCAGCGAGATTCCGCTATGAGCCCCCGTGTGACCAGAAGTCGGGTCACGGCCGCGCTCCGGAGCCAGCGCGGCTTCTCGCTCATCGAGCTGCTCGTGGTGATCATCATCCTCGGCCTCATCGCCGGGCTGGTGGGCCCGCGCCTCTTCGGCCGGGTCGGCCAGTCCAAGCAGGCGACGGCCCGGGCGCAGATCGAGCTGCTCGGCGCGGCGCTGGATCAGTACCGCCTCGACATCGGGGCGTATCCCGCGGTGGCGGGGGGCCTTCCGGCGCTGGTGCAGAACCCCAACGTGCCGAACTGGAACGGGCCGTATCTCAAGAAGAACGCGGTCCCGTCCGATCCGTGGGGGAAGCCCTACCAGTACAAGTGCTGCCCGGGTGATCACGGCGACTACGACATCTGGAGCCTCGGCGCCGACGGGGCACCGGGAGGCGAGGGCGAGAATGCCGACATCGCCTCGTGGGAGACCAGGTGAGACGCGGCTACACCCTGATCGAGACGACGGTCGTGCTCCTGGTGCTCGCACTGGCCGCCGGGCTCGCGGCCCCGGCGATCGGGCGGGGGCTCGACGCGATCCGGCTCCGCGCGGAGGTCGCGGGCGTCGCCTCCTTCCTGCGCGCCGCGCGGGAGCGCGCGATCGTGCAGCGCCACGCGCTCGAGGTGGGGATCGAGGGGGACGGGCGCACGCTCGTGCTGAAGGCGGGCGAAGAGGACGTGCGCGCGGTCCGGCACCTCGCCCCCTTCCTGCACATCGAGGCCGATCCGCGGGAGGCGCGGACCGTGACCTTCTTCGCCTACGGCCTCTCGACCGGCGGGCGCTTCCGGCTCGAGGCCCCGGGGCCGGTCGTCTACGTCGTGACGGTGAGCCCCCTGACCGGGCGCGTCTCGACGCGGCGGGGCGAATCATGAACGCCGAGCGCGGGTTTACGCTGCTTGAGGTGCTCGTCGCCACCCTGATCCTCGGCCTCGCGGTCGTGTCCTTGATCCAGCTGAGCTCGCAGGGGCTCCGCTTGCTCAAGCACTCGGACGACCAGCAGCAGGCCGCGCTCCTCGCGGATCGGCTGGCCCGGGCGGCGGAGCCGCTTGCCGAAGGCGTGGAGACCGGACAGGAAGGGCCGATGACGTGGGAGCGGCGGGTCGCGCTCATGGGCGGTCCCGATGAGCTGATTCCGCCGAGCGGACCGACCCCGGAGCTCCGGGCGCTGACCGTGACGGTCCGATGGGGCCCCGGGCGCTCGCTTGAGCTCGCGAGCCTGCGCCTCATCCCGCGCCCGCCGGAGGCCGCCCGATGACGAGGGCCCCCGCGGCCGGCTTCACGTTGATCGAGATCGTCATCGCGCTGACCCTGGTCGCCGCGCTGCTCGCCATCACGTTCAGTGGGCTCCGGGTGGGCCTGGCCGCCTGGCGCCAGGGGGATGCCCGGGCGGAGCACCTCCAGCGCGCCCGCAGCCTGAACCAGCTCCTGGTTCGCGCGGTGGGCGGCGCGCATCCGTATCGGGTGGACGCCGCGGGACCGGAGCCGGCTCCCCCCACGTTCCAGGGCGAGCGCGACCGCCTCGCCTTCGTGACCGCCCGGCCGCCGGTCCCACTGGCCGCCCCGATCGCGTTTACCGCGGTGTCCCTGTCCCTCGAGGACACCGGGCTCACCATTCGCGAAGCGGCCCTCCCGAGCCGCGACCTCTTCGGGGCGCTCGTCCCCGTGCTCGCCGATCCGAGCGTCGCGGCCATTCAATTCCGTTATCTCCGCGGCGAGGACCGGACGTGGGCGGAGCGCTGGGACGCGGCGGCCGAGCAGGCGCTGCCCGCCGCGGTCGAGATCACGCTGGCCGATCAGCCGCCGGTCGTCGTGCCGATCCGGGTGGTCGCGCCGTGAGACGCGAGCGCGGATTCGCCCTCCTGGGCGTGATGCTGGTGGTGGCCCTCCTCACCGTCGTGGTGCTGGAGCTGGCGGTCGCGATGCGGCTGGAGGCCTCGGCCGGCCGGGCGTTCAGGGAAGAGCTGCTGGCCTCCCATCTGGCGGAGGCGGCCGTGCAGCAGGCGCTGCGCGAAGTGGTGAGCCAGGCGCCGATCCAGGGGGTGAACGAGGCGGGCGCGCTCGTCTTCTACCGCGTCGTGCCCGGGTCCACCTTGCCGATGCGGCTGCCGTCTCTCCGTCGTGACCGGGTGCCCCTGGGCCCGGGCGAGTTCAGCTATCGGCTCACCGACGAGGAGGCGCGGCTCAACCTCAACACCGCCTCCCCGGCCCGCGTCGGCCGCCTGCTCCAGGCGCTCGGGCTCGACCGTCGGGCCCGCGACGTCGTCGTGGACTCGCTCCAGGACTGGAAGGATCCCGACGAATTGCCCCGCGCGAACGGCGCGGAGAGCGAGGACTACTACATGAAGCGACCCGTCCCCTACCACGCCCGGAACGCGCGTCTTCAAGATCCGGCCGAGCTGCTCCAGATCCGTGGCGTCACCCGGGAGCTCTACCTGGGCCGCGACGAGCGGCCCGGCCTGGCCGCGATGACCACGGTCTTCGGCCGCGAGGGGGTGAACCTCAATACCGCGCCGGCCCCCGTGCTGGCCGCGCTCGGGCTGTCGGACGCCGAGATCACCGACGTCGTCCAGACGCGGACCCGCGCGCCGTACACGGTGGTGCCCGGTCGGTTCACCGGCCGGGGGCTCGGGGTGGGAAGCGCCACCTTCCGCATCGAGGCCGAGGGCTGGGTGATGGGGGCGCCGAAGGCCCGCATCGTGGCCATCGTGCAGCGCGGGACCCCATCGTCGACGGGTGCCAGGCCCGACGACCTGGCCGCGCTCGGCCTCACGATGCTCTCCTGGCGCGTGGGAGAGGACCGATGAGCCGCTCGCGGGTCGGCCTCACGTTCGACGAGGGGCACGTCGTGGTCACCGCGGTCCGCGGACCCGGCCGGCTCGAGCAGTTCCGCCTCGAGCCCGACGAGACCCTGGCCGTGCGACTCGCCAGTGAGCTCGACGCGCGTGGGCTCGGCCGGCCACGCGTGCGGGTGGGCATCGACCGGAGTCTCGCGGTCGTCAAGACACTCGAGCTGCCCCGCACGGCGAGCGGACGCCTCCGGCCGATGGTGGCTTTCGAGCTCGAGCGCCACGTGCCCTTTCCGACCCAGGACATCCGGTTCGATTGCGTTGCGGTCGGCAACGCGCCCAGCGACACCCGGCGCATCCTCGTCATGGCCGCGGAAGGCCGGACGGTGGACGGCGCCCTCCGCCTGCTCGACACGCTCAAGCGGCCGCCCCAGTCGGTGACGGCCGCCTGCCACGATCTCCCGGCGCTCCTGTCGCGTCGCCGCTCGGGGGGCCGGGTCGTCTGGATTCACCGCCACGGCCCGCATACCGATCTGCTCTGCGTGGACGAGGGTGCGGTGCTCCTGAGCCGGAGGGTCCCGACCGGCAGCGACGCCGACCTCGCCGAGGAGATCGCCCGTAGCCTGCCGCTGGCCGACTGGACCGAGTGCGACGCGGTCTGGGTCTCGGGCGACGACGCGGAGCGCATCCGGGTGGCGATGAGGCGCGGCGGGAAGGGCGCCCCGGTGTCCGCGCCCCCGTTCGGCCGGGCGGGGGCCCGCCTGATCGCGCGGCTGCCCATCCGGCGTCGCGGCGCCGGGCTCCTCGCGCTGGCCGTCGCTGTCGGGCGCCGGCGCCCCCGCCTGAACCTTTTGCCCGCTGCGGTGCGTCCGCTCTCGATGTCGTGGACCCACCGGGTCACCGCCGGGCTGGCCGCCGCCGCGGCAGTGCTGGGGCTCGGGCTGCTGCTCGCGCACGGCCAGGCCCAGGAGCGATACCTCGCGCGGGTGTCGGAGGAGATCCGCCGGCTCGACCCGGAGGTCAAGGCCGTCGAGCAGCTCGGGGCGCAGGTCCTCCAGCAGAAACGGCTCCTGGTTACGCTGCAATCGGCGGCGGCGGGAGGGCTCCGCTCGCTGCCCGTCCTGAGGGAGCTCACCGAGCTCATCCCGACCGACGCGTGGCTGCAGTCGCTGACCATGGACCGCCAGGGCCTCGAGCTCACCGGCCAGGCGACCGCGGCCAGCCAGCTCATCCCGCTCCTCGATGGGTCGCCCTCGCTCGAACGCGTGGAGTTCACCGCGCCGGTCACCAAGGTCCAGACCAAGGAGCAGTTCCGGATCCGCGCGAACTGGGAGGAGCCCGCGCCGGCGCGCGCCGGCCCCTCCGACGGAGCGGAGCAATGACCGTGTTGAGTCGCCGCGAGCGCATCCTGATCCGGTTCGGCGTCGCCGGCTTGCTCACCCTCGGCGGCTACCTGTTCGTGGTCGAGCCCATGCTGGCCCGGCAGCGCGAGGTGGCGGAGCTGATCCCGATCCGCGAGGCGACGCTCGAGCGCCGGCGCCTCACGGTCGCCCAGCGCGAGCTGTTGACGGCCGAGCGGGAGGCCCTGGCTCAGCAGGTCGAGGCCGCCTCGGCGGGATTCCTCGCCGGCCCCACCGCGCCCCTCGCGGCGTCGGAGCTCCAGAAGCTCGTGAAGGAGCTGGCGGCGGCCGCGGAGGTCGACGTGCGGAGCGAGCGCGTCATGGCCCCGGTGGATCTCACGGGCATCCTCGAGATCCCCATCGAGCTGACGGTGGCCTGCACGACCCGGCAGGTCGTCGCCCTGCTCACCCGGCTCGAGCAGACGCCGCGACTCCTCCGCGTCAAGGATCTCAAGATCCGGGTGGCGGCCCCCGGCCAGCCCCGCGAGCTCCTCACGACGCTCACCGTCTCGGGCTACCTGCGGTCCACCGCGCCGGCGCCGAAGCCCGCCGACCGGCCCGCGTCCGGCGAGCGCTCATGATCCTGAGTCGGTGGCGGTGGCTCCTGCTCGACCTCGTGCTGGCGTGCCTCGTCTGCGTCGCCGGCGTCGGCCTGGTCCGAGAAGTGGTCGAGGGCCGGTCGCTGCCTCCGGCCCAGGACCTCCCGGAACCCGGCCCGCGGCCGGCGGCGGAGGTCCCCGACGCGGCTCGAGCCTCCGCAGGGGGCCCGCGAGGCGGGCCGGCCGAGTATGGCGTCATCGGGGCCCGCAACCTCTTCGCCGCGTCACGGGGCGAGGTGGCCGTGGTGGCGCCCGCGCTGGAGGGCGGCCTGAAATCGGTCCTGCACGGAATCGTGATCGACGGCGAGCGGAGCCGGGCCTATCTCGACGATCCGGTGGCCAAGCGGGTCTTCGGCTACGCAGTGGGCGACGCCGTCGCCGGGGGCCGGCTCGAGCAGATCCTGGATGACCGCGTGATCATCCGGCGGCCCGAGGGCGTGGTCGAGGTCCTGCTCCAGGATCCTTCGAAACCCCAGGCGGACGAGCCCGCCCCGATCGCCACGCCGACGAAGACGCGGCGACCGGGCTCCAGGTCGGCGCCGGAGCCGCAGAGCCAGGCGCCCGCGGGTCCGCCCAGCCCGGAGCCGGCGACTCCGTCCGCTCCGGGTCAGGTGCCGCGGTGACTGCGCCCGTGCGGGCCGTGGCGATACTCCTGCTCCTCGTCGTGGTTGCGCTGTCCGCCTGTGCCCCAGCGACCCATCCCGCTCCGCCCAAGGCGGCTCTGGAGCCGTCGCCGACTCGCGTCGAGGTGACGACGGAGGCGGCCCCGTCATCGCCGCCGCCCGCCGAGCCGGCGCCGGCCCCAGCCGTCCCGCCCGTCGAACCGGCCCCCCAAGCCGCGCCTGCGCCGCCCGTCCCGCCGCCGTTACCGGCCCCATCGACGCCGTCGCGCGCGCCCGCCCGCGGGCGGTTCGTCAAGCTCAACTTCGACAATGCGGCCGTCGAGGTCGTGGTCCAGGCGGCGGCCGAGATCGTCGGCTTCAACTACGTCCTGGGGCCGAACGTGCGCGGCCGGAAGGTGACGCTGCAGACCATCGGCCAGATCGGGAGCGACGAGGTCTTCCCGCTTCTGCTGACCATCCTCGAGGTCAATGGGCTGGCCGCGGTGAAGGCGGGCAACGTCTACCGGATCATCGCGCGTGAGGGCGCGCAGCAGTCGCCGCTCCGGACCTTCGTCGGCCGCGAGGCCGCCCCCGGCCCGCCCGCCGACGAGGTCGTCACCCAGATCGTGCCGCTCCAGTTCCTCGACGCGGGGGAGGCGATGACGCTCCTGCGCCCCTTCGTCGCCCAGGACGGCGCCATCAGCGCGCACCGAGATACGAATGTCCTCATTCTGACCGACACCGCCGCGAACATCCGTCGGCTCCTCGAGATCCTGAAGCCGGTGGACGTGGCGGACGCCAGCGATGAGCCGCAGGTCATCCCGCTCAAGCACGCGGACGCCCAGGAGCTGGCGCCGGTCCTGCTCCAGCTCTTCACAACCGGGCGGCTCCGGGCAGGCGGCGCCCCGGCCGGGTTCGCGACCCCGAGCGCCCCGCCGGTCCCCGGCGCCCCGCCGCGCGCCCCCGCTGCCGCGTTCGAGCCCGGCGGCGCGAGCGACCGCCTGCCGCTCGTCGTGGCCGACCGGCGCTCGAACTCGCTTCTCGTCACCGCCCGGAAGCCCGCGCTGGAGACGATCCGGCGGCTCGTGGTCAAGCTCGACGTGAACGTCCACGGCGGTCAGCGCGTCTTCGTCTACTTCGCGGAGAACACGAAGGCGCGCGACCTCGCGGCCACCCTCGACGCGATCTACGGCCGTGGCGACCGCGCCACCCCCGCGGCCGCGTCGGGTCCGCGCACGCCTGGCCTGCCTCAGCCCGTGTCGGTGCCGCGGTCCTCCGGACCGGTGCCCTCGGGCGTGACGGTCGAGGGAGTACCGCCCCAGGCCGAGATCCGCCTGGTCGCCGACGAGGTCACGAACGCCGTCGTCGTCACCACGTACCCGCGACTCTGGACGGAGATCGAGGAGACGATCAAGAAGCTCGACAAGATGCCGCGTCAGGTGCTGATCGAGGTGCTCGCCGCGGAGGTGACGCTGACCGACGATACCAAGCTCGGCATGGAGTGGGCTCTCCGGAGCGGCCGCTTCGACGTGAGCTCGTCGCCCTCGGGCACCCTGCCGTCGCGGCCGTCGCGCAGCCTGATCCCTCTCGGAGGGATCGTTCCTCCCGGGCTGAACCTGTTCACCTTCGCGGCGGACAAGTTCCTGGCGGCGCTGAACGCCCTCGCGAGCGAGAACAAGGTCAACGTGCTCTCGAGCCCCTCGATCATGACCACCGAGAACAAGAAGGCGGTCATCAACGTGTCGACATCCGTCCCCATCGTGACCGCGCAGCAGGTGCCCGTCGCGACGGGAGGCATCACCGGCAACGCGATCACCCAGACCGTCGAGTACAAGGACGCGGGGGTCATCCTCACCGTCACCCCCCGGATCGGCGAGCAGGGCACGGTGGCACTCGACGTCCGGCAGGAGGTCAACGAGGTCGGCGCCCCCGAGCCCCCGCCGATCAACTCACCACGCTTCACGAAGCGCGAGGCCGAGACCTCCGTGGTGCTGCTGAGCAACCAGACGCTCGTCCTGGGCGGCCTCATCCAGACCCGGCGCACGAACATCCGGATCGGCATCCCCGGACTCAGCCGGATTCCGATCCTCGGCCTGCTCTTCGGCTCCAAGGAGGAAAAGATCGAGAAGACCGAGCTGGTGCTCATGATCACGCCGCGCGTCGTGGGAACGGCGGTCGACGCGGCCCGCATCACCGAGGAGATGCGGCGCGCCACGCCCGAGCTGGAGGAGTCCATCCGTCGGGCGCCGCGGGCCCCGACGCCATCGCCGCGCTGATGGGCCGTTTCGACCCCGGTCTCGCGAGGATATACTCTATGGAGGACGACCGAGGAGACTGAGCACGACTGCGATGGACCGCTCGAGACAAGGGGCTCCGGGGGACCGGGGCCCCTTGGTTTCTTCCCGGGGTCGGTGAGCGTGGACTTGAGCGGGAGGGGCACATGGCCAGCGTGATCGTGAGAGGCGGCGCC
>Ga0307281_10000233_pt1 | contig 13916 bp, 14 predicted proteins | sample ER_DNA_120_FD_194486 | JGI IMG/M metagenome (GOLD analysis project Ga0307281, IMG submission 194486) | Bulk soil microbial communities from the East River watershed near Crested Butte, Colorado, United States - ER_DNA_120 | ecosystem: Environmental > Terrestrial > Soil > Floodplain | place...
TTGGACCGCGCGGGGTCCTGAACCGGCGATCTCCCGCTCGGTCTCGAGCACCTTGACCCGCCGGCGCAGCTCGGTCAGCTCGGCCCGCTCATCGGCGCTCAGCGGCCCGCTGCCCGGCTCGAACCCCGTGGCCCTCACGGATCCACAACCGAGCTCGTTGGTGATCCCGAGCTCGAGCGCCGTCTGGCAGATCGACTGGCCCGACGTCCTGGCGAGCCGCACGGCCTCGGCCTTGAACTCCTCCGTATACCGACGACGCTTCGCTGCCAACGTGGACTCCTTCCCGCGGCGTCTGCCGCGATGGTAGGTGTCCACGAAAGCGGGGCAGGCTCAGGGAGCTCTCGGCGGTAGCGCCGCCACCTGACCGCGGGCGTCGCACACTGTGGCTCCCCGCGCGACCGGGCACGGTCGCGCGGGGACCTCGATCCGGTCAGTACGATCGGATCAGTGGTGCGGTGGCGGGGTGACGACGTCCGTCGACACGTCGTGCGCGACCGACCCGAACTGGGCCGGGTAGGCCGCGGTCCCGATGGACATGTTGCCGCCCCCATCGCGCGAGTCGAACCTGTCCGTGAAGGTCTCCTTCGAGCCGTCCGGGAAGATCGTCACGCTGCGCGACTTCACCGTGGTCGTCCCTGTCGTGGCGGTCAGCTCGAGCGTGGCGGAGACCGTGACCTGGGTGATCACGTCCTTGTTGGTACAGCTGTTGATGACCTCCTGCTGCGCATCCATGGTCGCCGACGCCGTCGCGTGGCCGAGCGCCTTGTCGATCTTGATCGTGGCATCTGTCGACTCGCCGAAGATGAAGGTCAGGATGCTCCCAGCAGTGCTCTTCCCTCCCTTCTTGCAGGTGACGTCCTGAACGATGAACGAGCCGATGTCCATGATGTGGACGGATTCGCCGTCGACCGTGCCGATCGTGGCGCCCACGTTGACGTTGGAGTCCCCCGCGCTCCAGCCACCGAATGCCTGATACGTGTCAGCGTTTCCGCCTCCTGTCGTATCGGCCATCACCGATGGCACCCCGACCACCAGTGAGAACACGCCGGCCACGGCCAGGCTCGTCATCCCGCGTCTGAACATCGTCGACCTCCACTCCACGAGCGAGTCGGAGCGCGACGGGGTGGCCCCGTGGCGACGGGTACACCTCTGGGCGCGCGCTCTCTATCGGCGACCGTAATCGCGCGCCGTTATCTGGCGTCTCGGTGGTCCGGCCGCGTCGGCTCGCTGTGCGGGCCGCGCGCGTCAGCCGGGCGGGTGGACCGGTGTCGGCAGCGGCTCCCGGCGGACGCCGGCCAGCAGGTTCGCGGCGGCCATGGCCGCCATCTTGCCGCGGGTCGCCCGCGATGCCGACGCGATGTGCGGCACGATGAGGCAGTTGTCCATCCCCACGAGCGGGTCGTCCATCGGGATCGGCTCGGGGTCCGTGACGTCGAGCGCGGCGGCCGCGATGACCCCGTGGCGCAACGCGTCCGCCAGCGCGCGATGGTCGATGACCGGGCCACGGGACGTGTTGACGAGAACGGCCGTCGGCTTCATCCAGGCCAGGGTCTCGGCCTTGATCAGGCCGCGGGTCTCCTCGGACAGGTTGACGTGGATCGACACGTAGTCGCAGCGCGGCAGCAGGTCTTCGAGCGGAAGGAACGTGGCGCCGAGCGGCTCGGCGACCTCGTCCGGCACGCGGTGCAGGTCGTGGTAGAGGATCTCCATCCCGAACCCCTGCGCACGCCGGGCGACCGCCTGACCGATCCGGCCGAAGCCGACGATCCCGATCGTCGCGCCGTGGACATCGGGGCCGAGGAGCAGCATCGGGCCCCACGTCCGCCACTGCCCAGCCCGTACGTAGCGATCGCCTTCGGGCAACCGCCGGGCGGCCGCCATCAGCAGGGCGAAGGCCAGGTCGGCGGTCGTCTCGGTCAGGACGCCAGGCGTATTCCCGACGGCGACGCCTCGCCTGGCGCATTCGGCGACGTCGATGTTGTCGAAGCCGACGGCGTAGTTGCTGACGACCTTGAGCCCGGGACCGGCGGCGTCGAGGAAGACCCCGTCCACACGATCGGTCAGCAGGGTCAAGACGCCGTCACGACCGGCCACCCGGCGAAGCAGCTCGTCGCGCGGCGGCGGGAGCTCGTCGGTCCACAGGTCCATCTCGCAGACGGCCCGGACCGCGGCCAGCCCCTCGTCCGGGATGACCCGCGTGACGAAGACCTTCGGCCGCTCGCTCATACCCGTGCCGCGACCAGCGGCGTCACGAGCGTCCGGATCCGAACGAGCGCCTCGAGCAGGTTCGCCTGTGAGTTCGCATAGCTGATCCGGATATGGCCATCGCCGAGCCCACCGAAGGCCGAGCCGGGCAGGACACAGACACCCGCCTCGTGGAGGAGCCGCTCGGCCAGGTCGGCCCCGGTCAGTCCGGTCCCCGAGATGTCCGGGAAGACGTAGAACGCGCCGAGCGGCTTGCGGCAGTCGATGCCCGGGATCGCATTGAGCCCCTCGACGATCAGGTCGCGTCGGGCCTTGAACTCGACGACCATAGCATCCACATCGTCCTGCGGCCCGACGAGCGCCTCGACTGCGCCGACCTGGGCGAACGTCGCCACCCCGCTGATGGTGTTGATGATGAGCTGGCTGTAGGTCTTGACGAGCGACTCCGGGACGATCGCATAGCCCATCCGCCAGCCGGTCATGGCAAACGTCTTGGAGAACCCGTCGAGGACGATCGTCCGCTCGGCCATGCCCGGCAACGACGCGATCGAGACGTGCTCCGCGCCGTCGTACAGGATCCGGCCGTAGATCTCGTCTGCCAGGACCCACAGGTCATGGCGGATGGCCAGCTCGGCGATCCGCTCGAGGTCGCCCCGGGTCAGCACGCCACCCGTCGGGTTCGCCGGCGAGTTGATGATGAGGACGCGGGTCATCGGCGTGATCAGCGAGGCGAGCTCGGCCACGTCGAGCCGGAAGTCGTTCGCCATCCGGATCGGGATCGGGACCGGCGTCGCCCCAACGAACCGAGTCAGCGATTCGTAGATCGGGTAGCCCGGGTCCGGGACGAGGACCTCGTCGCCCGGATCCACCAGGCCGAGGATCGCGTACAGCATCACACCCTTGCCACCGACCGTGACGAAGACCTGGAACGGTTCGACGGGGAAACCCTTGCGCGCCGACGCGTCGGCGGCGATCGCCTCGCGCAGGGTCGGGATCCCGGCGAACGGCGGGTAGTGGGTCGCACCGGCATCGAGTGCGGCCTTGGCTGCCGCCCGGACATTCGCCGGGGTGTCGAAGTCCGGCTCGCCGATCTGGAGATGGACGATCGAGCGACCCTCTGCCTCGAGCGCCCGGGCGCGAGCGGAGACCTCGAACGCGCTCTCCGTGCCGATCGTGCCCATCCGGGCGGCGATACGCATGCCGGGACCTCCGATCAGGGCAACATCTGGCGAAGGACGAATCGAACGTTCGCTGGGCGCTCGGCGAGCCGTCGCATGTACCACGGGTACCAATACTCACCGTACGAGACGAGGGTCTGGACGCGGTAGCCCTCCCGCGCCAGGCGGAACTGCTCGTTGGTGCGGATCCCGTAGAGCATCTCGACCTGGAACGCGTCGAGACCGATCCCGGCTGCACCGATTTGCGCGGCGATCTGCTCGATGAGCGCGACGTCATGCGTCCCCAGGCCGAACCGGATCGGGCGTCCGCGGCCGTCAATCAGGAAGCGGACCGCCAGGCCAAGGAAGTTCGCATCGACGGCGTGACGGTCGCGATAGGCGATGGACGCCTTCTCGTCATATGCGCCCTTGACCAGGCGGATGGCCGGGTCGAGCGGTCGCAGCCGCTCCATGTCGGCGGCCGTCCGGCGCAGGTACGCCTGGAGGCAGATCCCCGTCTTCGGTTGGGTCGCGCGCAGGCGCTCGTAGAGCGCGATCGTCGCCTCGACGTAGGCGCTTCCCTCCATATCGATCCAGAGATACGAGCCGGCGGTGGCCGCGTGTGCGGCGATGCGCTCGAGGTGGCCGAGGCAGACGTCCGGGTCCAGATCGAGGCCGAGCTGGGTCGGCTTGACCGAGACCTCGCCGGTGATCCCGGCGGCCACGATCTTGTCGATCGCCCCGATGTAGTGGGCGGCCACCTCGTCGGCCTCGGCGACCTGCTGGAGGTTCTCGCCCAGACGCGTGTATAGCGTCCCGATCCCAGCGGCCTCGAGCGGCAGCGCCGCGGCCAGCGCGTCCTCGAGCGTCTCGCCGGGCATGAAGCGCCGGACCGCGCGTCGCATGAACCGGAACCGTGGCAGGTGTTCCTTAAGCCAGCGGTTTCGGGCGGCCCACAGCAAGACTCTGCGCATGTGGCACTCCGGCGACGGTCCGATCGGAACCTTTTGGATGATAGGCGACCGGACGGCTAGAATCGCAGCCGATGACCCGTTTCTACGATCTCGACGCTGCCAACGCCGCCGTCCGCGAGCTCGACGACATCGTCCGCCTGCTCGGCGAGCAGCGCGCCGAGCTCGTGCGGCTGCGCGACGAGGTCCTGGCCGCCGGCGGTGGCGCCGGCGATGGCGCTACGACGGCGGTCGCCGACCGCGCCGACCGTGGCGATCGTGCCGAGCTCCCGGACGACGGCCCGCCCGTCGATGACCTGCGCCTGACCCAGCTGCGGATGCAGGGCCTCATCGACCAGATGGCCGCTGGGGTCGCGCGGATCGACGCGATGGGCCTCACCCTCCGAGACATCGAGCATGGCCTGGTCGATTTCCCGGCGCTCGTGGCGGGGCGGCAGGTCTGGCTGTGCTGGCAGCGCGGCGAGACCGCGATCGGCTGGTGGCACGGCCTCGACACTGGGTTCGCGGGACGCCGCCCGCTCACCGAGCTGGCATGACCGAGCGCTCGGTCGTCGTCGGGCGGGACGGACGCGCCAAGGCCTATCGGCCACTCCCCGCGGCGGTACGCGACGCAGCCATCGAGAGCGGACTGGCGGCGTACGACCGGGGAGACTACTTCGAGGCGCACGAGGAGCTCGAACCCGCCTGGATGGGCACCGACGATCCCGCGGAACGGGCGCTGCTGCAGGGTCTGATCAAGGTCGCGGCCGCCTACGTCCATGACGTCCGCGGCAACCCGCTCGGGATCGGCCGCAACCTCGAAGGCGCGCGAGCCTTGCTCGAGCAGGCGCGTGAGGACGACGGCGAGGGCGGTCCGGCTGACGCCATCGCCGGGCTCGATGTCGCGAGGCTCATCGGCGACATCGACGCGCGCCTGGCCGACCTTGCCGCCCACCCCGAGGGACCCACCCTCGGGCCACCCGAGCTCGCCAGGACCCGAAGGAGCACTCCGTGACGATGCCCGCCCCGATCCCGACGGTCGATGTCACCGAAGCCGAGCGCCGCCTCCGCGAGGATGCGGCGGGCCCGATCCTCCTCGACGTGCGCGAGCCAGCCGAATTCGTCGTGGTCCGAGCCCCGGGCGCGGTGCTCGTGCCGACCTCCCAGTTCATGACGCGGATCGGTGAGCTCCCGGCCGACCGACCGCTGCTGGTCGTCTGTCACGTTGGTGGCCGATCCGCGGCGGTGGCCGGGTACCTGATCCGTGCCGGGCGAACGGATGTCGCCAACGTCGCGGGCGGGATGGAGGCGTGGGAACGAGCCGGCCTACCGGTCCGCCGCGGCCCGGTGGCTCCGGGCGAGGGGGACTTTCCCGCCGGCTGAGGTTGCTTCAGCGGTCGGTCGGTGCTGGGGACCCGGACGGGCCGAGAGACGGCCCACGCTCGCACGCCCCGAGTACGTGCCGCGCCGGCGCGACGCACCTTCCGTGGCAACGGGGGCGGTCTCCAGTGACCAACGCAACATTCTTCGACGAGCGACGTGGTTGGGCTCGCTCAAGGAGGGTGGCAGATGGCACGCAGACGCGGGGATCGCTCGCTGAGGGAAGCCGAGCAGCTGGAGATCCGGCGGCGGGTGGCGGCAGGTGAGCCGATCGCGAGCGTGGCGGCCGAGGTCGGCCGATCGACGCGCTCGGTCAGTCGCGTCCTGAACCGGGCCGGCGGGATTCCGCCGCGGGCGGCCGCTCGGTCGGCGCTTCGGTTGACGGTCGCCGAGCGCGAGGAAGTCAGCCGCGGCCTGCGCGGCGGGGAATCGCTGCGGCGGATCGCGGGCGGGCTCGGCCGGTCACCCTCGACCGTGTCGCGCGAGGTGGCCCGGAACGGCGGCCGCCGTTCCTATCGAGCGTGGCGGGCCGAGGGGCGGGCCGCCCGCCGTGCTCGTCGACCCCGCCGCGCCAAGCTCGCCCGCAACCGGGCCCTGCGCGAGGTCGTCGAGCGCCTGCTGGCGGCCCGCTGGTCGCCCCAGCAGATCGCCTGGCAGCTGCGCCACGATCATCCGCACGATCCGGAGATGCGAGTGTCGCACGAGACCATCTATCAATCGCTGTTCGTCCAGGGCCGCGGCGCCCTGCGCGCCGAGCTGGCACGCTACCTGCGCAGCGGGCGGGCCTATCGCCGGCCGGCCGGGCGAGGACGACCGAGCGGCGAGTTGACGAACATGGTCCTGCTCAGCGAGCGACCGGCCGAGGTCGAGGACCGGGCGATCCCCGGCCACTGGGAGGGCGACCTCATCATCGGCAAGGCCAATCGCTCGGCGATCGGCACGCTCGTCGAGCGGCAGACCCGCTACGTCCTGCTCATCGCCCTGCCGCAGGGCCGCACGGCCGACGTGGTCCGGGCCGCCCTCGTCGAGCGGATCCTGACCCTTCCCGAGCAGCTCCGCCGGTCGCTCACCTGGGACCGCGGCAAGGAGATGGCCGAGCATGTCCGGTTCACGATCGACACCGGCGTCCAGGTCTACTTCTGTGATCCGCACAGTCCCTGGCAGCGCGGCACCAACGAGAACACCAACGGTCTCCTCCGCCAGTACTTCCCGAAGGGCACAGACCTGTCGGTCCACGACCAGGCCCACCTCGACGCGGTCGCCCAGGAACTCAACGGTCGGCCTCGACAGACGCTCGGCTGGATGAAACCATCAGAGGCGCTCGCCAAGGTGTTGCGTTGACCGGCTGAGGCGGCACTGACAGAAACTGCCGGCGCGACATGGGCTGAGATCTCCCGGCTCGAGCGCCCGGCGCGTCCCTCCGCCCGACCGACCTAGTGGCGGCGGCCCCGCCGCAGGATCCGGCCGGTGATGGCCCGCGCCCGGGCCTTGTGGGCGAACGCCCAGCCGATGAGGATCAGCAGGACGAAGTCCACCGTGCCGACGAGCGCAGCGTTGAGGTAGCCGAGCTGCTGGCCGACCTCCCCCTCGATCTTCATGCCCGGGACGGTCGCGCCGACGAGTCCAAGCTGGAAGAACGGCGGCTGCGGGGCTGTGTTGGCCCGGACGCTCGAGGCGAGGATCGTCGACCCGGCGGTCTCGCCGCCGACGAGGATGGCGTCCGGACCGCTGATGACCGCCGGCGCGCCCTCGAGGCCTGACGCGGGCAGGTCGGTGGCGGCGAGGTGCTTCCACTCCGGCAGGTCACCGGATGTCGTGGGAATGGCCCAGTACAGCTCGGACTTCGGGCCTGAGCCGTCGTTGCCGCCGGCCAGGTAGAGGGCTCCGTTGGCGCCCCAGCCAGATGCGTTGGTGCGAGAGACGGGCAGGTTGGCCTGGTTGTTGATGTCCCAGCGGATGACCTTGCCGGCGTTCGGGTTGGCCGGCAGGCCCTCGGCCGCGGCGAGCCCGACTGCGCCCCGCTGGACCGCCCCGACCGGACCGCTCGCATCGCTGCCGCCGTAGACCCACAGGTAGTCGCCGATCAGCACCGCGGTCGCGTCGTTCTGGGGATAGATCATCGGCTGCTCGGCCGACCAGGCGCCGAGCGCGCCCTGCGAGTTGAGTCGCGTCCGCCAGGTGGTCGCGACCGGACCCGACGCGTTCCGGCCACCGACGATGAGGAGGCCATCGGTGGTGATCGCGGTGGCCGCGCCGGCGCGCGGCTCGGGGAGCTTGAGGGCGTCGGCCGTCTTCCAGTCACCAAGCTGGCCGGTCTGGCTGTCGGGACTGAGGACGAAGACCGTGTCGGTGGGCGCACCGGAGGCGTCGATGCCGCCGATGACATAGATGCTGCCTGCGACGTAAGCGACGCTGGCATCCGCCCGCGGCTGGGGCAGCCCCGGCCCCTGCGCCCAGGCGTCGAAGTTCCCGGTCCCGACCGTGCGGGCCACGTAGACCGTCGATTGCGCCGTCTTCCCGTCCGTACCGCCCAGATAGAGGATCTGCGACCCGACCTGCAGGATCGAGCCGTCGGTCCGCGGCGCCGGGAGCGCGAGCTGCGTCGGTGACGGCTCCCACGGGATCACGGCACCCACCGGCGCCGGGCAGGGCAGCGTCTCGTTCGACGGCGGGCATAGGTTGATCGGCGACCAGACGAGGACCCCCAGATCCACGGTGCTGCTGACCGTCAGGTAATAGGCCCGGTCCGGCAGGTAGCCGAGGATGAAGATGATGAAGATGAGCCACAGGAACGCCTTGACCGACGCCCAGCCCCAGCCATCCGCGTCAAGCAGGCCGAACAGGGCCCGCTTGCGCGGCACCACGGTCCCGGCTCCGAGCGCTCGCTGCGCCATCGTCCTCCATCCTCATCCGTCGACCGGTCGGCCGACGGCGACATCACTTGACGGTCAGGGTCCCGGTCATCGACGGGTGCACGGTGCACAGGAACGGGTACGAGCCGGCGCTGAGCGCCGGCACGTCGTAGGGCTGTGTGGCGACGCCGTTGAAGGTCGCTCCGGAGAACTTGACCGCCCCGGATGAGTCCTTGATCTGGATGTTGTGCGGGGTGCCGGCGTCCTCGTTGTCGAAATCGATGACGAACGCCTTGTCCGCTGGGGCCTCCACCGCCGGCGTCGTGAACGCGATCCCCGAGGCGGTGACCTTGACGTGCGTCGCGTTGGCGTCCGCTGAGGCGGCCGGGGAGGCGCCGGGCGAGCCCGACGGGGTGGCGAAGGCATCCGACCAACAGGCCGGGAACGGGGTCGAGCCGGCCGCCGGCTTGTAGGTCGGGTCGACCCAGCCGTTGAACGTCTTGACCTCACCCGTGACCGGATCGGTCTTCGGCTCGTTGAGTGCCGGGTCGCGGACCGTGTAGGTCTCGGTCGAGGGCGCCCGGATGAAGGCGATCAGGTCCTCGATCTGGATGTAGTTGAGCGGCCCCGGCGGATGTCCCTCGTTCGACCAGACCGGCATCACCGAGTTCGGGTTGCCGCAGGCATACCGGCCGCCGGCGACCATCATGTTGTTGAGATAGTCGACCGACAGGTGGGCGAACAGCTTCTCCTGGCTGTTGAGCGTCGGCCCGATGCCGCCTTCGCCATTGGCTCCGTGGCACCGCGCGCAGTTGGCCTCGTACAGGTTGTAGCCGCGCTCGACCGCGATCACCTGCTGGGAATCGGCCTCCGCGTCGAGCCGGGATTGGGTCAATCCGAGTGGGGCGAGCTCGTAGAACCAGTAGACGGTGATGAACAGCACGACCACGACGACCGCGAGGAAGCCGACCCAGCGGGCATTCGAGGAGGAGCGGACGACCTGTGCCGCGCGCTCGGGGGTGAGCTCGACCGCTCGCGTCGACGGTGGGGAGGTGAAGCGCTCGACGGGCGCCGCTTCGACCGGTGGTCTTGGGATGGGCAGACGCTGCTCGGGCTCGCGTCCGGGCGTGTCGCTCATCGCGCTCCTCGATCGGGCGGGCGGTGATCGAGCATCAGATGCATCCGGTCGGCGTCCGAGGCGGGATGAGCCCAGGCTGGCCGAGTGCGACGGGCAGTGGCCCTAGCGTGATCTTGCCGGTGTTGATGGTCAGGACGCCCGAGTTGTCGACGGTGATCGAGAAGCGATCCATGCTCCGCGGGGCCGGCCCGAACTGCGCGCCGGCGGCCTTGATCCCCAGCCGGTCATAGCGCGACCCGTGGCAGGGACATTCGAACCAGAAGTTCTTGAGGCACGGGTTCGGCTTGCAGCCGAGGTGCGGGCAGCGCTGGTAGAGCGCGCGGACGTTGAGGGCCGCCCCGTCACCGGCCGTGTCCTCCCCGGGAAGGAACCGCTGCTGCCCGGGATCGTACAGGATCACGAACGCGCGGGCCTCCGAGTAGTAGGCCGGGAAGCCCTCGTTGATCGGCAGCGAGGAGTTCTGCAGCTGGACGGTGCTGAAGTCGCCGATCGCGATCGGGGCCCCGAAGCCGCCCTTCAGGTTCGGCCAGGCGAACGCGAGCGTCCCGGCGGTGACCTCGAACAGCCATAGGCCGACGCCCGTGCCGAGCGCCAGCCGCATCAGCTGCCGGCGCGACAGCCCCTGGACCTGCTGCTTGCGCAGCGACTTGATCGCTTCGCTCGTCAGGGCGGCTGGCTTGTCGACGAGTTCGACCTGGTAGTTGCTCATCGGCGCAGGGTCCTTCGAAGGGCCGTCACAAGGCGAAGTGGAGGCCCGGGGTGGTGATGAACGGGATGACGAACGTGTAGCCCGGACCGCGGAAGAAGATCCCGACGAACGTCACGATGAGCCCGAGGCACATGAGCATCGTAAACAGCATGACCGCGGTCTTTCGCTCGGACGGGCGGACAACAAGGATGTTCTCGCGGTCGACGTACGGGAGCAGCGCCCCGCCGACCGCGATGAAGCCCGGGACGAGCACGCCGGCGACCGTCGGGTGGAAGTAGGCCAGCAGTTCCTGGAGACCGAGGAAGTACCACGGCGCCTTGGCGACCGCCGGCGTGACGTTACCGTTGGCGAGCTCCTCGAGCGGCGCGTTGATGAACAGGCCCATCAACAGCAGGAAGATGCTCATCACCCCGGCCGCCAGGAATTCGATGGCGAGCAGGTGCGGCCAGGTCATGACCGTGTCGTCCGGCTCCTTCTGGACGCGGACGACGGCGTCCTGCTTGACCAGCGCGAGCAGCCGGTAGGGGCGCGCCGACATCGGTACACGCTGCTTGTCGATCTCCGTTCGCCGCGTCGGGTCGACCGGCAGGACGACTCGCCTCTCGGTCTCGGGCGGCGTCTTGACATCAGACATCGGTCTCGCCTCGTGATCCTCGGGCCCGATAGGGCGGCTTAGCGCAAGGCGCCGACGAGGGAGTGAGCGAGCGCACCCTGAGGTGCGTGAGCGACCGAGCGAATTCGGCAACGACGCGAGGAGTCGTCATAGCGGGCCCGAGATGCCGCCGTCCTTGCGGATGCGCCAGAAGTGCACCGCAAGGAAGGTAGCGGCGATGAGCGGCAGGAACACGACGTGTCCCACATAGAATCTCAGCAGTGTGTTCTGGCCGACCTCGAGGCCGCCCAGCAGGATGAGCTTGGTCGGCGTGTTGAACAACGGCGCGTAGCCGCCCATGTTCGTGCCGATCGTGATCGCCCAGTAGGCGATCTGGTCCCACGGCAGCAGGTACCCGGTGAAGCTCAGCAGGACCGTCAGGTACAGCAGCACGATCCCGACGACCCAGTTGAACTCACGCGGGGGCTTGTAGGCGCCGTGGTAGAAGACCCGCATCATGTGCAGGAACACGAAGAAGACCATCAGGTGGGCGGCCCAGCGGTGGATGTTCCGGGTCAGCAGCCCGAATGTCACCTGGCTCTGGATCTCCAGGATGTTCGTGTACGCCTGGGTCGCCGACGGCACGTAGAAGAACATCAGGTAGACGCCGGTCACGGTCAGCACCAGGAACAGGAAGAAGGACAGCCCCCCCAGGCAGAACGTGTAGGCGAACTTGACGGCGTGCTGCCGGACGCGGACCGGGTGGATGTGCAGGAAGACGTTGTTCATGACCGCGTACGCGCGCGACCGCTCGTCGCGCGGGTAGGGTTGGCGGAAGAGCGAGCGCCACACGACGCTCCGGCGGATGCTCTGGTCCACCCGCTCGAGGAAGCTCACCGGGGTCCTCCTGCCACGCCGGGCGTCCCGGCCAGTTGCGCGTCACGGTACGACTCCTTGTAAAGCCGACCGTCGGTCGAGATCTCCTGCAGCTCGAACCGCTCCATCGTAATGGCGTCGAACGGGCAACGCTTGACGCACAGAGCGCAGCGGATGCAGCGCTCCTCGTCGAGGATCATGGCCCCACCGTTGTCCCAGCCGTAGGCTTCTTCGAGCTCGGGCAAGAGGCCCTCGGACTTCAGCGTGTTGATGTCGACCATGTGGATGACGCCCTCCGGGCAGACATCCGCGCAGGCGCCGCACAGCACGCAGCGGAACGGGTCGAACCAGATATTGAAGTTGCACATCAGGCAACGGGTCGACTCGGCGACCGCGCCGTTGGCGTCGTAACCGAGCTCGACCGGCGTGTTGAAGTTGACCACCGGCTCGGTCGACGGCATCCGCGCGGCGAGCGGGACCATCGGGATGTGCTGGCGCGGCAGGACGTCGTAGAACTCGGGCATGTCGTGGCGCCACGAGCTCGTGATCTTGACGTTGGCCGCGACCGTCACGTCGGTCCGCCCGGACAGGTAGCGGTCGATCGCGTAGGCGCACTTCTTGCCGTGGCCGGCGGCCTCGATGAGGGTGGTCGGACCGGTCACGAAGTCGCCGCAGGCGAAGACGCCCTTGACATTGCTGGCGTAGGTCGCCGGGTCGACCTTGACCCGGCCGCGGTTGATCTCGAACCTGGCCTCGACCGGCAGGAAGGCCAGGTCGGCCGCCTGCGAGACCGCCGGGATGACGACCTGGGCCGGGATGACGAACTCGGAGCCCTCGATGGGGACCGGCGAGCGACGGCCGGACGCGTCCGGCTCACCGAGCCGGTTGCGGATGAACTTGACGCCGGCGACCTTGCCATCCTTGCCGATGATCTCGATCGGGCTGGCCAGGAACTCCATGCGGACGCCTTCGCGCTCGGTCTCGCCCAGCTCCTCCTCGTCGACGACGAGCTCGGAGCGGGTCCGCCGGTAGACGATCGAGACATGGTCGGCGCCGTGCCGGAGGCTCGTCCGCGAGCAGTCCATCGCGGTGTAGCCACCACCGATGACGACCACGTCCGTCCCGACTTCGAGCGGCTGTCCGAGGTTGGCCTTCTTCATGAAGTCGACGCCGTACTGGACCCCATCGAGCTCGGCGCCGGGGACATCGAGTGCGACCGCGTCCATCGCGCCGGCAGTGATGGCGATGCCGTCGAAATCCTGCAGGAGCTGGTCGAAGGTGATGTCGGTGCCGATCGTCGTGTCGTACACGAACCGGACGCCGAGGCGCTCGACGAGCCGGACGTCCATCTCGATCGCCTCGCGCGGGAGGCGGAAGGCCGGGACCCCGATGAGCATCGTCCCGCCGGCGTACGGCAGGCTATCGTAAACGGTCACCTGGTAGCCATTGGTCGCGAGCTCCCGGGCGACGGCGAGGCCAGCCGGACCCGCGCCGACGACGGCCACGCGCTCGTCGCGCGGCGTGATCTCGGGCATGACGTCCGGGATCCCCGATGCCTCGTGCCACTCGACCAGGAAGCGCTTCATCGCCCGGATCGCGAGCGGACGGTCGATGTCGCCGCGCCGGCAGGCGCGTTCGCACGGGGCGGAGCAGACGTACGAGCACATCGCGGCGACCGGGTTCGGGTCGCGCGACAGGATGTAGCCCTCTTCGAACCGGCCTTCGGCGGCGAGGTTGAGGTAGCCGCGGCAGTTCGTCCCGACCGGGCACGCTTCCTGGCATTCGATATTGCACTGGAGCCAGGACGCGTCGACAGGTTGGACGAGGAATTCCTGGGGCTGCTCGATGACCAAGCGGGCGTGCCTTTCCCTGGTTCTCAGGAACTCGGGCGCGAGCTGGGGATCGGCCGGAGCGCCGACGCGTCGGAATCTACCATCCGACCAGAAGAACGTGCACGGACAGGCCGCCGCGGGCCGGCTTCGGCGAGGACGCCCATCTTCGTGATGCACGTGGTCTGCATCATCGGCTGGAGGTCGGTGTTGGATCGCTCGGCGCCA
>Ga0307281_10000234_pt1 | contig 13914 bp, 15 predicted proteins | sample ER_DNA_120_FD_194486 | JGI IMG/M metagenome (GOLD analysis project Ga0307281, IMG submission 194486) | Bulk soil microbial communities from the East River watershed near Crested Butte, Colorado, United States - ER_DNA_120 | ecosystem: Environmental > Terrestrial > Soil > Floodplain | place...
GAGCCGCAGGTGGCCGACCGTCCCGTAGCCGAAGTCCACGATCTTCTTCCCGGCGACGTTGTCGAATCCGGCGTGGGCGAGCAGCTCGAGCGGCCGCAGGTAGGCGAGCGGCGAGCCGTAGCGGGTCGTGTAGTAGAAGCTCTCGTCCAGCGTCCGGCGGACGAGCGAATCGCGCGTGGCCGCCGGGAGCGCCGCGGCCTCGGTCGCGCTCCAGTAGCGCGTGCGGGTGGAGTCGTGGAGCAGCGTGCGCGGCGCCACGTGCGGCAGCGTAGCGGTCGCCGCGAGAAAACGCCGGCCGAGCGGCGTGCCGGCGAGCGGCGCCAGAGACTGGGCCTCGCGCCGCAGCTCCGCCACCGCCGAGGTGTCGAGCGGAGCCGGGGCCTGCGCGCGCGCGATCGAGCCGGCGTGGAGGAAGGCCCAGACGAGCACGAGCACGAGCACGACCGAGCGTCGAGCGGTCATTGGCCCAGCGCCATGGAAAGCGGCGCGGCCCGGCGACGCGCGGCCGACCAGCGGCGGGTTTCCGGCGCTCGGCGCGGCAGCGTCACCGTCTCCCCGAGACCACCCACGCGTGCGCGGGCACGCGCACGACGGGACCGCTCTGGAAGCGCCGGAACCGGCTCCGCAGCCGCGCCGCGAGACGCCGCCGGTCCGCTGGGCCGAGCGCCGCGGCGGTCTCCGCGAGCGCCGACCCGATCTGGATCTCCGCGAAGTCCTCGAGGCTGGCGTACACCGCGCCGGAGGGCGCGGCCTCCGACCGGATGCTCCGGAATCCGGCGCGGCGGAAGAGCGCCGCGAGCCGGCCCGGTCGCGCGAGGCGCATCGGGTGCGGAGTGTGCTCGGGATCGGGCGGCGGCTCCTTCAGGAACGGCCGGACGGCATCGTCGCGCAGGTAGTAGCCGGGGTTCTGCTCCACCGGGCCCCACGCAGCGGCGGCGAGGATGCCGCCGGGCGCGAGGCTCGCGCGCAGGGATCGCAGCACCGTTTCCGCATCGTCCGCGAACATGAGCGAGTAGCGCGCGACCGCGCGGTGGAAGCGGGGGCCGGAGGGCCGGAACCGGTTCATGTCGCCACGCCGGAACGTGACGTTCCGGAGACGCAGGATCCGCGCGCGCCGCTTCGCCACGGCGAGCATCGCCTCCGAGTTGTCGATGCCGAGCACGCGGCCGCGCGGGCCCACCCACTGGGCGAGCGCCAGCGCGGGATCGCCGGTGCCGCAGCCGAGATCCAGCACGCGCTGCCCGGGCTTCAGCTCCAGCGCGCGAAACAGGATCGGGTTCACCGTCCCCAGCGAGTGCATGAGGACGGGCTCCCATTTTTCCCACGCGAGCGCCCGTCGGTTCCAGAGCGCGCGCTCGGAACGGGCGGGGGGACGGCGTTTCTTTCGAGCCGAGGTCATTCGTTCCCTCCGGACGGCGGCAGGATAGACCAGCGTGGTTCCGGAACGGAAAGGATGCTGCGGCGTGGAGCCCGCTTCACCAGTCGCGGCGGCGGAACACGCGGATCGCGATCAGCATGGGCGCAACGCTCTCGATCGCGAGCACCGCGAGGCCGACGGCGATGCCGCCGGCGTTCCCGAACATCTTCATCAGCACCGCCGAGGTCGGGCCGAAGAGCGCGCCGGAGCCCACCGCCAGCGTGGTCAGCACGCGCGCCAGGTCGACGGGGTTGAGGAGCAGCGCCGGGAACAGCACGCCTTGCAGCGGAACGCCGCGGAGCATCGCGGTCGCGCCCAGCACGACGAGATCGTACGCGACCACCATCAGGAGCCAGAGGAGGAGCGCCGCCGACATGGCCTTGAGCCGGTCGGGCCACAGCACGGCGATGCACAGCGAGGTCGAGACCGAGAGCCAGCCGAGGGCGACGGAGAGGCCGGTGAGCGCGAGGAACCCGTTCACCTGCTCGGCGCCGGCCTGGAACGCCACGATCACGCCGCCGCCGCCGAAGCCCACCAGCTGCGCGACCGTGAGCGCCCCGGCGAGACCGACGAGCTTGCCGACCAGCACCTCGCCGCGGCCGACGGGCTGCGCGAGCAGCAGCGGCAGCGTGCCCGAGCTGCCGGTGATGCTGGTGACGCCCAGCACGAGGCCGGTGAGCGGCACGATGAAGAGCACCAGGTTCATGAGGCTCAGGGTCACGCGCGCGAAGCTCTGGAACCCGATCTCGCGGCTCTGGCCGAGGCCGAAGAACGAGAGCCCCAGCACCAGGGCGGCGAGCAGCGCGGTGAAGCCGAACATCCAGCGGGTCTCGAGCGCGCGGCGGAACTCCTCGCGCGCGACGATGCGCACGCGCGCCCAGCGGCCCGGCCGCGATCTCATCGGTGGCCCTCCACGAGGTGCGAGCCGGTGACCGCGAGCCGTCCCACCGGCGCCCCATCGAGCATCCAGGCGAAGTCGTCGCCCGGGCGGTCGGCGACGAACTCGCCGCGCCACACGGAGCCGGGAGTCACCTGCGTCACGGAGAAACGGTCCTGGTAGCCCATGAGCGTCAGCGCCGCCGGCCGCGTTCCTCCGTTCGTTACGCTGAGCCGGACGAGATGATCCTTGGGCACGGAGGCGACCGCCGGCGTGATGCGGTGGTCCGCAGTGATGGTGAGGTCGAGCGCCGCCTCCTCGTGCGCCGCCGGCGCCGGCTCCGGCCTGGAGGAGAGCCTCAGGTTCCGGCCCACTGCGAGCGCGACCGCACCCAGCGCGACCGCGATCACCAGCAGGACGAGGTAGCGCCTCACGGCTGCCTCGCTGCGGAGTCGCGCCCGGCGTTGGAGCTCCGCCCCGTCATGGAGTCCCGCTCCGCGCGGCCCGCAGCGAAATCGCCGAGCCTCGCGATGCGTCCGTTCCGCGACGACGCGATCTCTCCCGCCACGGCGGGGTCGATGAACGCCGCGTAGCCGCCACCCATCGGGCTCGGGATGTCGGCCTGGACCACCCAGCAGGAATCGGCCGCGTGGAGCGCGCGCGTGTCGTAGTCGGCGAGCCACGCGCGTGCCGGAGCCGGGTCCGCGCGCAGCAGGCACTCGATCGAGTCGTACACGCGGAGCGCCCCCTCCCGCTCGGCCTCGCAGGCGTAGCGCAGATCCTGGATGCGCATGCCGCAGGCGGAGCACGGCGTCCCGGTGGCGATCGGCCGGGGACCGCCGCGCGGCGCGCAGCCCGTGAGCGCGAGGGCAACGCTCAGCGGGAGGAATGCCGCCTCAGCCCTCACGCCGCTCTCCCCGCACCACGCCGAGGAAGATCTCCTCCAGCGTCGGCCGCTGCAGCTCGAAGGTGCGCACCGGAACGCCGGCCGCCCGCAGCGTCTCGAGCGCCTGGATCGCGTGACCGTCGCCGGTGTCCACCCGCACGCCGCGGCCGGCGATGGGCTCGGCCGCGATCCCGGCGCGGCGCAGCGCCTCGATCGCGGGGGTACCGTCGTCCTCCAGCTCGATCGCGAGCCGGGTGGCGCGCGCCTGCCGCTCGCGTAGCGAGTCCATGCGCTCGAGCGCAGCTCGCCTGCCCTCCACCAGGATCAGCACGCGGTCCGCGACCCGCTCCACCTCGGAGAGCAGGTGCGAGCACAGCAGGATCGTCTTGCCCTCGCGCCGGAGCTGCTCGATCAGCGTGCGGAACTCCCACGTCGCCTCGGGATCGAGGCTCGCGGTCGGCTCGTCGAGCACCAGTAGCGCCGGGTCGGCGAGCAGCGCCTGCGCGAGCGAGAGGCGCTGCGTGTACCCGCCCGAAAGCTCGCTCGCGCGCCGGTTCTCGAGCGCCGCGAGGCCCACGCGCTCGAGCGCACGTCCCACCATGGCGCGCTCGAGGCCGCGGATCTCTGCGAAGAACGCCAGCACCTCCGTCACCGTCCGGCCGGGCGGAAACTCGACGCGCTGCGGCACGTAGCCGAGGTCGCGCCGCGCCTCCGGATGGTGGGGCTCGAGCGATGCGGGACCGATCACGATGCGCCCCGCGTCCGGCCGGCTCAGGCCCAGCAGCAGCCGCAGCGTTGTGGTCTTCCCCGCGCCGTTGGGGCCGATCAGTGCGAAGGTCTCGCCGTGCTCGACCTCGAACGAGAGGCGGTCCACCGCCTTCACCGCTCCATACGTCTTGGTGAGCGATTCGGCGCGCACCATCATCGCCCGCGCCCCCGCGTGAGGCCGGCCAGTCCGACGGCGGTGAGTCCGGCGAACACGACGACGTGTCCCCACGCCGGCGCCGGAGCGGCCGAACCGGCGCGACCGAGCTTCGCGCGCCCGCCCACCGGGCGCGTGAGCGGGAAGCTGTCCACCGCCTCGCTGGGGCGGAGCGACGGGAACACGCGCTCGGCGACCGAGAGGGCCGCGACCGCCGGGCTCTTCGCGAGCACCGAGAGATCCGGATACTGCTTCGACACGAACGCGAACGCCGTCACCGGGCCGTGGGGAGCGTCGCCGACGCCGTCGCCGTCGAGATCGTAGGTCTCGGCCTCGCTCCAGTAGTTCCCGCGCGTGCCGTCGTCGAAGCGGTTGCGGGTGCGGCGCATGTCGAGCGCGACCGGGTAGTCGTTCTGGATGAAATCGTTCTCCGCCCACACGTTGTCGGCGCAGGACGCGAACACCACGACACCCCAGCCGTTGTCCTGGATCAGGTTCCTGCGGAACCGGTTGCGGTTCGAGCCGTCGAGGAAGAGCGCGACGGTGTTGTCCACCAGCCGGTTGTCCATGAACTCGCCGTCCGAGCAGTCGCGCAGCAGCATGCCGTGGGTGCTGGGGCCGCGGTTGTGGACGATCGCGTTCCTCTCCACGGCCAGATGGTTCGAGAACATGATGGCGATCCCGGCGGCGTTCCTGGTGAAGCGGTTCTCGATCAGCCGGTTTCGCTGACAGTACATGGTGTGGAGCCCGTAGCGGCCGTTCTCCTCGAGCCGGTTGCCCGCGACCTCCGCCCCGTCTGCAAACGAGAGATAGATCGCGTCGAGGAAGCGCGTGACCCGATTCCCGCGCAGCATCGCGTTCGCGGACGACCAGAGATGGATCCCGTTGCCCTCTCCGGATTCGTCCAGGGGCCGGACGCGCCCCGCGAGATCGCATTCCAGCACCGCCAGCGAGTCCGCGCGCTCCGCGTAGACGCCGTAGAGCACGTCGCGCATGCGCACCCGCTCGATCCGCACGTGCGCCGCGCGCACCACGTGGATTCCGCTGTCGACGGTGATCACCCGCCGGCCGCTGCCGCGCACCTCGAGATCCTCGACGCTCGTCCCGGAGGCTGCGATCTCGAGCACCGTGCCCGCGCCGCCGCCGTCGATCGCCGCTCCCGGCTCGCCGCGGAGCGTCAGCGGGCGGTCGATCCGGAGCGGCCCGTCGTGCGCGCCGCCCGCGAGCACGACCGTGTCGCCAGCGGAGGCGGCCGCCAGTGCCTGCCGCGCCCCGCCGGCCCGTGCGGCCGCGCGGTGGGTGGCCCCGGCCGATGGTGATGCGGCGAGCAACGCGGCGACCGTAGCCGCCGCGGAGAGGAGGAGTCGGCGGAGCGTGGGGGCCGCGACGAGCGAGCGGCGCCCCCGCGCACGGGCCGCGGCGGGCACCCGTTCGGAGCCCGCCGCGTCCTCAGGCCGCATCGCTCTCCCGTTTGCCCCCGGGCGCGGCGGTGCGGCGCTCGAGGAAGACCGCGACCGGCGCCAGCAGCCACGCGAAACCCAGCAGCCAGGATCCCAGGCCCGGGTAGCTCCAGACATGGAAATTCGCCATGCGCTGGTAGCCGATCACCGGCGGCATGAAAGGCCCGAGCTTGATGGCGGCGCGCGGATCGAGATCGTGGCCGTACTGGTAGAGCCACCGCACGTAGTCGCTGAACATCACGCAAGCGAAGGCGGTGAACCCGAGCCAGCCGATCAGCGCCACCCAGCGCCGTCCGATCAGCGCCGCGATCAGCGCCATCACGCCGAAGAACGTGAGGAGCTGCGGCATGTAGGTGAACTCCTTGAAGTCGTCGGCGGTGATCGCCTTCATGCCCACGTAGTGGTTGAGCGTGTTGATCTTCCCCACGTCGCCCTTGATCGCGTTCGTGTAGATGTGGAGCACCAGCCCCTCGCGATACTGGGGAGCGACCATGCGCATGTGCCAGATCGGGAGCACCGGCAGGAAGAACACCGGCAGCAGCACCAGGGCGGCGAGCAGGATCAGGCGCCGCTCCGAGGGCCGGAACGAGCCTGCCAGATATTTCAGTGGCATGGTCATGATCCCTCCTCCAGATGACCCGGGCGCATGATACTCCCGGAACGCGACGGGCCGGGTTCCGAGCCCGGCCCGCCGTCGGGGCCGGCCGCGCGGCCGGCCCCTCTTCCTGAACGCCAGGACTTCAGCGTTTCGCGATCAGATCGTTGATCTTTGCGACCGTCGCGGCGTCCGGCCGCTGGACGGACGCGACCGGCATGCCCTTGGGCCGCACCTCGAGGTAGCCCTGCATCTCCTGGTGAAGGGCACTGCAGAAGTTGCTGCAGTAGAAGGGCGTGATGCCGAGCTTCTCCGCCTTCCAGTGCATGGTCTTGGTCTCGCCCGGCTCGATCTGCATGTTCTTGCTCGACCACAGGATGCCGAAGCCGTGCGCGATGTCGTCGTCCTGCTCCAGGTTCGTGACGTGGAAGTAGACGTCGTCGCCCTGGTTCACGCGGATCACGTCGGGGGTGAAGTGGGTGCGCACGACCAGCATCTGCACGTCCACCCGGGTGCCCTTGCGCTCGACGCGGGCGTCCTCGGCCCGATGGATCGAGAAGGGCTTGTGGTTCTCCTCCAGCGGGTACACGGTGATGGGCTTGAGCTTCTCGGCCCGGATCATCTGCGCGTAGTGGGGCTCCAGGTAGGTCGGGAAGTCGTAGAGCAGCTCCATCTTGGGCCCGCGCAGGTCGATGAGCTGCGCCGCCTCCGGGTGCGTCGGGCCGACGTTCAGGTAGCGGTCCTTGGAGAGCTTGTCCAGCGCCACGACGTACTCGCCGGTCGGGTGCCGCGTGTCGCCCTCGGACGCCATCAGGTGCCCGATCGAGTAGTAGACGTCGATCTTGTCCACGACGTTCCACGGCGGCCCGATCTTCCACTTCGCGATCTGCGAATCCAGGAACAGCGACGTGTACGCGAAGCCCTTGCCGTCGAACTGCGTGTGGAGCGGCCCGAGACCGACCGGCACCTTGGCCTCGAGCACGTCCTCGTACTTGAGCACCGGGATGCCCATGCGATCGCCGTCGAACTTGCCGGCATCGATCGCCGCCTTCATCTTGGCGAAGGCGAACACGCTCACCTCGGCCTGCAGCTTGCCGGAGGCGCAGATGTACTCACCGGACGGGTCCACGTCCACGCCGTGCGGGCTCTTGGGCACCGGGATCAGGTACACGAGACCGGGGACCTGGGCGGGATCGAGCACCGGCGCGCCGCCGATCGTCTTCGCCTTCCCCTCCTCCACCGCCTTCTGGGCGGCGCGCCAGTCCACCGCCGCGATGAAGTCCATCTCGTTCTGGGAGGCCTTGCTCTCCAGCGAGTCGTAGGCCTCCTCGGTGTTGTAGCTGGTGAAGAATTCCCAGCCGTGGCTCGGGCCCTTGCCGGCGTCGGCGAGGTCGTAGTTGAAGGGAGGCATCAGGATCTCGAACCCCATGGACATCGTGCCGTCCTTGGGGTCCACCTGGATGCCGGCGATGATGCCGCGGAACTCCTTCGCGTAGTCCTCGATCTTGACGAAGCGGTCGGTGGGAACCGGCGCCGAGAAGCGCGAGGCCGCGAAGACGTACTCGGTGTTGGGCGTCGGGAACGGGCAGGCGTGCGCCGCCGACAGGTTGGGAATCGGCCCGTAGATCTGCCGGGTCTTGAAGTCCTTGAGGTCGATCCGGGCGATGCGCGCGTTCGGCATGTCGTTGATGAACAGCCAGCGCCCGTCGTAGTCGCCGTCGGTCTCGGACAGGCCGGGATGGTGGCAGTCGCCCCAGGTGAAGCCCCCCAGCATCTCCTTCGTCTCCTCGTCCACGCCGTAGCCGACCGCCGGCTCGGGCGTGAACACGGGGATCGTGGTGATGTGCCGGCAGGACGGCATCCCGTAGACGTAGACGTTGCCGTGATGACCGCCCGAGAGGAACGCGTAGTACGCGTCGTGCTCGCCGGGCTTGACGTAGGTCTTCTGCGCCGCCGTCCCGGCTCCGACCGCCGCGGAGCTGGAGCACCCCTGCATCTGCCAGGCGGCGGCCAGCAACGCGATCCCGACGACTCCCAGCATGATCCAGCGCTTCATCGTCTCCTCCTTCAGTGCAGGAGGCCGCGTCCGTCCGCGATCGCGGACCCGCCGTCTCCGTGCTTGATGAACGTTGTCACCGTCCGGGGAACGCTCAGGACCGCGGTTCCTTCCCGCCGCCCGGGGCCCGCCCGGTCTGCTTCACGACCAGCACGCTGCAGTGCGCGTGCGTCACGATGTGGCTCGACACGCTGCCGAGCATCATCTTGGCGATCCCCGAGCGGCCGTGGGAGCCCACCACGATCAGGTCCGCGCGCTCGCTCTGGGCCACATCGATCAGGGACTGGCGCGGGTCGCCAGCCAGCACCCGGCCTTCGGTGGAGAAGCCGACCTCGCGCATCTTGCCCTCGGCGCGCGCGACCAGCTCCTCGAGCTGCTGCCTCAGCCCTTCGAGGTTCTCCTGCGGGATCACGGTCGGCTCGTACGCGCCGGCGACGGTGCTCGCGACCGGCTGCAGGACGCTGAGCACGATGACCCGGCTTCCCGCGGGCCAGCGCATGCGGGTCACGAAATCCAGGACGCGCTCCGAGTGATTGGACGCGTCCAAACCAATCAGAATCTTCATGGTCGTCCTCCTCTGTCCGACACCTTCAGCATCGACTTCCGCGCCCGGCGCGGCTACGGGACCCTTGGAGGGCCGTCACTGGTACTTTGGTACCATCCTCGTCGGACGGCGTGGATCTCAGTCGCGGAGCAGCGCACGCCCACGGGCATCGCAAAACGGTCTCAGAGCGCAGCGCACGCCGACCGAGGACTCGCCGCCGAGCCCCACCGAGGCGTAGCGGTCCGCGGAGTCGGGCCACACGGTCGCGACCGCGGCTCCCCGGGCGCGCAGCTCGAGCGCCGCGGCCATGTTCGCTCCGGAGCTGATGCCGACGCAGTATCCGTGGCGGGCGCGGATGCGCCCGGCGGCGGCGCGCGCCTCGGCGCTGCTCACGCAGGCGATCCGGTCCACACTCCGGAGATCCACGAGATCGGGCACGAACCCGTCACCGATTCCCATGATCTCGTGGTCTCCGGCCGGGCCGCCGCTCATCACGCTGGATTCCGCGGGCTCGACCGCGACCACCTGCACTCCCGGCATGGCCGCGCGCAGCGCTTTCGCCACACCCATCAGTGTGCCGCCCGTCCCCACGCCCGCCACGAAGTAGTCGAGCCGCTCGCAGCCGTGCTCGCGCAATTGCCCGATCATCTCGCGTGCCGTCGTGGCCTCGTGGCACCGGGCGTTGTCCGGGTTCCCGAACTGGTCAGGCACGTAGTAGCCCGGCCGCCCGCGGTAGGCGTCGCGCAGCCGGACCGCTCCTTCGAAGCCGATCTCCCTGGGCGTGAGGCTCACGTCGGCGCCGAGCTGCTCGAGCATGCGCCTTCGCTCGACGCTCATGTGCTCCGGCATGAAGATGAGCACGCGGTGCCCGAGCCCTCTCCCCACCCACGCGAGCGCGATGCCGGTGTTGCCCGACGTGGCCTCGACGATGGTGGCGCCGGGCCGGAGCTCGCCGCGCGCCGCGGCCGCTTCGAGCATGAACCGGGCGATCCGGTCCTTGATGCTCCCGCCCGGGTTGGCGCACTCGAGCTTCGCGTAGATCCCATCGGCGACGACCATCGGCGTCCCGCCGATGCGGCTCGTGTCCATCAGCGACCCCCGCTACGCGGCATCGAGCTCCTCGATCTTCCTGGCGACGGCACGCATCGCCTCCGGGGAGAGCACCTCCCGCGCCATCGGGAACAGGATGTCCTCCTCCTTCCCGAAGTGGAGATCGAGCAGCTCGAGGATCGTGGCGCCGATCACGCGCAGGTCGGACGCGCTTCCGCTCTCCGCCGTCAGCGTGCGGAGCCGGGTGCCGGCCGCGACGATCGCAGGGTGCTCGACCTCGTTCAGCTCGCGCAGGGTCTTCCGGAACCGGTCGGCCTGGCCGTGGATCGCGCGGTGCTCCTCCCGCATCACGGAGGTCGGCCCGCCGGCTGACCCGAAGACGGCTTCGAGCGCCGGGAACAGCGCCTCGTCCTCCCGCCGGGCGTGCGCGATGAGCTCCGTGCTCATCATCTCGCTCACCGCTTCGAGCGCGTCCCTCACCTCCGGCAGCGCAGCCTCGCCGCGGTGGTTCAGCTCTGCCACCGCGCGGCGCAGGCCTTCCACGCGCGCCATGATGGCCCGGTGCTCCTCGAGAAGCCGTTCGATCGGGTCACGCATCCGCCTTCTCCTTCCCCTTCTGGCCGTGCCTGCCCGGCCGCCTGCGCGGCCGGCGCGTGTAGATCATCTGGAACCGGAGCGCCATCACGACCCGGCAGTCGCCGCAGTCGGGCGACAGGTTCTCCGGCGTGATGGGGTCGGCGACCACCTCGAAGCCCAGCTCGCGATAGAGCCGAGTCGCCTCCTCGGCCCGCGCTCCGTCGGCAACGAAACGCGGCTCCCAGCCGGCCGCGATGCGCGCCGGGTCCGGCGCGACTTCGGCGCTCGAGCGGCGACGCCGCGCTCGAGCGCCCGCGGGACGCAGCGGGGCGCTCATCGGATCACCGTACCGCGCGGCCCTGCCCGGCCGGCGCCGCGGCTTCCGCCCCGCGCTTCTCGAGGCCACGATGGGCCAGCACCGCTGCGCCGTAGGCCGGCACGAACTGCACCAGGTCGCCCTCGGGAACGTTGACGTCGGTGTTCAGCTCGCGCCGGATCACGTTCACCATCGTGGTGAAGCGCAGGATGCCGCCGATCAGCGTGAACTCGGGCTCCATCTGCACGCGCTTCATGAGCTGCACCGAGCGGCCGACCAGCGAGACGATGGCGCCGTGCATGATGTCCGCGGGGGCCGCGCCCTGGGAGAGATGGTTGATCACCTCCGACTCCGCGAACACCGCGCACACGCCGGAGATGTTCACCGGCTCCTTCGAGGTCATCACCAGCGGCCCGATCTCCTCGGTCGAGTAGCCCATGTAGCGCGCGGTCTTCTCGAGGAACGCGCCGGTCCCGGCCGCGCACTTGTCGTTGAGCCGGAACGACTGCACCCGGGCCCGCTCGCCGAGGCGGCTGGCCTTCATGGTCTGCCCGCCGACGTCGAGGATGGTCCGCGTCCCGGGAAAGAGCGCCGTAGCACCGCGCGCCGCGGCGGTCAGGTCGGTCACCACCACGTCGGCGAAGCCCGCCTGGTGCCGGCCGAAGCCGGTGGCGACCACGTAGCCGATCTCGCGGGGCGCCAATCCCGCCATCTCCGTCGCCTGGCCCAGGGCCTGCTCGGCCGCCTCCAGGAGCTGGTAGCCGGTCGGGCGCATGGCGCGGCCGACGATCCGGCGCTGATCGTCGAGGATGAGCGCCTTGGTGTAAGTCGATCCGATGTCGACGCCCGCGGCATATCTCATGGCTGGGCCTGCCGGGACTCCGCCGGCACCCGGCTGCCGAGGATGTGGTCCAGCGCGAACAGCGCGGCCCCCAGCGCCCCCATGAAGTGCGAGTCCTCGCTGACGTTCGGCCGCACCCCGATGCGCTGGCTCAGGGCCTCGATCATGGCGACGTTGCGCGCCACGCCGCCGGTGAACGTGACCTCCTCCTCGATGCCCACGCGCCGCAGCAGCGCCCCCGAGCGCATGGCGATCGACTGGTGCACGCCCAGCAGGATGTCCTCCATCTTCTTGCCCTTGCCGAGCCACGAGAGCACCTCCGACTCGGCGAACACGGTGCAGGTGGTGCTGATCTTGACCGGGCGCTCGCCGCGCAGCGCGGTCGGACCGAGCTGGTCGAGCGGGATGCGGAGCGCCGCCGAGGCCGCGCCCAGGAACCGCCCGGTGCCGGCCGCGCACTTGTCGTTCATGCAGAAGTCCACGATCTCGCCGGAGGAGGACACACGGATTGCCTTGGTGTCCTGGCCGCCCATGTCGATCACCGTGCGCGTGCGCGGGAACATCTGCACCGCGCCGCGTCCGTGGCAGCTGATCTCGGTCACCTGGGTGTTGCCGAACGTCACCTTGTAGCGGCCGTAGCCGGTCCCGACGACGTACTCGACCTCCTCCTCGCGCACGTCGGCTGCTGCCAGCGCCTCCTGGAACGCGTTCTCGGCGGCGCGCGTGACGTTGGCGCCCGTCTCGGTGAGGGCGCGGGCCACGATGTTGCGCGCGGAGTCGATCACGACCGCCTTGGTCTGGGTGGACCCGACGTCCACGCCCGCTGCGTACGCCATGGGTGCTCCTCCTCCTATCCCTTGGACTGGGCGGCCTGGTGGCGGCGGGTCGCCAGCCCTTCGAAGAACGCGTCGATCCGGTTCTTGAGCTGCGCCTCCGAGACCACGCGGCGGTCCATCATGTCCGACTCGATGAACAGGCTCGGGAGGTCGCGCGCCTGCATCAGCGCGCGGCGGCTGTCGGCGAGCCCGGTCGAGACGGTGCGGCAGCTCTTGATGGGGTGGTAGACGACGCCGTCGGCCGCGTAGTCCTCGTACATCTTGAGCAGCGGCTGGGTGTGGAAGAACATGCTGTCCATCGCGTCGCGCACGCTGAACAGCAGCCCCTCGGCCAGGCCTTCCAGCGGATCGTCGAGGCGGCACTGGTAGCCGGTGCTGGTGCCGCCCGATGCGAACCACAGGTAGGTCGAGTGGACGAAGCTCCCCTTGAGCCCGCTGAACAGCTCGGTGAAGCGGCGGAAGATGGGGTAGCACGGCACGCCCACGAACAGCAGCCGGTACTGCTCGTCGGTGAGGTTCCCGATGCCCTTCGCGACCTTGTATTCCATCTCCTCGACCAGATCCTCGAAATAGCGGGCGCCCTCCGCGGTGCCGCGGTAGGCGTTCGCGACGCCCAGGTAGATGGTGCCGTCGGAGAGCGCGTTGAAGGGTGCGGGGCGGGCGCGGTTCATCTCGAGCACCTGCTGCCAGCCGCGGCTCATCGTGTTCGCGTGCTTCATGTTTTCGCGCAGCCGGTCGATGTCGAAGCGGACGCCGCTCACGCGCTCGAGCAGCGGGATCAGCTCGCGGATCTGGGCCGCGACGTAGCGCCGGTCGTTCTCGAAATCCGGATCGCCCGGCCAGGTCTGGGCGCCGGCCGAGCGGGTGCCGGGAATGTCGATGGTGACGATCGGGACGTGGTACATGCGCTCCCAGATCTCCGCCCACTTGATATAGGTGTTGCAGGCGTTGGTGTAGACGGCGATCGCCGGCTTCGGGATCGTCCCCATCGGCAGGGCGCCCTTGCGCAGCTGCGTCGCGACGTCGGCCTTGACGTAGCCGCAGATGTCGGGCGAGTAGCCGTAGTCCTCGGCCTGGTCCAGGTACTCGTGGGCCACGTGCCGCACCGCGGTCTGGAGCGAGTTGATCTCGGGGAAGACGAGCGGCAGGTCGAAGGTGCGCAGCAGCTCGCCGAGGCTCCCCATCACGAAGACGTAGGCGCCGCCCCGGCCCTCGGAGGCCGCGCGGGTCAGCCCGTCGAACCACTCGCGGAACAGGCGCGCGCCGTCGGTGTTGCCGCGGCCGACGACGCCCGCGTTTCCCCCGGTCTCCGAAGCCATGGTGTGCGCCCCCCGATCAATCGAACAGGATGTTCTCGACGAACGTCTCGAGCTGGATCGCGAGATGCTCGAAGCTCGTCATGTTCTCCTCGAACTCGCTCACGAAGTAGGGAATGCCCGCGTGGTCGAGCGCGTGGGTGTAGGCGACCTGCTCCTCGAGCCCCGGCTCGCACATCTTGGCCGCCGTTACGATCGCCGCCCGCGCCTCCGCACTCCGGA
>Ga0307281_10000235_pt1 | contig 13895 bp, 9 predicted proteins | sample ER_DNA_120_FD_194486 | JGI IMG/M metagenome (GOLD analysis project Ga0307281, IMG submission 194486) | Bulk soil microbial communities from the East River watershed near Crested Butte, Colorado, United States - ER_DNA_120 | ecosystem: Environmental > Terrestrial > Soil > Floodplain | place: USA...
AACCATTCGCGACCAGAACGGCGTACGCGAGAAATTCGGGGTGGGACCCGAATCCATTCCCGATTACCTGGCGCTGGTTGGCGACTCCGCGGACGGTTTCCCCGGCATCTCCGGCTGGGGGCCGAAGAGCGCCGCCACGGTGCTGGCGCGACACATTCACCTGGAGAGAATTCCGGAACCGACCTCGAAGTGGGGAGTCACATTGCGCAGCGCGGAGAACCTGTCCGCGTCCCTGCGCGCGCACTGGAGTGACGCGCTGCTTTTCCGCGATCTTGCCACGCTGCGAACCGATGCCTCGGTGTTCGACACGGTCGCGGATCTGGAGTGGAAAGGGCCGTCGGACGACTTTGCACGACTGTGCGCGAAGCTCGGCGCGCCCGACACCGCGGAGATGGCGGCGCAACTCTCGCGCCCTCGCACCGGCTAGGAAGCCCTCACGAAGGCGCTGCGCCAAAGGGAAAGGCTGAGCCGGAGTGGTCGCGAAAAGGTGGCGGAACGGTTCCTGCGGCCGGGGTGGAAATCGCGGCACCAATAGGTTAACATCATGCACCTTTCCTGGGTCCCGTTCGTCATGCAAGGGCTGCGCGTATACCTGCTCGTGGGGCTTCTGGCTTTGCCGGTAGCAACGGCGACGCATGCCCAGACCCTCACCGACGCGCTCTATAACTCCCATCATCCCCGTCTCTTCGTGACACCGGCCGAGCTTCCGGCGCTCGACGCCAAGCTCTCCGACGGTGGCATCGACGACGCGAGGTACGTCAACGTGCGGCAAGTCGTTCTGAACACGTACCCGCACATGTCCACTTCCGACGTCCTCGGGCCCTGGTTCGGCGAAGAGTCGATACCCTGCATCGGCCTGGTGGCGCAGCTCGAGAACGATGCCGCCGCTCTGGCACGGGGGAAAACCCTCACGCTGTACATCGCCGACACGTACGAGCCCGACAACGACGAGGCGGCCTCCGGGATGCGGCTGCGCGCGCTCGCCATCGGTTACGACATGTGCTTCAAGAATGCGACCCAGGCCGAGCGCGCCCGCGTGCGCGACGAGATGGTGCGCTATATCCAGAAGATGGTGTGGACGGTCGGATACCAGATCTTCGAGGAGCAGCCGTACCTGGGAAATCACAGTGCGATGTTCGGCGCCGGGCTGGGCCTGGCGTCGATCGCGTTGCAGGGCGAAGCGGAGTCGTATCTCCTGTCGGACGGAATCGCGATGACGGATCGCATCGTGGACAACCTGCTGCAATACCAGTTCGATCCCAACGGCGCGTACAACGAAGGCGCGCTCTACGCCGCGTGGACGCTGAAGCAGCTTGTGTACTACTTCGACGCTCGCCGCCGTTTTGATGGGCGTTCCTACACGGACAACATGCAGTTCCGCGCCATCGAGCGCTGGTTCGCCTACGAGTTGTCACCCGAGGGCGGGGGACGCTCGTTCAACCTGAACGATTCGCCGCAGCTCTCGGTGCCGCTGGCGCAAAATCCCACCTTCTTCAACTGGGCGATGAGCGCCTGGAACAGCGGCCTTTCCGCGTGGCTCTGGCAGCACACGGCGGGCGGGCTGGGCACCGGTTTTGGCACGGAGACGGACTGGGTGGGGACCATCCTGTGGAACAAGCCGATCGCGGTGATCGAGCCCGGCACGTTGCTGCCGTCGAGTCGCGTGTGGAGCCAGCGCGGCCTCTATTACTACCGCAGCGGCTGGCCGTCGGGCGCGAGCTCGAACGACGTCGTATTCAGCTTCTATTCCGGCAAGTTCCAGGGCGGCCACGCGCAGGAAGACCAGAATCAATTTGCGCTGCGCGCCTACGGCACCGCCTTCGTGATCGATCTCGGGGCCGGCACCGTCGCGAAAGAGAGCGAGTCGCACAACATGGTCTTCATCGACGGGAAGGGGCAGCACAACGCAGGCTCCTCGATCGGGACCGATGGCGCGATCACCGACTACCTGCTCGGCGCCTTCGCGGATGTCGTCACCGGCGATGCCACCGCGGCCTATGGCACGTACAGCGAATTCAACGCGCCCAACTATCCGTTCAGCGGCGCCGACTGGTCGTGGGGTTACGCGGGCGCCAACCCGGTGCGCTTCGCCCGCCGCACGGTGGTTTGTGTGCACGGCGCGCCGGCGCCGTTCTACGCGCTCGTGATGGACGACATCGACAAGGACGGCGGGATGCACAGCTACGAGTGGCGCATGCACACCGCCAACACCAACACGGTGAATCTCACCGCCAACCCGTTCTCGATCACCGGTGCTGCCGCGACGATGGACATGCATCTCCTGAGCCCTGATTTCGCATCGGTGTCCACCGCTTCGGGACCGTACGACGCCGGCAATGCCGATCCCAATTCCACGCTGATTCGCGTGACGCGCAGCGCGGTGAACCCGAAGTTCACGTTCCTGTGCATTCCGCGCGCCACCGGAGCGGCTGCGCCCATCGTGAGCCGGCAGTCCACCGCGTGGGGATGCGCCGCGACCATCGATTGGGGCGGAGGGAAGACCGACGTTGTGCTTCGCAACGACTCCGGCGCCGCGGTGTCGTACGCGGGCGTCACCACGGATGCCGCCGTGGCGGTGGTGCGCCGGACGTCGGCCTCGGTCGACAGTTACCTGATGGCGAAGGGGCGCACGCTGGTCATCAACGGCACCACCTATGCGAGTCTCATTGACGCGCCGGGAAGCTGCGAGTTCGCCGACGCGACCGTGCAGCTCAATCGCTATGACGCCGACTTCCGGATTCTGAACACGGGGGTGATCCGCGTGCTGTATCGCGACCAGGACGTCGGCTTCGCGCTCGACAACAACTACGTGGTGCCGGACGGTGTGACGGGTGTGTCCGCTCCGGCGGCTCGCGCCTCGCTGGCGGTGCACGCGTGGCCCAACCCGTTCAACCCCGCCACGACCATCTCGGTGGAGAGCGCGCAGCGCGGACCGGTGCGCGTGACGATCTACGACGTGGCCGGCCGCCGCGTGCGTGAGCTCTGGAGCGGAACGCTGGACGGAACTCGCGCGCTCGCATGGGACGGCCGCGACGACCGTGGGGCCTCGGTCTCGAGCGGTACGTACTTCGTGCGCGTGACCACGCCTTCGCAGGCGCGCACACTCAAGCTCACGATGCTGAAATAGTCCTCGCCTCCAGGTCCCCCGCCTGCCCGGGTTCTGCTATACTTGAAACCGCATTTTATGGCCTGAGGACGTCACGTCCGTGCCCGGCTGGCCGCGGTGAAATCGCCCATGCATTTCCCTTAGTAACGAGGGGGCATCCCATGCTCAAACATCTGCTGCGAATTGGAATGGTTGTCATCGCTGGAGCAGCCGCGCTCCAGGGTTGCGCGAACCATTCGGGTTCCCCGTCCGCGCCGCAAAACTACCAGCGCACTGCCCGCGCCGCGCAGTCCGCGTGCGGCGAGGTGGCTTTCCTGTCACAGCTCTCGCCCGTGCTTCCCGTGTGGGAGGATTCGATCCAGACCTGGCTGGGAGGCACCGACTTTCTCGATTCCACGCCGACATGGACGGACCAGTCGACGGTGGACGGTTACCTCGCGACGTTGATCCCGGTGCTGCAGCAGTGGCGCGGCGCTATCAACGACGGGCTCGACGCCGCGGTGCTGGATTCACTGGCTGCCTTCGACCCGGCCACGCAGTCACGCCAGCAGTACCTGGGCGATCTGTCCACGCTGCTCGCGTCGTGGGAGACCGCTCTTGAAACCCGGCGCGAAACTGATTTCCTTCCTACGCTCCCGGTGTTCGCTCCCGATGAGACGGCGCCGGAACTCGCGTGCCTGGAAGACACCACCATCACCTGCGCCGACTCGCTCGGTGTGGCGGTCTCCTTCGAGGTGACCGCGGTTGATGACTGCGATCCGTCGCCCGTCGTCACCAGCGATCCGCCGTCCGGGACTCTCTTCCCGCTGGGCGAAACCGTGGTGACCACGACCGCGGTGGATTCATCCGGCAACACGTCGACCTGCACCTTCACCGTGAACGTGCAGGCGGCCGAGCCGCCGGTGATCACGAACGTGCGTGCCAAACCCTGCATCCTGTGGCCGCCCAACCACAAGTGGGTGGACGTGGCCATCAAGGCCGACATCGAGTCCGCTTGCGACCTCCAGGTGCACTCCTCGATCGTGGAGGTCACGAGCAACGAGGCTGACAACGGCCAGGGTGACGGCAACACCTCGCCCGACTGGATGATCACCGGGGACAATACGCTCCAACTCCGCGCCGAACGCTCGGGCGGGGGAAGCGGCCGTGTGTACTCGGTTCACGTGCGCTTCGAGGATGACCTCGGAAACGTCGACGACCGCTGGGTCGACGTGAAGGTCCCGCACGACATGGGCCACGGCCACTAAATTACCCGTCCATACGGGCATGAAAAAAAGGGAGCGCGCGTTTGCATGCTCCCTTTTTTTGTAGCAGAGGTCTTCCCGCGCTTCGCCTACTTGATGTACCCCAGGCTTCGCAGCTGCTCCAGCCGCTCGGCGCGGTCGGAGGCTTCCTTCATGCGCGTCTGCCGCGCGTCGTCCCACGCCTTGTCGTCGTGCGTCTTCACGGTGCGGATCGGCACCTTCTTCAGGAATTCCGGATCGATGACGTTGGTCAGCGGCTGGCCCACGAAATCCTTTCCGAGCGGAATGCCCTCGAGCGCAAGAAGCGTGGGGAGCATGTCCCACACATGACCGACGGGATGTTGACGATCGGGCGGTGAGAGCGTGGCCGGAGCCGCGGCGGGATGCGCGATGTTCGGGCCCGCGGCGATGAAGATTCCCGGCGGAGCGTCCATGTGGTTCGCGGAGAGCCGCATCTCGGCAATGTCGGTGACCTTGAACTCGTGCGCGATGTTGACCGCGTGCGTGCCGTGGTCGGAAACCACGATGACGGTGGTGTTCTTCGGCGCGGCGCCGATCAAGTCGCCGAGCGCGCGGTCCACATAGGCGTAGTAATCCGGGATCACGTGGCCGAAGCTCGCGATCTCCCCGGCATCGGGCGGATGCTCGAATTCCTGCGGATACGTGTACTGCCAGAAACGGTGCGCGGCCACGTCGGTGCCGCCCACGTACACCGCGAGCAGGTCGAAATGTCCCGACCGGATGAGCGCCATCGCCACGGTGAGATAGACGGCATCGGCGCGAAACGCCCACTGGGATTGCTCCCACATCACTTTCGTGAGATCCGTGGTGGGGTGCGGGATCGTGCCGAACATATCTGTCAGCACCGAGTCGATCTGGGCGTCCACGCCATCCAGGATGTCCAGCACCTCGTTCTGCTCTTCGGACGGGTACACCTGGTCTTCCACGCCGCGCAAAACCGTGCCCTTGAGCAGCGCGTTCTCCGAATCGTGCAGCACGGCGGTGGTGTTGGTCTGCGCCACCATGACGCCGTTGATCTTTTCGGCCGGATACGTCATCCACCATCCCAGGCAATCCACCGTGCGGCCGTAGTCGGAGAGGATGTTCCAGAACGCCTTGGTGGCGCGGTGACCGCTGGTGTAGAAGCGCTGCCCATCGTCACCGGGGCCGACGCGGTAAACAAAACCCTCGATGCCGTGGTCCTTCGGCATCTTGCCCGTGGCCATCGTGGTCCAGATCACGGGCGAAAAGGTGGGCTCGATGGTTTCCAGGTAGCCGTAGGTTCCGCGCTGCATGAGACCGGCCATGACCGGCATGCGGCCCTGCTCGATGAGCGGCTGCATCACGCGCCACTCCATTCCGTCGACCGCAAACAGAATGATGGGCGCGCACTCTGCGCAGGAAGTGTTCTTCGGCGGTTCCTTCGAACATTGAACAGAAGCAGCGGCGACGAGCAGTCCGACGGCAGCGGCGAGAAAGCGTGTGTAATGCGTCATGCGCCGAGTATCGCACAGTGCCTGCGTGCTGGCCAGCGCGCCTCGCGGCGCGTTCTCACTGTCGGCGCGTATCTACTGACTCGGGGGCGTGAACACGAACGGAGTCTTGAAGCTGGTGACGCCGGAGGGGATGGCGGGGAACTGCCAGCCGCGGATCTGCGCGAGCGCGCATGCGCGCACGGCGGGAGAGTTGAGCGTATCTTCCACGATGATGGCTTCGCTCACCGAACCGTTGGCGAGCACGACCATGCTGATCACGAGTTTGCCGCGCAATCCCGGCTTTTTCCGCAGCTCGTTGTCATAGCAGAACTGGATGCCCGGCGCGTAGCGACGCACCACGGCGAGCAGCGATTCGTTGCTTCGATAGCTACTGCCGGAAGACTGCGCGCCCGCACCGCCGCGTCCGCTGCCGACGCCATCGCCCACGCCACCGCCGGAGCCGTTGCCCACACCGCCGCCCGATCCCGTGCCCACGCCGTTGCCATTGCCGGTTCCGTACCCGCCGCCCTGGCCTCCACCCGCGCCACCGCCGGTGCCGTTACCGGTGCCACCGAGTCCCGCGCCGCTCGCGTAGCCGCCGCCCGCGACATCGCTGATCATTCCGATGGTGACGCCTTCGCCGGCGATTGCCGAGCCGGAGAGATCGGCGGACGAGAGGCCCGACACGCCGCTCACGGTGGAGAGCTGTGAGCTGGTGCGACCGCTCCGAACACCGCGTCTGGAACGCGAAGGCATTCCGCTGTCGGTTGCCGTCAGGCCTGCGACGTCGATGCCGTTTGCGCCGGACGCGGTTGTCGATGTCTTGCGGCTGGCCGGAATCTGCGCCGAGATATTGTTCAACACCTTGTCGAGCGAACCGGTGACGTTGGCGAGGTTCTTCGTCACTTCCTGCGTGGCGCGCGCGCGGCCTTCGACACCGCGATCCGCGGCAACCTTCGGCATCTCGACACGGCGCGCCGGAGGCGCACCCGGTGTGCGCGGCGCGGCCGGCTTCTGCGTTGCGACCTGGGGCGGAGCTTCCGGTTCGGGCGTGCGCGATCCCGGTCGCGACGATTCGGTGACACCGCCACCGCCGCCTCCACCACCCGGCTTGCCCTTGGCGACTCTTGTCTCCGGTTTCTCGAGGATCAATCGTGCGAGACGCTCCGGTACTTCGGCGACGGTGACCGGCTTCAACACCGGGATCGGCACCACCAATACAATGATGATGAGCACGAGCCCGATGATGCCCGCGCCGACGAAACAATTGCGGAGCGCGGGCTCCATGCGCCCCCACAGGGGCTGCTGATACTGTTGCAGTGCGGTGGTTGCCGACATGCTACGAGCTTCCAATCACCGCAAGCGAGATGTGGTCGTAACCGCTGGCGCTGCACGTGTACATCACGCGCTGCAGGATGGCGAAGTTGATCTCGCGGTCGCCCTGGATCGAAACCTTGCCGTCGAACGCGTCGGCGCCGCTGCCGCGCAGTCGCGCAATCTCGGTCGCCTGCTCGCGCGTTTCATCGAGGCGTTTTGCGAGCGACGTGATGAGCAGGTCGTCGGATGACACCGCTTTCGACACCGTGGCCACCACCTCGCCGTTCATCATGATGCTGTCGTTGAAGATGGCGATCACGATCGACGCGCGCGGCGCCGTCTGGCTGGACGATTGGGGCAGCGATACGCCCGGCACGGGCGTCACCGCCTCGCCTTCCAACACGAAGCTCTTGAGGAGGAAGAGCACGAGCACCGTGAGAATGTCCATGAGCGACGTGAGAATGAGCGAGCTCGACGGACGAAGGCGGTTTCTGCGCTGGTTGTGTTTCACATGGTCTCCTACTGTGCCCCAAGCAGCGATGCGGCTGGAAGGCCCGACGCGCGCGCCACGTCCATCACCGCGATGATGTCCTGGTAGCGCGTCTTCGGCTCCGAAATGATGATCACGTCCTGGTTGTCGGGGTGCTGCAGCGCCACGTCCGCGAGCGCCGCGGCCAGCTTGGCATCCGCGTCGGCGTCCGTACGCGCGATGATGCGCGACGCGATGCCCTTGCCCTCCACCACGAAGAAGTCGTCCTTGATGGTGATGGCGAGCGAGAGGTTCTCCTCCGCGCTCTCCGCCGGGGCGGCGTTGGCGTTCGGCACGTTGGTGTCGATCACCGTCACCTTGAGAAAGACCGCCGACGTCAGGAGCATCGGGATCAGCACGATGAACACGTTCATCATGGGAAGGAGATCCAGTTCTCCTTCGCCCATGTGGCGTCGGTTGCGTTTTCCAGTTTTGCGCATGCGTTGTCTCCGCGAACGGCGCTCAGGCCGCCATGTTCTCGCTGCGTGCGCCGCGGCGGTGCAGGGCCTCGATCAGGCGCGAGCTCGATCCGTCCACGGAGTCGAAGATCGTCTCCACCTTGCCGGCCAGGAAGCCGTGGATGAGAAGCGTCGGAATGGCGACCAGGAGGCCGAAGGCGGTCGTGTTCATGGCTTCCGAAATGCCGGCCGCGAGGAACGCGCCGCGCTGCGACGGGTCGGAGGCGCCCACCGCCGAAAACGCGGTGATCAGTCCGAAGATGGTGCCGAGCAGTCCCAGCAGCGTGCACGTGTTGGCAAGCATGGTGAGATAGTTCAGCCGGCGCGAGAGCGGCGGCAGCACGACGCTGGCCGCGCCGTCGGCGGCGTTGCGCATCTTGTCTTCATCCGTCGTGTTGCGCGAGAGGATGGCAGTCGACACGGAAGCCACCGGGCCGCGCACCTTGCGGCACAAATCCGCCGCCCCGGTGAGATCGCCCTTCGCGACGCGCGCGAGCACGTCTTTCGTCAGCCTCTCGGTGTTGATGTTGCCGGCGCGGGAGATGACCCAGAAACGCTCGGCGACGAGGGCCAGGATCGTGAGCGCGGCGATGAACACCGCGTACATGAACGGCCCTCCCGTCTTGAAAAAATGTGCAATGGTGGCCAGCGGACTCATGCTCTTCCTCCTTGTGAACTACTCGGCCGGCGCCACGAGACGCAGGCGGCCTGGAAGCGGAATCGACTTCGCGATGTCCGCGGACGTGACCTGGTACTTGGCCGGCACTCCGTCGCGGAAGCGGCGGTAGTCGCGGGCGGTGATGAACAACACCTGGGGGACGTCGATCTCGCCCTCGATGCGGATCGCGTCGAGTGTACGGGTGGTAGCCGCGGCCGTGGCCGCGGCATTCTTTGGCGCCGAAGGCTTCTTCGCCGCAACCGGCTTTACGTTCGTCGAAGCCGTCGCTGGAAACGCCAGGCACAGGCACAGAGCTGCCGTCGCGATCGTCGTGTGTATCGTCATGGTTTCCCCGCGTGCGGCGCGGGCTCCATGCTGGTGACATCCGAGTCGAAATGCGCTTTCAGGTTGTCGGGGTCCTCGTTGTCGACGCGCAGGTAGCGCGCATACCAATCGCGCCCCGAGGCATCGTCGAAGAAGTAGAACGACTCCACGATGGCCATGTTGTAGAGCGCGCCGGGCAGAGCGCCGTTGATGTCGAGCGCGGCGCGGAATTCGTCGCGCGCATCGAAGGGCCGTCCTGCCATCAGGAGCGCGATGCCGTAATTGTTGTGGTTGGCCGCGCTGTTCTTGTCGTCGTCGAGCGCCTTGCGCGCGGTGTCGAGCATCGCACTGGCGTCATTGTGGCGCAGCATGGCCAGTACGCGTGCGCACTCGGCTTCGCGCGAGCCGGCAGCGCAGGACGCCAGCGCCGCGTCGGCCTTGTCCGCTTCGCCCAGCGCTTCATAGTGCAGCGCCAGCGACGCTCGCAGCGCATCCGGCGCCTCGGCGTTGCGCGAGAGATAATCTTCCAACAGGCTCACGGCCTGCGGGTGCATGCGTCGGTCGTAGTAAACACGGGAAAGCAGCGAGACGGCGGGCGCGTAATTCGGATCGACCGCCAGTGAAGCCTGGAGATTGCCGATTGCTTCGGCGGTGGAGTCACTATCGAGATAGAGCTCCGCCAGCTGACAGGGCCAGTACGGTTCGCGTGGCGCGGCCTTCATCTGCGCGCGTGTCTGTGCGAACGCATCCGGCTTCGGCGCTTCCTGCCGGCTCTCGGCGCGCTGCGCGTCCGGTTTGCCGCCCCCGAGACCGAGCCCCGAGCAACCGCCCAGGATGCTCATGTACGCCGCCGCGAGGGCGGCGAGGGCGGCACGACGGACATGGCGTCCGTATGCCCCGTTCGCCACGTGTGGCGAAGCGAGAACGGGCGATGCAAAGTCGCGTCGAGAGTCTGTTATGACAGTCGGCATGATTCCTCGTTGTTGCTTCTCGATGAGCCGGGGTAATCCAATAGCCTATTGCAAGGGTTGTTCCGTCCCGGCGTCGTGTTCACGGCGTCCCCGCCGCCAGTGCCGTCGCCCGGACGAGCGGGTAGTCGACCTCCGGGTGGAACAGGAAGCGGGCGCCCAGGCGCGGCCACAGCGCGTCGCGCGTCTGTGCGAGCCAGCGGCCGGGATCGTCGGCTTCACCGGCCGACTGCCGCAGCAGTGTCGACCACGCGTCCTCGCCGCGATCGTAGAAGACATAGCTCTGCTCCGTGATGACGTCGTTGTACGCCGCGAGGTCTTCCGCGCTCAATCCGGCGGGACGCTCGCTTGCCGCCAGTGCGTCGCCGAATTCGATGAGTGACTGGCCGATGCGATGCGCGCTGGCGCGCGTGTATTCGTTTACGCTGCGTTTCGAGCACTGCTCGTAGAGCGCGACCGTCGCTTCCAGCTTCGCCTTCTTCTTCTCGATGGATTTGGCGAGGGGCTGCGTCAGCTTGAGGCCGGCATAGGCCGTGTGCGCTTCCTCGGCCTTGAGGAAATCGCACTGGGCGAGAATCGACGGAGATGCAAGATCCGGATGTGCCGCAGCAAGCGCAAGGTATGCCTTGAGCTCCGACCGCGAGCCCTTGCCAAGCGAGGAGGACACTGGCGCGCCTGTCGGCGCGCTTTCCGCTATCGCGGCGAGCTCTCTCTGTGCGCGACCGCCGCGAATCTGCATCGCCGATGCGACCTCGCCCGGAAACGCCGCCAGGAATTGCGTGCGTGTTTTCTCCGCGCCCGCTTCGTCGCCTGCGGAGGCGCGCAGGTCCGCGGCCTTGAGCAGGGCCTCGGGTGCGTCGGCGTCCTTGGGGTAGGCGGTCGCGAAGCGCTCGTAGGCCACGGCCGCGCCCGCGGCATTGCCGGATTTCTCGGTCACGAGTGCTATCTGCGCCGCGCTGTCGCGTGCGTACTCGCTCTTTGGATGCGCGCGCAGGAGTTCTTCCCATGCGCCGGTGGCGTCGGCGTACTGCTTCGCGGATGCGTAGCCCAGGCCGGCGCGATAGAGGGCGAGGTCCGCGTGCGAGAAGCGCGGCCACGCGCGCGCCACGCGCGCGAACATGGGCGCCGCGTCGCGCTCGCCGTGCGTGCTGTCGGCCTTGGCGACGCGCTCCGCCGCCTGGTAGTAGCAGGTGGGAATGGTGGTCTCGAGCGCGCTCGTGAGCGAGTCGCGTCGCGCCGTGCGCGCCATGGCGAGCGCCTTCTCGTACGTGGCACCGGCCGACTCGAACTTCTCGAGCCGGTAGCGTGCGTCGGCGCTTCGTACCACCGCCGGAAGGGCGCGGCGATCGGACGGATACCGCGTGCCGAAAGCTTCGAGGCGGGCCGCGGCGTCGTCGTAGCGGCCATGGGCCAGCGCCACGTTGCCCTGGCGCCACGCGACATCCGCGCAGCGCGGGTCGCTCGAGAAGCGCGTGGTGAACTCGTCGCCGGTCTTGAGCACGAGTGTGGCCAGCGAGTCGGAACCCGTGGCGGTATGCGCGTCGCGCTGCGAACGCCGGTACCATGCGTCGGCGACCGCCACGCGCTGCCAGGCCGCATCGTGAACGAGCGAAAGGGAATCGCTGGTCATGCTGGCGCTCAGGTGCCGCATGGCCGCCGGGTAGGCCTCGAGATGCGCGGCGGCATCGCTGGCGAGAAGATGCAGACGCGGCGAGTCGTTCACATCCGGCCAGTGCGAAAGGTACGCGTCGTACTGGGCCAGCGCTTCGCGCCACTGCGCGGGCTGATTGCTCTTCCTGGCCTGTGCATGCTGGTATGCGGCGGTCTCGCGGTACGCGCTGCGCGCGAACTCGGTGGCTTCGGCGCGAACGTGATCGTCTTTCTGCGCGCGATACCACGGCGTGCCGGGGAGGAAGCGATCCGCCTGCGTGCGCTTGGCGTCGCGCGCGAGCTCGGGCTTGTTCCACTGCTGGTAGGTGTCCACCAGCCGCCCCGCAGCCGCGAACGCGGCCGGGTCGTCCGGGTAGCGCGCGAGCCACAACGTCTCGCATTCCGCCGCCTCGGCGTAGAGGCTGGAACCACGGAAGAGCGAAGCCAGTGACGCGAGCAGGTGGGATTCGTAATCCCGGTGTCCTACGCGGTCGAAGTAGCGCGTGAACGCCGGTGCGCCACCGGCGCGCGCCAGCGTGTGCACGAGGCATTCCTCGGCTTCCCGGCGCAGGTCAATCTTGCGGGCGATCTCGGTGTGGTGGTCGTAGTGGTCGATGAGACGCGCGAACGAATCTACGGCGTCGTCAAAGTGTTCCTGCTCGAACTGCGACCAGCCCAGCTTGTAGAACGCCATCGCGGTGAACGATGCATCGCCGCCCTGGACAGCGTGCGTGAAGAGCGGAATCGCGGCCGCGAAGTCTCGCGCGTCGAAGCGATCGTTGCCCATGCGCAGCCACGCTTCCTGCACGTCGGCTGACGCGGGGAAGTCGGTGACCAGGCGCGTCAGGTACTGCATCGCCTCGGGCCGGCCGTCGTCGGCGAGAATCATGCCCAGGTTGAAGAGCACCGCGTCGGTGTGCGCGAAGGACGGATCCTCGCGGAGAATGGCCTCGTACTGCTCGATGGCGGGGCCGTAGTTGACGAAGGGTGCCAGCGAGCGATTCTGGATTTCCTTCGAATCCGGCGCACCGCCCAGGAAACCCGCCATGCGCGCGCGGAATTCCTCGCGCGCGGCGAGCAGCTCGAGATCGGCGAGGCGGTAGCGGCCCTGCGCATGCGCCGGGCTGGACGGGTAGTCAGTGATGAACTTCTCAAGGCGCGCGATGGCCTGGTCGCGAAGCGGCACGGTGGTCTCCGTCTTTTCCGCGGTCACGGAATCGGTGCAGGCCTCGACCGCGATCTCGTAGCCGGCGTCGGCGAGGTGGTAGTCGATGGTCTCGCGCTCCTGCGTGAGCGTGGCGCGGGCGCGCGCGGCGACTGCCACGGCAATCTCGCGCCGGGTCTTTACCGCCCCCACGTCGAGCGAGTCGAGCCGGGAAGCAAACGCGTCGCGCCGCTTCGCGATCGCCGCGAGCTCCGCGTCGTGTGCCAGGAGCGCGCGCGAGGAATCGATGGATGCATCGATGGTGCGGGCGCGCGCGATCTCGGTTTCGAGCTCGGCGTGAAGACGGCGGCTGTTCTCGACCAGGTGCGGGCGCCATTCACGATCGAAGGAAACCCGGATCACGCCGGCGTAGTGCACGGCAAAGAATTCGAGGAACTGCTCCGCCTGGAGCGCCAGCGCCTGTTCGTGGGCGAGCACGTCGGCGGTGGAGGGAACTCCGGGCGGAAACGGCTCGGGCCGGTCGCGCTGCGGGCCGTCCACCCAGAAGTGACGCAAGGCCTGCATGAACACAACCTCGTCCTGGAGTTGCGTCACCATCTCGCGCGTGCGCGCGGTGACGTGCGCCAGCGCGGCGTCGCGCACGTGCGTCAGCTCGGCCAGGGCGGCATCGAGGCGCGCGATCAGCGCGTTGAGCCGCATGATGGATGCCTGCAGTGTGTCGGCGCTGGCTTCGGCCCCGCGTGCGCCGCGGTCGAGATAGCGGCCGCGCCGCTCGAGCTCCGTGGTCCGTTCCTGGTAACGCGCGCTCTCCTGTACCAGGTCGGCGCGCGCCGTGGCTGCCGCCTGCTCGATGCCGCGCACGCGCTCCCACTCCATCGCGTTGGGCGTGTGGCGCGAAAATGCCGAAACGCTGTCCGGCATCGCCGTTGTGGGGAACCCCCGCGGCCAGAGCGAGCGCGCGTCTTCGTCACGAACGGGGTCCGGCGCTTTGGTGCCCAACG
>Ga0307281_10000236_pt1 | contig 13892 bp, 10 predicted proteins | sample ER_DNA_120_FD_194486 | JGI IMG/M metagenome (GOLD analysis project Ga0307281, IMG submission 194486) | Bulk soil microbial communities from the East River watershed near Crested Butte, Colorado, United States - ER_DNA_120 | ecosystem: Environmental > Terrestrial > Soil > Floodplain | place...
TATGTCCATGTGGCTCTCGTAGGCCCACGTCAGCTGGGGTACGCCAAACCCACGTAGCGCGCCCGCTGGCGTCACGTTGGTATAAAGCGCGTACGAATCGACCCAGACATTGTCGATGTCGTATGGGCCGGACGCCGTCAGACCGGCTTTTTGCGTGACGCGCGGACCGATATCGGCATAGGCGCCGCCGTTCCAATATATTTCGCACTTGCGCGCGACGATCTTTCCGTCCTTGTCGACACCACTCTTGATGCGGAATGTCGAGGGGTGACGCGTGACTTGGTAGAACATCTCCTCGAAAGTGCAGGCGACCTTGACCGGCTTGCGCGCGATCATGGAGAGCGCGAGCGCCAGCGCCTCGAGCTTGATGTAAAGCTTGGAGCCATAGCCCGAGCCGAGATACGGCACCTTGATCCGCACCTTGTTTTCCGGCCAGCCGAGCAGCCGGGCCATTTCGACGCGTACGAACGACGGCCCCTGAGAGGAGTCGTGGAACGTGACGTGTGTGTCCTTGTAGTCGCAGATACACGCGAACGGCTCGAACGACAGGTGCAGCACCTTCTGTGTCTTGAACTCGTGCTCGAACCTGTGCTCGGCCGCCTCGTATGCCCTGTCGAAGTCTCCACGGCGCAATTGGTAGCTCAAAGCCGTGTTGGTGTTCCGGGCGCCTCTCAGGTGCTTCAGATCGGCAAAGGCACGGGCTGGCTTCAATTCATCATGGACGTAGACATTCGAGGTCAGCGCCTCGACCTCGTCATAGATCGCGGGAAGCTCCTCGTATTCGGCTGTGATAAGTTGGACCGCCTGCTCGGCGACGTGGGGGTCGGTGGCGAGTACCGCAGCAACCGGCTCGCCGACGAACCGTACCTTCTCGTGGGCGAGGATCGGCTGATCATGGAACGCCGGCCCATAATAGGGATCGGGCAGCACCTTCAGTACGTCGTCGATGGTGACGACATGAAGCACGCCCGGTACTTTCTTTGCGGCGTCGGTTTCGATCGACTTGATGCGGCCGTGTGCCACCGTGCTGCGGAACAGCTTGGCATAGAGCATGCCGGGAATCCGCATCGTGTGGGTGTATTCGGCGCGGCCGGTGACCTTGTCGCGGCCTTCGAGGCGCGGCACCGAGCGGCCAATCTGGGAGCCAACCTTGGCGGCATCCGGATAGAGGATGGTCATCGTGACGTCCCGTCTCTTCCGTCCAGCGCCGCGCGCACCGCGCGCCGGACATAGACCCGCATCAACTCGCGCTTGTAGGGCACCGAACCGCGAATGTCGGCGACAAACCCGGATTCCTCTACCGCCGCGTCGCCCGCCTCCTCGAGCAGAGCGTCGGTCACCGTCCTGCCGTTCAGCACGGCCTCCGCCGATTTCAACCGCGTCGCCTTGTCGGTGGCGGCGCTTGCGACGATGCGCGCCGACTTGATCGCCGTGCCATCGCCATCGATCACCGCCGCTACGCCGAGCGCGGGCCAATCGTCGGCCGATCCGGTCGTGACCTTGCAATAGGCGCCTTTTCTGCCGTCCTGCGCCGGGACATGAACTTCGGTGATCAGCTCGGTCCTTTCCAGCACAGTTTCATAGTAGCCGGTGAACAGGTCCTCCACCGCGAGCTGGCGCTCGCCCTTGGGCCCGGTGACGGTCATCGTCGCACCGAGCGCCATCAACACCGGTGGCAGGTCCATGTGCGGATCGCCATGGGCAAGCGCCCCGCCTAGGGTCGCGACATTGCGCACCCGCACATTGGACAAGGTCAGCAGCGTACGGCTGATCAGAGGCGCATGTTTCTTTACCTCGGCCGACCGTTCCAGCACGCCGAGCGCCGTCATTGCGCCGATGCGAAGTCCGCTGGCGGAGGCCTCAATGCTCGAATATTTGTGCTCGATCTTGCGAAGGCTGACGAGCTTCTCCGGATGGAATACGCCTGCCTTCATCATCAGCATCAGCGCGGTGCCACCCGCGATCGGACGAACAGTGGCATCGTCCGGATCGAGCAGCTCGATCGCCTCGGCAAGCGAGGTCGGCTGCACAAGCTCGAACGGGATCATTTGATCTCCGATTGGACGATGAATTCGCATGCGACGTTCATGAGGATCCCTTCGGCAGATCTTTCGCCCATTTCGCCCTGATGCGGTCGTCGAGTGCCTTGCTGGAGCGGGCGATAGTCGGGAAGGTCTTCTTGCGCCGGAATGGGATGCAGGCGTCGATCACAACGCGCGAGTTGCGCCGGTCGGCCTCGGTATCGTAGCACATCGGGTCAAGCGCCGAGCTCCAGCCGCCGTGGATGACATCGACCTGATCCCGCGGATCGCAGCGTGTGCACATCGCCCAGATCACGTCGTTGACGTTGGTCGGGTCGATATCCTCGTCGACGACGATGGTCCAGCGGTTGCAATAGGCGCCAGCGTGACAGTGCGCGGCGACCATGGCGGCTTGCTTGGAATGCCCGCCGTATAGCGTCTTGATCGAAATGACCAGCATGAAGCGGCTGCCACCGGCCTCATGCGCCCACACGCCTCTCACCTCGGGAATGCCGGCGGCTTCGAGCTGGTTCCAGACCGCGCCGCAACGGTAGGTGCCGAGATAGAAGGTATTGTCGTTCGGTGGAACCGCCGGGATCGCGCCCATGAGAATGGGATCGTTGCGATGCATGAATGTAGCGATACGGATCGCCGGCTCGAGCGCGCTGCCGCTGGCATAATAGCCGGTCCACTCGCCGAGCGGACCCTCCTGGATGTTGTCGCCCGGATGGATGAAGCCCTCGAACGCGATCTCCGAATTGGCGGGCACCGGCAAGCCGGTCTTGGGCATGTTGAGCACCTCGACCGGCTCACCGAAGATGCCGCCGGCCGCCTCGATCTCGTTCTTGCCGTACGGAATTTCGAGCCCCCCGAGCATGAACATCGCTGGATGGATTCCTGCAATGACGGCGACCGGACACGGTTGATTGCGCTCGTGGTACTTGCTCATGATGATGCGACCGTGCTTGCCGGGTGACATCATCACGCTCGCCACTTTCGGCTTCTGCGACTGGACGCGGTAGGTGCCGTAGTTCACCCACCCGGAATCAGGGTCCTTCATCACGACGAGGCAGGCCGTGCCGATAAATGGGCCGCCGTCCTTCTCGTGCCAGACCGGCGTCGGTATCTTCTCGATATTGATGTCCTCGCCCTCGAAGACGTTGTCGAGCAGGGGGCCGCCATTGACCTGGCGTGGTTTGTGCGATGGCGCATGCTTCATATAGTTGCGCCACCACTGTATCAGCTCCATTTCGGAAGCTTCGGGCGGCAGACCGAGTGCAACATTGATGCGTGGCACCGAGGTCAGGATGTTGGCGATGATGCGGTGACCCTTCGGATAGCCGGGGACCTCGTCGAACATCACCGCAGGGTTGCCCATGTTCCGCATATAGATGTCGACGATACCGCCGATCTCTTCCCTGGGCTCGGCGCCTTTGATGACCTTCAGCTCACCAGCCGCCTCCAGTGCGCTGATCCAGTCCCGCAAGTCCTTGTTGGCCATTGTTCGTCCTCGTGCCTCTACGTGCCATGCCGCCGCTCGTGGTCATCTGACAGGTCGTTAGCATTCCGCAGCCAGCCGCCGATAAGCCGATCGTCCGGTCGAGCGACGGCCGCTGCGCGCCTGCTACTCGACCTTCAGGTTTGCGTCCTTGATGACCTTGCTCCACTTTGCGGCCTCGGCCTTGATGTACGCGGAGAAGTCATTCGGATCTCCCGGGATTACCTCAAGGAAGCTCGGCGCCAAGAACTTCTCCTGAAATTCTCTGTCCGCGAAGACCTTCTGTACGTCGGAATTGATTTTCCTCACCACGTCGCCAGGGGTCTGGCTGGGAGCGAACAGTCCGAACCAACTCACCGCCTCGAACTTCGGAACGCCGCTCTCCGCCACCGTGGGCACGTCCGGAAACTGCGCCAGACGCCTTGAGCTGCCCACAGCAAGCGCCCGGAGCTTTCCCGACCTGATCGCCTGGTCGACCAGCGTCACACTCAGGAATCCCATCGGAATGTGCCCGCCAAGCAGGTCGTTCAGCATTGGGGCGCCCCCGCGGTAATGAACCGGCGTGAGCTTTACACTTGCCAGGCTCTCAAACAGTACCATGTTGATGTGGCTGGACCCGCCGAGGCCGATCGTTCCATATTGCAGTGCGCCCTTCTCTTCTCGTGCCTTGGCGAGCAGGTCCTGTACGCTGTTGAGCGGCGACGAGGTCGGCACCACCAGCATTTGGTTGGCATACCCCAGCCCGCTGACCGGCGCGAAATCCTTGGTGTCGTAGGACAGCTTGGAATGCAGGAAAGGACTGATCGCAAACGTTTCCATGCCGGTAGCGAGCAAGGTCTGGCCGTCCGGTGCGGACTTGCCAACCAGATCGGCGGCGATCTGAGTTCCTCCACCCGCGCGATTCTCGATGACGATCTGTTGACCCCACGTCTGCGTGAGACGGCTGGCGACGCTGCGTACGATCAGGTCGGCGGCGCCACCCGCGGGATAGGCCACAATGATCTGCACCTGCCTTGATGGATAGGACTGCGCATGAGCTACGACGGCGCCCAACGCAAGGAACGTGAATGCCCAGGTCAGTCGCAGCAGCGTCCTCATGGCTCTTCCTCTTCTATCTTCCGGACAGCGATCGGGTTCCCAAGATCACACGCTGCATCGGGGCCTCGGCAGACGTCCCAGCTTGCAACGCAACAACTATTGCGGCGTCAGCCCGATCTGCTCGATGATCTTTTGGTAACCTCTTGCGTCTGCCTGCAGGCGCGCGGCGAATTGTTCGGGGGTCTCCATGACCGGCTCAATTCCCTGTCTTGCCAGCGTGGATCGCACCACTGGCAACGCCAGCGCCTTGTTGAAAGCAGCGTTGAGCAACGACACGAGCCGCGGGCTCATGCCGCGGGGGCCCATGATGCCGAACCAGTTGGAAAGCTCGATGCCTGGCAGGCCTGCCTCGGCAGTGGTCGGAACATCGGGTAGCGTACTCAGTCGGCGCGGAGCGGCGATGGCGATAACCCGGACCAGGCCGCTCTCAACGAACGAAGCAACACTCGCTTGCGTCGCAAGGGTGAATTGTACGTTGCCGGCAGCGACTTCCTTCACTGCGTCCGCCGATCCGCGGAACGGGATATGCACCATCTTGGCATTGACGGCGCGCGCCAACACCTCACCGCCGAGATGAGGAACCGAGCCGAGACCGGCCGATCCGTAATTGAAGCCATCCACGTCGGCGCGTGCGGCCGCCACGAACTCGGAGAGCGTTGTCGCTGGGAGCTTGGTGCTGATCGCAACGACCTCCGGTGCATCAGCGATCAGCGCGATCGGCACAAGGTCGGTGAAGAGATTGTAGGGTAGCGACTTCGAGAGATACTGATTGATCAATTGCGTGGTCGTCGCCAGAACGAGCGTATACCCGTCTGGATTTGCGCGCGCTGCGGCGTGCGTGCCAATGTTTCCCGCGCCGCCGGCTCGATTATCGATGACGACGCTCTGGCCGAGATCCTCGCCGACGTGAACGGCGACAAGGCGGGCGACGATGTCGGTGGCGCCTCCCGGCGCGAACGGCACGATGAGCGTGATCGGCCGCGTCGGAAACTGCTCCGGCTGTGCCACCGCGAGCGCAGCCGGAAGGAGCATGGCAAGCACGGCTGATGTGAACGCCATGACTCTGCCAACAAACTTCGCATTCATGACGCCGCTCCTCAGCCCATGGCAACGGGCACACACAAAGCCGCCCCGCACCTGGATTTCACTTGCGCTGTCCGTGCCCATTCGCCGGCGAAATCCGATCTCTCGCGGCCCGTATTGCAGCCAGAACGCGCCTCGGAGTGAGCGGCGTCTCGTTGACTTCGGCACCGATCGAGGCAAGGGCATCACGGACTGCGTTGGCGATCGAGGCGGCAGGCGCGATAGCGCCGCCCTCACCCATTCCCTTCACGCCGTATTCGGTGAACGGCGTCGGCGTTTCCGTGTGGGCCACTTTGATCTCGGGCATCTCCGCCGAGCCGGGCATGAGATAGTCCGAAAACGTGCCCACGAGTGGCTGCCCCTGCTCGTCATAGGGAATTTCCTCGTACAACGCCGTGCCGATACCTTGAACCACGCCGCCCCGCACCTGCCCTTCCACGATCATCGGGTTGATCACGGTCCCGCAGTCTTCCGCGACGCCGTAGTCGAGGACCTCGATCGCACCGGTACGCACGTCGACGGCGACGACTGCGGCATGCGCCGCGAAGGTAAACACGCCGGTGTCGATCGCGGGCTGATACGTGCTGGTGACCGTGAGCAATGGCTCGACACCCTCGGGTAACGCCTCCATCCGCAGGTGCGCCACGCGCGCAACTTCTTCGATGGTCACGGACCCGCGCGGGCCGTGCACAGCGCCGCCCTCGCAGCGCGCTTCCGACGGACTGCACTGCAAGAGGTGGGCGCCGACCTGGATGACCTTTTCGCGCAGCAGGCGGCTGGTTTTCGCCACGGCGCCACCCGCCATGACGGTGCTCCGGGAGGCAATCGTCCCGTTTCCGAACGGCGACAAGCCGGTGTCTCCGTGGCGAACGGAAATCTTTGCGGGATGGATACCGAGCTCCTCGTATGCGACCTGCGCAAGCGTCGTTTCCAGCCCCTGGCCGTGGGATTGGATCCCGACATAGAGCACAAGCGTGCCGTCCGGCATGAGTTGGGCCCGGCAACTTTCGAACCCAGGGATAAACGGGCTCCCGCGCGTGACCCACTCGCCGCACCCATGGCCGGTCTGCTCGGAGTAGCAGGCAAAGCCAAGACCGATCAGCCTGCCGTCCGGCTCACCCTTTTTCTGGCGCGCGCGGACAGCCGCGACATCGATTGTCTCCGCACACAGCCGCAGAAGGCCGGGATAATCGCCGTTGTCGAACAGCAAATTCGCGATCGTCATGTACGGCATCTGCGAAGGCTGGACGAGGTTATCGAACCGCACGTCAAGCGGATCCCGACCCACCTGGCGTGCGATCTCGTCGATGGTGCGCTCGATGGCGAAGCATGCGCCCGGACGCCCTACACCGCGATAGGGCCCGATGGGTGCCTTGTTAGTCGCGACCGTGAAGCTCTTAACTCGCCAGTTCCGTATGTTGTATGGGCCGGGAATGTTGCGGGCGGCCATTCCGGTCTCCAGGAACGGCCCGTTCGGCCACAGCGCATAGGCTCCGGCATCGACGATCAGCTCCGCATCGACTGCAAGAATCACTCCTCGTGCATCGGCGTAGGCGGTGATCTTGTAATCGTGATCGCGTGCGTGCGTGGACGAGAGGAAGTGCTCGCCGCGGTCCTCGATCCAGCGCACCGGGTGATCGAGCTGCGCTCCCAGAGCAGCGACGATCACCTCCTCCGGCAGCAGCCTCGCCTTTGAACCGAAGCCGCCGCCGACATCCGGCGCGACGACCCGGATGACGCGCTCCTCGATGCCGAGCACTTCAGCCAGGCCGAGGCGAATGATGTGCGGCACCTGCGTCGAGTCATAGACGACCAACTCGTCCAGCCGCTGGTCGCGATAGGCCAGCACGGCACGGCCTTCCATCGGCACGGCCACCTGCCTGTTCATTCGGTATCGGCGCTCGACAACGATCTCGGCAGCCTGCCTGGCCTCATCGACCTTGCCGCCCTCGAACACGCGTTCGATATAGAGATTGTTCGGCCAACCCTCATGCAGGAGGCTCGGCGCATTCTCCAACACCGATTCCGGATCGACGATAGCCGGAAGGATTTCATATTCGACGTTGATCTGGCCGACCAAGTCCTCCGCCTCGCCGCGGGTCGGGGCGATACAGGCGGCAATGACCTCACCAACAAAACGGACCTTGTCCTTGGCCAGAGCGGGATAGCCCGCGACCCGAAACCCATTGACCTGCGGAATCGCCCGCATCTCGGTGAGGTGCGGCAGATGATCGGCAGTGAAAACCTGTCCTTCCAGGTCGGCGGGAATGCTGATCGACTTGATGCGGGCATGTGCATGCGGGCTGCGCACGAACGCCACATCCTGCAGATTTGGAAATTTCAGGTCGGAGACGAACTGACCCTTGCCGCTCAGGTGCCGCGCATCTTCCTTCCGAAGAAGGCGGGCGCCGACGCCGAGCTCGGACTTCGCGACGGCCCGGGTCATGCCGGCACCGTCGAGACATTGCCGGACGGAGGTCGGACCTTGTCTGCCTCGCTCAGTGCCTCGGCGGCCTTGCGCACCGACTTGACGATGTCGGTGTAGCCGGTACAGCGGCAGATATTGCCGGCCAATCCCTTGCGTATCTCGCTGTCGCTGCCCGCCCTGCCTCGCTGAATGAGGTCGCGCGCGGAGACAAGCATGCCGGGCGTGCAGAACCCACACTGCAGCCCGTGATGCCGATGAAAAGCGTCGCGCAGCGCCAGCATGATCTCGTCGGTGAGCAATCCCTCGAGCGTTCGAACTTCGTAGCCGTCGCACGCGACAGCAAGCGTCAGGCACGCCCGGACGGGCTGGCCATTCAGCGTCACGGTACAAGCGCCACAAATACCGTGCTCGCAGCCAAGATGTGTGGCGGTGAGGTTCAACGCTTCGCGGAGGAAGTCGGCAAGACAGGTCCGGGGGGTGACGTCGGCCCGCACGGGCTTGCCGTTAACGGTCAATCGAATCTGCATCAGGAGAGCACCTGCGAAAGGGCACGGGAAATCGTTGCGCCATGGACGCTGCGTTGAAACTCGTCGTGCGCGTCATCCCTATTTGCCAAATCGTCTTCTGCGGCTTGCTCGACCGATTGAAACCCGGCACGCTGCAGCAAGCTCTGCGATGCGCGCTCCAAGCACATTGGCGCTGCGCCCGATCCACCCAGCACGATGCGGGCAAAGTCGCGCTCGGGGTCGATCACCACGGCAGCAATCGAGTGGGCAAACTCTCCGGACTTTCGGCAGAACTTCGAGAAGCCCCAGCGCGCCGCAGCGGACAGCTTTGGAATGCGGACGCTTTCGATGATTTCGTTCGGTGCACGCACGGTCTCGTAGAGCCCGGTCGTGAACCCCAATGCCTCGACTTCGCGGCGCCCCTTGTCTCCGACAAGGCCGACGCGCGCGCCGATAGCCTGCATGACCGTGACCCAGTCGCCCGCCGGATCGGATAGCGCCAAGCTGCCGCCCAAAGTCCCCCGGGTCCGAACCGCCCTGTAAGCCAAATTCCCGGCCACCATAGGCATAAGCCCGCGAGAGGGATCCGGCATCGCCCGGTCTTCGATGGCCGCATGCGTCACGCCTGCGCCGATGCGGATGGCATCGGACTCGTCAAGCACGACGCGAAGCTGCTCGATGCGGCTGATATCGACCAACAGATCCGGCGAGGAAACGCGCAGGTTCATCATCGCGAGCAGCGACTGGCCGCCGGCCATGACCTGAGCGTCCTGACCTGCCTCGGTTGCGCTGCAGAGCACTTTGATTGCCTCGGCGAGACTGTCCGCCCGGGTGTATTCGAACGCAGCAGCCTTCATGCGCCGGCAACGCGCACGTTCGGGATGACACACATTAGAAAGCCCTCATGGAGCCGATACTGAGCCGAAGCTTTGCAGATTGTCAACATTCTACAACACACGTATAACGGCGATTGAATCGAGGCGCCCCATGTCCATCGCCGCATCGCAATTACAGGTACTCCAGTCGAAATCGCTCCCGAGCGTCGTGCGCGACGAAATCCTGCGATTCATTTTGCACGGCACGTACTCGCCTGGATCGAAGCTGGGAGAAGAGGAATTGGCCGGCATTCTGGGCGTCAGCCGCGGCCCCATTCGAGAAGCCTTTCGCAGCCTTGAGGAGGCCGGTCTCGTTCACCTGAGCAAGAATCGAGGCGCGTTCGTGCGCCAACTGAGTGTCGAGGAAGCTCGAGAGCTCTACGTCGTCCGTCGCGGTTTCGACGAAATGGTCGGACGGCTTCTTGCCCCTCAAGTCACCGGGCAGCAGGTGGCCGAGTTGCGGCAGATGGTCGACGACATGGAGAGCAGCTTCGCGGCCCAGAACATCCGCGAATACTTCCCGCGCGATATGGCGTTTCACGATCGGATCGCGCAGATGCTCGACAACTCCAAACTGCTGGAAATCTATCGCCGCATCGTCAATGAGATGCACCTTGTGCGCTTGCAGAGCATTCAGCGCGCCGGCGGCCTGCTGGTGTCCAATCTTGAGCACCGAGCCATTGTCGATGCTCTGGAAACCCGGAACCAGGAAGCGGCCGCTCAAGCGATGGGTCTACATGTGGAGCGGGCGTTCCAGCGCGTGGCACCTTTGCTTCCCACGCAAAGCGCCGCAAGCACGACCAGTACCGAAACGACCTCGCAATTCGCCTTGGACGACACCGGGTAGCCGCAATGGCCGGCCGTCCCCCGACTTCCGCTGGAACGGCAATTAGCACCTGAACGCCCTCACCTGAGACCAGTGCGCCGCGGCTCAGGGACAGCTGCGGGCAAGACCACCTGGCAGCGGCGGTCACACGGAGAGGTCGCGGCTGGGCATCGGCAAGAGAAATCCATCGAAACGTGGCGGGCGGGTCTTCTGGAAGGAACGAGGATGGCGGCGTTACCAAGAGTTGGCTTGATCGTCACCGGCGGCACCATCGATTCGGTCGGCACGGACCGGCTGGACCTGGCCTGGTACATCGAGGCGGGGAAGCGGCTCAACGACGGAGAGCTGCTGGGCCGAATCCCTGAGCTGAAAGACATCGCGGCCATCCAGGAAGTTCCGTTCCGCCGCCTGCCCAGCCACGCCCTGGTCGACAAGGACTGGCTGGAGCTGCTTCGCACCGTCCACGCGATTTTCGATGACAATCAGACCGACGGCATTGGCATTACCCATGGCACCAACACGCTCGAGGAAACCGCCTATTTCCTCAATCTCACCCTGAAGACCGACAAGCCGGTGGTGGTCGTTGGATCGATGCGGCCGTCTTCAGCAATCAGCGCCGACGGCTATCTGAACCTGGTGAATGCCGTCAAGGTCGCGGCCGATCCGGGCTCACGCGGGCGTGGCTGCTTGGTCGTGATGAACGACACGATCTACAATGCCCGGGACGTGACAAAGAATTCGACCTATCGCGTCGATGCGTTCCAGTCGCGCGACATGGGACCCCTAGGCTTCGCCGACGCCGATGGCAAGATCATCTACTACCACCAGCCGACCCGGCCGCATACGGTCGACACCGAATTCGACGTACGCGCGATGACGCATTTGCCGCGCGTCGATGTGGTGCTGTCCTATGTCGGCGCGGATGCCACGATGATCGACGCTGCGGTCCGTGCGGGCGCCAAGGGCATCGTCAGCGCCGCAACGGGTGCGGGCAGGCCCACCCCCGCGGAGGACGCTGCCTTCGACAAGGCATACAAGGAGACCGGGACACTCATGTGTCTGTGCAGCCGGGTCGCATCCGGCCGGGTCGTCCGGAGCCCCGGCTTGATCAAGCGCGGCTTCGTCGCCGGCGACAATTTACAGCCATGGAAGGCGCGCATTCTGCTCGCGCTCGCTCTCACCAAGACAAGCAATGCCGACGATATCCAGCGGATGTTCGATACCTACTGATCGGGCGGCGAGGCACCCCTGAGACAAGCAATACGCAACGCGTAGCGAAGGAGAAGAACCGTGAAAGCGGATTTGGTCGTGAAGAATGGCTGGGTGGTTACGCCCCAGGACACCGTGCAGGGCGGCGTCGCGATTTCCGACGGCAAGTTCGTGGCCATCGGCACCAGCGACACGCTCCCGGACGGCAAACAGGTGATTGACGCCAAGGGCCTGCACATCCTTCCCGGCGTCATCGATGCTCATGTCCACTTCCGGGATCCCGGCGTGACCCACAAGGAAGACTTCGCCACCGGCTCGACCGCGGCAATCTGTGGCGGCGTGACGACGGTCATCGACATGCCAAATCAAATTCCACCGACGGAAAATGCGGAGCAAGTCGGCGTCAAGAGGAAGATCGCCGAGTCGAAGTCCATGTGTGATTTCGGCATTTTAGGTGTCGTCCACCAGACCAACTCGAACGACATCCTGCCGATGGCGAAGGCCGGCGCCATCGGTTACAAGATTTTCTTCGGCGAGACCATCGGCAACCTGCCCTACCCCGACGACGGCATGTGCATCGAGGTGTTCTCCAACATCACCGAGTCGCGGGTGCCGCTGTGCGTTCATGCCGAGAGCCGGCAAATCCAGCATTACTGGACCAACAAGCTGAAGGCCGAGGGCAAGAACGACCCGGTCTACTGGGAGCAATCGCGTCCCGAGCTATGCGAGGCCGTATCAATCGCGCACATCATGTACCTGGCGGAGACCTTCGGGACCAAGCTCCACATCGTTCACGCCAGCACCAGGCAGGCCGTGGAGATGGTGAAGGACGCGAAGGCGCGCGGACTGCGCTTCACCGCGGAGACGCAGCCTCACTATCTGCTGCGCGTATCCAAAGATATGGCCGATGTCGGCCCGCTGCTGAAGATGAATCCGCCGGTTCGCACCAAGGAGCATCAGGACGCCCTCTGGGACGGGCTGCTGAACGGCTCCATCGACATGATCGCAACCGACCACTCTCCCCATACGCTCGAGGAAAAGGGCTGCGACATCAACGGCAAGATGATCAAGCCCGCGATCTGGGACTGCCTCTCCGGGTTCTGCGGCGTGGAAACCTCCGTCCCGTTGTTGCTGACGCAGGTCAACAAAGGCCGCCTGACCCTGAATCACTACGCGAAGGTGGCCAGCGAGAACCCAGCCAGGGTCTGGCAGATGTACCCGAAAAAGGGGGCAATTCGCCTCGGTTCGGACGGCGATGTCACCATCGTCGACATGAACAAAGAAGCGACGATCGACCCCAGCAAGCTGCACAGCAAGAACAAGCCAACCCCTTGGGGCGGGTGGAAGGTCAAGGGGCTGCCGGTCTACACGATCGTTCGCGGCAACGTGCAGATGAAGGACGGCGAGCCCGTCGGCAAGGTGGTCGGTCGCATGCAGACGCCGATCATCAGTTGAGGGAGCCGCCGTCGAAAGCGGGCACAGCTCGGCTCCACGCGGCATTTCGCGAAGGGCCCTGGCGCCGGGATTTTGTGTTGACCGTGGAGGCCTGCTAGTTATCCGACGCCTGATCGCGCCGCCGAGGAGACCACCCAGGGAACCGCGATGCGGCCATCCTCGACCAGAGCCATGACTGTCGAACCGAGCGCAAGATCCGAGAAAGCCCCCGTCATCATCCTGAGCGGGTTTCTCGGAGCGGGAAAAACGACGCTCCTCAACCGCATCCTGACCGCGGACCATGGCCGCCGCATCGCCGTGATCGTCAACGAATTCGGTGAGGTCGGCATCGATCATCACCTTTTGCTGACCTCGGATCATGAAGTCGTGCAGATGAACAACGGTTGCGTCTGCTGCACGGTTCAGGGCGACTTGCTGCGAAGCCTCTTTCAGCTGCTGGAGCACCGCGACCAGTTCGATACCGTTCTCATCGAGACCACCGGTCTGGCCGAGCCCGCACCTGTTGCTCAAACGCTGTATGCCGATGAGCGCATTCGGAGCAGCTATTCTCTCGGCGGCGTGGTCACCGTTGTCGATGCAAAGTACATCTCCACACGCTTGGAGGACTCGGCCGAAGCCTGCGAGCAGATCGCGTTCGCCGACGCGATCCTGCTCAATAAGACCGACCTGAGCTCGCCGGAGCAGTTGGATCAAGTCGAGCAAGGCATCCGCCGACTGAACAAGATTGCCAGCATCCATCGGACCAAGAACGCCGAGATCGATATCGCCACGGTGCTCGATCTGGAGATCGCCGACTTCGCAGACGAGATCGACAACCTTCACGGTACCGATGACCGCGATCATGCTCATGAGCACGACAACGAACGGCACGATCATCACCATGCTCATCGCGG
>Ga0307281_10000237_pt1 | contig 13827 bp, 10 predicted proteins | sample ER_DNA_120_FD_194486 | JGI IMG/M metagenome (GOLD analysis project Ga0307281, IMG submission 194486) | Bulk soil microbial communities from the East River watershed near Crested Butte, Colorado, United States - ER_DNA_120 | ecosystem: Environmental > Terrestrial > Soil > Floodplain | place...
CCGCCTGTTCATTCTCAAGCGCGGGGGAAGTATCTACGTCATCGAGAATGACGCGACCGCCAACACGACCAAGCTCTTTCTCGACATCAGCGCACAGGTGACCACCACCACCGAAGGCGGCCTGCTCGCGCTCGCGTTTCACCCCGACTACGAGAACAATCGCTTCTTCTATGTGACGTACACGGCGGAGAATCCGCGCCGCGAAGTGCTCTCGCGCTTCAGCGCGGACCCTGCCAATCCGGATATCGCGCTGGCCGGAAGCGAGCTCGTGATGCTCACGATTCCGAAAACGAATCTCTACCACAACGGCGGGCGCATCGCGTTCGGGCCCGACGGCTATCTGTACTGGAGTCTCGGCGAAGACGGCATCGCGCACTTCGCCCAGGACCTCACGCAGTGGAACGGGAAGCTCTTGCGCATCGACGTCGACAATCCGTCGGGAGGAAACCAGTACGGCATTCCCGCGGACAATCCGTTTACGGGCGTGGGCGGTGGAGTGCACGGGGAAATCTGGGCGTTCGGATTCCGCAATCCGTGGCGCTTCTCGTTCGATCCGCCAACGGGACGCCTGTGGCTGGGCGACGTGGGCGAGAACAACTGGGAAGAGATCAACATCGTGCGCAAGGGGCGCAACTACGGCTGGCCGCGCATGGAGGGCAACGACTGCTTTGATCCCGACACGTGCGACACGACCGGGCTCAACATCGTATCGCCTCTGCTCGCGTACCCGCACGACGGCAGCAATTCCATCACGGGCGGCTTCGTGTACCGCGGTGCGACGATTCCGTCGCTGGTGGGGAAATACATCTACGCCGACTTCATCACGGGCGACATGTGGGCGCTTTCGTGGGATGGAGTCAATCCGCCCACGAACACGTTCCTCGCCAACCAGAGCAACATCCCGTCGTTCGGCGTCGACAAAGATGGCGAGTTGTTCATCCCGTCGTTCGACGGCCGCATCTACCGTCTGTTTGCGACGCCGACCTCGGTGAGCACCCCGGCGCCTGCACCCGGATCACTCGGCGCCATTCGCCCCAACCCGTTTCAGTCGAACGCGACCATCGAGTTCTCGCTGTCTGCGCGCGCGCGCGTGACACTCGAGGTTTTCGACGTGGCGGGCAGGCGCGTGACGACGCTGGTGGACGAGATGGCCGATGCCGGTGTGCACACCGCGACGTGGAACGGCCGCGATGCGAACGGGAGGTCGCAACCCAGTGGCGTCTACTTCTGCCGGTTGATGGTGGGCGGCGAGCCGGCCGACGCGCGTCGAATCATCCTGTTGAAGTGAGTGCTACCTCGCCGCTTTGTAGTACGTCATTGCTTCCGGCATGAGCTTCTTCAGATTGGCGATGCGCGTTGCGTCGGAGGGGTGCGTGCTCATGATCTCCGGCGGCTTTCCTCCGCCCGACTGCGACATGCGCTCCCAGAACGGCACGGCGACCTGCGGGTCGTAGCCGGCCATCGCCATGAAGATGAGACCGAGGTGGTCTGCTTCGCTCTCCTGCGTCCGGCTGAAGGGAAGCAGCGCGCCATACTGCGCACCGAGACCGAAGGCCGTCGCCGCGATCTGCTTGGTCGCCGCCGAATTCTTGGCCATCGCCGCGTCTAGCGTGCTGCCAAGCCCCTGCGCGATGATCTGCTGGCTCATGCGTTCGGCGCCGTGCTTGGCGACTGCGTGCGCGATTTCGTGTCCCATCACGACGGCGAGGCTCGCCTCGTCCTTCGTGACGGGAAGAATGCCGGTGTACACGACCACCTTGCCGCCCGGCATGCACCACGCGTTGACTTCCTTGCTTTCGACAAGGTTGAACTCCCACTTGTAACCGGCAATTTGCTGCGACTGGTTCTTGCTCGCGAGAAATGCTTCCACCGCGTGCTGGATGCGCGTCCCCACGCGCTTGACCATCTCCGTGTCCTGCTTGTTGGTGGAAAGCTTGTTCTGCATGAGGAAGGTGTCGTACTGCGCCGTACTCATCGAGAGCATCTCGGCATCGCCGACCACGTTGACCTGGTGGCGCCCGGTCACGGGCACGGTCGAGCACGACCACGCCGCCAGGCCGGCGAGGACGAGAGCGAGTACAACCTGGGTCAACCGCATGGAAGCAATCCTCATGGTTCTCCTCCTTATTGCCGCGCTGCCGGCGTAATGGTGAGCGTCACTTTCTGGCCGTCGCGCATAACGACCACCGCCACCGCTTCGCCGATCTTCAGCGCATCCATTGTATACGTGTAATCATAGATATTCTTGATGGCCTTGCCCGCCAATTCGACAATGACGTCGCCGCCCTTGATCCCCGCCTTGTCGGCGGGGCCGTCCGCGCGCACGCCCGAGAGTTTCACGCCCTCGATTTCTCCCCCGGAATAATCCGGAATGGTACCGAGCGAGACACGCATGTTGGCGCGCGAGCCCGCGGCTTCTTTCGACTGCGCGACCTGGAGGTAGGCGGGCCGTTCGCTGCGCTTCTCCAGGTTCAAGACCATCGTCGCCGCGAATTTGCCCACGCGTTCCATGTCGGGATAGTTGAGCGTATTGATGTCGTCCGTGGGGCGATGATAATCCTCGTGGCTTCCCGTGAAGAATGCGATCACGGGGATGCCCTTGGGATAGAACGCCGTGACGTCGGTGGGGAGATACGGGTCGTCATCCATCTTGATGTTGAACCCGGCCGCGACGTTGCCTTTCTCGATCAGCGCCTTCCACACGTCGGAAGACCCCGTGCCCTGCATGATCAGCGTGTTGTCCTTCATGCGGCCCACCATGTCGAAGTTGATGTAGGCCGCGATGCGCTCCTTCGCCACGGTCGGATGTTCCACGAAGTAGCTCGATCCGATGATGCCCAGCTCTTCTCCCGACCACGACGCGAACACGATGCCGTAGGGGAACTCTTCCGGGTGGGCGTCGCGCTCACTGGCCAGCATCTGCGCCAGCTCCATCAAGGTTGCCGTCCCGGAAGCGTTGTCGTCCGCACCGTTGTGAATCTGGTGCTCCTCGCCCTTGCGCGCGAGCGAGTTGGAATCACCGCGACCCAGGTGGTCGTAGTGCGCGCCTATTACGATCACGGGAGCCGGTTCGGGGCGAACGAGCATGTGAGGAAGAGCATTGTTGGGCTGCTCGGAGCTGGCGGGAAGATACGCGATCACGTTGCGTCCCGTGCCCTGTTCGCGCTCGACTTTGGTGGTGATGCTCGCCGTGACGCCGGGGAGGTCGAACGCGCCCTCGGCGTGCGGATTCTCGACGTCGAGCTGCTCCTGCACCTCCTTGAGCGTCTTGCCGTAGCCCTTGAAGAGCATGTCGGCCACTTCACCGGTGACCGAAACCACGGGAATGCCCGAGCCCGAGAGCGATTGGTCGTATCCGAGCGACATGAGCTGGCCCGCGTTGGGCGAAGTCGGCCCGGTCACCACCATGAGCGCCTTTGCGCCGTGCTCGCGCGCGATGGTCGCCTTGTAGCGCAGGCCGCTGTACATGTTGAGGTGCATGCGCCGGTCGACGCTGACACTTTCGGGGACGTAGGCCAGCACGAACACAATCTTGTTCTTCACGTCGAAGTCGCCGTAGGAGTCATACGCGTCCGCGCCGGTTCCCGGCGTCTTCAGGCCATAGCCGACAAACGCCACCGGCCCCTCGGCGCTGGTATTCTCGCTGAAGGAGAGCGGGCGGAAGTCCTTGTCGGCCTGGAACTGTTTTTCGCCGTCGGCGGTGCGGATCGTCATCACGTTTTCCTTCGCGATGAGCTTGACGCCCGAGGTGAACGGGAAGGGCTGGAAGTATCCGTTCTGTTCGCCCATTCCGCGCAGCCCGGCCTCCTGGAAACGTTTCTCGATGTACGCCCCCGCGGCCTGTTCGCCCTTGGAGCCCGTGAAGCGGCCCTCGAGTTCGTCCGAGGCTAGATACGAGACATCGTTCTTCAAGTCTTCCGCGCGGATTTCGGGCGAGAACGAGACTTGCGTCTTCATGTTGCGCTTGAGCGGGGCGCGGTAGACCCCCTTCACGGCGTCAATGCCAGTGTGAACCGAGTGTGCCAGAGCCTTCGCCAACGCCTTGCGCGCCGCCTCGTCGTTCCAGTCCGCCATAAAAACCTGCGACTGCTTGTCGTTGGTGCGGTTCGATGTCCATGCCAGCTTCTTTCCGTCGGGCGAAAACACCGGAAGCCCGTCGAAGCCATCCGTGCTCGTCACGCGCACGGGCTCCTTCTTGCCCGCCGCGTCCACGATGTAGAGCTCGAAGTTGTCGAAGCCGAGAATGTTGGAGGTGAAGACCAGGTAGTCTCCGCTCGGATGGAAGTACGGCGCCCACGACATGGCGCCGAAGTCGGTGATGCGGCGCACATCGCTCCCGTCGGGGAGCATCGTGTACACGTCTGCCACCGCGCCGTCTTCGCTGAATTCGCGCCACACGATGCGCTTGCCATCGGGTGTAAAGAACGGCCCACCGTCGTAGCCGGGTGCCGTGGTCAACCGCTTCACCCCGGTGCCGTCCACCTTCATCACGTAGATGTCACAGAAATAGGAGAGGTCGACCGCCGCGCGGTCCTGGTCCTTCTTGGAGAGCTTCTCGATCGGGTACGCCGCGCGGTTGGATGAAAAGACGATCCATTGCCCGTCGGGGGAGTACGAGCACTCGGCGTCGTAGCCGACGGCGTCCGAGAGACGCTTGATGTCGGTTCCGTCCTGTTTCGCGGAGAAGATTTCGTAGGTCTCGTCGTAGTCCCAGCTGTAGCGGCGCTGCTTGCCCGCGGCCCGCAGCTCGAACTCCTGCTTCTGCTTCGCAATCGCATTGGGATCGAGGTGCGTGGACGCAAACACCACGCGATTCCCCGCCGGAGCGAAGAAAGAGCACGTCGTCTTGCCGGTCCCCGGCGAGACGCGCGTCACATCCCCGGTTTCCAGCGAGAGAATGTAGATCTGGTAGAACGGGTTGTCGGCCTCGCGCTCGGCCTGGAAGATGAGCCGTTGGCCGTCGGGCGCAAAGTACGCCTCGCCGCTGCGCTTGCCTTCAAACGTGAGCTGGCGGACATGGGAGAGAAACGTGGGCTCCGTGGCGCTTACGTGCGAATCGCTGGTCGTGTGAATGATATCCTTGGCCAATCCAGGCGGGTCGGCTGCAAGCGCGGTCGAGACGCCGGACCAGGTGAAGCAGATAGACAGCAGTACCAGGCGAAACATGAACGACTCCTTCCGTGCGGACGGCCAGAATCCTACGGCATGACGGTGTCATTGCGCCAGCCTGTCCGACCCGCGCTCGGGGCGGGCATCGCCCGCCCGGTCACATTCTTTGCCCCGGGAAGGCTCCGGCGAGGCCGCATCGCCGCGCCGATCCTGCCGGCTTTGGGCGAACGACATGTGCGGACTCCCCGTTAGCGTAGCCCGCGTTCGCGACGGCCCGCATTGCGCCGTCATTGCGTGCGCCAGAACTGCTTCATGACGTGGGCAACTTCATCCCTTGTCTCCTCCGGAATGTGACGCGACTTCGTCGCGTCTTTCCACTCCCACCGGTGGGAGTCAGGAGTATTTGCTCTCTTTTTCTCGCGACGTTCGTGTTTTGCGAGGGGGCTGTGTCGGTCGCGGTATTCCTTGAGCACCGGCTTGATCACCTCAACAAACGACTCGAACGCCGAGCCACCCATCAGGTCGCGTATCTCCTCGAACAACTGCAGGAATTCCTCATCGGCCAGGAATTGAACGAGCACCTTCTCTTCAGTTTGTATCCGATCTCGATATTGTTCCGGGATCGAGCGCGCACAGTGACGATCAACGAGGGCCCGATTCAGGTCTCCCGGTTGGGGCAAGGGCACCTGGACGTATCGGATGCGATCGCGAAGGGCTGCTGCAGGCCGGTACTTTGATATCAACCGCTCCACCTCCCGCCGCGATGCACCGCGCACCCGTCGGAAGATCTCGTCCTTGTTGTCGTCGGTCACGATCGACTCGATCATGGCCAGCGTCATGACGCAAGCTTCTCGCTCCCGCAGATACCCCCACGCCTCGGGATACCGCCGGCAACAGCGGGCGGCCTGGATGCGGCGCCCGGCCTGTGACGAGGAGTACCCGATCTTGCGCACGCAGTAGTCGAACACCGAGCTGTAGCCCAGGTCGAGATATGATCTTCGCCTCTCGAGGTCGTTCAAGAAATGCAGCATCTTCATGGTCGACGCGTGCTCGAGCGATGCGTTCAGCTCGAACTGATGATGAAACTCTGAATCGTCCAGCTTGCGAAGGAGAGCGGGCAGGACTTGATCTTCGTGGTGCATCACAGCAGAACCTCCGGTTTGGTCAATGGAGGAGTGAAATGCTGTACGCAATATATCAGCGTGATTTTGGAGGATGCATGATCGTTACGCGCGCGACGAAATCGCCGGTGACATCAAAAATGTTTCGCAGCGAATCGAAACGTTTCCAGCGACAGCGAGCGTGAGCCTGATGCAGTTCTCAGAGCGGGCAATGACTTTTCAAAAAGCAGGTGCAAAAAGTCGTCAACAAGAAAATCAAAAATGTTTTGAAGAAAAAAGTGCTGGCCAACGGGTGACTGGTGAAAAGCAGTGCGCCGGCCGGGTCGAAGAGCGTGGGATGCCCGCCGCCGGCCGGCAGAGAATCTCTTGCCAACTTTCGAGCCGCTCGCGGGTAGTAAGAGCGGATGTGACGGGCGGCGGGACCGGTGGCTCGAGGAATAAATGATGTGGCTGGCTGTCGCACGTGGTCCATCGGGTTCCCGAACCCCGCCCTCGTCATGATCCACGATTCCGATCGGGCCTGCATTCGCCGGCCGGTTCATGCAAGCCGGCCGGCGTTCCTGCTTGCAGTCGTTTCCGTCCCCGATTTACTCTCCCCTCTACATTTCCATCTTTCGTGCGTACACGGCCGCGCGAAAGGGAGGTCTGGTGGGGATCAACTATCTCGCGGTGATCGTGGCGGCGCTGTCCGGTTTCGCGGTCGGCGCGGTCTGGTATGGCCCGCTGTTCGGAAAACAGTGGATGCTTGTGTCCGGCGTCCGGAACGATCAACCGCGCATGAACGTGCCCGGCGTGTACGGACTCACGTTCTTGCTGAGCCTGGTGGCCGCCGTCATCCTGGCGCTGGTGATTCACGAGATGCACGCCACCGGAATTCTCGGAGGCGCGCGCACCGGTTTCATGCTGTGGCTCGGTTTCATTCTGACCGTGCGCGTCACCGAAGCGCTGTTCAACCGGACCGATATGCGTCTCGTCATGCTCGACGTCGGGTACCGCCTGGTGTGGACCGTCGTGATGGGAATTATCCTGGCCGTGTGGCATTGATTCATTCTTGCATTGGGGATTGTCGAAGGCGGTAAGGGCGCCGTCGACACGATGAGCTTTTTCCAATCACTCGAGTGCAGCCAGTGCTCCCGCCGTTTCGACACGGCCGGGTTGCACCGCCTTTGCCCCGATTGCAAGCGGCCGCTCCTCGCGCGCTACGATCTCGAGGCCGCCCGCGGCGCCATTTCGCTGGAGCCCTCCGAGCTGGCGCGCCGAGCGCGCAACGTCTGGCGCTTTCCCGAGCTGCAACCCGTCAGCGACGCACTCTATCGCCTGACGCTGGGCGAGGGTGGCACCCCGCTCGTCAACGCGGAGCGCCTGCGCGGGAAACTCGACTGGCGGGGCTCCCTCTATATAAAAGATGAAAGCCTGAATCCGACCGCGTCGTTCAAGGCGCGCGGCATGGCGGTGGCGATTTCGCGCGCGGCGGAGCTCGGGGTACGCGTGGTGACGGTGCCGTCGGCGGGAAACGCAGCGTGCGCGATGGCGGCCTACGCGGCGCGGGCCGGCCTCGAAGCGCACGTGTACATGCCCGGCGATGTGCCCGCGAATTTCATCGCGCAGTGCCGCGCGCTGGGTGCGACCGTGCACCTGATCGACGGACTCATCACGGATTGTGGCCGCGCATCGATGGAAGACGCGGAGCGCTTTGGACGTTTCGACGTCACCACGCTGAAGGAGCCGTACCGGCTGGAAGGTAAGAAGACGCTGGGCTATGAACTCGCCGAGCAGATGGAATGGTCGCTGCCCGACGTGGTCATTTATCCCACCGGCGGCGGAACCGGACTGGTTGGCATGTGGAAGGCCTTTGACGAAATGGAAACGATGGGCTGGATCGACGCGAAGCGCCCGCGCATGGTGAGCGTTCAGTCCGCCGGATGCGCGCCCATCGTGCGCGCGTTCGACCGCTCCGAGAAGACCGCAACGCCCTGGGAAGGCGCCAAGACCGTCGCCGACGGTCTGCGCGTGCCGGCCGCGGTGGGGGACATCCTCATGCTCGACATCATCCGGAAGTCCGCGGGTACTGCGGTCGCGGTTAGCGACGCCGCGCTGATGGCCGGCGCCGACACGATGGCGCAGGCGGAGGGGATCCTCGCGGCGCCCGAGGGCGGCGCGACCGTGGCCGCGTTCGAAACCCTGCGTGCACGCGGATGGATTGCGGAGAACGAACGCGTGGTGCTGTTCAACACCGGCAACGCGCTTTCCTACGCCCATCTCTGGGCGAACGAGACGGAAGCCCGCACCGTGGAGCCGCGTCGCGCATGATGCCGCCGATCGCAAAGAAAGTCCCGCACGAGATATCGCTGCACGATCACACGCGTGCGGATGAGTATTACTGGCTCCGCGATCGCGAGAATCCGGATGTGGTCGCCTATCTCGAGGCCGAGAACGCGTACGCCAACGCTCTCTTGAAGAAAAGCGAAGCCCAGCGGGAGACCATCTACCGGGAAATGGTGGCGCGTATCCAGGAGACGGATTCCTCCGTGCCGGTGACGCGCGGCGAATTCCGCTACTACACGCGCACGCAGAAGGGCCACCAGTACGAAATCTTCTGCCGCCGTAACGGCGGCGACGATACCGCGCCCGAGGAAGTCCTCCTCGACGAGAACGAGCTCGCGCGCGGGCACGCCTATTTTCACAGCGGCGTGCGCGAGGTCAGCCCGGATCATCGCCTGCTCGCCTACACCGTGGACACCAGCGGCGCGGAGACGTACCAGCTCTTCGTGATGGACATCGCCACCAAGCGCATCGTGGACGGCCCGATCCAGAACATCGCCGGCGATCTCGAATGGGAGAACGACAGCCGGTCTTTCTACTACCTCGAGCTCGATGACCAGATGCGGCCGTGGCGCGTTCGCCGCCACGTGCTGGGCGATGATGTGGCGCGCGACGAGGAGATCTACCGCGAGCCCGATCCGGCGTTCTACGTCGGCATCGAGGTGACGCGCAGCCGCGAGTTCTTCTTCGTCACCATGGAGAGCCACACCACCACCGAGGTGCGTTTCCGCCGCGCGGGTGACGTGCAGGGACCGCTTCGCACCGTGCAGGAACGGCGCGCCGACATCGAATACCACCTCGTGCACTCGGGCGGGTCGTTCTTCATCCTGAGCAATGAGGAGGCGCTCAACTTCCGCGTGTTCGAAGCACCCATCGACGATCCACGCCGCGAGCAGTGGACGGAGATTATCGCCCACCGCCCGTCGGTGAAGCTCGAGCAGATCGACGGCTTCGAACACCACCTCGTCGTGACCGAGCGTGAAGAGGGGCAGAAGTGCATCCGCATCCTCGACCTCCGCTCGCGTGACTCGCACCACGTGGCGTTCGAGGAGCCAGTATACACCGTGGCACTCGAGCGCAACCCGGAGTTCCGCACCAGCAAGGTACGCCTGGGCTATTCGTCGCTCACCACGCCGCGCACCATCTACGACTACCGCATGGATACGCGCGAGCTCGAATTCAAAAAGCGCGACGCCGTGCTCGGCAATTTCGATCCCGCCGATTACCAGAGCGAACGCATGTTCGCCGTCGCGACGGACGGGACGCGCGTGCCCATTTCGCTCGTGTATCGCAAGAACGTGCCGCGCGACGGCACCGCGCCGCTTCTGCTCTATGGCTATAGCGCCTACGGCGTGTGCATCGAGCCGCACTTCGTATCCAACCGGTTGAGCTTGCTCGATCGCGGCGTGATCTTCGCGATCGCGCACGCGCGTGGCGGCGGAGCGCTCGGGCGGGCCTGGTACGACAAGGGAAAGCTTCTTTATAAGCGCAACTCGTTCACGGATTTTATCGCGTGTGCGGAACACCTGGCGGACCGCAACTACTCCGACGCGGGCCGGATGATCTGTTACGGCGGGAGCGCGGGCGGGATGCTGGTCGGGGCCGTGGTCAACATGCGGCCCGACCTCTGGCGCGCCGCCGTACTGGTGGTTCCTTTCGTCGATGTGCTCAACACGATGCTCGACGATTCGCTGCCCCTCACCGTGATCGAATACGACGAGTGGGGAAACCCCGCCGATCGGAAGTACTACGAATACATGCTCTCCTATTCTCCGTACGACAACATCGCGCCCAGGGACTATCCGTCCATGCTGGTGCTCGGCGGCTTCCACGACCGCCGCGTCCAGTACTGGGAGCCCGCCAAATGGGTGGCGCGCCTGCGCGCAAGGAAAACCGACGACAACGTGGTGCTCCTGCGCACGCGCATGACGGAGGGGCACAAGGGTGCATCCGGCCGCTACGACTACCTCAGGGAAATCGCGATGGAGTACGCGTGGATGCTCGAGCAGTGGGGCCGCTAGTCCGGACTTGCCTTTCGCCCATCACGCGCCGACAATGCGCGCATGAACAACTCTCCCGCGGTCCAGGATTTCTACCCCGAGGATTTTTCGCACTGTCGCGGCTGCGGCCGCCTCAACCCGCAGGGCCATCAATTCAAAACACGGCGCGACGGCGATGAGACGGTAACGCACTACACGCCCGCCCCGCACGAGACGGCCGTTCCCGGCTTCGTGTACGGCGGACTGATCGCCGCGCTGGTGGATTGCCACGCGATGGCGACGGCCTCCGCCGCCGCACTGGAGGCGAGCGGCGTTGAAATCGGGGAAGCGCCGTCGCCGAGATTTGTCACTGCCTCGCTGAAGGTTGACTTCATGAAGCCCACGCCTATCGGCGTGGTGCTGGAGGCGCGCGGCCGCGTCCGGGAACGGAGCGATCGCAAAGCGATTGTCGAGATCACGGTGACGGTGGAGGGCGTGGTCACGGCGCGCGGGGAAGTGGTTGCGGTGGCGATGCCGGCCACGATGATACGGGCCTGAATCAGCCGCGCATCGTGTAGATCATCCGCATGTCCCAGCGCTTGCCGTCGAGGATGTGGCCATCGCCCAGCATCCACGTCGTGCTGGGCGAATCGTAGCCAAGTTTCTTCACAAGAATGCACGGCATTCCGCGCTCGCGCTGATCCAGGTCCGTCTTCACGAACCCGGCCTCGTCGAGCACACCGCGGTCCGCAGCGGAAAGTCCCGCCGTCCACATGCCGAGCTCCGGAATCTCCACGGACGCGACCGCGCAGCGCAAGAGATCCGTTCGCACGGTTTCGTCCGCGCCTTCCCAGTCCACGATGTGGAAGGGAAGGGTGGGAAGCTGGCATTCCGGCCAGCGCGCCAGCACGAGATAACCTTCCACCTTGCCGTCGCGCTCGCAGTAGAGAAAGCGGTGCTCTCGAATGGGGTTCTTGTAGCGCCAGGTGAGGTACCGCGTGCCGCGCACGTGGCGGATGCGCCCGTCATAGGGAAGGCGCGCAATGAGCTCCGCCATGGCCTCGATCCGCGGCGCATTGCCGGCCACGATCATGCTCCCGGGCACGCGCCCGCGGACGGCGTTCATCTGATCCAGGCGCCGGAACGGCTCGTCCGACGACGTGATGTTGGCACTGGTGCTGCGAATGAAGCGCCACGAGCCGCGCACCCCTCGCAGGCGCTTGCGCGTGATGTGGCGGACCTTCTCGTTCCGTGACCGCCGCACCACCGGTTCGAGTGCCACCGCGCTGCGCCAGCCCGCCGCGAGCGACGCAACCACCGTGATGCGTCCGCCGCTCGTGTTGAGCACGTATTCGAATCCCCGGCGCGCCAGATCTTCCGTGGCTTCGCGCATGATCAGGCTCGCGACGCCGCGGTTGCGATATTCCGGATCCACCGCCCAGTCATCCGCGCAGGGAAGGATGGTGACCTGGCGTGCGCGGTCGTGTTCCCAACAGGTGCCGTAGATGCCGCGCATGCCGACAATGCGCCCGCCGGCGCGCGCGATGTAGTACACCGGGCCCTGGATGTATGGATTGAACTCGTACTTCCATTCGAGGTAGTCGCGGCTCTCGGGAAAACCGGTCTCGTACGTGCGGCGGCGGAACTCCACCAGCTCGTCCTTGAGGGCGGGATCGTAGTGCAGGATCTCGACACCGTTCATGCGCCGCGCTCGCTTTCAATGAATGCGACGATCGCGTTCACGTTGTCCCACTGCGCCGGCATGTCGATGCTGGTGACGTCGATGGGATGGCCGACCCGTTCCTCGATCCACAACAGGAGTTGAAACACCCCCGTCGAATCCAGGCGGCCGGACGTGAGAAGCGGCGTGTCGCGCGTTACACCTTCGGCGAGCGTGGGGCTCCACGTCGCGAAGGCGGCCAGCAGATCATCGTGCGCCGACAAGGTGGCGTCCTATTTCTGCTCGCGCGGCATGCGCGCGAAAGCCGACATGTCGAGCGGCTGCCGACCCGTGCAGTGTTCGGCAATCTGGGTGCGGTTGACCTTGCCGCGCGACGTGCGCGGAATCTCATCGAGCAGGTACCAGCGCTGCGGCACCTGGTGCGCGGCGAGATGCTGCCGCGTCCATTGGTACAGCTCCCGCAGCGTGTCCTCGTCCCGCTGCTTGAGCGCCACCGCCACGCCCACGTCTTCTCCGAGCAGAGGGTCGGCATATGCAAACGAGCATACGTCGAGTGTCGCGGGGAAGCGCTCGATCACGCCGTCGATGTCGCCCGGGTAAACCTTCATGCCGCCTTTGTTGATCTCCTCGCGCTCGCGTCCGCGCAGCGTGAGCCAGCCGCGTTCGTCGATGACACCGATGTCGCCGGTGGCGAACCAGCCATGGCTCACCACCTGCGCGGTGAGATCGTCACGGTCGAGATAGCCGCGCATGAGCGCGGGGGTCAGTGTCCACACGTGGCCCGATTCGCCCGGTGCGCACGCGGCATCGCGCTCCGAGACCACCGCGGGATCGCGCGAGTTCAACACGCTCACGATACCGCCCCAGGGCAGGCCCACAAGTCCGTCTTCCGGCGTGAACTCGCCGACCGTCGTGCCCGCCAGCCAGCTGCCGGTCTCCGTGATGCCATATGCGTTCATCACGCGCGCGGATGCCGCCCACGCCGCGATGTCGCCCCACAGCGCGGCGGACAGCGGCGCCGAGCCCACAAACACTCGCGACAGCGAGTGACGCCCGGGTGGTCTCGCGATACGAAGCGCCAACCGCCACAATGCCGGCACCGATGACATGAATGTGATTTGGTGCTCATCGATGATGGTCCCGATACGTGCGAGCGTCTCCGGGCGGAAGGGTGGCATGATGTAGAGGTCGCAACCCGAGAGCCAGGGAAACAGGCAGTTGCAGATCAGCCCGTGTCCGAAGTGAGTGGGAAGCGCACACAAGGTGCGCGCGTACGCATCGAGGCCGAGGTGATCGCGCAAGGCCATCCAACGCGCGCGCAGCGACCGGTGCGTGTGCACCACGCCCTTGGGCTGCCCGGTGGTTCCCGAGGTGAAGAGAATCAGCGCGTCGTCTTCGAGAGAAAAACCGCGCGCTACATCCGTAAGGCGCTTTGGCGGTTCGATGCGCTTAGGTACCTGAAGAACGACCGCGCCGGCTTTTTCGAGCGCGGTCGAGATCATCCCGTCCGGCGCCTCGAGCCACGAAGAAGTCTTCGGTTTGCTCCACGCCGCGAGGGTCTCGATTTCGAAGGGCGTAAAGCGCGGGTCGATGGGAATTGCGCACGCACCTAGGC
>Ga0307281_10000238_pt1 | contig 13754 bp, 11 predicted proteins | sample ER_DNA_120_FD_194486 | JGI IMG/M metagenome (GOLD analysis project Ga0307281, IMG submission 194486) | Bulk soil microbial communities from the East River watershed near Crested Butte, Colorado, United States - ER_DNA_120 | ecosystem: Environmental > Terrestrial > Soil > Floodplain | place...
GAGCGACCGCTCGTTCCACGGACCGTCGTCAGGTCGAACGAGCGGCCGATGACCGCCGCCGCCGAGAGCACCTGCGCAGCGACCTCGCCGACGGACCCGATCCGCTCGCGAAGGAGTTCCCGGACGCCGCGGGACACGCTTCCAGTTCCCGGCTCATCGCTGGCCAACGTTTCGACGACATGCAGCGGCAGCCCCTCGGAACCGGCGAAGACCGAATCGATGAACGCCTCGCTGGTGGCGCCGAGCGAGCCGGCGGACGCGCGGACCAGCTGCACGATCGCCGCGCGATCGAGCCGCTCGAGCGTGAGCGCGACGACGCCCGGGACCCGGGCGAGGTCATCAGCGGTGGCGAGCCCGTCGACCGTCAGTTCCTCGCGCCGCCACGCCAACAGCAGGGCGATCGGCCGACCCTGGAGCCGCCGGGCGAGGTAGGTCACGGCCTGGCGCGTCGACTCGTCGGCGAGATGGAGGTCGTCTATCCAGACGATGCCCGGGATCGGCCCGCCGGCCAGGGCGGTGAGCGCATCGGAGATCGCGTCGAGGAGGCGGACCCGGGCGTAGTCCGCGGTGCTCGCCGTCGGGCGCGCCGCGCTGCGGAGCGCCGCCGGCAGATCCGCCAGGCGCCCGATCTCTCCCAGGGCCGTCGGGTCGAGCCCCGTCAGCCGCCGCGGGCCGCCGGCGATCCCGATCCCGGTCCGGAGGAGGTCGGCGATCGGTCCGTAGGCGATGGCCGCCTCGCCCGGGTAGCCGCGTGTCGCCAGCACGGTGGCTCCCCGATCGTGCAGCCGGTCCACGGCGACTTCGGCAAGGCGGGTCTTGCCGATCCCAGCCTCTCCTTCGACGATGATGAGCCGGCCGTCGGGGCTTGCGGCCGCCGCCGTGGCCAGGATCGCGGTGAGCTCGCGGTCGCGACCAACGAACGGAGAGCCCGCGGCCGACGTCGATCGCGCGCCGTCGGGCGCCGCGCTCGGTGGGCTGACGGGCCGGTCCGGTCGCGCGGGCCGGACGGGCGGGCGGATGCCGCCGACGACCCTCGGCGCCGCGGCGGCCTCATCTCGGATCGACTCGTACAGGTCCGTCGTCTCACGCAGCGGCGCCACGCCGAGCTCCCGGTCGAAGAGCGCGACGAGCAAGCGGTACTGGCGGATGGCGCCGGCCCGGTCGTCGGCCTCGGTGAGGAGCTCGATGAGCCGTCGCTGACCGGGCTCGTCGAGCGGATCGAGCTCGACGCGACGCCGGGCGGCCTCGATCGCCCCGGCTGCGTCGCCGTCCGCGGCTCGCGCCGCACCCAGGCGATCGAAAAGAGCACTGACGGTCCGCTCGACGCGGATCGCACGGCCGGCCTGCCAGTCGTCGAAGGCCGGGCTGTCGCGCAGGGCGAAGCCGGCCAGGAACGGGCCGCGCGCGAGCGCAGCAGCCGCCTCGAGGTCCGGACGCCGGTCCGAGGCTGCCAGCCGCTCGAGGTCGGTACGGTCGACCGCGGCGACGACCGGGTCGAGCGCGACGCGCGTCCGCTCGATCGACAGCCCGGGACCGTCGACCGCGCTACGGAGCGCGGAGAGCGTTCGGCGCAGGGCGCCCCGGGCCGCCTCGTCGTCGGCCTCCGGCCAGAACATCGCGGCCAGCTCGTCACGCGCGAACGGCCGGCCCTCTGCGGCGACCAGCGCGACGATCGCGAGCGCCTTGCGGGTATCGACCACGATCGGCGAACCGGCGACGACGATCTCGAGCGGGCCGAGCAGGCGGATGACCAGCGGCCGGGCGCCAGGTGATGGAGGTACGGCGGGCGCGGCGGCAACGCGACGAGGCATCGCGTAACGGTACCGGACCCTCGACGCATCCCGTAACGTTCTCCGGACGATGGCAGGTCAGGATGCACCGATGGATGGACCAGGCGGGATCGCGTTGTTTCCGATGAGCCGCGGCCGTGTCGCCCGAGCCGTGGCCGTCGTCGACCTGCTGGCCTGCTTCCCGGCCGCCCTCGCCCACCCGAACCCCGATCCCGGCACCCTCGTGCTGTTCCTTCTCGGGGTCGGGGCGTACGTGGGGGTCGGAGCGCTCCTGGTCAGTCGGGTCCCGACCAACCCGATCGGTGTCCTGATGCTCGCGACCGGGACCGTCACGGTCGCCACGGTCGCGCTCGGAACGTACGCCGCCGTGGGTGCGTTGCAGAACCCCCCGTGGCCCGAGGTCGAGCGGGCACGGACCTTCGCCGGCGGGATGTTCATCTATCCGGTCATGATCGCCCTGGTCGGGATCCCGCTGGTGTTCCCGGACGGACGCCTGCCGTCGCGACGATTCCGCTGGGTGGTCCTGCTCACGGTCGCCGGGATGATCGGCTGGACGCTCGGCGCCCTCCTCAACGCACCGGTGGACTTGATCGTGCTCGTCTGCTTGCCGGTCGCCTTCGGCGGAGCGGTGACCGCGATCTCCCTCCGGTTCCGACGAGGTGATCCGGTCCAGCGGGAGCAGGTCAAGTGGTTGGCGGCGGTCGTGATCGTGGGAGCCGGCGCCGTGCTGGCAGGCTTGCTGGTCAACAATCTCTCCACGGACCTGGGGAACGCGCTGGTCATCGCCGGGATCTTCGCGCTCTTCGTGCTGCCGTTCGTCATCGCGATCGCGATCCTGCGCTACCGGCTGTACGAGATCGACCGGATCATCAGCCGGACCATCTCGTATGCGCTGGTGACCGGGCTGCTGGCAGCAACCTTTGCGATCCTGATCGTCGGGCTGCAGGCGGTCCTGACCCCGTTCACCGGCGGCCAGACGGTCGCGGTGGCGGCCTCCACGCTCGCCGTCTTCGCGCTGTTCCAGCCCGTCCTGCGCCGCGTCCGTCGGGCGGTCGACCGGCGCTTCGACCGCGCCCGCTACGACGGCGAACGGACGGCCGCCGCGTTCAGCGAGCGGCTGCGCGACCAGGTCGACATGGAGACCGTCACGACCGACCTGCGGGCGACGGTCGCCGGCGCCATCGCGCCGACCGACCTCGGCGTCTGGATCCGGCCACGGGGGACGGGGCGATGAGGGTGGTCGGGCGGATCGCCCTCATCGGGATCACGATCGCTGGCGCCTGGCTCGCCTCGGGCGACGCCAGCACGTTTCTGTTCTACGCCTCGTACATGACCGCCGGCGCCGTCCTGGTCGCCCTCCGGCCGCGAAACGTCGTCGGCTGGCTGCTGATCGTGGTTGCCTTCGGGTTCATCGCGACGACGCTGCCGCCCGACGTCGATCTGGCGGCCGTGCGCCGGGGTGATGGGACGACCCTCGACAGCCTCATCGTCTGGATCGTGGGCTGGGCCGGGCTGGCGAGCTACGTGGGCTTCATGGTCATGACCGTCGTCTTCCCGACCGGTCGCATCCCCGACCGCGGTCGACGGACGTCGACGATCCTGCTCGTCGCCGGCGTCGTGCTGGTCGTCCTGGCGGCCACCGCCCCGACGGTCAGCATCAGTGCGACCGCCACCACGACGGTCGATGTCCCGAACCCGCTCCCGATCCTGCCGAACCTGCCGATCTGGTCGATCGTCCCGATCGAGAGCCTGATCTGGCCGTCGATCTTCGCGCTGCTGATCATCGGGGTGGTTCGCCTGGTCCTTCGCTACCGCAGAGCGACCGGGGTCGAGCGGCTCCAGTTGCGCTGGCTCGTGGCGGCGGTGGTCTTCCTGCTCGCCGGGGTGCTGATCGCCATCGGGTTGATCCTCGCGTTCGGCGACCAGGCCGATTACGCCTGGATCGTCGCGGCCTTCGCCTACCCGACCGTCCCGCTCGCGATCGGTGTCGCCGTCCTGCGCTATCGCCTCCTCGAGATCGACCGGATCATCAGCCGGACGATCGCCTATGCCGGCGTTTCGGCGGTGTTGTTCGCGGTGTTCGCGGCCGTCAACCTCGGGTTGCAGGCCGTCCTCGGGTCGTTCGTAAACGGAAACGCGGCGGCGGTCGCGATCTCCACCCTGGTGGTGGCCGCGCTGTTCAACCCCGTGCGCGTCCGCCTCCAGAGTGCCGTGGATCGCCGATTCAACCGATCGAGATACGACCACGAGCACACCGCACGGTCCTTCGCGGCCGCCATCCGCGACGAGGTGGACCTGACCGCGCTCCAGTCGACACTCGCCTCGACCGCCGATGACGCCGTCAAGTCGTCGCGCGTCGGCGTCTGGCTCCGACCGCCACATCCCCGTCGAGCGTGACGGTAACGAACCGAGCCGATGGACCGTAACGATTACCGGACGGCCGACCCCCACCATGAGGACGGAGATGAGTGACGTGACCCGTCCGATCCGCCGCATTCTAGGTCGCAGCGGGCGCGCGAGCGAGGCGCCGACGACGACCGTCCCGGGCAAAACCATCGCCGCCATCCCGACCGGCGATGCGCCGACCGCCGCGATCACCGTCGACATCGCTGAGTCCGACCCGTTGCTGGCCTACCTCCAGACCGCGCCCGGACCGGTGGATCTCGGACGCCTCGAGCTCGAGTCGCCGGCCGTCACGGGCCTGCGCCAGGCGGGCGTCGCCCTCGTGGTCCCCCTCGTCTCGCAGGGCGAGCTCATCGGAACGCTCAACCTGGGCCCGCGCCTGTCGGAGCAGGACTACTCCACCGACGACCGCCGGCTCCTGACGACCCTGGCCGCGCAGGCCGCTCCGGCCATCCGGGTCGCCCAGCTCGTGAGCGAGCAGGCCGCGGAGGCGGCCGAGCGCGAGCGCCTCGAGCAGGAGATGCGCGTCGCGACGCTCATCCAGCAGCAGTTCCTGCCGCGCGAGCTGCCGAACCTGCCGCAATGGCAGATCGCCGCTTACTACGGTCCGGCACGTGCTGTCGGTGGCGACTTCTACGACTTCATCGAGATGCCCGGCGGCCGGATCGGGATCGCGGTCGGCGACGTGACCGACAAGGGCGTCCCCGCGGCGCTGGTCATGGCCCGGACCCACTCGATCCTGCGCGCCGAGGCGACCCGCACCGATTCGCCGGGCGCCATCCTCGCCCGGGCCAACGAGCTGCTGGTACCCGAGATGCCTGCCCGCATGTTCGTGACCTGCCTCTTTGCGATCCTCGAACCCGAGACCGGCCGGATCGTCATGGCCAATGCCGGTCACAACCTGCCGTACATCCGGACCGAGGCCGGCGTCGTCGAGCTGCGCGCGACCGGGATGCCCCTTGGCCTGATGCCGGGCATCCGATACGAGGAGACCGAAGGCACGATCGAGCCGGGCAGCAACGTCCTGCTCTACTCCGACGGCCTCGTCGAGGCACATGACCCTAACCAGGAGATGTACGGCTTCCCGCGCCTGCGCGAGGAGATGGCGGTGGACGACGCCGGGAGCGAGCTGCTCGACCGGCTGCTCGACACGCTGCACCGGTTCACCGGCCCCGACTGGGAGCAGGAGGACGACATCACGCTCGTCACCCTCCGGCGCGCGTTCGGCGTGTCCGACGCGGCCGAGGCCGCCGCGTCCGGCCCGACGCTCGTCACCGCCTTCTCGATACCGGGCGAGGAGGGCAACGAGCGGCTGGCGATGGACCGTGTCGCGGCCGCCATCGCCGACCAGGGGCTGCCGCCGGCCAGGCTCGAACGGCTCAAGACGGCCGTCAGCGAGGCGACGATGAACGCTATCGAGTACGGCAGCCAGGGCCGCCCTGAGATCCCCGTCGACATCGAGGTCGAGACGACCGAGGAAGCGATCGTCGTCCGGATCACCGACCGCGCCCTCTCAGGCGCCGTCCCCGGCGACGCCGAGGCGCCCGACATCGAGCGCAAGCTCGCCGGCGAGCAGAAGCCGCGCGGGTGGGGACTCTTCCTGATCAAGAACATGGTGGATTCGATGGACGTGACCGAGGACGGGTCGACCCAGACGGTGACCCTGACGATGGCGCGCGAGGAGCGGAACGATGGATGACCGACGCTTCGGGGCAGAGATCAGCGAGGTCCCCGACGAGGTTCGGGTGCGCCTGACCGGGGATCTGAACGGCCGCGCGGACGAAACGCTCGCTGACGCCTACTCGCAGGTCGCCGCGCTCGGCGCACGCCGGGTGAACCTGGACTTCAGGGGGGTCGGCTACATCAACAGCACCGGCATCGCGCTCGTGGTCCGGCTGCTGGCCGACGCGCGACGCGACGGCCGGACGGTCCGCGCCGTCGGCCTGACGGAGCACTACCAGGAGATCTTCCGGATCACCCGACTATCCGACTTCATGGAGATCGTCGAAGGAGATGCCGCATGAGCGCCACCGTCATCGAGCTGGACGAGCAAGGCCCCGTCGCGATCCTGCACATCTCGGGCGACGTGACGTCCGCCAGCGAGACAGACCTGATGGCCGGCTACGGGCTGGCCGCCGCGAACGGGGCGACCGCGGTGGTCCTCGACTTCAGCAAGCTCGAGTACATGAACAGTGGCGGCATCGGGCTGCTCGTGACCCTGCTCGTGCGCGCACAGCGCGCCGGCGGTCGCCTGATCGCGACCGGCCTGTCCGAACACTACCGCCAGATCTTCAGCCTGACCCGTCTCGATGAGGCGATCGAGATCCACGACGACGAAGCGGCCGCGGTGGCGGCCGCCGGCGTCTGAGCCGAGGAGGCCTGTCATGGTCGAGACGAAGGAGACCACAACGAGCGAGGTGCCAGTGAACCGCGATGCGGCGAACTGGGCCCGACCGGTGGATCGGCTGTCGGCCGCCGGGGTCGCCGGGGCGACGGACGATGCGGTCACCGGCAAGCGCGTCTCCGGGCCGCTCCAAGGCTTCGGCCAACTGTGGCAGAAGACGTTCAGCGTCCGGCTCGACGGGGTCGACACCACGCCGGAGGCCGTCATCGCGACCTGGAAGGCGCACTTCCCGGAGTTCTGGCCGGAAGGCCAGCGGTTCTACGCCCCGCTGTCGGGGATCGCTCCTGGTGAGGTCGCCCTGCTCGAGATCTCGCCCGTGCCGGGCGCACCGGTCAAGCTGTCGACAGGCGTCCTGGTCCTCTACGCCGATGACGAATCGTTCACGTTCATGACGCCGGAAGGCCATACGCTGTCGGCGTGGATCACCTTCTCCGCCCGACGCGACGGCGACGCCACCGTTGCCCTGGCGCAGGCGCTGGAACGTCCGTCCGATCCGTTCGACGAGCTGGCCTACATGCTGGGCGGCAACGGCCAGAACGACCGGTTCTGGCAGGCGACGCTTCGGAACCTCGCCACGACTGTCGGGGTCGCGGCGCCCGTCGTCGAGACGCAGATCGTCTGTATCGACAAGAACCGCCAATGGCGGTACTGGCGGAACGTCCGCAACAGCGCGACCATCCGATCCGCCCGACGGACCATCACGGCGCCGGCACGCTGGATCACCCGACGAAGGTGAGGGCCGCCGTCCCATGACGGCCGGCGGCGATGACCCGATCGACGCCATCGTCGTCGGGGCCGGGCCGAACGGGTTGGCCGCGGCCATCACCCTGGCCCGTGCCGGACGCTCGGTCCGGGTCTACGAGGCGGCCCCGACGGTCGGCGGCGGGACGCGGACCGCCGAGCTGACGCTCCCCGGGTTCCGCCATGACGTGTGCTCGACGATCCTGTCACTGACCGACGCGTCGCCGTTCTTCGCCTCGATCGACCTAGCCGCCCACGGAGTCGAGCTCATCCACCCGGACGCACCGATCGCCCATCCCCTCGACGGCGGCCGGGCGGTGGTGCTCGAGCGGTCCGTGGCGGCCACCGCCGACGGCCTCGGGCGCGACGGGGTGGCATGGCGGCGGACGTTCGGGCCGCTCGTGCGCGACGCGAGCAAGCTCTCGACCGAGATCCTCGGGCCGGTCGTCCACGTGCCGCGGCATCCGCTGGCGCTGATGCGCTTCGGCCTCCCGGCGCTCCGCTCGGCTCGAGGCCTGGCCCACGGCCGGTTCGACGGCGAGGCGGCGCGCGCCCTGTTCGCCGGGATCTCGGCGCATTCGATGCTCCGACTCGATCGCCCGTTGAGTGCCTCGTTCGGGCTCGCCCTCGGGACGTTCGCGCACGCCGCGGGCTGGCCGATGGTTCGTGGCGGGTCGGACGCCGTCGCCGACGCGCTCGTGGCCGAGGTGCGGGCGGCCGGGGGCGAGGTCGTCACCGGACGGCGGGTCGGGTCGCTCGACGAGCTGCCACCGTCGCGGGCGGTCCTCCTCGACGTCACGCCGCGACAGCTCGCGGCCATCGGCCGGGACCGGCTGTCGCCGTCGACCCGGCGACACGCCGAGCGCTTCCGCTACGGTTCGGGGGTCTTCAAGGTCGACTGGGCGCTCGACGGACGCGTCCCGTGGGCGGCCGAGGGGACGCGCCGCGCGGCGACGGTCCATCTCGGCGGGACGCTCGACGAGATCGCGGCGGCCGAGACGGACGTCAGTCGCGGCCGCCACCCGGACCGACCATACGTGCTGTTCGTCCAATACGCGCCGTGGGACCCGTCACGGGCGCCGGCAGGCAAGACCACCGCCTGGGCGTACTGCCACGTGCCCGCGGGTTCCACGCTGGACATGACCGCGCGCATCGAGGCACAGGTCGAGCGTTTCGCGCCCGGCTTCCGCGACCGGATCCTCGCGCGGGCCGTTCACGACCCGGCGGCCATGGAAGCCCACGACGAGAACTACATCGGCGGCGACATCAACGGTGGGATCCAGGACATCCGCCAGCTCGTCTTCCGGCCGTGGCCCGCGCTCGATCCGTATCGCGTTGGCGCGGGCCTGTACCTGTGCTCGTCATCGACGCCACCCGGTGGCGGGGTCCATGGCATGAGCGGGATGCTGGCGGCGCAATCCGCCATGCGGCACGAGTTGCGCTGACGATCCGCGAGTCGGATCGGGCAGGCAGATCACGCTGCGCCGGCAGCCGGCACCGGGTTCGCCTCGAGCTCGCGCCGCAGCCACACCCCGAACAGCAGCGCCCCGACCGCCGGGACGAGCGACAGCGCGGTGAACACGAGCAGGACCACGAGGACGACCATCTGCACGTCGCCGAGCGAGTCCTCGACGACGCCCGAGCCGAGCCGGGTCGCCAGCGCTTGCGTGCTGTCGGCGAGCGTGCCGAGCGAGGCGGCATTCGTCGCCAGGGCGTCGCTGTTGGCCTTCAGGGCGGTCGCGACGATCGCCAGCTGGGTGTCGATGCCGTCGAGGCTCGCCGAGATCCTCGCCACCGAATCCGCCGCGCCACCGAGCGGGGTCGCGCCGAGGATGCTGACCGACCGAAGCGTCGCCTCGAGCGAGGAGAGGCTGGCCTGCAGGCCCTTGATCCGGTCCGACATCGCCGGCAAGGCGCTCGCTGCCTGCTCGAGCGTCGTGCTGAACGAGTCGGCCGTCGCCGACGCATCCTGCAGCGCCGTGGCGGTGTGTCCCGTCGTGGTCGCCAGCTGGCCGATGGTCGTCTCGACTTCGGTGCGCAGCGTGCCGATCCGGCTGTTCACCCAGACCAGGGCCCCGAACGCGATCGCCGCCACGACGAGCCCGACGATGCCGTAGGCGATGAGCCCGCGGCTGAGCCGGTGCAGCCCGCGGCGCAGGTCCATCGGCTGTGTCTGCCCCATCGTCATGCCTCCCACGCGACGACGTCCCCGACCGCGGTCGGGAGCGTCTGGACGTCCGGTGCCAGTTCGGCCGCGTACTCGACGAACGCCGCCGGCGGCTCGATCAACCGCTCGGAAAAGACCCGGCCGAGGGCGTGCGGCCAGTATGTCCCCCAGTGGATCGGCACGGCTGCGCGCGGGCGGATCAAGCGCAACGATCGGGCGGCACGCAATGGATCGAGGTGCAAGCCGCGCCCGAGCGTCGGGCCCCAGCCCCAGACGGGGATCAGCGCCAGGTCGATCGGCTCACCGAGCTCGCCCATCCCGTCGAACAGGTCCGTATCGCCGGCGAAATACACCGTTCGGCTGCCGCGGATGACGAAGCCGAGCGGGGGCGCCGTCGGGCCGAGCGGCGGCCGATAACCCGAATGGACGGCCGGTACCGCACGCACGACCACGCTCCCCACCTTCGCCTCGCCGCCGACGGCCAGCTCGCGGACGTCCTCGAACCCGACGCCGCGCATCCAGGCGCCCGACCCGGCCGGCACGAAGATCGGCATGTCGCGGCCGAGCGCCCGCAACGACGGCACGTCGAGATGGTCCCAGTGGAGATGTGAGATCAGGACGGCATCGATGTCGCGGACCCGCTCGCGCGCCGGGACCGGCTCGACGCGACGCAGCGGCCCGACCCGCGCCCGCGTCACCGGATCGGTCAGCAGCCGGACTCCGTCGAGCTCGACGACGACCGCCGAGTGGCCGATGAAATCGAGGGCGAGGCCTCCGGTCACCGCCAGCCGCTGCGCGCCGCGTCGGGGTAGAGCCGAACCCGCCGATATGGCTCCCGCCCGCGGGATCGCGAGACGAGGTTCGCGCGCTCGGCCATCTGGTGCTGGAGTCGCCGGATGTAGGCGTTCTGCGGCGACAGCTCGACGGCTTCCGATGACGACAGCACCGACTCGATGGCGTCCTCCGTCTCGCGCAGGGCGGCCTCCCGCGGGTCGATCTCGAGCGAGAAGATCGAGGTCAGGCTCGATTGCATCTGCGGGATCGTGTTGCTCTTGAGGACGTAGATCGGGACCGCCCGGTCCTCTGCGTCACGCAGCATCGGGGTCTTCTGCTTGTACTCGTTGCGGAGGGTCATCACGACGTCGGCCTCGTCCACGTCGCGCGCGATGACGACCGGCAGCTGGAGATCGCGGACCGCCTGCTCGAGTCGCTTCCGGCTGATGCCCTGTGGGAGCACCCGCAGGGTCGGAAGGGGCGAGCCGCCGGGGACGAGCACGGTCCCGCCGTCGGGGCCCTCCTCGGCGCCGAGCGGCAGCCGGTCGAGATCGTCGTCCTCGAGGTCGTCGGCGTTGACCGGGCCGGTCCCGTCCTCGGCCTTCATCGCGTTGAGGGCACGGCTGGCCTGGTCGGCCCACGCCTTCTGGCGCTGGAGTTCGCGCGCCTCGCGCGCCCGCGTCTCGGCCGCTGTCGGGGCGCCGCCGCGCTCGAGCGGGCCGCGATCCGCGATCTCGCCGGCGACGAACGGCGCCTCCACGAGGCCCGTCGGACCGCGGCCGAGGCCGGTGCCCGGTGGCGCGGCGAACCGTTCACCTGGCAGCGTGCCGGCCCAGCCACCCTCCGCATTCGGGCCGCGGGTCGCCGGCTCCCGGCCGGCTCCGCCGCGTGACGAGCGCCAGCCGCCGGTCGCACCCGGGCGATAGCCGGGTCGGACGCTGGAACCACGTTCCGCCTCGCGATAGCCGCCATTGCGGTACGCACCGTCACCGCGCCAGCCGGGCTCCATCCGCCACGGGGCTCCGGCTCCGACGAGGCCGGCGAACCGCTCGGCACCGAGCTGCTCCCTAGGCGACGGCCGCGGCCGGCCCTGGCTGCGATGGACGCCCTCCTCGTCGCGCCAGCGCAGCTCCGGGGAGACCTGGTCGCCCCGGAGCATCGCGTCGATCGTGTCGGCGACGTCGGCGTGGACCACGACCCGCTCGCGATCGACGATCTCGACGATGACGTCGAAGGTCGGCGGCGCCTTGCGCTCCAGGACGCTCTTCTGCGTCCGCCGCCGGCGGGCTTCCTCATCGCCGAGGGTGACGCTCTGGATCCCGCCGATCAGATCGGACAGGGTCGGATTGAGCATCAGGTTGTCGAGGTTGTTGCCGTGCGCCGTGCCGATCAACTGGACGCCGCGCTCGGCGATCGTGCGGGCCGCCTGCGCCTCCAGCTCGGTCCCGATCTCGTCGATGACGATGACCTGGGGCATGTGGTTCTCGACCGCCTCGATCATGACCTCGTGCTGCATCGACGGCGTGCGCACCTGCATGCGGCGGGCCTTGCCGATGGCCGGGTGCGGGATGTCGCCGTCACCGGCGATCTCGTTCGAGGTATCGACGACCACGACCCGCTTGCCCATGTCGTCGGCGAGCACACGGGCAGCTTCGCGCAGCATCGTCGTCTTGCCGATCCCCGGGCGACCCATGATCAGGATCGACTTCCCGGTCTCGACGAAGTCGTTGATGATCTCGATGGTGCCGTAGACTGCCCGCCCGATCCGGCAGGTCAGTCCGACGATCTTGCCGTTCCGGTTGCGGATGGCGCTGATCCGATGGAGCGTCCGTTCGATCCCCGCCCGGTTGTCGTCGCCGAACGAGCCGATGTGCTCGACGACGAAGGCGATGTCCGCGTCCGCGATCTCGCGATCGAGCAGGTTCACCTCCGAGTCCGGGAAGCGCGCCTCCGGCGACCGCCCGAGGTCCATAACGACCTCGATCAGCGCGTTTCGGTCCGGCAGGGCGTTGACCGCGGCCACGATCTCCGGCGGCAGGGCTCGGAGCAGGGCATCGAGGTCGTCGATCGATTCACGGGGGCGCTCACCTGATTTCACGCGAGCCTCCACTTAGCGGACGCCGGCCGGCACCAGGGCCGGTTCGGCGACACGGACGAGGGTTTCCTTCATCAGCAGGTTGACGCTGGCGATCGAATCGAAGCCTGCCTCCTCCAGACGACGGTCGATCGGGGATTCGTAGGTCCGGACCGGGGCGATCACCCCGTGGTCGTGGCGATGGTCGCCGCCACGGGTCGTCCGAGCGGAGATGACGCCAAGGCCGAAGTCCACCAGCGCGGACACGTTGGCCTCGGGCCGGGCGAGGACCTTGAGGTAGTGCGGCTGATCCTCCTTGGCCACCCCGACCTGGAGGAAGGCGTCGAGCTGCGTCCCGTCCTTGCCGCCGTCGGGCGAGACCTGGATGAACCCCTCGACGTCCGCGAAGCGCAGGATCGGGGTGAGGCTGGAGCGCGGGACGCGCCAATGGGTCCCCTGGCGTTCCCAGTCCGCCAGCCGGATGGCCTCGAGTCGGGCGACCGGCGCCGGGGTGGCGCTGGCATACAGGCGAGCCAGCGGCAGCGCATCGAGCGACGTAGTCGGCCGGATGCCGCAGTCAGCGGCTCGGTCGTCCGGCCACGGGTCGGGCATCGCGGCGCTGGCCGCCCGGAACAGGACGCGCTCCTCGCCGTAGCGCATGAAGCCGGCCTGCATCAGGAGCTCGACGTTGCCGTCGGCGTCGGCGCAGGCCACGTGGAAGCGTGCCGCCGCCCGCTTCGCGCCCTCGCGCAGCAGCTGCTGGACGAGCCGGAAGCGGATCTCGCCGGCGTTCGCCATGCCGACCGCGTCGAGCTCGACGATCGTCCACTCATCGCGGACCGCCTCGCGCTCGACGCGAACGAGCCCCGCGATCCGGCCCTCCTCCTCGTAGACGAACATCAGGTCGTTCGGCTGGAAGGCCCCGAGCGGCAGGCGGAACAGGCTGAAGACGCCGATCGGCGGCCCGTTGACCGGCAGCCCGAGCGAACGGGTGTCGGCCCCGTCCGACTGGCACAGCCGCGATAGCTCACCGAGGGCGGCCAGGTCGGTCAGGCGCGCGGCGCGGACCTTGCCGCCGCTGCGAGGCGGCCGGAGGGCGCTCATCCGTCCGACCCGTACCGCGCGGAGAGCGACCGTCGGGTCGGGTGCGGGCGTCGCCCGGATCCCTCGCCGGGATCGTCGTGCTCGGCCGCCATCGTCGCCATCAGCCGATGGAACCGCGTCTCGCCAGCGAGCTCGGGATGGAACGCGGTGGCCAGGATGTTGCGCTGGCGGACGGCGACGACCCGGCCGTCGTCGAGGTGGGCCAGGATGTCGACGTCCCGCCCGGTCCGCGCGATGATCGGCGCCCGGATGAAGACGGCATGGACCGGGGTCCTGCCGAGGATAGGGACGTCGAGC
>Ga0307281_10000239_pt1 | contig 13753 bp, 9 predicted proteins | sample ER_DNA_120_FD_194486 | JGI IMG/M metagenome (GOLD analysis project Ga0307281, IMG submission 194486) | Bulk soil microbial communities from the East River watershed near Crested Butte, Colorado, United States - ER_DNA_120 | ecosystem: Environmental > Terrestrial > Soil > Floodplain | place: USA...
CGGGGTCCTGCCGTTCGCTCGCGAGGCCCTTGGACGGTTGGTGGATGAGCGGTTCCCCGGTTCGGCCGTGCCTGCGCCATCGGACGTCGCGGCTCCGGGCACCTGATGACGCAGACCCACCCCAGCGGAGAGTCCTGGCTCGCCCGGAACAGCTCGACGCTGATCGGCCTCGGGATCGTGGCTGCCTCGGCCGTCCTGTACTGGTTCGCTGCCCGCGGCTTCGACGCGGGACGTGGCGACTTCTTCTATCTCGCCGATGCCTTCCTGCACGGTCGGACGTGGCTGGACTTCCAGCCCGGCCCGTACGACGTCATCCCCATCGACGGCCACTTCTACGTGCCGTTCGCGCCCTTTCCTGCGGTCGTCCTGATGCCGGTCGTGGCAGTGCTCGGGGCGGTCACCGCAGACCAGGTCGAGTCTGGGATCAACGCGGTCCTCGCGGCGAGCGGGGTGGGGCTGTGCTGGATGCTCCTCGGCCGGATCGGCGTCCGCGGTCTCGTCGACCGCCTCGTGCTGGCCGTCCTGTTCGGGTTCTCGACCCAGATCCTGTGGGTGACGACGCGCGGCGGCGTCTGGCATACAGGCCACCTGATCGCGACGATCCTGACGTTCCTGTGCTTGATCGAGCTGTATGGCCGGCAGCGAGGCTGGATCATCGGACTGTTCGCGGGAGCGGCCTTCCTGACCCGCGCGCCGCTGGCCTTCGCGATCCCGTTCTACGCCCTGATGCTCGAGCCGCGCCCCACGCTGCCCTCGACCGAGGTCGTCGGCGGCTACATCGGCTCGGCGGTCCGGTCGACCCGGATGCGGCAGTGGTTGGCCATCGGTCTCGGCGTGCTGCCGTCGATCGTCCTGTTCTTCGCCTACAACCAGGTTCGTTTCGGGACACCGTTGGAGTCTGGCTACGCACTCGCCACCCTTCCCGAGTTCCTCGAACGGCAGCGCGCGCTCGGCCTGTTCTCGCTCGCCCACGTCCCGATGAACCTCGATCTCTTCCTGCTTCACCTGCCTTCCGTCATTCCCGCTTTCCCGTTCTTCAAGCCGGATGGACTCGGGTTGTCCGTCCTGATCACGAGCCCGGGCCTGTTGTTCGCGAGTCGGGCCGATTGGCATCGGCCGCGGGCGTGGTGGCTGCTCGGCGCGACCATCGCAGTCCTCATCCCGACCCTGCTCTATTACGGTGGCGGGTGGCTCCAGTTCGGCTACCGCTACTTCCTCGACTCGGTGCCGTTCGTCATCGCCCTGTGCGGGCTGGCCGCGGTCTATCGAGGCGGCGTCGGCCTCGGCTGGCGGGTCCTCGTCGCGTTCGGTGTCGTCGTCGGCGGGTACGGGGTCTACTGGGCCGACAAGATCTGACCGGCACCGTCGTTCGCGCGCCGGGCGACGGCGGGCGGACAGGCGCTCGAGCCCGCGCGGGTGTGCACGGTCGCCTGCGGGTCGCGATAGGCGATGGTCCATTCGTCGGTCTCGTCCAGCCAACGGTCGAGCGCGCCGCCGGTCGGCATCAGCACGAGGTCGACCCGCTCGCCGTCGAGCCAGGCGCGCACGTCGGTCCGCACCTCCTCGAGGGCGAGCTCCGCCTCGACCAGGTCGCTTGGCGATGAGCCGTAGGTCGCGACCGGTTCGGTCCAGGTGCCGATCAGGTAGCCGCCCCAGTCGTAGGCGTTGAGGATGCGTCCGTGGCACGCCCGGCCGAGCATCCAGTCGACGGCGGCGACCGGGAAGTTGGCTGTCAGCTGGGCGGTCTGGCGGGCCGGCGCGATCTGGATCAGTCCGGCCAGCGCGATGACGACGGCGAGCGTGATCGCCGCGGCGCTGGCCAGTCGCGCGACGCCCTGGCTTGGGTGCGCGTCGGCCGTGGGGCCCGTCGCCGCCGGCGCGCCGCGGATGCCGAGCCAGGAGCGGGCGCTGCCGGCCAACCCCGGCGCCAGCGCGGCGACGATGAGCGGACCCGCGATCAGGCTGAACCGCGCTGCCCCGAGCGTGATGAACACCCAGCCCGCGGCCAGCAGGAGGAGGAACGGGTCGCGGGACCGCCCGCGCAGCGCGAGCGCGACGAGGATCGCCGCCGCCAGGACGACCCGCAACGTGGCGAAACCCGCGTCGCCGAAATGGGGCGACTGCCACTCCGTGATCGCCGCCAGGAACGGGCTGCCGACCTGGCTGTTGAACGGGAGACTGATGATATCGAGGCCGTTCGGGCCGATCGTAGAGGCGACGACGGCAAGGCTCGTGCTCACCAGGAGCGGCACGAACGGACGGCGGGGCCAGGCACCCCAACGGATGCCCACCGGGATCGCGACGACGAGCGCGAGGAGGCAAGCGAAGAAGGCGAGGGCGCCGCTGCCGTGCAGGTTCACCCACAGGACCGGGATGAGCGGCACGACCACCAGGGCCCACACGTGCCCGCGCCGCAGCCAGACGCTCCAGGCCAACACGCAGGCGAGCACGAAGACGACGTCCCAGATCTGGGCCCGCGGGCTCCAGACCGGAAGACCGATGACGATGCCGAGGGCAACCAGGATCGATCGCGGGAACGGCGGCACCCTCGGTGCGACGAGCTCGAGCAGGGCCCACAGCAGACCGATCGCCAGGGCGGACATCGGCAACGCGACGAGGCTCGTTCCGAGCAGCCCGCCCGCTCGATACGCAGCCGCCAGGATGGCGTCCCACGCCCAGCTGTGGGCGAGGAACGGTTGCCCGCCGGTCAACCAGCTGAAGGTGTCGGTCCGGGGCACGATCCCGGTGTCGAGGACCGCCTCCCCGATGCGGAGATGCCACCCGAAGTCGGGGTCGACCTGCGGCCGCCACGTCGCGACCCAGGTGCTGACGAGCACGACCGCGGCGATCGACCGGCCGAAGAGCCCGTCGTCGCCGAGGAGGATGGCGAGGCGTTGAGCCGGCCCACGGAGTCGGTCGATCATCGGTTGCGATGGTAGGTCACGCGTGACCCGATGCTATCCTCCATCCGGTGATCCGACGCGACCGCACATGGGAACTGACGTCGCGCCGCATCCTCCTCCTCGTCCTGGCCGCGATCGGGGCATGCCTGCTCCTGGTCGTGGCGGTCTACCAGTGGCCGCAGCCGGCCGACGAGCATGCCTACTGGCTGGCCGGCCAGCGCCTGCTCCAAGGGCTGCCGCTCTACGACCCGAGCGCGACCTCGATCACCCCGTACGCGTACTGGTATCCGCCGATCGTCGCACAGGTCCTGGCGCCGATCGTGGCTATGGTGCCGTCGGCCGTCTTCGGCTGGCTGTGGATCGTCCTGATGCTCGGGTGCCTGTTCTGGCTCGCGGGAAGGAACGTCCTGGTCGCCCTGGCCATGTGCGCATTCCCGCCGATCGCCGTCGAATTCTCGTCACGCAACGTCCACCTGATCATCGCCGTCCTGCTCGTCCTCGGGCTGCGTCGATGGGCCGGCTGGTTCTCGCTCGCGGCAGCGATCAAGCTGGCGCCGGTCCTGGGGATCGGCTATGTCGCGCTGCGCGGTCGCTGGCGGGACGCGCTCGTCGCGACCGGGTTCGGCGCGATCCTGCTGGTGTTCAGTGTGGCCCTCGGGCCTGACCTGTGGCGGCAGTTCATCGACGTCCTCGTGGCCCGCGGCCCGGTCGATGCCTCCGCCTTCGTACCGGTCCCATACATCGCGCGGCTCGTCCTCGGCGTGGTCCTGATGGTGGTCGCGTCGCGTCTGGAGCCTCGGTTCGGTGAGCCGCTGCTGGTCGTCGCCGTGACGGTCGCGCTGCCCACCCTGTGGTTCACCGCGCTCGCCACGCTGGCCGCGATCGTCCCGCTGGTGCGCGAACCCGCGCCGGCGACCCGGGCGACGACGCCGGTCGTGCCGCAGACAGGGCTGGCGGCTTGACCGAGCGCAGTCGTGGCGGTGTCATCCTCGCCGTCTTCGTCCTGTCCGGTGCGGCCGCCCTGATCGATGAGATCGTCTGGTCGCGCCAGTTGGTGCTCGTCTTCGGCAACACGACCCAGGCCGTCTCGGCGATCCTCACCGGGTTCTTCGGCGGGATCGCGATCGGCAGCTTCGTCGGCGGCCGGATCGCAGACCGCGTGCGGTCACCGCTGCGAATGTACGGCGTCCTGGAATTGATCCTCGCCGTGGTGGTCGTCGTGACGCCGATCTCGTTCGGGCTTATCAACGATCTCTACCGTGGCATCTACCCTGGGCTCGAGGGTTCGCCGCAGGCGCTCGCCCTGGTGCGCATCGTGTTCGCGGTCCTGGCCCTGGCCCCGGCCACAGTGTTGATGGGCGCGACACTGCCGACGCTCACCCGGTACCTGGCGCGGAACGCATCCTTGGCCGGGGCATTCAGCCGGCTCTACGCTGCGAACACGGTCGGCGCGATCGTGGGGACCGTGCTCGCGGGGTTCGTCCTGATCGAAACGCTCGGCCTGTCCGGGGCACTGGCGGTCGGGGCCGGCTGCTCGGCACTGGCCGGCGCCGCGGCCCTGTGGCTGGCGCGACCTCAGGCCGGCGCCACGGCTCAGGGTCCGATGTCCGACGGATCGCCCCGACCGGTGCCCGGCGCGACGTCATCGGCGACGCGCTCGATACCGCGACTCGCGCTCACCGTTGCCTTCATCTCTGGTTTGACATCGCTCGGCTACCAGGTCGCGTGGACTCGATTGCTCGCTTCGGGTACAGGGAACACGACATACGTGTTCACCACGATCCTGGCGACGTTCCTCGTCGGGATCGCCATCGGGGCCGTGCTTTTCGCCGTGCTCAGGCGACGGGTCGGGGATCCGATACGGCTCCTCGCGGCGAGCCAGGTCCTGGCGGCCGCCCTGGCACTGGCCGGCCTCGTGTTGGTGCTCGTTGCGCCACACGTCCCGACCCCGGGCAAGCCGCTCGAGACCCTCGTCACCCTGCTCGGGTCGTCCGTCCTCGTGGTCCTGCCGGTCACCATCGCGCTGGGTGTCGCCTTCCCGGCGTCGTCGGCGCTTCTGGCCGATGACCGGTCGCACGCCGGCGCGGGGTCCGGCGGGCTCCTCGCGGTCAACACGGTGGGCGCGATCATCGGCAGCCTGGTTGTGCCGTTCGTCCTCATCCCGATGCTCGGTTCGCCGGTCCTCGTGGCAGGTCTGGCGGCCGTGAACGCCACCCTCGGGATCCTCCTCGCCTGGCGCCTGGTCGCTCCCCCGGCCGGGCGGTTGATCTTCGCCACGGGCGTGATCGTCGCGTTCGTCATCGTCGTGACCGCGGTCCAGCCCGGCACCCTCATCCAGCCGACCGAGGCATACATCCGGTCGTCTGGTGGCCAGCTCTACGCGTCCGCTGAGGACGAGATCGCATCGGTCCAGGCCGGCCAGATCAGCTTCACTCCAGAGCTGTGGGTGGCCGGCACGTCGATGACGCTGTTGACCGTCGATGCCAAGTTGATGCCAGTGCTGCCGCTCATCGCCCGGCCTCAGGCGACGCGCGCGCTGGTGGTGGCATTCGGGATGGGCTCCGCCTACCGCGGGGCACTGATCGCCGGACTTCGGACGGATGCGGTCGAGCTCGTCCCCAGCGTTCCGGACATGTTCGGGTACTACTACGCGGACGCCGCCGCCGTCCTCGCCGATCCGAACGGGCAGGTCTTCATCACTGACGGTCGCAACCACCTCGAACTGACCGACGAGCGTTTCGACATCATCCTGACCGACCCTCCGCCGCCGATCGAAAGCTCGGGCGCCGCCGTCATCTCCTCGAAGGAGTACTACGAGGCCGGCCGGGACCACCTGGCACCGAACGGGATCATGATGCAGTGGCTGCCGTACGGTGGTCCGAGAGAGGACCTGAACGATCACATCCGGACGTTCGCCACTGTCTTCCCGAAGGTGACGCTGGTTCGCGGGGCGGGCGGGTATGGCGCCTACATGCTGGGCTCGTCGTCGCCGATCGCCTTCGACGAGGCCGACATCCGCTCGATCCTTGCGCGGCCGGGTGTCCTCGAGGACATCTCTTCCGCATACGACTCACCGGCGAAGACGGTCGACGACTGGATCGCGGTCATCCGGCGCCAGGCCTGGGCCAGCGGCGACCAGGTCCTCGCCCTCGCAGGCCCGGGCCCTCTCATCACCGACGATCGCCCGCGACCCGAGTACTTCCTCCTCCGGAGGCTGTTCGGATCCTGAGCGATCACGACGGAGCCGGTACGGACACTGCGACGGGGGCCGCCGCGTGCTCATCCTCTAGTTGGCGGTCAGCCAGGAACCGGAACCGACGGGCCAGGAGGTACGCCAGCACGTACAGCGCCGCGATGAGGATCAACAGCGACTGGAAGCCCGTCACCAGCGCCACGTATTCCAGTGCCCCACCGACCATCGCGCCCAGCAGATTGGAGGCGAACGACATGTCCGCGGACGCGGTGTCCCGGAATGAATACGTGAACACGAGGTTGGCGAAGAAGACCGGCGCGAACGCGATCGCCGCCGCGAGGGCATAGCGCACCCCCGGCGGCTCGATCAGCAGGGCATCGGCTGGCAGGAGATATGCCACGAGGAGCGCCACCATGAGGCCGACGTAGAACAAGCCAGGACGGCGCGGCCGGAACCGGGCATTGACGAAGATCGCCAAGAGCACACTGGCGAGGATGGCGAAGAAGACAAGGGCGTTCACGACCCAGGTCGTCCCGAACAGAAGCCCGAACGACACGAGACTCTTGGTCTCGACGAGAAGGAACGCGACGCCGAGGACGAAGAAGTGTGGGCTGAACTGACGCAACGGAGTCTCGGTGACGCGTGCCGCGCCGACGACCATGACCAGCGCGAACACGAGGAGGAAGGCCAGGGCGACCAGGTAGTAGGGCGCCACCGTGCCGGTCCGCAGATACAGGAACGGCCAGTCATCGGTGGCCGAGCGCGGCTCCGGGGACCCCACAACCGGGACTGGGTCCACCGCGTCGCCGGGGGGCGGGGCGCCCGCCAGCGCGTCGATCGCTGGACCGGCGGCGAGGATCGCGGTGTTGCCCCCGATCACCCGTACGAGCCGGTGATCCCCGAATGCGTCGCCGAGCATCCGATCGAGCTTGGTGACGAGCCACGGTTCGCGGTAGAAGTTGTACATCGTGAACGTGCCGTCGGGGGCGAGGTGGTCGCGGGCCAGTGCGAAGGACTGTTCCGTGAACAGGAAGGATTCCAGGCGGATGCCCGCGGTCGAGCTGACCAACGTGAGCGAGTCGGTCAGGGCGTAGACAACGAGGTCGTACGTCTCACGTGATCCGTTGAGGAATGCGCGGCCATCGTTGACGTGGACGGTCACCCGGGGGTCGCGATAGACACCCTCAGGGTGGAAGTCCCGACCGATCCGGGCGATCTGCGGATCGATCTCGACGGCGTCCACGTGTTGGGCGCCCCTGGCGAGGGCCAGCGCGACGTCGGTCCCGGTCCCGGCGCCGATGATCAGGACCCGGCCGTAGATTCGGTCCGGGAACCAGCGGTAGATCTGGGCATGGAGCGTGCTCTCGGCGGCCGACGTCGAGTCGAGGGTCTCCTGGTGTGGGATGCCGTCCACCAACAAGACGACGGGCGGTCGCCCGGCGGCAGGGTCGGCCGAAGCCCGCTCGCCGTCGCGACCGAACGTCGAGATGCGGTAGTAGGGCGACCACACGTCGCCGCTGGCGGCACCGATGACGGCGCTCGCCACGATGACGACGATCATCGCGGCTCCGCCAATGGCGGACCATGGCGTCGGGCCTGCGCCCAGCGCCAGCAGAAGCAGCAGGACCCCCGTCAACATGAACCAGACGACCGGCCCGGTTCCGAGGTAGGAGAGGATGCTGAAGGCGGCGATCCCGAGCATCGAACCCGCGATGTCGATGGCGTAGGCCCGGAGGGGCGGCATCGAGCGAAGGAGCGGCCCGAGCGGCAACGCGAGCGACGCCATCAGGAATGTGACCAGCACGACGATGAGTGGCAGGACGATGAAGTTGACGTCGGCGCCGTTCGAGTCGCTCAGGCCGAAGAAGATCTCGCCTGAGTCGCGCGCCTGGATGTTGAGCTGAGCGCCGTAGGCCAGGAGCACGACCGCAAGGAGCAGCGGCGGAAAGGGCGACAGCGCGAGCTTCGGAGTCCGTCGGCCGAGCAGGATCCCGACGCCGATGCCCAGGAAGCTCGCCATCAGCAGGAAGTTGCTGAAGAACCCGATGTATTTCACGTTCGCCGGGATCCAGCGGATCAGGAGCAATTCCACGAACAGGATCGTGGCGCTCGTGAGAAGGAGCCGAAGCGGGTTCCCGGAGAGTGGCGCGAACGCCGGCAGCGGCCGGCGGGGGTCGGGCAGGGAGACTCCCATGTGCGAGGGAGCCTAGCACCGACCGGGATGCCGAAGTCCGCGCCGAACACGATCCTGGCCACGGCGTGCGACGTTGCCGCCGCAACCATTCCGGCCTCCGGTGTAGCATTCTTTCGTGACTTCCCTGACCCTTGACGCGGAGCCTGCCTGTCCGGAGGCCGACCGCGACCAGACCGCGGCCCCGGCCCCATCCCCTCTGCGCGTGGAGCGCCGGTCGATCGACGGTATCCCGCAGGCCACCTGGGATGCCCTGGCCCGGCGCAATCCCTGGTCGACACCCTTTACTGGCTGGGCGTTCCAGCGTGCGTGGTGGGATGCCTACCGCGCGAATGCCCACGAGGAGACCCTGGCTTTCGTACCCTCCGAGGCAGGGCCGGGTGCCGAACCCGTTGCCATCATCCCGCTGATGCATCGACATGAGGTCGAGCCGGACGACGCGCCGCTCCACACGAAGATGCGCCACGGCGAGACCGCCCACCTGACGCCGGTGGCCCCGACCGCGACCGCGGTCTTCTTCGGTGCCTCGTATCACGCCGACTACGCCACGGTCCTTGCCGCGCCCGGTGACCTGGCGGCCGTCTCCGACGCGTTTGCCGATTACCTGGCCGAGCCCGCCGAACGCCGCCCGTGGGACGTGGTCGACCTCCGCCGGCTGCGCTGTGGCGACCCGGCTGCCGACGCCCTCGCTGCGGCGTTCGGGGCGCGCGAGATGGCCGAGGGCTGGACACTCAACGTCGAACGCGAGGATGTCTGCCCGGTGGTCACCCTCCCGCTCGGAGCCGACATGGAGGCCTACCTCTCGACGCTCGGCAAGAAGGACCGCCACGAGATCCGGCGCAAGGTCCGTCGGGCGGAGGCGGTCGGCGAGATCCGCTTCGACGATTCGACCGACCCACTGGCCGACCTCGATGCCTTCATCGAGCTGCACCAGAAGAAGTGGGGTGCCGACGGCCTCTTCCCCGATACGCCCGGCGGCGCCCAGAGTCGCGTCCTGATCCGGCGCCTGTTCGAGCTCCACGGTGCCGATGGGCCGCTGCGCCTGGCGTTCCTGTCGGTCGGCGGCAAACGGATCGCGGCCGGCATCCATTTCGAGAGCGATGGGGGCTATCTCTACTACAACGCCGGTGTGGACCCGGATGCCTTTGACCTCTCGCCGGGCGTCCTCCTGGTCTACAGCCTGATCGAGCGAGCCCTCGCGAGCGGCGTGCTCCGGCTCGACTTCCTGCGCGGCAACGAGTCATACAAGTACGCCTGGGGAGCGGTCGACGAACCCATCCAGCGGCTCCTCATCCGACGAAGGAACGGATGACATGAGCGCACCCATGCCCTGGGATCCGTGCCTGACGCCGCTCGAGCGGCCGAGCCAGTCCCATGGACGCCGGATCCGCGTCGTCGAGGTCCTCGCGACCGGCACCAACGGCGGCGCCCAGGAACACCTGTTCTCGCTGGTCACCCGGCTCGACCCGGCGCGCTATGACGTGTCGGTCGTCGCCCTGTCCGCGGGGAGCGCCGTGCGCAAGCTCCAGCGAGCGGGGGTCGCGGTCCTCGTCATCGAAGACCCGGACGACTCGATCGCGGTCGGCGCACTGGCTGCCCACCTCGCCGAGGTTCGTGCCGAGGTCGTCCACGCCCACATGTATCGGGCCGAGACTGTCGCCGCGCGCGCCGTCATCGCCTTGGGCGAGGCCGGCCAGCGCCGCCCGTACCTGGTCGCCACGGCCCATTCCAGCCGCGTCCGGTCGGCCGCCGACCGCCAGACGCTGCTCGAGCTGACGCCGCAGTTCGACCGGCTCATCGCGGTCTCCAAGTCGAGCGAGGCGAAGCTCATCGACGAAGGTCGCGCCACCGTCCCCATCAGCCTCATCTACAACGGCGTCGACCTCCAGCGCTACGACCACCAGGAGCCGTGCTGCACCCTTCCCGAGGAATACGGGATGGAGCCGGGCTCGAAGATCGTCGGCGTTGTCGCCCGGCTGGAGCCGGAAAAGGGTCACCCGACCCTGCTGGAGGCGTGGCCGGGTGTCCTGCGGACCGTCCCCGAGGCCTATCTGCTGCTCGTCGGCGAGGGCAGTCGTTGGGACGCCCTCGAGGCGCAGGCGCGAGAGCTGCGCATCGCCCACCGGGTCGTCTTCACCGGCCGCCGCGATGACGTCCCGGCGGTGACCGCCGCGCTCGATGTCGCCGTCCTCCCGTCCTATCGCGAGGCGCAGGGCCTGACGATCCTCGAGGCGATGGCGCTGTCGCGCCCGGTCGTCGCGTCGAACGTCGGCGGCATCCCGGAGATGGTCGAGGACGGCGTGACCGGCATCCTCGTGCCGCCACACGACGCCGAGGCGCTCACGCGGGCGATCGTGCGCCTGCTGACCGACCACCCCTACGCGGACATGCTCGGGCGGGCCGGCCACGACCTGGTCCACGACCGCTTCTGCCTCGAGCTGATGATCAACTCGGTGGCATCGATCTACGACGCTGGTGCGCGCGCGCTCCGTCCTTTTGAGGTTGCGGCCGGCTAAGGGGTCGAAAGTACCAAACGAGGGTAGTACTCTCCGTCTCCGGCCAGCGCCTGGCGGGCTACGGAGGGGACGCCATCGACGTTCGTCGCGTTCAACGCGGGGGAATCGGACAGATCGCGAGCGCCGCGACCGCTGCCCGGACGTTCGGCCTGCGCCGCGCCACCTGGCAGCAGCCTCCGATCGACCTCCGCATCATCCCACGGGCGATCGGACTGGGGATCCTGCTGGCGATCCTTGCGGGCGGGCAGCCACTGTGGGATGCCCGTGCGTACTGGGTCACTGACGGGGCGGCTCCGTACCTGATTTCCGGAGAAGGACAGGCGAACGCTTACCTGTATTCCCCCGCGTTCCTGCAGGCCATAGCGCCGCTGCGAGCGCTTTCCTGGGAGTGGTTCGCCTTCGCCTGGCTCACGATCACCGCCGCGGCCCTGGTGGCCTTGACCCGCCAATGGCTTCCGCTGGCGTTGATCGTCCCCGTCATCGGACTCGAGCTTGCCGTGGGGAACATCCACTTCCTGCTGGCCCTCGCCGTGATCGGCGGGGTCCGCTACCCGGCGACCTGGAGCTTCGTCCTGCTGACGAAGGTCACGCCCGGTATCGGCCTCGTCTGGTTCGTCGCCCGGAGGGAATGGCGAAGACTCGGCATCGCGCTCGGCGTGACGTCGTTGGTCGTGGCTCTCTCTTTCGCGGTCGCTCCCGACTCCTGGTTCGCGTGGGGACGGAGCCTCACCGCGAACGCTGTCCAGCAGTGGCCGTATCCACTCTTTCCCATCCCGCTCTGGGGACGATTGGTGCTGGCGGGAGCGCTCGTCGCCTGGGGAGCTCCCTCGGATCGCCGCTGGACGCTGCTGGTCGGGGCGACGCTGGCGCTCCCGACTCTCTGGCCAGCGAATCTGGCGATGCTGGCCGGTCTGCCGCTCGTCGTCCGCCGCCCGACGATGCTGCCCTTGCTCCGGTCGCGCCTCTGACGCTCCCCGTACCAATGTCCCGGTGCCGAGACGCACCGACCCTCGCTAGCATCAGCGCGTGACTCTGCCTCGACTGTGGGCGTTCCTCGCGATCGCCTTGCCTACGCTCGCCGCGCTCATCGCGAACCTGCCGAGCGTGGACTTGACCTACCACCTGCGGGCGGGGGCAGGCATCCTTGGCGGTGGGGGCATCCCGACGTCGGACACCTGGACGTTCACGGCCTTCGGCGCACCATGGGTCGACCAGCAATGGGGCGCCCAGGTCATCCTCGCCGCGGCCTACCAGCTCGGCTCGTGGACCGGTCTGGTCGTCTTCCGCGCTGCCTTGACGGGTGTGATCTTCGGCTGCCTCTACCTGATCGGGCGACGGCGTGGGTTGATCGCGCGCGACGCTGCCCTCCTGTCCCTGGCTGCCTTCCTGGTGTCCGCGGTCGCGCTGGGGCTGCGACCGCAGTTGCTCGGAATGGCGCTGTTCGCCGTCGTCCTCGTCCTCGTCACGGATCGGCGTGCGCACCCGAACCGCCTGTGGATCGTGCCGCTCATCGTCCTCGCCTGGGCGAACATCCACGGCAGCTTCTTCCTCGGCGTCGCGGTCCTCGGGTTGGCCTGGCTCGAGGACGTCCACGACCGTGCGCCGCGGCGGCACCTGGCGCTGGTCGTGGCCGTAGTGTCTGCCGCCGCGGCTTGCGTCACACCGTTCGGGCCGAGCGTCTGGGGATACGCCATCGGGCTGTCGTCGAACTCTTTGGTGACCGAGCGGATCACCGAGTGGCAGCCGACGTCGCTGCACGATCTGCCCGGCCTGTTCTTCTTCGGTTCGGCGATGGCCATCGTGGCGCTGATCGCCCGCCGCGGCACGACCACCGCCTGGCCCACCCTCGCCTGGCTGGCGTTCTTCTTCGTGGTCGGGGCATGGGCCGTCCGAGGTGTCGCCTGGTGGCCGCTCGGAGCGGTCGCCGCGATCGCCGGGGTCCTGGTGACGAGCCGGGTCCCGGACCCATCGAAGCCCGCTCGGCTGGGGACGCCGACAATGCGTCGACTCAACGTGATCGTCGTGGCAGCGGTCATCCTCGTCGGTGTCGCACTGCTCCCCGTCTGGCGACCGATCGACCCCGGCCTCGACGCGCCGAAGGGGGTGGTCGGCACGGCGCCACCTGGGATCACCGGTGCTCTGCGCGAGCTGGCCCAGCCCGGCGATCGCGTGTTCAACCCACAACCGTGGGGTTCCTGGTTCGAGTTCGAACTGCCGGACCTCCCTCTTGCCATCGACTCGCGGATCGAACTCTTCCCGGCCAGCGTCTGGGACGCCTACCAGGGCGTCGTCGATGGGGTCGATGGCTGGCAGGCGCAACTGGACGCTTGGGACGTCGCGTTCGCCGTATCCCCGGCGAGCAAGCCCGACCTGACGAACCGGCTGACAGCGGCCGGATGGCAGGTCGTCTACAGCGACGCCGACGGATCCGTCCTCGCAGCTCCGGCTCGATAGGCATCCATTCGTGGGGAGTACCACTGCGGGGGACCTTCGGGCGGGGTGCCTGGGTGCACCGGGCTGGTAGAGTCCGGCCATGACCGATACCTCAGCGGACCTCGACGTCGTCGTCCTCGGCGGCGGCGGTCACGTCGGCCTTCCCCTCAGCCTCGCCTTCGCCGACGCCGGCCTGCGCGTCGGCATCTATGACACGAACCAGGCGACGCTCGACCGCATCGCCGGCGGTGAGATGCCGTTCATGGAGAACGGCGCCGACGAGCTCCTGCGAAAGGTCCTCGCGACCGGCCGGTTGGCCTTCGGCTCGGACGGCTCGATCATCGAGCGGACGGACAACCTCGTGGTCGTCATCGGCACCCCGGTCGATGAGTTCCTCGGGCCGTCGATGACGATCTTCGAGAAGGCCGTCGACCAGATCTCGCCGCACCTTCGCGACGGCGCCCTGGTCGCCCTTCGGAGCACCGTCTATCCGGGCACGACCGGCTATGTCGCCCAG
>Ga0307281_10000240_pt1 | contig 13724 bp, 11 predicted proteins | sample ER_DNA_120_FD_194486 | JGI IMG/M metagenome (GOLD analysis project Ga0307281, IMG submission 194486) | Bulk soil microbial communities from the East River watershed near Crested Butte, Colorado, United States - ER_DNA_120 | ecosystem: Environmental > Terrestrial > Soil > Floodplain | place...
GACATCGTCGCGCAGGGTTTGTACTTCGACGTACGGGGTTATCCGCACGTTGACTACCTGGTGGACCGCGAACACGTCGCTGACCGCTTCGACGGGCAGGTCATTCACGGGCACCGCTTCGAGAAGTTATACGTGACGAGCGTGCGCAATCTCGGCATTCGCAAGCCCGGCGCGTTCTTCTACACGCTCTATCGCATCACACCGGTGGCCGGCTCATGACGCTCCCCGCCATCCAGATTCCGCCCGATCTCGCGCGCGACGACATGCCGGACCTCCTGCGTCACTGGTATCTCGGCCCGAGCGCGCGCCGCCACATGATGATGCGGCGCTTCCTGGAGGTGGACCGCCACCTCGATGTGCAGCGCGGCCGTCGCGTACTCGACGTCGGCTCGGCCTGGGGCTTCAACGTGATGGCGCTGGGACGAATGGGTTTCGACGCCACCGGCGTGGATCTGATTCCGGCGCAGTTCGCGGTGGGGCAGCGCATCGCCGCGCACAACGGCGTGGCCTTCGATGTGGCGGGGGCCGACGCCTCGGCGCTTCCGTTCGGTGACGCCACCTTTGATTTCGTCACCATGGTGGAGACCTTCGAGCACATCTACAATGCCGACCGGCCGCGCGCGCTCGCGGAATGCCGGCGCGTTCTGAAACCGCGCGGCCGTCTCGTGCTCTCGACGCCGAATCACGCCAGCGTGGTCGAGCGCATGAAGCGCGTCGCCGTGCGCCACGGCTGGTTGCGACAGCGGCTGCCGTCGATGTGCCTGCCGGAGCAGGGAACCGAGCGCGGCGACTACCATCCCTATCGCTATCACCACCCGCTGCCGGATCACGAGATCGCCGCGCTGGTGGCGGCGTCCGGCTTCCGCGTCACGTCGGTCTCGCATTTTCTCTTCGTCATGAAGAACACGCCGGACTCGCTTGCCGGCGCGTGGAAGTTCTCCGAACGCATCCTCGAACGAACCCCGGTTGTGAATCATCTTGCCGCGACGGTCTGCATCGTCGCGGACGCTCAGTAGCCTTTCCACTATCTCGCCCGTTGAGTACCGGCACATGTCTGCCTTGGTGCGCGGGAGCATGTCGCTCTTTGCTCCTGCTACTCACGGGGAGCTCAATGTTGAAATTGATACCGCTCGTAGAAGTCGCTTCAGAGCGACCGGCGACCGCCCGCCGTTCCACGGGACTTGGCCGTGGGAAGGGATTTCATCCCTTAGGAACGTTTTCTGCTTGACGTTAATCCCTAGATACCAATAAAATGCGCCCTCAAGTGGTGCTTTGTCCCTAATCAGGGACCAACGTATTTAATTCTAACAGGTTAGGCATTGTCCATGCAGGGTAACTTCGGCGAGAAGCACTTGCACGGCATCGACCCCAAGGGGCGTTTGCAGCTGTCGCGGCAGGTTCGCGACCAGCTCAAGCTCAAGAAGGGGGATCGGTTGCACCTGCTTCCCAATATCGAGGAGCCGCCATACCTCGAGGTCCGCACGGCCTTGCAATGGGAAGACTACGAGCAGCGCTTCCTCGCCCAGGCACCGGGTGACGTCAAACGCGATTTCGTCCGCTTCGTGGAACTCCACCGCGAGACCGTGGTCGCCGACGCGCAGGGCCGCATCATTCTCCCGAAGAGTCTTCGCGACCAGTGTGCGCTCGGCGCGTCGGTGGTCGTGATCAACGTCAGCAAATGCGTCGAAGTGTGGAATCCGAAGCACATCGAGCGCCGCTACGCCGAGATGGCGAGCGCGTTCAAGAGCATCAACAATTCGTTCTTTTGATGAATGTCATCGCCCTATCACATGCGCCGGCGGCCCTCGCGCGCGACCGGCAGGAGCGCATGAGCAGCGCGCGCCACGTGCCCGTCATGGTGGACGAGGTGCTGCAGTACCTGCTGCACGCTCACTCCCGCCTGGTCGTGGATGGAACCGTCGGATTCGGCGGGCACGCCGAGGCGATTCTGAATGCGCGCTCCGACGTGTCGCTGATCGGAATCGACCGCGACCCGGCCGCGATCGTCGCGGCCGCCGCGCGTCTCGCGCCGTTCGCGGAACGGGTGCGCCTGGTGCCGGGAGCCTATTCGGATTTCACCGCCATCTTCTCGGGTGCGGAGCGCGCGGACGGCATACTGCTCGATCTCGGCGTCTCGAGCGTGCAGATCGACGAGCGCGAGCGCGGCTTCTCGCACGCCCACAGCGGGCCGCTCGACATGCGCATGGGTTCGACGGGCGAGACCGCGGCCCAACTGATTGCGCGCGCGGACCTCGACACGCTCACGGGATGGATGCGCGAATTCGGCGAGGTGCGCCAGCCGCGGCGCGTGGCGCGGGCGGTTCTGCGCGCACGCGATGAGGGCGTCATGGCGACGACCGGCGATCTGCGCGCGGCCGTCGAGCAGGCCATCGGGCGGGGCGCCGCGCCGGCGGAATTGTCGCGTGTGTTCCAGGCCATGCGCATCGTCGTGAACGACGAGCTCGGCCATCTGCGCCGGTTCCTCGACGGCGTGCTGGACCGCCTCAATCCGGGCGGCCGGCTCGTGATCATCAGCTATCACTCGCTCGAAGACCGCATGGTGAAACAGTTCATGCGCGACGCGAGCGCTTCCTGCGTTTGTCCGCCCGAGGTGCCCGTGTGCGTGTGTAACCGTACGCCGCTCATTCGCATGCTGACGCGCCGCGCGCTGGGCCCCCGTGACCAGGAGATCGCGCGCAACCCGCGCTCGCGCAGCGCTCATCTGCGCGCCGCCGAAAGGGTGGGGCCCGATGCCGCGTAAGCCGCTGGCCGTCGCGACACAGGTGTTCTTCGCCGCCATCGGCGGGAAGCTCGGCGTGCCCATGATGGTTGCGGGCTATCTCGTTTTCGCGGGCTTCCTGCTCGCGTACGTCTCGGCGCAGGTCTATACCAACTCCCTGATGGAACAGGTCTCGGCGCGCAAGCGCCAGGAGACGGTCGCGCGCGAGCGCATCGGCGTGCTCACCGCGCGCTACGCCACCATGACTTCCAAATCGCGCGTGTCGCGCGAATGTGAGGACCAGCTCGGGCTGGTCGAATCCACCACCGCGGACGTGGTGCGTATCGCCATCGACGGCGCGCGCCTGCCCGCAGATCCACCCGGCGAGACCGTGCGCATCGACCGTGTGCTTGGTTCCGACATCAACGGGCTCACCCAGGTGATGCGTCAATGACAGCCCGGGACCAGAAACGGCGGATGTGTGTTGTGGGAGGGGCGTTCGGGTTCGTCATTCTGGCCCTCTGGTTGCGTCTCTTCCAGGTTCAGTACATCCGTCACGACGCGTACGCGGCCGCCGCCGACAGGCAGCACGTCGCGCCGCGCGAGATTCAGGCCGCGCGCGGGGGGATCTTCGACCGCGACGGCCGTCCGCTCGCCATGAACGTGCGCCGCTGCTCGGTGGCCGTGCAGCCGCGCCGCATCAAGAACCTGCGCGCCGTCATCCAGGAATTGTCGAAAGAAGCGGGCGTGCCGGCGTCCGCGGTGCGCGCCGCCATGCGCGGCCCGCGGCCGTACGTGTACGTGAAGCACGATTGCATGCTTGCCGACGAAACCCAGCGCGAGCTCGCGCGCATCGACGGCATCGTCATCGAGGCCAACGCGAACCGCATCTATCCCTACGACGCCGTGGGCAGCAAGGTCATCGGGTTCGTGAGTCGCGAAAACTGCGGGCTCTCGGGCGTCGAGCTGGCCTACGACCACGCGCTGCGCGGCACGCCGGGCCGCGTCACGGTGCTGCGCAACGGGCGTTACAGCAGCGACCGCTACTACGAGTACGTCGACAAGAAACCTGTCGACGGCAAGCAGGTCTACCTCACCATCGACGCCACCGTGCAGGACATCGCGGAGACGGAGCTGCGCCGCGCCGTGGACGAGTTCGGCGCGAAGGGCGGCGCGGTCATCATCATGGACGTCGCCACCGGCGACGTGCTCGCGCTGGCCGAATCCCCGTCCATTCCGACGCGCGACAGCTCGTCGCGCGCGGATTCGCTGTGGACGCTGCGCACGGTTTCGCACGTGTACGAACCGGGTTCGACGTTCAAGCTGGTGACCGCCGCCGCGCTGCTCGACAAGACGCGCATCGCGCCCGCCGATTCGTTCGACGCGGAGGATGGCCGCGCGGACCTCGGCTTCGCGGTCATCAATGATCCGCACCCGCACCGTTTCCTCACCATCGAGGAAGCGTTCATGTATTCGAGCAACATCGTGATGGCCAAGGCGTCGGGCTCGCTGCAAAACGGCGACCTGTACGGTTACGCGAAGCTGTTCGGCTTCGGTGCGCGCACGGGTGTCGGGCTTCCGGGTGAATCCGCCGGACTGGTGCCGCCCATCGAACGCTGGTCCGCGCGCACGCGCGCCACGATGGCGTTCGGACAGGAAGTCGCGGTGACACCGCTCCAGCTTCTCAATGCTTACGCAGCCATCGCCAACGACGGCGTGATGATGATGCCGCGCCTGGTGAAAGCGGTGGCCGATCCGCGCACGGGCGACGTGGTGGAGTCGGAGCCCGTGATGGTGCGGCGCCTGGTGTCGCCGGAAACGGCGCGGACGCTGCGCGAGTTCTGCCTGCAAGTGGTGGAGAAGGGAACCGCGCAGGCCGCGAAAGTGGAATTCATGCACGTGGCGGGGAAGACCGGCACCGCGCAGAAAGCGGGGCGCCGCGGATATCTTGCCAACCGCTACGTGTCGAGCTTCGTCGGCTTCGCGCCGTACGAACGCCCCCGCATCGCGTGCCTGGTGATGATCGACGAGCCGCGCTGGTCGGACCGCTTCGGCGGAGATTCGGCCGCGCCGGCGTTTGGACGCATCTGTGAGAGCCTGGCCAGTTCCACGCAGATCTTCGACGGCGTGCTCTCGGTCGAGACCGTGCGCGCCTCCGGAGGCCGCGGCCGCCATGGCATCGCTCCCAATTTCCTGCGCATGGAGCGCGCGACCGCGCTCGACGTGGCACGGCGCACGGGCACCAACGTGCTGTGCGACGGCGACTCGGGCCGTGTGGTCGCGCAGATTCCGGCGCCCGGAGCCGAAATGGAACGTAACGGCGTGATCCGGCTCGTGGTGGCGGACGGCGCCGCCGAAGCACGCCGCGCGCGTCCGGACATGCAGCAGAACCGGCGCCTGCGCGAAGCATACCGCGCCGCCGCCGGAGCGAACGAAAACGAACACGAGGAAGACCCGTCCGAAGGAGCGGCCCTCGGCGCGAAAGCGGCGCGGTTCAATCCGCCGGTGGCGATGGCGGGCACGGGCCGCAAGCGATGAACGGAATGATGACGATGGGGACACACGCAACGCTGGGCCATCTCATCGATGCACTCGATGCACTCGATGCACTCGGTGCGCTGGTTGTAACGCCGCCTGATGCATCCGCGCGCAGCGCGGATATCTCCGCCATCACGGTGGACTCGCGCTCGGTCAAGGGCGGCGAGCTCTTCGTCGCCGTTCGCGGCACCGCCGTGGACGGACACAAGTTCGTGCGCGACGCGATTGAGCGCGGCGCGGCCGCCGTGATCGTGGAAACCGGCGAAGCCGGCACGCCGCCGGCCGGCGTGCCGTTCGTGGTGGTGGAGGATTCATCGAAGGCGCTCGCACTCGTGGCGGCGCGCTTCCACGGAAATCCGGCCGACACGCTGCGCCTGTGCGGCGTCACCGGCACCAACGGCAAGACGTCGACGACGCACCTGGTGCGCGCGATCCTCGCCGCGGAAGGAATGAAGACAGGACTCATCGGCACGCTCGGTCACGGGATCGGCGAACTGGTGAAGGACCCGCACACGACTCCCGACGCAGTCACGCTGCACGCGTGGTTTCGCCGGATGCTGGATGAGGAGTGCGTCGGGGTGGTCATGGAGGTCAGCTCGCATGCCGTGCGGCAACATCGAGTATGGGGGCTGGACTTCGAGGTTGGGATGCTCACGAACGTCACACATGACCACCTCGACTACCACTCCAGCATGGAGGATTACAAGGCCGCGAAGGCCGAGTTCTGTTATTCGCTGGGCGCGGCCGGACGCAGGAAGCCCGCGGGCACGCTGGTGTACTGGTGCGACGACGCCAACGCGCGCGAGATCGGTTCGCGCTTCGCGGGCCGCCGCGTCGCGGTGGGCACCGCGAACGACGCGGAATGGCGCGTGCACGACGTGGAGGTCTCCCTCGACGGCACACGATTTTCTCTAGAGCTCCCCGATGGCGAACGCGCCGCGATAGCCATGAAGCTCCGCGGCGCGTTCGTCCCCGCCAATGCGGCGCTGGCAGCGGCCGGCGCCATGGCCATGGGCGCCTCGCTCGCGTCGGTGCGCGCGGGGCTCGAATCCGTCGACCGCATTCCCGGACGTTTCGAAGCGCTGGGTGGCGGCGACCGGCCTGTGGTTGTCATCGATTATGCGCATACGCCGGATGGTTTTGAGCGCGTGCTGGGCACATGCCAGTCGCTCGAGCCCAGGCGTATCATCACCGTGTTTGGTTGCGGCGGTGATCGCGACAAGACCAAGCGCCCGATCATGGGCGGCATCGCGCAGCGCGTGAGCGCGCGCGTGTATCTCACCACCGACAATCCGCGCACGGAACGCGTCGAGGACATCATCGCGGACATCCGTCGCGGCATGCAGGACGAGAACGTCGTGGTCGAGCTCGACCGGGAGCGCGCGATTCGCGCCGCCATTCGCGAGAGCCGTCCGGGCGAACTGGTGGCCCTGCTCGGAAAGGGCCACGAGGATTACCAGATCATCGGCGCCGAGAAGTTTCCATTCAGCGACCGGCGGGTGGCCGAGGAGGAGCTTGCGCAATGGAGTGCGCGGTGAGCGTGCGGACACTGTCGTGGGTTCGTGACGCGCTGGCCGCGTCCGGCGACCTCGTGCGCGCGGAGTTGCGCGGGGCCGAGGCCACTTCGTGGTCGGGCGTGGTCATCGACAGCCGCGGCGACTGCGCGGGCCAGCTCTTCTTTGCACTCTCCGGCGAGCAGACCGACGGCCACCGCTTCGTTGCCAATGCGTTTCGCTCGGGATGCGTGGCGCTCGTCGTCTCGGACGAGGCCGCGGTGGCGAATGAAAACACCGCGCCGCATTTCCTGGTCTCCGACACGCGTCGCGCGCTGACGTCGCTCGCGCGCGCGTACCGAACGCAGCTGGGCGCGCAGGTGGTCGCGATCACCGGCAGCAGCGGCAAGACGACCACCAAGGAGTACGTGCGCGCGGTGCTCAAGTCGAAGTATCGCGTGCACGCGAATCCCGGCAACCTGAACAGCCTGATCGGCGTGCCCATGACCATTCTCGCCGCCGACGAGGATTGCGAGTACCTGGTGTGCGAAGTGGGCGCCAACCAGCGCGGCGAGATCGACGCGCTGGCCGGCCTCTTGCGCCCCGGCATCGCGGTGATCACCAACATCGGTGACGCGCATGTCGGCTACTTCGGATCCCGCGACGCGATCGCGGCGGAAAAGGGAATGCTGCTGCGCCATTTCGCGAACGGCGGTCACGCCGTGCTTCCACGCGACGACACATACTTCGAGCGGCTGAACGCCACCGTGCAGGGAAAGGTGTCCAGTTTCGGCCGATCGAAAGGGGCCGATTTTCGACTGGGCGACATCGCCTTCGTCGACGGTCGGCTCGTCTTTTCCGTCAACGGAGAGCCGCTCGCGCTGGCTGCCGTGGGCGAGTACAACGCCATGAACGCGTGCGCCGCGTTCGCCGTGGGCGACATCTGCGGCGTCGACGCCGCGCGCATGCGGGGGGCGTTCGCGCGCGTGCAGGCGACCCCGGGGCGCGGTCGCGTCGACACCGTGGCCGGCGTCACCGTGATCGACGAGTCGTACAACGCCAGCCCGAGCAGCATGCGCAAGTCGATTGCGATGCTGGGTTCGCTTTCGGGCGGACGGCGTATCGCGGTTCTCGGCGACATGCGCGAGCTCGGGAGCCAGACGGAAGAGCTGCACCGCGCGGTTGGCGCCGAAGCCGGCGAGCGGTCCATCGATCGCCTGTACTGGATCGGGGAATACGGCGCGGTTGTGCGCGAGGCGGCGCGCGCCATGCGTCCCAGCGCGCAGGTCGACCTGCACACCGACATGCCGGCGCTGGTCGCGGCGGTGGCAGAGGACGCGCGCAGCGGGGACATCATCCTGGTAAAGGCGTCACGCGGGACGCGGTTGGACGAATTCGTGGCGGGCCTGTTGAAGTCGTTGTACGCGCGGGGCTGACGCGAGGAGCACATTCGCATGCTGTACCACCTGCTGTATCCGTTGCACACCGAGATCTCGGCGTTCAACGTTTTCCGCTACATCACGTTTCGCTCCGCCTACGCGATGGTGACCGCGCTCGCGATCAGCTTCCTGCTCGGACCGGCGTTCATCCGCATGCTGCGCCGTATCCAGATGTTCCAGGTCATCCGCGAGGAGGGACCGAAGACGCACCAGGCCAAGGCCGGCACGCCCACCATGGGCGGCCTCTTGATCCTGACCGCCATCCTGGTTCCGTCGCTCCTGTGGTGCAATCTCACCAATCGCTACGTGCAGATCGCACTCATCTCCACGGTGTGGACCGGCGCGATCGGTTTCATCGACGACTACCTGCGCGTGGTCAAGCGCCGCCCCAAGGGCCTGGTGGGCCGCTACAAGCTGATCGGGCAGATGACGCTCGGCCTCGGGCTGGGCACGTACCTGTATTTCAATCCGCTCGCGCACGGCGCGGGCACGCTGACAAGCATTCCGTTCGCGAAGGGCCTGTTCATCAACTTCGGGCCGTTGTTCGTGCTCTTGGTGGCGCTGGTGGTGACGGGCACGAGCAACGCCGTGAACCTCTCGGACGGCATCGACGGCCTTGCCATCGGGCTCTCGGCGTTCAGCTTTCTCGCGTTTGCGGGGCTCTCGTATCTCTCCGGCCACCGCGGCTTCTCCGATTACCTGAACATCATGTATCTCGATGGCAGCGGCGAGCTCGCCGTCTACTGCATGGCGGTAGTGGGCGCGTCACTCGGATTCCTGTGGTACAACGCGCATCCCGCCCAGGTGTTCATGGGCGACACCGGGTCGCTCGCGCTCGGCGGAACCCTCGGCGTGGTGGCCGTGTTGCTCAAGCGCGAACTCCTGCTGGTCATCATCGGCGGACTGTTCGTCGCGGAAGCGCTGAGCGTGATGATCCAGGTCACGTCGTTCAAGCTCACGCGCCGGCGCGTGTTCAAGATGGCGCCGCTGCACCACCATTTCGAGTTGTCGGGCTGGCATGAGAACAAGGTCGTGGTCCGTTTCTGGATCGTGGGCGCATTGCTCGTGCTCCTCTCTCTCAGCACACTCAAACTGCAATAGAAGATGAACAAACCGTTCGCGCAATATCGCCGCTTTTTCGTGCTGGGCATGGCACGCAGCGGGATTGCCGCGAGCGGCCTGCTCGCGAAGGACGGCCGCACGGTCACGGTTTACGATGACGACCCGCTTGCGCTGGGAAAATTCCCCGCCACTGATATTGCGCGTCAATTCGGTGATCGAATCGCAATCGCGTCTCCGGAGGGGGTTATGGAGGTGATGGCGAGCAGCGATTGCGTGGTGCTCAGTCCGGGCGTTCCCCTGGAGAATCGGGTCGTACAGGCCGCGCTGACGCGCGGTATCCCGGTTATCGGCGAGATCGAGGCGGCGTATCACTTCACGCGCGCGCGCATCGTGGGTGTCACCGGCACCAACGGCAAGTCGACCACGGTGGGTGTCATCGGCGACATCCTGAAAGCCGCCGGCATCGACACCGTGGTGGCGGGGAACATCGGGACGCCGGTGTGCGACGTGCTGCGCGAGCGCGATCCGCATACGCTGGTGCTCGAGCTGTCGAGCTTCCAGCTCGACACCACCGACGAGTTCAAGGTCGACGTGGCCGTGCTGCTCAACGTGACGCCCGACCACCTGGACCGCTATCACCATTCGTTCGACGAGTACGCAGCATCCAAGGCGCGCATTCTTCGTCACGCCAGCGACGCGACCCGCTACGTGTACAACCGCGAGGACGCGGCGGCGAACGCGCTGGCGGACCAGACACCAGCGCGGGGAATTCCGTTCAGCTCGGCGCGTGTGCTCGACGAGGGGGTGTATTTTGACGACGAGTTCATTGTTCGCTCATGGAAGGGCCAGCGCGACCAGGTGCTGACTCGCCGCGAATTCACGCCCGTAGGCGTGCACAACCTTGAGAATGCGCTTGCGGCCGTCGCTGTCGCGACGGTGTTGGATGTTTCTCTCGATGCGATGCGCACGGCGCTGCGCGCCTATCGCCCGCTCCCGCATCGCATGGAGCTGGTGCGGGTGGTGGGCGGCGTCGCGTACGTGAACGACTCGAAAGCCACCAACGTCGATGCCACCGTGAAGAGCCTCATCAGTATCGAAGGCCATTCGGTCCTGATCCTGGGCGGCCGCGACAAGGAGGGCGACTTCGCCATGCTCCTGCCGCACCTGCGCGATGTGCGCCGCGCCGTGTTGATCGGGGAGGCGTCCCCCGTCATCCGCCGCGCGCTCGCCGGCCACGTCGAGATGGCGGACGCGCGCGACATGGCGGACGCGGTCCGCATCGGCCGCGAGAGCGCGCATCCCGGCGACACCGTGCTGCTCGCGCCGGCGTGCGCGAGCTTCGACATGTTCAAGAACTACCAGGAGCGCGGGGAAGTGTTCCGCGCCTGCGTCAACCGTCTCTAGGGGAAGGAAGCGCCGTGCAGGATACGCTCAATGCCAGCCCCGGCACCGTGGACGAAACCCCCGGCCAGCGCCTGCTCCACATGAAGGTGGATCGCCGCATCCTGGTCATCACGCTCTCGCTCATGGCGATCGGGATCAGCCTGGTGCTTTCCTCGAGCTCGTTTTTCGCGGGCGGCAAGTTCGGTGACCAGTTCGCACTGATGCGCAACCATGCGGTGCGCTCGTTCATCGCGCTGGTGGTCATGTTCGTCGCGTCGCGCATCGATTACCGCGTGTACCGCAAGGCCGCGCCGGCGCTCCTGGTGCTGAGCGTGCTCATGATGATCGCCCTGTTTTTCCTCGGCGTCACCATACGCGACACGCGGCGCTGGTTCCTGGTGCCGCTCATCAACACGACACTGCAGCCCTCGGAGCTGGCGCGCACCGCGTTGGTGTTCTTCCTCGCCTACTGGATGACGCGCACGGGCCGGAATTTCAGCCGCTTCAAGACCGGATTCCTGCCCGCCGCGGGGGCCATCGCGCTGGTGGCCGGCATCACGGCGGCGCTTCCGAATTTCGGCACCGCCACCGCAACCGTCGTGATCGCGCTCGCGATGGTGTACGTCGGCGGCGCGCGCCTCCTGCACATCGGCGCGTTTGCGGGCGCGGGCATCGCGTTGTTCGTGGTGGAAGTGGCGCGGCACGAATACGTGCGCGACCGCATCCTCATGTTCCTCGGCTTCGGACACGGCTCGGGCGCACTCAACTGGCAGGTGGACCAATCGCTGATCGCCCTCGGATCGGGCGGTCTCCTGGGTCGCGGCTTCGGACACAGCGAACAGAAGCTCTCGTGGCTGCCGGACTCCTACACCGATTTCATCTTCTCGATCGTGGGTGAAGAGGGCGGTCTCCTGCTCACGCTGGCCGTGAGCGGCGCGTTTCTCTTTCTCGCGCTGCGGGGACTCAAGATCGCGCACGACTGCAGCGACCGCTTCGGACAGTTGCTGGGCGTCGGCATCTCGGCGTCCGTGTTCACGTACGCGGCTCTCAACATGTACGTGGCGACGGGTCTCTTTCCGGTCACGGGACTGCCGCTGCCCTTTCTGAGCTACGGCGGATCGGCGCTCATCGTGAACGGATTCTCGGTGGGCGTGATGCTCAATCTTTCGCAGCGGCTCTCTTCCCATCGTCGGCGTGGTCAGGTGGCCTGGGATCGTCTTCCGGTGGCGGCCGCCAGGAACGCATGAACGGGACACTGCGCATCATGGTGGCGGGCGGCGGGACGGGTGGCCACGTCTATCCCGGCATCGCCGTCGTCGAAGCGCTCGCCGGTTCGGCGCGCGTGGAATCGCTGTTCGTGGGCGCGCAGGGAGGCGTCGAGCAGGGCATCTTCGAGCGCGCGTCCCTCGCGCACTCGTTGCTTCCCGGTTACGGTCTGCGCCGCGCGTCACTCGCGCGCAAGCTCGCCGTGCCGGTGATGCTCGCGGCCGGTGTCATGCGCGCATCGAAACTCCTCCGTACCTTTCGTCCCGACGTCGTGCTGGGCACCGGAGGCTACGCCAGCGCCACGGTCGTCATTGCGTCGGTGCTCGCGCGCGTGCCGCGCGTGCTGCAGGAACAGAACAGCGTGCCGGGCCTCGTCAATCGCCGCCTCGCGCCGTACGCGAGCCTCGTGTTGCTCGGCTACGAGGAGTCGCGCGCGTGGTTTCGGCCGCAGGTGCCCGTGCGCGTGGTGGGCAATCCCATCCGCCGTCTGCCGCGGGCGCCGCGCGAGGAAGCTGCGGCGTTCTTCGGATTGGACGCGTCGCGTCCCGTGGTGCTCGTGGTCGGCGGAAGCCGCGGCGCGCACTCGCTCAACATGGCGGGCGCCGACGCGGCGGCGAAACTGGCGCGCTCGCGCGACGTGCAATTTGTCATTTTGACCGGGCGCGCCGATCGCGTCGAGGCGGAGAAGCGGGTTGGAGGCTCGTCACGCGTTCGCGTGCTGGACTACCTGGACGACGTGCACTTCGCATACTCACTGGCCGATGTGGCGGTGGCGCGTTCGGGTGCGTCATCGGTGTTCGAGCTCGCGCTCTTCGGGGTGCCGGCGATATTCGTGCCGTATCCGTTTGCGGCCGACGATCACCAGGAAAAGAACGCGTCGCCGCTGGTTGAGGCGGGTGGCGCGCTTGTCATCGGCGACGCGGAACTGCGCGGCGAAACTCTGGCGAACACGGTGGCGTTGCTCCTCGACGACCCGTCGCGCCGCGCCGCCATGTCGAAGGCGATGCGCGCGTGGTCGAAGCCGGACGCCGCGCAGGATGCGGCGCGCGCCATACTCGAGGTCGTTAAAAAAAAAGAGCCGGGCGCAACCGCCCCGGTGAGACGGGCAGCTTGAAAGAGACGGAGCGCTGAACGTGGTTTTTCTAGGGGCTACACGGCGGATTCATTTTGTCGGCGTGGGCGGCATCGGCATGAGTGGCATCGCGGAGGTGCTCTTGAACCTCGGGTTCAACGTGAGCGGCTCCGACCTCAAGTCGTCGGACATCACGGTGCGCCTGCAGGAACTGGGCGCCGCCATCTGGCAGGGACACGATGGCCGGCACGTCGCCGGCGCGGACGTGGTCGTGTATTCGAGCGCGGTCAAGCCCGACAACCCGGAGATCGTCGAGGCGAAGCGCAGCGGCATTCCCATCATCCCGCGCGGCGAGATGCTCGCGGAACTCCTGCGCCTGAAGTACGCGGTGACGGTGGCGGGTGCGCACGGAAAGACCTCCACCACGTCGCTGGTGGCCTCGGTGCTGGCACAGGGCGGGCTCGATCCCACCGTGATCGTGGGTGGCAAGGTGCGCGCGCTCTCGAGCAACGCGCGCCTGGGCGGCAGCCGCTACGTCGTCGCCGAGGCCGACGAGAGCGACGGGCAGTTCGTGAACCTGCCCTCGTCGGTGGCGATCATCACCAACATCGATCTCGAGCACCTTGATTTCTACCCGGACCTGCACGCCATCGAGGAAGCCTTCATCGTCTACGCGAACCGGATTCCGTTCTACGGCGCCGTCATTTTGTGCGCCGACGACGCGCGCACCATGGCCATCACGCCGCGCATCA
>Ga0307281_10000241_pt1 | contig 13717 bp, 10 predicted proteins | sample ER_DNA_120_FD_194486 | JGI IMG/M metagenome (GOLD analysis project Ga0307281, IMG submission 194486) | Bulk soil microbial communities from the East River watershed near Crested Butte, Colorado, United States - ER_DNA_120 | ecosystem: Environmental > Terrestrial > Soil > Floodplain | place...
GAGGACCGTGAGCGGGGACGGACCGACGATGGTCGACATGGGCGGCTCTCCGGGTGGCCGCGCATTGTAGCGAGCGGTCGACGGCACCGCTCAGGGCAAGGTGACCGAAACGATCGCCTCCCCGCCCTCCGCAAGGGTCGCCGCGGCCGTCCCGCGCCGCGTTCCCAGCGAAGCCGTCAGCTCGTAGGCGCCCGGCGCGAGCGAGGAAACCGTCGTCGCGCCGTCGGCGCCGGTCGCGGGCGTTCTGTCCCCCATCCCGGCACCCGGGTAGTAGGGGACCGCCTGGCAGGTCACCCTGGCGCCGGCCACCGCCCCGTTCGAGTCGAGAACTTTGACGAGGATGTGCCCGGGTCGAGGCGCGCGCAGCACCACGTCGACCCCCTCCTGAGGCTGGATCGAGGTCGCGCGAGCCGGCGGGAACCCCGTCGCGATCGCGGTCAAGTCGATCGGCCCGTCCGAGGGGGCCGTGACCAGGAAGGTGCCGTTGACGTCGGTCGTCGTGGGAAGGGCGCCGCCCCCGGCGCCGGCGCTCCCCGCCGGGGTTGCAAAGACGGCGGCGCCCGCGATGCCGGTGCCGTTGGCGTCGAGCACGCGGCCGCGCACCGTGCGCCCGGCCTCGAGACGAACCTCGACCGACGGCACGTCGCTGTCGTTCGCGACCGTCACGGGGGGAACCTCGGCGGTGCGATAGCCCGACGCTGCGACCGTCAGCCCGTACGTCCCCGGGTCGATCCCTTCGATGAGGAACGTGCCGTCCGATTCGGTCTGGTCGCTCATGCCGCCTCGCCCATGCCCTTCGCCGGCGGCGGTCGCCTTCACGCTGACGATCGCGCTGGCGACCGGTTTCCCTTCGGCGTTCACGACGCGGCCGGAGATCCCCGCCGCCTTCATCGTGACGTCGACGACTGGGTTGGGCTGGTCAGGGACCTGGATCGGGATCCCCGATTGGCGGCCTCCGAACATCGCCCCGCCCGACGCGACGACGACGGAGTACGCCCCCGCGGCGTCGAGTCCGACCTGATAGCGCCCGTCGGCGTCGGTGCGCGACTGCTTGAGGTCCGTGGGCGCGCCGCCCCCCTCCGACGGGCTGAAAAACAGCATCGCGTTCCCGACGGGCTGTCCCGCCTTGAGCACGCGTCCGCTGAGGTTGATCTTCGCGGACTCGTCGAGGTCGTGGACCGTCGTTTCGCCTTCGCGGACGGTGACCTGCTTCATGCCGCCGATGAGCATCAAAGGCCCGCCGCCCGACGGCGCGCGGATCACCATGTACTCGCCCGGCGCGATCTTCTCGAACGTGTACCGTCCGTCCGATCCGGTCGTAACCGTCTGCGGGCCGCCCGCCATCGGGATCTTGGTGAGGAGCACCGAGACGTTGACCTGGGGGACCTTCTGGCCGTCCCGCACGACACCCGTGAGGGTCCCGCCTCGCGACAGCTTGACGATGAAGTCGTCGGTGTCGGCGTCGGCGCCGATCTCGACGCGCCCCGAATTGAGGGAGTAATCCGGCTGCGTGGCGTCGATCGCATACGTGCGCGCTTCGAGCCCGGTGATCTCGAACTGGCCGTCGACCCCGGTGATCGCCATCCCCGCGACGTTATTGCCGCCGGAGGACATCATGAACCCCTGGGGCGGCGACAACGACACGGTGGCCCCGGGGATCGGGGAGTCGTCCTTGGCGGCGACGACGCGTCCGCGCAGCGCGCGCCCGTCGTCCAAGGTCAGCGTTCCGACGTCGATGACCTGGTCTGAAATGACCTTGACCCCGCTCTTCCGCCCCGGGGCCTTGCCGTCGGCCTTGGCCGTGATGGTCACGATTCCGGGAGCGATCCCTTCGACGCGGAAGCTCCCCGACGGGTCGGAGAACACTTGGTCTTCGTCCGGGCGATTGCCGATCATGATCCGGAACCCCGGGCGCTCCTGCTTCTCGTTCGCCTCGGGAAACGCTTGCACGCGAAACGCCGGCGGAATTGACCCGCCGCGAAGCTGCACCCTGCCGACGATCGTTCCCGTCTTTTCGAGCGCGAAATCGACCGCGGTGTCTCCGGGGACCGCGCCCTCGCGCCCTGCTTCCGCGTAACCTTTCGCTCGCACCATCAGATTTCGCAAGGGCTGGTCGCCGAGCCCGGAGAGGCGGTAGCGCCCGTCCGAGCCCGAATGCGCCTCCCGAGACAGTCGCGCGTCGCCGTCGAGCCACAACCCCGAGATCGTGGCGCCGTCGATCGGCTGGTTCCGCGTGTCGGTGATCCGCCCCGCGATGCTCTTCGATTCCTTGACGCGCAACGTCCCCAGGTCCGTCGTCTCGCCGCTTTTGAGCTTGACCCCCTCCTTGACGACGTCCGCGAAATCGGGCGGCTGCAGCATCAGGTCGAACGTCCCCGCGTCGAGCGCCTTGATGACGAACTTCCCGTCGCCTCCGGGCACGATCTTGTCCGGGTCGACGTCGTTTCCGGCGAACGCCAGCCCGCGGCGCTTGTTGGCGCCTTGCGGCTGGATACGGGCATCGACGCTCTTGACCGGGACGTCCTGCGCGGTGACGAGACGAAACGCCAGGTTCGCGCCGAGCTCGAGCTTGAGCTCGAGATCGCCACGGTCGGTCCCCGCCTCGACCGGGATCGGACCCTCGTCCGCGGCGCCCAACCCTTCTTTGGTGGCGCGCACCAGATACTTGTTCCCCGCGACGATCCCGTCGAACGCGAATTTCCCGGACGCGTCGGCACGCTGCGCCCCGCGTCCCTCACGCAACATGGCGAAGAGGCTTCCGTCCGAAGGAGTCGTCGTGACGATGGCGTCCGCGGCCGGCTTGCCGTCGGGACCGAGTACGCGTCCGGCGATACGGCCGCCGGGCTGCAGGAAAAGCGTGTTGGCGTCGGGGTTACGTTCCTCGCCGGGCGCAACCGCCTTGGCGACCACATGGTCGAGCCGCGCGCGCGCCTTTCCCGGGGCGATCGCCTCGACGACGACGATCCCGGCCGCGCAATCGACCAACGTGAACGAGCCGTCGTCCGCGCTCTTGGCCGTGTGCGCCGCGTCCCGTCCGAACCGCGCCGCGTCCTTTTCGAGCCCCGTGACCGTGGCGTTCGCGATCGGCTTCTGGGTCAACAGGTCGACCACGTGCCCGACGACGCTCGTTCCGGCCTTCAATCGCAGGTTGACGGTGGCGCCGACCGGAACGTCCGTGACGACGGTCGGGGCGAAGCCCGCCACTTCGACGCGCAGCGCGTAGGCCCCCGAGGTGAGGGTGTCGTAGCGAAACGTGCCCGACGCGTCCGTCTTCGCGAGCACCGCCTGTGGAAGGTCGAGGCGTTGGCCCCGCCCGCCGGTGAGCTCGGTTTTGACCGGCATCGGGATCGCGCGCACCTGGGCGCCGACCACCGGCTTTCCGTCGGGTGTCGTCACCTTGCCGTTGAGCGACATCCCGATCGGGGCCTTCGTCGCGGGTGCAGCGGTCGGCGCGGCTGGCGCCGGCGCCGCTGCCGTCGCTTTTTGAGGGGCGGGTGCCGGCTTCGGATCGGCGGCGACGAGGTTCGGGTGGGCGGAAAGGGCGAGCGCAACGGCGAGTGCAACGGCGAGCAGAATGGACCGCATGCTGGAGGCCTCCTCGTTCGAACGAACCACACTTTATACGCGCGAACCGCTCTCAAGGTCGATCCGCCCCGGGCTACCCCGCTCCGCCCGAGAGCACGACCGCCTCGCCGCCGTAGAGGTCCGACGGGAAGAGGATCGGGAGCAATTCGTGGAGGAACTGTCGTTTCTTGTACGCCGCGTGGCTCGCGAAGTGGGTGTCGTAGAGCGTCGTCAAGTAGGCCTCGAGCGGGAAGATCTGGATCTCGACGGAGAAAAGGTACGGGACGTCCGAAGACGCGTCGTCCATGAGGATGTCGACGATCTCCTTCAAGACGAGAAACCCGCTCCCGGACTGCGGATCGAGCCGCGCGCGGTCGCGCGTATTCGAAAGCGTGTCGACGCGGTCGCGACACCTGAGCGGCCCCCCGAACGCGGCGACGAGCCTGCGCTCCAAGGCGTACGCCTGGACGCGGTCCCCGACGATGAACATCGCGCCCAAGAGGTCCTGGACCATCCGCGGATCGGGGATCGCCCGCCGGATCATCTTGGAAAGGATCGACCCGCTGGTCCGTCCCAGGCCCGGCCATCGAGGCGACTCCGCGATGCGGATCCAACCCTCGTCGGCCCGCCGGTCGGTCTCCGGGTCGGCCTCGCGCTTGAATCGGGACCTGTAGTGGAAGACTTCGATCGCCGGGTCGCGCCCTTCGGCAGGCAGCCGGCGCGGCCGGAAGCGGAACGATCGCCCGCCGGGACCCAGGATCTCGACGTCCTCTCCCCGCGAAACGCCGGAGAGCACCTCGTCCTTGACGATCGCCTCGAACCGGGCGAGGTGCTTCGGACCGTCGCGCACCGAGCGCGAGTGATCGATGTCGAAGAGCAGCTTGGCAATGTAGAGCTTGCGCTGCGCTTCGTAGCGGGCTCGCGGGTAGCGTCCCTCGAACGTCGCTTTGAGGAGATCCCTGATCGTGCTCGTGCCACGCGTTTCGGGGAGCGGCGCCAGGTGCCGCGCCAGCGAGTCGGGGACGAGGCGCAGCAGGTCGTTCAAGTAGGCGTCCGCATCGTGGAAGTAGGTGCCGAGATCGACAGCGGTGGACGAGCGGCTGCCCGCGGGGATCGCGTAGCCGCGCACCACGCGATCGAAAACGGCCGGATCGCTCATCATCCGGTGGTAGATGTCGATCCAGACGCGTGCCAAAGCCGGATGTCGGCTCGGAAGCCGTGGGTCGAGCAGCGGGTGGGCGTCGTAAGCCGCGTTCGGGGTCGTGTTCACGGGTTTGCTTTCGCAACGCGAGAGTACCAAAGGGCGGGGTACCGCGCGAACGCGTGCTAGCCTTCGTTTTCGGACGACGGAGGGTCCTAGATGGCGGACATCACGCTCGACGGTACGGCCTGTCACACTTCCGGGGAGCTCCCCGCGGTCGGGACGGCGGCTCCCGATTTTCGCCTCGTCACGACCGGCCTGACCGACGTCAGCCTACTCACCTACCGGGGAAAAACGAAGGTCCTCTGCATCGTTCCCAGCCTGGCGACCGGCGTTTGCGCGGCCTCCGCTCGCAAGTTCAACGAGAAGGCGGCGAAGATAAAAGACGCAGTCGTGCTCGTCGTCTCGGCGGACCTCCCGTTCGCGATGAAGAGCTTCTGCGCCGTCGAGGGTCTGCACAACGTCGTGCCGCTCTCGATGATGCGCGGGCGCGGCTTCGCGAAGGACCATGGAACGTTGATCACCGACGGCCCGTTTGAAGGGCTCTCCGCCCGCGCGGTCGTCGTGATCGACGCGAACGACAAGGTCGTCTACACCCAGCTCGTCCGGGAGATCGGGGACGAGCCGGACTACGACGCGGCGCTCGCCGCAGTCGTCAGGTGAGAAACGGCGCGAGACCTTCGCGGAAGCTCGGGTAGGCCAGGTCGATCCCCAGCTCCCGACGGCTCGCCTCGGCACGGACGCGGCGGTTCGCGTCGCGCCCCGCGCTGGACGGTTCGGCCCCGTGGCGCCGCGCCGGGGCGATGCCGAGCCGTTCCGCGATAAACGTAACGACGTCGCGTCGCGTCGCGGGGGCGGCGTCGCTGGCGTGGTAGATCGCGCCGGGACGCCCGCGGTCGAGCGCCGCGACGACGGTGGCCGCGGCGTCGTCGCGGTGGGCGAAGTTCATGAAGGATTCGTCCCCATCCCCTAAAGCCAAAGCCCCCGAACGGACGCGCTCGATGACGCCCGTGCGGCCCGGGCCGTACAATCCGGAACAGCGGATGACGCAACGCGTCGCGCCGTGGCGGGAATCGTCCAGCACGAGCCTCTCGGCCTCGACGAGCACTTCGGCCGTCGGATCGTAAGGCGACGGAGGTGTCGTCTCGTCGACCCACGACCCGTCGGTCTGGCCGAAGACACCGGTCGAGCTCACGTAGACGAACCGGGCGCGGGTGGCCGCTTTCAAGCTCAGGAGATTTCGAGTCGCGTCGAGGTACGCGTGCCTGTAGGCGGCGACGTTCCGTCCGGACGCGGAATGCGCCGCCACAACGCCGTCGACGATCGGCAGGAAGTCCCACCCGCCGGGATCGGCCAGATCGAGCGCATACGCCTCGAGATCCTCGGACCGGAGTCGCGAAGCACTGTCTTCGGTGCGCACGATCGCGGTCACGCGATCGCCCCGTTTTTCGAGGCGCAAGGCGACTTCTCGGCCGAGCCATCCGCATCCCGCGACCAAGAACCGCATCGCGCAACGTTAGCAGGACCGTCCCCCCACGGTGGCCGCAAGCTTGTTGGTCACACGTTTGACGGTCGGACTCTGCGCGACGTCGTGACCGCTGGATCGCTAGGACCCGACGCTTCTTGATCCGGCCCGCAGAGCGCGTGCACCGATTTCAGCTTTAACTCTCACGTGTGGAGTGACTTAACGAAATGCTACCAACAAGCTTGCGGCCACCGTGGCTACAATGCCGCGGCCATGGACTACGCGATCGAGGGCGTGCAGCTCGAAAAATCGTTCGCGAAGAAGCGTTCCCTCACGGAGTTGATCACCAAGCCCTTCGGCGCCCCCGGGCGCGTGCACGCGCTCCGCAACGTCGATCTCCAGGTCAAAACGGGGGAGATCTTCGGGCTGCTCGGCCCGAACGGGGCCGGCAAGACGACGCTCGTCAAGATCCTCTCCTGCCTCATCCTCCCGGATCGCGGCCACGCGGTCATCGGCGGCGACGACGTCCGTCACGAAAACAAGGTCAAGCCGCGGATCGGCATGGTGCATTCCGACGAGCGCTCGTTCTACTGGCGCCTTTCGGGCCGGGACAACCTCAGGTTCTTCGCGCGGCTCTACAACGTCCCCGGGACGCGCATCGAGCCGCGGATCGACGAGCTGCTTCGCAAGGTCGACCTCGTCGAGGCCGCGCCCCGGCGCTTTTCGGACTACTCGTCCGGGATGAAGCAACGACTCTCGATCGCGCGCGCCCTCCTTCACGATCCGCCGATCCTCCTCATGGACGAGCCGACCCGGAGCTTGGATCCGGCGTCGTCCCTTTCCCTGCGACGCCTGATCAAAGACGAGCTCAACGGGCGCGACGGAAAGACGATTCTCCTGGCGACCCACAACCTGCGCGAAGCCGAGGTCCTCTGCGATCGGATCGCGATCCTCGTCTCCGGAACGGTGCGCCAGGTCGGGACCATCGCCGAGGTTCGCCGCTGGGGGATCAACGAGCGCCAGTTCCGGCTCGAGGTTTCGCGGTGGAGCGCCGATCTCGCCCCGCCGTTTCGCATCGTCTCGAGCGAGCTCGTCTCAGGCGTGAGGAAGGTCGTCGTCGCCGTCGACGGGGACGGCCGCCTCGACGACCTTTTGAAGACCGTGATGGCGCAGGGCGGAACGATCGAGGCCTGCGATCGTATCGAGCCGGACCTCGAAGAGGCGTTTTCGCGCCTCCTGGCGGCGGAAACGGCCCGGGGGGCCGCATGAGCGGTCCGATGCGCCTGTTGACGAAGATCTGGGCGTTTCTCGTTCGGGACTTCCTCTCGGACGTGTCCTACAGGTTCGCGTTCATCCTCCAGCTCGGGGGGATGTTCTTCGCGGTCGCCGTATTCTTCTACGCCAGCCGCATGGTCGACCCGGCGACCGCGGGCCTCGAGGGGGTCGAGCCGTTCCCGTGGCTCCTGGTCGGGATCGCCTTCCAGCTCTACTTCTCGACGGCGCTCTACTCGTTCGCCGCGAAGGTGCGCAGCGAGCAGGTCATGGGCACCCTCGAGGCGATGCTCGTCACGCCCACGCCCACGTCGATCGTCATTTTTTCCTCGACCGCGTGGGACTTCACCTGGGGGGCCCTGCGTCTTCTCGTCTATCTCGTCTGCGCGGTTTTCGTTTTCGGCGTGAAGCTCAACGTGACGAGCCCCGTGGCGCTGACGCTCGGCGTGGGACTGACCCTTCTGTCCTCGGCCGGCATCGGCATGCTCTCGGCCTCGTTCATCCTGTACTTCAAGCGCGGCGACCCGATCAACTTTCTCCTCTCCATGGGCACGACCTTCTTCGGAAACGTCATCATCCCCTCGAAGCTGCTTCCGCATTCGGTTCAATGGGTCTCCGACTTGCTCCCGATGAGCTGGTCGCTCCAGGTCGTGAGGGGCGCGCTTCTGAGGGGCGCTTCGTTCGGCGAGGTCGCCGGTCCCATCGGGCGGCTCGCGATCCTGACGGCGATCCTCGTCCCGCTGGGGCTTTGGGGCGCGCGGATCGCGATCCGCAAGGCCAAGCGCGAGGGCTCTCTCGTCCAGTATTGACGTTGCCCGGGCTTCTCGCCCGATGCTACCTTGCCCGGCCTTTCGAGACTGACGAAACGACGTCGAGGAGCCGCACATGCGCAACAAGATCACGGTCATTGGAGGTGGATTCGTCGGCGAGCACGTGGCGATGGGCTGCGCGATGAAAGAGCTGGGCGACGTCGTCCTGCTCGACATCCTCGAGGGCCCGCCGCAGGGGAAGGGGCTCGATCTTTTCCAGGCGAGCCCCGTGGAAGGGTTTGACTCCATGGTGCGCGGAACGAACTCCTACGACGACACGGCCGGCTCGGCGCTCGTCGTCATCACGGCGGGCGTCGCCCGCAAACCCGGGATGAGCCGCGACGACCTCCTGAACATCAACACGAACATCGTGAAGCAGTGCGCCGAAAAGGTGAAGGCGACCTCTCCGGACGCGATCCTGATCCTGGTGTCGAACCCGCTCGACGTCATGGCCTACGTGGCGAAGGTCGTCACCGGGTTTCCGAAGCAGCGGGTGATGGGGATGGCCGGCGTCCTCGACACCGCGCGGTACCGGGCGTTCATCGCGATGGAGCTTTCCGTCTCCGTCGAGAGCGTCACGGCGTTGGTGCTCGGCGGCCACGGCGACTCGATGGTCCCACTCCCGCGGCTCACGATGGTGGGCGGCGTCCCGCTGACGGAGCTCCTCCCCCAGGACCGGATCGAGGCCATCGTCAAGCGCACGGCGGGCGGCGGCGCCGAGATCGTCTCGCTGCTCAAGACCGGCTCGGCGTACTACGCGCCGGCGGCGTCCACCGTCGAAATGGTCGACGCGATCCTCAAGGACAAGAAAAAGGTCCTCCCGTGCGCCGCCTACCTCGAAGGCGAGTACGGGATCTCGGGCTGCTTCGTCGGCGTCCCGGTCCGGTTGGGCGCCCAGGGGATCGAGAAGGTCTACGAGGTCAAGCTCTCCGCCCACGAATCGGCGGCTCTTGTCGCCTCGGCGGGCGCGGTGAAGGAACAACAGGGTAAACTGTCGCTTTAGGCCGTAGATTAGGGTTTCGAAGGAGAGCGCGAGATGTCGAAGAGGAACCGGGAGCGCCGAACGGGCGAAGGCGGGGTCGAAACGACGAACGGAAGCCCCGGCGGGATGACTTGGCTGCCGATCGGTCTCGCGGTCGTCGCCCTGGGACTGGGGTTCGTCGCCTGGACCGACGTCAAGAACGTCAAGGACGACACCACGAAGCGTCTCGTCGACATCGACACGAAGCTCATGGCTCTGCAGACGCAAGTCGCCAATGCCGCGAAGGCCAAGCCGGCGGCGCAGCAGGGTCCGGACCCGAACAAGGTCTACACCGTGAAAACAGAAGGCTCCCCGGCGCGCGGCAACCCGACGGCGCCGATCGTGATCGCCGAGTTTTCCGACTATCAGTGACCGTTCTGCTCGAGGGTCGGTCCGACCCTCACCCAGATCGAGAAGGTTTACGGCGACAAGGTCAAGATCGTTTGGAAGAACCTCCCGCTGTCGTTCCACCCGAACGCGATGCCCGCGGCGCTGGCGGCCATGGCCGCCAACGATCAGGGGAAGTTCTGGGAGATGCACGACAAGATCTTCGCGAATCAGCAGAAGATGAGCCGGGACCAGTACCTGGCCTACGCGAAAGAGCTGAAGCTCGACGTCTCGAAGTTCACGAAAGCGCTCGACGCGGCGCAGTTCAAGCCGCAGATCGAAGCCGATTCGGCCGAGGCGGCCAAATTGGGAGTCTCCGGGACGCCGGCGTTTTTCGTCAACGGCAAGTTCCTCTCGGGCGCGAAACCGTTCGCCGAGTTCGCGACCGCGATCAACGCCGAGCTGAAGCGGCTCAACTTGCCGATTCCCGAAGGGGCGCCCGCGAGCTAAGGGTTACGGACCGGGGAACTCCCCGATAGAATGCGCGGCCGATGTCCGCCCGCCTCCGCATCCTCATCCTCAGCGCCGAGGTCGCCCCGTTCGCCAAGACGGGAGGCCTCGGCGACGTCGCCGGCGCCCTCCCCAAGGCGCTCGCGGCGATCGGCCACGACGTCCGCGTCGTCATGCCCGCCTACCAAGAGCATGAGCGCGCCTTTCGGACGGGGGAGGGCGGCTTCGCCCACCTCCCCGGCGGGCTCACGGTGGAAACGGGCGCGGGCCCCATTCCCGCCGGGATCCTGCAAACCAAGCTCCCCGGCAGCGACGTCCCGGTCGACCTCATCGCGGAGCGCAGCCTCTTCGACCGGCCGAACATCTACGGCTACGACGACGACCCATATCGTTTCGCGTTCTTCTCCCGCGCCGCCCTCCAGCTTTCCGCGCAGCTGGGGTTCCGTCCGGACGTCGTCCACGCGCACGATTGGCACTCCGCCCCGGCGGTGACCTGGCTGGACACGGCGGGGCGCAGGGACGATCGCTTCCGCGGGACCGCCACCGTTTTCACGATCCACAATCTGGCTCATCAGGGGCGAAGCTCGCGGAGCGTCCTGCGGTATCTGGGGGTCGCGGTCCCGCCCCTCCACGAGGAGAGCGGCTGGGACGAGGTCAACTTCATGGCGCGCGGGATCTACCACGCGACACAGGTCAACACCGTGAGTCCGACCTACGCGCGCGAGATCATGACGCCTTCCGGGGGAAACGGTCTCGACTCCCTGCTGCGCGCCCGGAACCGGGACGTGCACGGGATCCTGAACGGCCTCGACGCCGACGTTTGGAACCCCGCCACCGACCAGCGCCTGGTCCGCCACTTCGACCCGGAGCATCTCTTAGGGCGTAAAGCGAACAAACTCGCGTTGCAGGAGCGGCTGGGTCTGGAGCGCGACCCGCGGCGCCCGCTGGTGGCGATGGTCACGCGCCTCGACGCGCAAAAGGGGATGGAGATCACGGGTCACGTGATCCACCTCCTGATGAGCGGACTCGCGGGTGAGGCGCAGTTCGTCGTCCTCGGCACCGGTGCGACGCGCTACGAAGACGCGTTCGCGCACCTGGCCGCCTACCACCCCCGCAAGATGGCCGCGGTCCTCACGTTCGCGTCGGATCTGGCGCCGCAGATCTACGCCGGGAGCGATCTGTTCCTGATGCCGTCCCTGTTCGAGCCGTGCGGATTAGGGCAGCTGATCGCGATGCGCTACGGCAGCGTGCCGGTCGTGCGCGCGACCGGCGGATTGGCCGACACCGTTCGCGACGGGCAGACGGGATTCACGTTTTCGGAGTTCACCGTCGATGCGTTCTGGATGGCCTTGCAGCGCGCCCTGTTCGTGTACAACACCGATGCCGAAGGCTGGGCGCGCCTGCGGCTAAACGGGATGAGATCCGATTTCTCCTGGAGCGGCGCGGCGTTAAGCTACGCCGAGCTCTACGAGCGGGCGGTGGCCAGGGCCCGGGGAATTGCCGGATGAAAGCGCCGATCCGGCTGGCGCTCGTCTGGCATTTCCATCAGCCCGACTACACCGACCCGAAGACCCAGGCGGCCACGATGCCGTGGACGCGTCTCCACGCGCTCAAGGACTACGCGGACATGGCCGCGTTTCTCGAACGCCACCCGACCGTCCGGGCGACGTTCAACGTCGTGCCGACGCTGCTCGACCAGTTGAAGGCGCTCGCCACGGGGGGAGCGCCCCCGGACCCGTTCCTGGCGTTGGCGCTCAAAGACCCGGCCGAGCTGTCCTTCGAGGAGCGGGCGTTCGTCATCGGCCACTTCTTCTCGCTCAATCGCGGCATGATGGCGGTGTCGCTCAAGCGGTTGAACGAGCTGCACGCCTTCCGAGGCGACGCACCGGCTTCGGCGATCGGAGAGCCCGAGGTCACGCGGTTCGACGACCAGGCGCTCACCGACCTCCAGGTGCTCTTCCACCTGGCGTGGAGCGGGCCGCTCCTTCAATCCGATCCGTTGATCGCCGGACTGCGCGCGAAGGGGCGCGGGTTTTCCGCCGAGGACAAGCGCGCGCTGTTCGCGCGACAGCAGGAGTTCCTCGTCGACGTCATCCCGCGGTGGCGACGGCTCTACGACGCGGAGCAGGTCGAGCTGTCCGTCACGCCGTACTACCACCCGATCTTGCCTCTCCTGTGCGATCTGACGGCTGCCGCCGAGGCGCTTCCCGATCTGCGCCTCCCGCCCGTGAAGTTTAGGCACGGCGAAGACGCCGATTTACAGCTGGTGTCCGGTATGGCGGCGTTCCACGCGACGTTCGGCCGCCGAGCCGCCGGCGGCTGGCCCTCGGAGGGGGCGATTTCCGAGGCCGCGCTTACGCGCATGGCCGCCGCGGGTTACCGGTGGGCGGCGAGCGACGAAGACGTCCTGTTCGCATCGCTTGGCGAGAGCTTCCCGGCCGATGCCGCGGCGAAAGAGGCCCGGCGCGCGGAGCTCCTCTATCGCCCGTGGCGTTTTGGCGACGGACCCGTGTTGCTTTTCAGGGACCACGATCTCTCCGATCGCATCGGGTTCGCGTACGCGAACCGCGACGCTGGCGACGCCGCGCGCGATTTCGTCTCCCGGCTGCTTCAGATCCGCGACATCCTTCCGGAGGACGGCACCCCTTACGTCGTCAGCGTGATCTTGGACGGCGAGAACGCTTGGGAGCATTTCCCCGAGCACGCCGCGCCGTTTTTCGACGCGCTTTACGGGGCTCTAGCCGCCGAGGGGCGCATCGAGACGGTCACTGCATCGGAAGCGGCGGACGGCGATCGGGCGCGCGCCCTTCCCCGGATCGTGGCCGGATCGTGGATCTACGGGAACCTCGCGACCTGGGTCGGCCATCCCGAAAAGAACCGCGCGTGGGAGCTTCTGGCCGGGGCGCGCGAGGCGATCCAAGCCTCGCGCGGGGCGCTCGACGGGGACGATCCGGCGTGGCGCATGATCTTGGCGGCCGAGGGGAGCGACTGGTTCTGGTGGTACGGAGACGACCACCCGACCGCGTATGGCGCCGAGTTCGACGCGGGGTTCAGGGACAAGCTGCGCGGAGCCTACGTCGCCGCGGGTCTTCTCGCACCTCCCGTGCTCGACGAGCCGATCCGCAAGGGGCCCGCGCGAGTCCACACGCAACCCTCGGGGCCGGTCAACGCGCGCATCGACGGGCGGGTGGGCGACTACTTCGAGTGGCGTACCGCGGGACACGTCCCTTGCGTCTACGGCGCGATGCACGCGGCGGTCCGGTTCGCGCGCGGCCTCCACTTCGGGACCGACGGGAAGGCGCTTTACGTGCGGATCGATCCGTTCGAGCCCGGATCGCTCGAGGGAACGACGATCGCCGTGCGCACGCCGGCCGAGGCCAAACCCGTCCTTCAAGCGGAGGCCGGCGGGACGGCAGGGGATCTGGTCACAGCACTCGACCGCGTTCTCGAGATGTCCGCCCCGCTCGAACGCCTCGCGGCCCCGAACGCGTCCGTGCGCTTCGCGATCGAGATCGAAAGCGCCGACGGGAGCACGCAGAGAATCCCCG
>Ga0307281_10000242_pt1 | contig 13691 bp, 12 predicted proteins | sample ER_DNA_120_FD_194486 | JGI IMG/M metagenome (GOLD analysis project Ga0307281, IMG submission 194486) | Bulk soil microbial communities from the East River watershed near Crested Butte, Colorado, United States - ER_DNA_120 | ecosystem: Environmental > Terrestrial > Soil > Floodplain | place...
CGACATGAAGGTGAAGTTTCCGAAGGGCTACGTCGAGCCGGCGCACACGCACAGGAGCTGGCACTCCATCCTGGTGACCAAGGGGCGGATGTGCGTGGCCGGCAAGGATTTACGGCCCGGCGACTACGTGTTCGGATGGGACACGCTCCACGGCCCCTATGAGTACCCCGACGGCTGCGAAGTGTTCGTCGTGTTCATGGGCGGCGGCACCCAGCACGCCTGGAGGGAAGGCGCACACCTGCGCCACCGGACGAAATGGCGCGCCCGGACTGCCGCGGGGAAACACGCCGTGGCGAGGGGCGAGGCGGCCAGGGCGCGGGCACTTGCGAAGCGGCTCGCCGCAAAGCCATCGCGAAAACAGGGTCAGACCTGACTGTCCCAGGCCGCGAGAGAGATCGCCTCCACCAGTAGGAGCACGCAATGACTCCACGCCCTGAACTTTCCCGCGGGTTGTTGCGCACGCTCGCGCACCCCGGTCTTACGATCATGGGCGACCCGGAGGACGACGAGGAGGAAGAGGAAGAGGAGAAGAAGGGGGAGGAAGAAGAGGAAGAAGAGGAAAACGATGGAGAGGAGGACGAAGTGCCCTGGAACGTGAACAGCCGGACCCGAATCTCGATCTCGGGTCGGACCACGCCAGATTCATGCATTGGCAGGATCTTCCGTCCGGAAAGTAGCGAAAATCTTTTCCAGGAAAATGCGTGCGTCCCCTTTTTTTCGCGACGTTGTATACTGGTTCCGGCGCGCGCCGAGTGCGTGACATGCGGGTATCGCGGAGGGCCAATGACTTACTTCGTGGAAGGACTGAGCGGGCACACTGAGCCCGAAACCAGGGTTCGCCGCATCGGCGAATACGATTCTCTGCCGGACGCCATCGCCGCTGCGAAGCGATTGGTGGACGGATATCTGCGGCGGGAATACAAGCCCGGCATGGAGCCCAGGTCGCTCATTTCCCGCTACCAGGAGCAGGGCGAGCATCCTTACATCTTCCGCGACGACGACACGACCTTCAACGTGCCGGGATTCAACCACCTCCACTACGCCACCGCCCGGAGCTCCGACGTCTGCGCCGGGAAGAAATAGCCCGCATTCATCCGCGGAGCCGGCCCGCGCCAACAGGAAATTCAGGGCTGCAAGCCGGCGCGCTGAATGATTTCCCTGGCGCGCGCCATTTCCGACGCGAGATGCTCCTGAAACTGATTCGGCGTGCCGCCGACCGGCTCGGCGCCGTCGGCGAGTATGCGGTTCTTCACGTCCCCTGACTCCACCAGCTTGCGCATTTCTCCGCTCAGCCGGTTGATGATCGGCGCGGGGGTATTCGCAGGGGCAAGCAGTCCGTACCAGGTCGTCGTCCGGTAACCCTTGATGCCGGCTTCGGCGAGGGTCGGCAGCTCGGGGATGGCCACCGACCGCTTGGCGCTGGTTACGCCGAGTGGGCGCAGCCTTCCGCTCTTCACGTGAGGCAGCGACGAGAGCACGCTGGCGAAGGTCATATGGACCTGGCCGGCGATGACGTCCACCAGCGCCGGCCCGGCGCCCTTGTAAGGCACGTGGACCATGTCCACGCCGGTGAGATACTTGAACAACTCGCCCGCGAGCTGGCCCGAGCTGCCGCTGCCGCCGGAGGCGAAGTTCAGCGCGCCGGGCTTTGCCTTCGCAAGGGCGATGAGCGCCTTGACTGACTGTGCGGGCATCGAGGGGTGTACCACCAGCAGGAACGGCGCCTCGGCGATCAGCGTCACGGGCGCGAGATCCTTGACCGGATCGAACGGCAGGTCCTTGTAGAGGCTCGGGTTGATCGCATAACTGCTCGAGATGACGAGCAGGTTGTAGCCATCGGGGGGGCTCTTGGCGACGAAAGCCGCCCCGATGGAGCCGGCAGCACCGGTACGATTTTCCACCACCACCGACTGGCCGAGATGCTCGCCGAATCTCGGAGCGACGAGGCGCGCAATGACGTCGGTGGCGCCGCCGGGCGCCTGCCCGACCACGAGGCGAATGGGTTTCACCGGATATCCCGGAGGCCCGCCTTGGGCGAGGGCGGATAGGGGATGCAGGCAGGCCAGCGCCAGGAACCAGTAAGGCAATATGCGGCGGCGCCTGTTGTCGGGCAGGGCGACACACCGACCGCCGATCTTCACGCCGCGCGCTGATTGCGACATTCGAACTGGATCCATTGCACACTCCCGGGACATCGCTTGCACCCGGTTCCTGGCGCGAATCCGCTGGGGCCGGGCAATTTCGATCGGTCGCAGGGTTGAACTCGACCGTTCCCGGGGCTGGAGATTCGCTGGTTTACCCGGCTGGACAGTCGGGATTCACATGTATACACTAGAATACAGTTGATATACCCAGCGGTCAACCGGCCGCATTCATCGAATTGCGCCGATCCCGTGTCCCGCTCCAGCGCTTCCACCCAGAAACAGCACGCCCCGCGCCACGGCTCGCGCAGCGAGCACGTCTACCGCCGGCTGCGCGACGCGATCCAGCACGGCGAGTTCAGGTCCGGCCATCGCATCATGGAGATCGAGGTGGCGGAGTGGCTCAACGTGAGCCGCACGCCGGTGCGCGACGCCATCCGGCGGCTCGAATCCGAGGGCATGCTCGAACACGCGCCGCGCACGGGGCTGGTGGTGGCGAGCCTCGATCGCCAGGCGGTGATGGAGCTCTACGTCATGCGCGAAACGTTGGAGGGAACAGCGGCACGCCTGTGCGCGCGGCATGCCTCGGACATGGAGCTGCTGGAACTGCTCGAGCTGGTCGAGCGGGAGCGCCAGCTGGCAGGCGACCTCCAGGGGCTGGCGCGGCACAACCGGCGTTTCCACGAGGCGATCCACCGCACCGCGCACAACCGCTACCTCGAGAAGAGTCTCGCTGCGGTCAGCGATTCAATGGGACTGCTTGGCACGCCGCTCATGCTGCTCCCGCACCGCGCGCAGACGGCCGCGGCCGAGCATGCGCGGATCGCCGGGGCTATACAGCGGCGCGACCCTGACGCGGCGGAAGCGGCGGCGCGGGAGCACGTGCGTGCCGCGCAGCGCGAACGCCTGAAGCGGCTCTTTCCCGAAACCGAGAGTTAGCGCATTGCCGGGACCCGGGGCGCCGGACGGCGCTCCCCGATCGAGGATGGTTATGGCAGAAACGATGGCCGAAAAGCTGCTGACGCGGCACAACCTGTCCGGGCAAGCCGTGCGGGCCGGCGACTTTCTCGAAGCCCGGATCGATGGCGCGATGTGCCATTACCATGCCGCCGATCCATTGCATGAGATGGCGGTGCAGTCCGGGTTCAAGGAGGGGCTGCCAAGGGTATGGGATCCGGACCGGGTCTTCGTCCTGGTGGACCACCATCAGCCGGCGCTCTCCCAGAAGCTTGCCGATGAGAACGCGCTCATCCGCCGCGAGGTCGAGCGGCTCGGCATCCGGTGCTTTCACGACGCCGAGCCGGGCATCTCCCACCAGATGATGGCCGATTACGGGCTCATGCGCCCGGGCGAACTCGTCGTCGGCAACGATTCGCATACGATCAGCTATGGCGCATTGAACGCGGGCGGCACCGGCATCTCGCGGGCCGACATGTTCTACGTGCTGCTCTACGGGGAACTCTGGTTCCAGGTTCCGGAATCCATCAAGGTCGTGCTCGAAGGTCGGCAGCCCAATTACCCCATTGCCAAGGACATCATCCTTCATCTCGCCGGCCAGTATGGTGACGACTTCGCCGGCAGCCAGTCGATCGAGTACTCGGGGTCCCTGGTGCCGCAGCTCTCCATCGACAGCCGCATGTGCCTTTCCGCCCACGGCGTGGAAGTGGGCGCCAAGTTCGCCATGTTCCCGGAGGACGACAAGACCCGGGCGTTCCTCCGGGGGCGCACCGACAAGCCGTATGCGCCGCTCACGCCTGACCCGGGCGCGGTATACGCGAAGGAAATTAGGGTCGACGTGGACCAGATGCCGTTCGTGGTGGCGAGGCCCCACCAGTTCGGCAACGTGGTGCCGGTGGACGAGGCCAGGGGGACGCGAATCAACCAGGCGCAAATCGGCTCGTGCGCCAACGGCCGCTTCGAGGACATCGAGATCGCGGCGCGCATGCTGGAAGGGCGCAAGGTGGCGAAAGGCGTGCGCTTCATCATCTCGCCGGCCTCGCAGCAGGTTTACCTTCAGTGCCTCAAGGCGGGGCTGATCGAGAAGCTCGTCGAAGCCGGCGTCCAGGTCGTCACGCCGGGCTGCGGCATCTGCCAGCCGCGCGTCGGGTTCCTGTCCGACGGCGAGGTCTGCATCACCGCGACCACGCGCAACTACAAGGGCCGCAAGGGAAGCCTCAACGCGGAAATCTACCTCGCGGGCCCGCTCACGGTGACGGCGGCGGCGGTGGCGGGCGAGATCGTGAACCCGAGGGAGGTGTTCCATGGGCTTTGATCTCAACCGGGTGATCCGCGGCCGCGTCTGGAGGTTCGGCGACTCGATCGAAACCGACGCTATCAATCCCTATTACCGCTACCCGACGATGGAAGAGCTGAAGCAGCACACGATGGAGGCGTACCGGCCGGAATTTCCACAGCAGGTCAAACCGGGCGACATCATGGTGGCCGGGCGCAACTTCGGCTGCGGCTCGAGCCGGCCGGGCCTGGTGTTGCGCGAGGTCGGCGTCGCGGCGATCGTCGCGGAGTCGGTCGCGCGCCTGTTCCTGCGCAACAGCATCTCGCGCGCGATTCCCATCTTCGTCGCGCCCGGCGTGACGGCGATCGTGCAGGACGGCGAGACGCTGGAGGTGGACTACCCGAAAGGCGTCGTGCGCAACCCGGCAAGCGGCAAAGTCGCGGCCTTGCGCAAGTTTCCGCCGCTGATCGAGCAGATCTTCGAGTGCGGCGGTCTGCCGGAATTCGCGTACGAGCGCTACCTGCGGGAAGCCGCGCTCGCCGGCGGACCGAAGTCGTGAGGCGCGCCAAAGGAGAGAAATCATGGAACAGGCATCCTATGACGTGATCGTTGTCGGCGGAGGCAATGCCGCGTTATGCGCGGCGCTGTCGGCCCGCGAGGAAGGAGCGAGCGTGCTGGTGCTCGAGCGCGCGCCGGTTGAAAAGCGCGGCGGCAACAGCGCGTTCACCGGTGGCGGCTTCCGCATGGTGCACCACGGCGCCGACGACATCAGGAAAATCGTTCCCGATCTCACGGACGAAGAGATCGCGCGCACCGATTTCGGCCACTACACCGCGGAGGACTACCTGGACGATCTTGGGCGCATCACGCAGTACTACATCGATCCCGACCTCGCCGAGGCCATCGTGCGCAACAGCACCGATACGGTGCAGTGGTTGCGCGGGCGCGGCGTGCGCTTCGTGCCCAACTACGGACGCCAGGCGTTCAACGTGAACGGCCGCTTCAAGTTCTTCGGTGGCGTCGTGATCCATGCCAACAGCGGCGGGCGGGGGCTGGTCGAGTACCTCTACAAGGCGGTGGAGAAGCACGGCATCGCGGTGCGCTATGGGGCGCAGGCGAAGGACCTGCTGCGCGGGCCGGAGGGCATCGAAGGCGTGCGGCTTGTCGCGAGCGGCAGGGAGGAAATCATCCGCGCGCGCGCGGTCGTGCTCGCCTGCGGCGGCTTCGAAGCGAACCGGGAATGGCGCGCGCGCTATCTGGGCCCGGGCTGGGACATGGCCAAGGTCCGGGGTACCCGCTACAACACCGGCGATGGCATCCGCATGGCGCTCGAAATCGGCGCGCAGTCCTACGGCCAGTGGTCGGGCTGCCACTCGGTCGCCTGGGAGCGCTACGCGCCGGATTTCGGCGACCTCGATTCGCGCTCGAGCAGCTACCGGCACAGCTATCCCTTCGGCATCATGGTCAACGCAGAGGGCAGACGCTTCGTGGATGAGGGCGCGGACTTCCGCAACTACACCTACGCCAAGTACGGCCGCGTGGTGCTGCAGCAGCCGGGCAGCTACGCGTGGCAGGTGTTCGACGCGCAGGTGGCGCACTTGTTGCGCGAGGAGTATAAGCTGCGCGGCGCGACCAAGGCGGAAGCCAGCACGCTGGAGGAGCTGGTTGACCGCATGCACGACGTGCATCCGGCGCAGTTCCTCGAGACCGTGCGCGAGTACAACGCCGCGGTGAAGCGCGACGTGCCGTTCGATCCCAACGTGAAAGACGGCCGCGGCACGACGGGGCTCGCGATCAACAAGTCCAACTGGTCCAACACCCTGGAAGTGCCGCCGTTCCAGGCCTACTCGGTCGGGTGCGGCATTACCTTCACCTTCGGCGGCCTCAAGATCGACCCGGCCACGCACGTGCTCGACATGGAGGACCTGGCCATCCCCGGGCTTTATGCCGCAGGGGAGTTGGTCGGCGGGCTCTATTATTTCAATTACCCCGGCAGCGCCGGGCTCATGGGCGGCGCGGTGTTCGGGCGCATCGCAGGGCGCGAGAGCGCGCGCCACGCGCGCGGGTCGCAGTCGGCGGCCGCCTGACCATGAATGCGCTGAAAAAAACCGCGCAGCTGCAACGGCTGATTCACCGCAAGGACAAGGTGCTCGTCGTGCTGCACCCGCCGAGCGCATCGCACGCGCGCATCATGGAACAGGCGGGCTGCGAAGCCGGGTTTGTCGGCACGAGCGGCGTCGTCGGCTCCTACACCGGGCTCGCCGACGTCGGCACGGCAACGATGACCGAGTGCGTGCAGATTGCCGGCTGGATCGCACAGAGCGTGAATTTCCCGGTAATCATGGACGGCGACACCGGGCACGGCGGCATCATGGCGGTGCGGCGCATGGTGCGCGAGTGCATCCGCGCGGGTGTCGCCGGGGTGCGCATCGACGACCAGCCGATCGAGGGCAAGCGCCGCACGCAGAGCGCCGGCATTGAGGTCGTCCCGCTCGAGCAGGCCATCGCGCGCTACCGCGCCGCCGTGGACATGAAGAACGAGCTCGACCCCGACTTCGTCGTCATGGCGCAGTGCTATGCGCGCGACGCTGCCAACGGCGGCCTCGAGGATTGCATCAAGCGCCTTCAGGCGTACCGGAAGCGAGCGGGCGTCGACTGGGTGCAGCTCGAATCGCCCCACTCGATCGATGAGATCAAGCTCGCGCGCGCGGCAGTCGAGGGGCCGTTCTCTTTCATGAAGGGGAAACTGCCGCGTTACCTCGGGCTGGACGAGCACCTCGCGCTGGGGGTCAACATCGCGTGGTATCCCGGCTTCACGCACCAGGTCATGTGGGCGGCGCTGTGGGACTTCATGCAGGACTTCCAGAAGCGTGGCATCGCGGCGTGGGAAGACTTCGCCACGAGCCGCAAGGACCGGCCTTATCCGCGTCCTGATGCCGGCACGGAGGGCGAGGGTGGGGAGAAGCAGCGCGAGCTCGAGGAGCGCTACTTATCCGCGGCGATGCTCGACAAATACGGAAGGTGACGGCTCTCGTCACTTTGTCCCATGACTGACAACCGCGTAATCCTTCTCGGCTGCGGCGACGTCGGCCCGATACACGAGCCGATGGACGCCTATTCCGTACTGGCGAAACCGGCGCTCGCCACGGCGGACCTGCGCTTCGCCCAGGTTGAGCGCGTCTATTCGGAGCGGGGCGCCCTCCAGGTCCACTCCGGCGGCGCCCATAGCCGGGTCAAGCCGCACATGGCCTCGGTCTTCGCGGACTGCGACTTCGGCGTCGTGTCTCTCGCCAGCAACCACGCCATGGATTGGGGCGAGGACGCTCTCCTCGATACCGTTGACCTCTTGCGGGACAAGGGCATGCAGGTCGTCGGCGCGGGCCGCAATCTGCGCGAAGCGCGCCGTCCGGCGATCGTGGAGAAGAACGGGGTGCGCATCGCCATCCTCGCCTATTGCTCGATCCTGCAAACGGGCTACGCGGCGGGACGCGATCGCGCCGGGATCGCCCCGCTGCGCGCGCATACCTACTACGAGCCGTTCGATTACCAGGCCGGGGTGCCGCCGCGGGTTGTCACCGTCCCCTACGAAGAAGACCTTGCCGGAATGGTGGAGGACATCGCTGCAGCGCGAAAGACGGCCCACGTCGTGGTCCTGTCGCTGCACTGGGGTGTCCATTTCATTCCCCGGACGATCGCCGATTACCAGGTCACGGCGGCCAAGGCGGCGTTCGAAGCGGGCGCGGACCTGATACTGGGCCATCACGCGCACACGCCCAAGGCGATCGGAGTCTATGGCGGCAAGACCTGTTTTTTCAGCCTGAGCAACTTCATCATGTCCTCGACTGCCAAGACGGCGCAGCAGGCGGCCGACTTCGCGCAGCGCTATGGAGTCGCCATGGACCCCGGTTACCCGCATCTCGCCTACGGCGCCGACGCCAAGCGCAGCCTGATCGCCAAGGCGGTGCTGTCGCGAGAGGGCGTGCAGCGCGTCTCGTTCCTGCCGGTGTTGATCGACAAGCAGTTGCGGCCCGAGGTCCTGCGCCGGGGCGACCCGCGTTTCGAGGACGCGGTCCGCTTCATGGAATGGGTATCGGAAGGATTCGATCACAGGTTCTCGATTGAGGGTGATGAAGTCCTGGTGACCGGGTCCGGCGGCACGTAACCAGGACGCAGGGGGAGGACATGAACGCGGCAACGGGAATCTGGAAGCCGGGCGCCCTGATTCTCCTTGCGTGCACGGCGAGCCTGGTTCTTGCCCAGCAGAAGCCCGCCCGGGCGCCGGACGGCTACCCGAGCAAGCCGGTCCGGGTGCTGGTCGGCTCGCCCGCCGGCAGCGGCAGCGACGTCATGACCCGCGCGGTCGCCCAGAAGCTGGGCGAGCGGTTGGGGCAGTCGGTGGTCGTGGACAATCGCGCCGGCGCGGCGGGGGCGATCTCGCTGCAGCTGGCGGCGCAGGCGGCGCCCGACGGCTATACGCTGGCGACACTCAGCGCGCAGAACGTGACCGCGATGCTGCTCGGCACAGTGACGACCAATATTCCCCGGGAGCTGGCCCCGGTCGTGCTGATGATCACGCAGCCGTACCTCATGGTCGCGACGCCGTCCCTGCCCGCGGGCTCGGTGAAGGAGCTGATCGCGCTAGCGAAGGCGAAGCCGCTGGTGTACGCGTCGAGCGGCGTCGGCTCGGTCGTGCACCTGGGTATGGAGCTGTTCAAGTCGATGGCGGGCGTCGAGATGACGCACATCCCGTACAAGGGCAGCGGCCTGTCGATGATCGACGTCATGAGCGGCCGCGTCCAGCTCGCGATCACCAACACGCTGACCGCGACGCCGCTGGTGAGAAGCGGCAAGCTGAAGGCGCTTGCGATCACCAGTCCGCAGCGGGTGCAGGCCATGCCCGATCTGCCGACCATCGCCGAATCCGGCGTGCCCGGCTACGAGCTGCGCAGCTGGTACGGGCTGCTCGCGCCGAACAGGACGCCGGCAACTCTCGTGCTCCTGCTCAACCGGGAGGTCGGCGCGCTCATGAATTCCGCGGAAGTGAAGGAACGGCTCGCCGCGGACGGGGCCGAGGCGGCGGCGGCCAATACCCCCGCCGAGTTCCGCGACCTGATCCATGCCGAGATCACGCGCTGGGGGAAGATCATCAAGGGCCTGGGGCTCAAGGAAAAGCTGGAGGCGATATGAGCACGATCACCGGCGCCTGGCACGAAGGCGCCGACGGCAAAGGCAGGGGTGTCACGCGCAAGCTGGCGCGGCACGCCGCGACGCTGCGCTACGAGGCGCTGCCACCCGCGCTCGTCGACATGATCAAGCAATGCGTGCTGGACACACTGGGTGTCTCGATCGGCGCGAGCACGCTCGCGCCAGAGGCCGCGATTCTCGCTGATTACGTGAAGGCGCTGGGCGGTGCGCCCGAGGCGACGATACTCGGCTTCGGCGGAAGAGCGCCCGCGCCGTGGGCGGTCTTCGTCAACGGCGGCCTCGGCCACATGCTCGACTACGACGACCTCGGCGAGAGCGGCCATCCCAGCATCGTGACCATTCCCGTCGCGCTCGCCGTCGCCGAGAGGCTCGGCGGCGTGAGCGGGCGTGATCTTATCACCGCCGTTGCCGCTGGCACCGATGTCATGACGCGGCTCACGCAGGCGATCGATATCCCGGACTGGACGATGACCGAGGGCTGGTTCGCGACCCAGCTCATGGGGTTCCTCGCCGGCGCTGCCACCGCCGGCCGCCTGCTCGGCCTCGATGAGGAGCAGATGGAAAACGCCCTCGGCATCGGCTTCAACCAAATGAGCGGCAGTCGGCAGATGGCGGTCGGCGCCGCCACGCACATGCGCGCCATGCAAGCGGGGTTCTCGGGCCAAGGGGCTATCCTGGCGGCGGAGCTGGCACGGCGCGGCATCATCGGGTCGAAGGAGATCGTCGAGGGCCGTTACGGCTTCTTCAGGACTTACATTCGCGGGCGCGAGCCGGACTGGAACGCGATCGTGGACGGCCTCGAGACGCGCTTTCCGTTGATCGAGAAGCACGGCTTTAAGGTCTGGCCTGCGTGCGCCTACACGCGACCGACCAACGCCGCGACGTTGTACTTGCGGGAACGGCACGGATTGAAACCGGAGGACATCGAATCGATCACGATCGTCGGCGGCACGGGCGGCACGCAGCTCCTCTCGGAGCCGCTGGAGTCAAAGCGCCGGCCCCAAGTCAGCATCGACGGCAAGTACAGCATCCCGTTCACGACCGCGGTGATGATGGTGAAGGGCAACGTCACTCTGCACGACTATACGGAGGAGGGCTTGCGGGACCCGCGCGTGCTGGCGATGGCCGACCGGGTGAGCTACCGGCCCGCCGCTGAACCGCCGGGCGGCAGGGGTGGATCCTCCGACATTTCGAAAACTTCCGTGGAAATCGTCACCCGTGACGGAAGGGTCCTCGCGCACCGGCCCGACGGCGTGCCCGGCGATCCAAAACACCCGGTCAGTTGGGAACGCCTGGAGGCGAAGTTCCGGGATTGCGTTTCGTTTTCGGCGAAGCCGGTCCCGGCGGAGAACCTGGACCGCGCCGCCGAGATGATGCGCAACCTGGAAAACATTTCCGACGCGACGCAAGTCGTCCGTCTGCTCGCGTAACGGTCCGGCGAATATCGGGACGGAGAACGAGATGGCGAAGAATGGCTTCAAGATCTTCGACACCGATACCCATGTAGGGCCGTACCTGGACGTCCTGGAAAAGTACCTGGCCGATGCGGAGAAGGCGAAGTTGCCGGCGTGGGATCAATACAAGTCGTCGACCAACCGCGGCTACGCCATCTACGCCAGGGGCCAGCGTCACTACCGCCGCCGGCTGGGCGCCTCCGATCCCCAGGACACCCGGGGCAAGTACATGGCGGGGTTCACGGGCGCGCACGGCGCGCGCAAGCCTCACCCGCGCGTGGATTACGACCCCGCGGAGCGCATCAACGACATGGACTACGAGGGCGTGGACGTCAATCTCACGCTGCCCTCCGGATGGTTCGGAACGTGGACCGCGGGCGACGACGTGGCGCTCGAGTCGGGGATGTACCGCGCCTATCACCGCTGGATGGAGGATTACTGCAGCGCCTATCCCGATCGCATCGGCGGCGTGATCCTCGCCTGCGCGCGCGACGTGCCAGGCAGCCTCGAGGAAATCCGCCGCTGGGGACGATCGTGCTGGGCGTGGGGGCTGATGGTGTACGCGCCGTATGGCATGCCACTCGATCATCCAGACCTCGAGCCGGTGTGGGCCGCCGCCCAGGACCATGACCTGGCGATCGCGCTGCATACCTTTACCGTGATGCCGCCGTACGCACCGGGCGGGCTCGACACCTGGGACAACCTCTTCCTGCAGCGCTCCGCAGCGCACCCGTGGTGCGGCATGCGCAACATGGCCGCGTTGATCGGAGCCGGTGTGATGGACCGGTATCCCGGACTGCGCATCGGCACGCTCGAAGCGGGGCATGGCTGGCTGCCGTTCTGGATGGAGCGGCTGAACGAGCATGCCAGGACGATCCGCTCCGCGCTGCCCCAGCTGAAGAGCGCGCCGGGCGAATACGTGACGAGCGGCCGTTATTTCCAGAGCATCGAGGCCCCGGAGGGCGCGAAGCTGACCAACGCGGTGATCGACCTCATCGGGGAGGACGTGCTGATGTACGCTTCCGACTATCCGCACGGCGAAAGCCATTTTCCCCACACGGTGGAAATGGTGATGGAATGGGACATGCCGCAGGCGCGCAAGCGCAAGCTGTTCTGGGATAACGCCGTTCGGTACTACGCCCGCTGCGGCTTGAAACGGGGAGGAGGGGCGTTATGAAGCATCGTCGACTGGTCGCCGCAGTTGTGGCGGCGGGCGCGCTGTCGCCCTGCGCGGTTCTCGCGCAGGGTGCTGCCGAATCGTTTCCGGCGAAGCCAGTGCGGGTAATCGTCGGTCTCGCACCCGGCGGCGGCACCGATGTCCAGGCGCGCCTGCTCTCGCAGCGGCTCTCCGCCAACCTCAACCGCTCGTTCGTCGTGGAGAACCGCACCGGCGCGGGCGGTACGCTCGCCTACGCGCAGGTCGCCAGGTCGTCCGCGGACGGCTACACGCAGCTTGCCGTGGCGAGCGGCTATTCGATCACGCCCGCGGTCTACGCGAAGCTGCCCTATGATCCGATCAAGGATTTCGCTCCGATCTCGCTGGTGATCCAGGCGCCGATCCTGCTGATGGTGCACCCGTCCCTGCCGGTGCAATCGACGAAGGAGCTCGTCGCGCTCGCGGAGGCCAGGCCCGGCGTGCTCGACGGCGCGTCCGCGGGCCACGGCACCTCCACTCACATGGCGCTCGAGCTGTTCAACCTGCTGGCCGGGACGAAGATCACCCACATTCCGTACAAGGGCACGGGGCCGGCGCTGATCGACGCGATGTCGGGGCAGGTCCAGGTGATCTTCGGCAACATCCTTTCGTCGCTGCCGTACGTGCGACAGGGCCGCTTGAAGGCGCTGGCGTTGACCAGCGCCCGGCGGGCGAAAGCCGTGCCCGACCTGCCCACGGTCGCGGAGTCCGGCGTGCCCGGCTACGAGACGACCACGTGGCTCGCCTGGCTCGCGCCCGCCGGCACGCCCCCCGCGATCGTCGGCCGAATGAGCACCGAGCTGGCGAAGGCCGTGCGCTCGCCCGATGTGATGGACAGCCTGGTCGGCGACGGCGGGGAGCCGGTCGGCAGCAGCCCGGAGCAGCTCGCCCAGCACCTCAACTCGGAGATCGCGCGCTGGCGCAAAGTCGTCAAGGCTGCGGGCATGAAGGTCGAATGAAGAGAATGACGCCGGCCGGTTGCTGCGGGGCGGTGCTGGTCGCGGCGCTGACCGCGGCGCTGCCCGGCGCCGCTGCCGCACCGGGCGCGACCGGATCCTTCCCGGCCAAGCCGGTGCGGGTGGTCGTACCCCAGGCAACGGGCGGAGCAACCGACATACAGGCGCGCTTGTTTGCTGCCAGGATGAGCCAGAACCTGGGCCAGCAATTCATCGTTGACAATCGCGCGGGGGGAGGGGCGGCGGGCATCATTGCGCTGACCACGGTCGCCAGGGCCGCGCCGGATGGCTATACGCTGCTGGCGGTCGTGCCGAGCTTCACGTTCTCCCCGGCCTTGCACAAGAACTACCCGGTCGACCCGATCAAGGATTTCGCGCCGGTGTCGTGGATGACCCGCGCCCCGTACTTGCTGGTGGTCAACGCCGCCAGTCCGGCAAAGTCGGTGAAGGATCTCATCGCGCATGCGAGGGCGCAGCCAGAGGGCATCCTTTTCGGCGCGGGCAATC
>Ga0307281_10000243_pt1 | contig 13686 bp, 15 predicted proteins | sample ER_DNA_120_FD_194486 | JGI IMG/M metagenome (GOLD analysis project Ga0307281, IMG submission 194486) | Bulk soil microbial communities from the East River watershed near Crested Butte, Colorado, United States - ER_DNA_120 | ecosystem: Environmental > Terrestrial > Soil > Floodplain | place...
GCGACGGTCGCGAGCCCCTCGGCACCGAGCAGCGCACGCGCCATCGGGAAGAGGATGTCGTTTTCGCGTCGGATGTGGGTCCGGAGCAGGTCCACGATCTCGAGTCCCTGGCGAGCGACCTGCTCACGGTCGCCGCGGTCGATGGCAGCCGAGAGGTCCGCTTCCAGCTTCCAGAGCGTCTCATGCTCCTCGAGGAATGGGCCAATGGGCGCCCCTTCCCCCAGCAGCGGGAACAGCGCCCGCTCCTCGTCTTCGTTGTGGCGGCGGACCGCGCCGCAGAGCAGCCCGTGCACCTCGCGGGCGATCGCGAGCTGCGGCGCGGCGGGCACACCGATCCGCAGCGCCTCCGCCGCCGCCTCGAGCCGCTTGAGGGCCTCAAGTGCGACCGCGTGCTCCTCCTCGAAGCGGCGGATCGGGTCGGCGGTCACGGCGTCACCACCCACCGGACTCCCTCCCCCCGACGCAGCCGGTCGAAGCCCTCGTTGATGCGATCGAGAGGGAACGTCCCGCTGACGATCGGCTCGAGCGCGATCCGCCCTGACGCGACCAGGTCGACGATCTCCGGGTACAGGCCGGCGCCGCAGCCCAGGCTCCCCACGAGCTCGAGCTCGTAGAACATCAACTTGGCGACATTGATCGGGGCGGGGTCGGACGAGAAGCCGATCACGACGAGGCGTCCTCCCTTGCGGATCAGACTGAACGCCAGATCGATCGTCTTCGGGCTGCCCACCACTTCGAAGGCGACGTCGACCCCTCCGTCGGTGAGCTTGCGGACTTCCTTGTCCACGCGCTCGATGGACGTCGGGTTGATCGTGTGACGCGCTCCCAGCCGCTTGGCGAGCTCGAGTCTCGCGTCACTCAAGTCCACCGCGACCACCGTCGCGCCGGCCAGCGCCGCGCACTGCACGACGTTGAGGCCCACCCCGCCGCAGCCGACCACCGCGACGGTGTCACCCACGCGTACCTGGCCGCGCTGCTTCACGGCGTGGTAGGGCGTCGACACCGCGTCCGCGATGACACAGGCGCGCTCGAGCGGCAGCTCGGGCGGCAACCGCACGAGCTCCTTGGCCGGGACGGCGAGCAGCTCCGCGAACGCCCCGTTCCGGTGATTCCCCGGCATCACCAGATCGCTGCACAGGTTCTCGCGGCCCGCCCGGCAGTAGCGGCACCGCCCGCACGCCCAGACCGACGGGGCCAACACCCGGTCCCCTTCTTTGAAGTCGCCCACGCCGGGGCCAAGGCGCGCGACCGTGCCGGCGGCTTCGTGTCCCAGGATGATGGGCGGAGGCTGGAACGTGGCGACGCCGTGGTCGAGGTAATGCAGATCGGTATGACACAAGCCGCAGGCCGCGACCCGCATGACGACCTCCCCCGCCTTCGGCTCGGGGGCCGGTACATCCTCGATTACCAGGCGCTGCCCGTTCCCATGATAAACCGCCGCCTTCATCGATCCTCCCCCTCACCCCGGCGTGTGTAGATGACCTGGAAGAAGCCCGCCTTCACGAGCCAGCACGACCCGCATTCCTCTCGCAGGCCTTCCGGGACTCCCGGTTCCACGCGGACCTCGAAGCCGGCCTGACGGTACAGTTCGGCCGCTTCCCGGGCACGGTCCGGATCCGCGACGAAGCGGCGCTCCCAGCCCTCAGCCGGCATGCGCGGTGGCGCCCTCAGCGAGCCGGCGCAGGCGGCGCTGGGCCAGCAGCGCGGCACCGAACGCCGCGGTGTACTGCACCAGCTCGCCGGGCAGCACGTTCACGCTCGTGCCGAGCGCGCTCTCGACGACGCGGATCATGCGCTCGAACCGCAGGATGCCCCCGACCAGCGTGAACTCCGGCTCCATCCGCACCCGCTTCATCAGCTGGACGGACCGGTCTACGAGCGAGACGATGGCGCCGTGCATGATGTCGGACGGCGCCGCGCCCTCGGAGAGCTGGTTGATGACCTCGGATTCGGCGAACACGGCGCACACCCCAGAGATGGACACCGGTGCCTTCGAGGTGGCGACCAGTGGGCCGATCTCCTCGGTGCCGTACCCCATGTAGCGCGCCGTCTTCTCGAGGAACGCCCCGGTGCCGGCGGCGCACTTGTCGTTCAAGCGGAAGCTCTGGACCTTCGAATCCGCGCCGAGGCGGCTCGCTTTCATCGTCTGCCCGCCGACATCGAGGATGGTGCGCGTGTTGGGGAAGAAGTGGCTCGCGCCCCGCGCCGCCGCGGTGAGGTCGGTGACCGCGGCGTCCCCGATCCCCGCCTGGTGGCGGCCGAACCCGGTACTCACGACGTACGCCAGGCCCTCGCGGGCCAACCCGGCGCCGTCGAGCGCCCGGGCGAGCGCCCGTTCGGCCGCCTGGACCAGCTTGAACCCGGTCGGCTCCATTCCCCGGCCGACGATCGCACCGTCTTCCTTTACGATGGCGACCTTGGTGTAGGTCGAGCCGATGTCGATGCCGGCGGTGTAGGTCATGCGATGCCCTTCGCCGGTGCCGGCGCGCGGGCCGTCACGATCCGTTCGAGCGCGAACAGCGCGGCGCCCAGTGCGCCGATGTAGTGCGCCTCGTCGCTGACGTTGACCCGGAGACCGAGGCGCTTGTTCAGCGTTTCGACCATCGCCTGGTTCTTGGTCACGCCCCCGGTAAACGTCACCTCTTCCTCGATCCCGACGCGGCGCAACAGGCCGATCGAGCGCGCCGCAATGGATTCGTGGACGCCGAGCAGGATGTCCTCGATCTTTTTCCCCTTGCCGAGCCACGAGAGCACCTCGGATTCGGCGAACACGGTGCAGGTGGTGCTGATCCTCACGGCACGCTCCCCGCGCAGCGCCGTGGGGCCAAGCTCGACGAGCGGGAGATCGAGCGCGACGGCAGCGGCGCCGAGAAAGCGCCCGGTGCCCGCGGCGCACTTGTCGTTCATGCAGAAGTCCACGATCTCGCCGGAGGGGTGCACCCGGATCGCTTTGGTGTCCTGCCCGCCCATATCGAGCACGGTGCGGGTCCGTGGGAACAGCTGGACGGCTCCGCGGGCGTGGCAGCTGATCTCCGTGACCTGCGTGTTCCCGAAGGTGACTTTGTAGCGGCCGTAGCCGGTCCCGACGACGAATTCGACCTCCTCTTCGGGAACGCCACCGTCGGCCAACGCCTGCTGGAACGCCGTCTCGGCGGCGCGCATGACGTTGGCGCCCGTGTCGGTCAACGCACGGCCCACGATCCTCCGCGTCTCGTCGATCAGCACCGCCTTGGTCTGTGTGGACCCGACGTCCACCCCTGCCGCGTACGCCATGCCGTCCCCCGTTACGCCGGCGCGGCGGCCGCCTGATGGCGACGGGCCGCGAGGCCTTCGAAAAAGGCGTCGATGCGGTTTTTCATCTGTGCTTCGGAAACTACGCGCTTGTCCATCATGTCCGATTCCACGAAGAGGCTGGGGACGTCGCGGATCGCCATGAGCGCCCGGCGCGTGTCCGCGAGTCCGGTCGAGACGGTCCGGCAGCTCTTGATGGGGTGATAGACGATGCCGTCCGCCGCGTGGTCGTCGATCATCCGGACGAGCGTCTGGGTCTGGAAGAACATGCTGTCCATGGCATCGCGCACGCCGAGCAGGACGCCCTCGGCGAGGCTCTCGAGCGGCCGCCGCAGATCGTAAGTGAAGCCGAGGTTGGCCCCACCCGACGCGAACAAGAGGTAGGTCGAATTCACGAACACGCCACCCCAGTCGCTGAACAGCTCGGTGAAGCGGCGGAAGATGGGATAGCAGGGAACGCCCACGAAGATCAGGCGCCACTTCTCGTCGACCGGCGTGCCGATGCCGTGCTCGGCCTTGTGCGTCATCTCCTCGACCAGGTCGCGGAAGAACGCCGCGCCCTCGGGCGCGCCCCGGAACCCATTGGCGACGCCCAGATAGATGGTGCCGTCGGAGAGGGCGTTGAACACGGCGGGCCGGCTCCGGTTCAGCTCGAGCACCCGCTGCCATCCCGTGTTCAGCTCGTTGGCCCACCCAAGATGTTCGCGCAGCCGATCGATGTCGAATTTCTTCCCGGACACCCGCTCACACAGCGCGATCAGCTCTTCGAGTTGGGCCGCGACGTAGCGCCGGTCGCGCTCGAAATCCTCGCCCCCCGGCGTGGAGGCGAGGCCGGCCCCGCGTGATCCCGGGATGTCGAGCGTGAACAGCGGCATCCCGTGCATCCGCTCCCAGATCTCGCCCCACTTGATGTAGGTGTTGCAGGCGTTGGTCGCGATGGCGAGGGCGGGCTTGGGGATCCGGCCCATCGGATGCATACCGCCCCGCAGCTGCGTCGCGACGTCCGCCTTGACGTAGCCGCAGATGTCGGGCGAGAAGCCGTAGTTCTCGGCCTCGTTCAAGTACTCGGCGGCCACGCGCCGGACCGCCGTCTGGAGCGAGTTGATCTCCGGAAACACGATCGGGAAGTCGAACACCCGGAGCAGCTCGCACAGACTGCCCATTACGAACACGTACGCCGCCCCACGGCCTTCCTCCGCCGCGGCCGTCAGTCCCTCGAACCACTGGCGGAACAGCCGGGCGCCCACTTCGTTGCCGCGCCCGACGATGCCCGCATCCCGCGCCGTGTCCGTCATGGTCCCCTCAATCGAATACCAGGTTTTCGACGAACGTCTCGAGCTGGATCTCCAGCGAATCGAAGCTGCTCATGCTCTCCTCGAATTCGCTCACGAAGTACCGCACGCCCTTCCCGTCGAGGGCACGGGTGTGCACCACCAGCTCCTCGAGCCCCGGCTCGCACATCTTCGCGGCCATCAGGATGGCGGCCTGGGCATCGGCGTGCTCGAGGCGCTCCACCAGCATCCGGTCCTTGGGCTTCGTGAGATCGTGCTGCACGGGGCTGTGCGCCGAACGGTCGATGTAGCTCGTGGCCAGGGCCTGCAGCGGGTCACCGTCCGCCGGCACGTCCGAGACGAGCCAGCGCAAGCCGATCATGAGGTCGTCGTCCACGACGTAGCAGGAACGCGCGATCGCCCGGAGCAGATCGAGCGGCGGTTGCTCACAGAATCCGCCCTCGAGGATCACGCGGATCTTGTCGCGGCGCGGGAGAGACCGGTGCTCGAGCAACGGCAGCACCGTGCGCAGCAGGTCGTTGTGCTCTTCGCGCGGCACCAGCCCCCCCACCGCCATGAGCACGTAGGCCTCGTCGACCGGCAGGAGCCATGGGCGCTCGCGCTTCAGCGCGTAGAGCCGCCGCAGCAGGGCGCGGTTCTCGTTGAAGACGTCGATGGAGCGCCGCAGGTCGTCGTCCGTGATGGCGCGGCCCGCGACCTCCTCGCACAACCGGCGGATCCGATCGTACTCGTCGCGCAGATAGCGGGCCGCGTAGCCGGAGTTCGGGTTCTGCGGCAGGTAGAGAATCCGGCAGGGGTAGGAGACGTTGCGGCCCCACACGCCGGCGAGGTTGCGCGCGGCATCGCAGATCGGGTGCGTCACGAAGAGGTCGAGCTGCACCCGCCCCGACAGGGCAAGCTCCAGGGAGGTCTTGATGATGGAGCAGAGGTAGGAGCCGAATCGCGAATCGGCCTGTGTCGGCTCGATGGGCGCTCCCCGCACCTTGAACGGCAGCAGGCCGCCGGCGTGGGCGATCTCCTCGGGGAAATAGACCTGGAAATGCCCCACGACCTTTCCGCCAGCCTCGCGCCAGCGGCGGATGGTGGGGAAATCGGTGTCCTCCACCAGCTCGCGACAGTGGAACAGCATCTCGTCGAGCGGCTGCCCGCGCCATGCGGCGAAGATCGTGGTCATACGTGCTTCCAGACCGGACGGCGTTTGTCCGTGAATGCGCGAAGACCTTCGACGGCGTCGTGCGTCTCCATCAGCTCGTGCAGGTAGACCTGACCCGCGGCCCGGAGCGCGGCGTGACGAGTCGCGGCGCCGGAGCCGCGCAACGCCCGCTTCGCCGCCCGCAGTGCCACCGCGCTGTGCCGGGCGATGCGCCGGGCCTCTTCGATCGCGGCTTGCTCCACGTCCGCGTCCGGAACGACCCGCACGATCAGGCCCCAGCGTTCGGCCTCCGCGGCCGAGATCGATTCGCCCGAGTAGATCATGCGCGACACGAGTGCCGGCGGGAGCCGCCCGGGGAGCAGGACGCAGGCGGCCGGTGGAAAGACGCCGAGCACGATTTCGGGCTGCCCGAAGCTCGCTCCCCGACCGGCGACGATCAGGTCCACCGGCTGCACCAGCTCGAACCCGCCGCCCGCACACTTGCCGCGAACCCCCGCAACCACCGGGACCGGGAACGCGTCCAGCGCCGCCACGGTATCGAGGAACTCCGGGATCAGGCTGAGGTGGTGCGGCGGCAGGTGCTCGCCGACATCCGCGCCCGCCGAGAAATGGTCGCCCGTCGCCGTGAGCAGCAGGACCCGCAGGTCGGGCTGCTCGGCGAGACGCAGGAGCTGCTCCCGAAGGTCCCGCAGCACGTCGCGCGTCAGGATGTTGAGGGGGGGATGGTCCAGCTCGATCCGCCCGATGCCCGGCTCCGTCGTGACCGCGACCGTCATCGCTCGTTTCCTCCCCCCAGCAGTTGACCTCCGTCGATCGGGACGACCGCCCCGGTGACGAACCCCGCCGCATCGCTGCACAAATAGCGCACCAGTGCCCCCACTTCCTGCGGCGTCCCGGCACGACCGAGCGGTGTGCGTGCTACGGCGCGCTCCCGGACCGCCTGGGGCAGCCCACGGGTCATCCCCGTGTCGATGAATCCGGGCGCCACGACGTTCACCGTGACCCCATCGCGCGCCAATTCCTGGGCCAGCGACCGTGCGAGACCCACGAGACCCGCCTTGGAGGCTGCGTAGTTCGCCTGCCCGAAGCTTCCCCGCAGCCCATTGATGGAGGAGACGAAGACCACCCGACCACAATCGGATTTCCGCAGGAACGGCACCGCCGCACGCGCAGCCTTGAAAGCGCCGGTCAGGTTCACTGCGAGCACCTCGTCCCACTCGGCGTCGCTCATCTTCCAGCTCACGCGGTCCCGGATGACGCCCGCCGCGCACACCACCCAATCGAGCCCGCCGCGCTCGCGCGTGATCCGCTCCACCGCCTCCCCCAACGCCGCTGCATCGCGCACGTCCGCGGAAATCGTCGCCGCGGCGGCGCCCGGCCCCTGCGGAAAGTCGCAATCGAGGGACGCCACCCACGCCTCGCCGACGAGTGCGTCGACGACGGCGCGACCGATGCCGCGGGCCCCGCCCGTTACGAGAGCCGTGCGCCGCACAGACCGCAGTGGGTGTGGGAAGTCGGGAGGTTCGTGGCGCCGCACGCCTCGCAGTCACGCAGCGGCGCGCCCCACGGCGCTTCGGAGGACTCGCCCCGGGCCGCGCGCTCGCGCAGCAAGGCGTAGCGCGCCGGGCGTTTCTCCGTGAAGGCGCGCATGCCTTCGAGCGGCTCCCAACTGGCGTAGTGCAGCGACAGCCAGTCCTGCGCGTGCCGGACCGTCTGATGCCAGGCGAGGTCCTTCCAGAAATTCGTCTGCTGCTTGGTATAGCGCGTGCACTCGGGAAAGGTCTCGAGCAGGCGGCGGGCAAGCTCGTCGACGACGGCGTCGAGCCGCGACAGATCGAGACGGTACCCGTCCCGCCCTTTCTGCGCGGCGGCGATCTGCTCGGGGCTCGCCGCTTCGATCCACGCATCGCCCTGTCGTACCGACGGTGCGACCCGGGTCACGAGCCCCCACGCCAGGGCCTGCTCGGCGGGCACCGGCTCGTTGAGGAGCAGCATCTCGCGCGCGCGACGATCCCCGATCGTGATCGGGAGCCACTGCGTGGCACCGCCGCAGGCGACCGACCCGACCTGAGTGCCGACCTGCTTGAGATACGCGTGCTGGGCCATCACCGAGAGATCACAGGCGAGCTGGCTCTCGTTGCCCCCGCCGACCGCGATCCCGTTGATGCGCGCGATCACCGGCTTGCCGGTGTTGAGAATGCTCTCGATGTAGGTGCGGAACAGGGCCATGTATTTCCAGTAGTCGCGCGGCGTCGCCACGTACGCCTCGGCGTACTCCTTTACGTCCCCGCCGGTGCAGAACGCCCGATCGCCTGCGCCCGTGAGCACGATCACGCCCACCGCGTCATCGAAGGTGGCGTCGCGGAACGCAGTCGCGAGCTCCTCCAGGGCGGGCGTGGAGTAGGCGTTGAAGTTGTGCGGGCGGTTGATCGTGATGCGCGCGATCCCGTCCGCCTTGTCGTACAACACCTCCCGGAATCCGAAGCTCGCCGGGGCGCGGGACGCGAAATGACGGGTGGTCGGGGCCAGCGGAGTGGTCGTCGTCATGGAGCCAGCAGTCCTCGAACGAGGTGGTCGGCAAAATGGGTCCCAAGAGCCCGTGGGTGCATCGACCCGGCCGGGGAATACCAGCGGGCCACCCAGTTGATGGCGCCCAGAATCGCGAACACGGCGAGTTTCGGATCCACCGCGCGGAATTCGCCGGCTGCGACGCCGCGGCGGACGATGTCGCGCAAGGCCTGTTCATAGCGGTCGCGGGCGGCGATGACTTCCGCCTGGTGCCGGGACGAGAGCGCGGAAACCTCGAGCGCCAGGGAAGAGCCCTCGAGGGTATCCGTCATGACGCGTACGTGCTCACGGATCGCATGGGCGAGCTGCTCGGCATGCGACGGGCGCCGCCGCGCCGCGGCGACGATCCCGGCGACCTCGTCAAGCCCCTCGCGGTGGCACGCGTGGAGGATCGCTTCTTTATCAGGGAAGTAGTGGTACAACGCTGTCTTTCGGACACCGAGCTGCCGGGCGATATCGTCGAGCGTCGTGCCGTGGTACCCCGCGCTACGGAAAGCCCGCAACGCGGCATGCAGGATTTCGGCGCGCCGGCGTTGCCGCTTGGCGCGCACGTGGGCGGAGCGACGGGTTGGGGTACGCGCGCGCGTGCCGAGAGCAACACCTGCCATACCGGAGCCTCCCTGGGGATCCGGCTGAAAACTGAACCCAGGTTCAAAAATTTATCGTGAAGTCGAGATGAAGAGTGGTGAGACGCGTGCGTTCAGTACGCGTCGCGGTTGATCTCGCGGATCAGGCGCTCGTAGTCGGCTCTCGTATTGATGAAATCGGTCACCGCCGGATCGTCGACCGGGACCAGGACGGCCTGGCCGGCGTGCGCGTGGAGCACGGCGCGTGCGCCTTCGCGGGTGGCCGTGTCGCTCGCGCGCAGCTCCGCGAACAGGCTGCCGTCCCAGATCACGGGATGCCCGCGCCGTCCGGCGAAGGTCGGGACCGTCACGGGCGCCCGCTGCCGCCGGTACGCCTCCATCAGCCGCTCGATCGTCGCAACGTGCACGTGCGGCAGGTCCACCGGCCAGACGAGCGCCGCCGGAGGTTGGATCTGCTCGAGCCCCGCGAGCGCGCGACGCAGCGAGGCGATGGGCCCGCCATCCACGTCGGGGTTTTCGATGATCGTGCAGTCGTGCGCCACGATCGCCGCGCGGATCAGCGCGCTCTCCGGACCGACCACCACCACGCGCGTCTTGATGTCGAGGGCTTCCAGCGCCTCCAGGATCCGGACGATGAAGGGCTCTCCCCGGAAGTCCAGCAGGGCCTTGGGAGTGCCCATCCGGGCAGAGCGGCCGCCCGCGAGTACGATGGCTGCGAGCATGGGGCGATTAGGATACTCCGGCCATTCGAGGCAGGCAAATGGGGACTTGCAGGAGTCCAACCAGACGACTGCAACTCCATGTATTACTGTCGCTTACGCAGTCCCGGGCAGTGGAGAACCGAGCTTCCCAGTTGCGTCCCGGGGCCAAATGACGAGAATTAGGGCCCCCTTATGGCTGTCCGTCGCATTCGCCTCCTGGGCGACCCGATCCTGCGCGAGCGCTGCCAGCGCGTCGCGAAGCCGTCGTCCGCGGCGGTGCGGCTCGTGGCGGACGATCTGCGTGACACGCTGAAGGCGGCGAAGGAGAAGTACGCCATGGGACGGGCGCTGGCGGCCCCGCAGATCGGCGCACCGGTGCGCGTGGTCGTCATGGATGTGGATGGGGCCAAGCAGCGGCTGACGCTCGTGAATCCCGAGATCAGCGACGTCGGATCAGAGGATTTCGAGGTATGGGACGATTGCTTCTCGTTCCCCGAGCTGCTGGTGCGGGTGAATCGTGCCTACCGCATCACCGTCCAATACGCGGATATCAAGGGCAACCCGCATACCATGGAATGCGAAGGTCCGCTCGCCGAGCTGCTGCAGCACGAGATCGACCACCTGGACGGCATCGTGGCGTTGGACCGAGCCGTCGGTCTCGACCCCTTCGCGTTCCGCAGCGAATGGGAGAAGCACCACGCCAAGAGCGAGCGCTACGCCAGTCCCCATCCGCGCGAAGCCCCCGAAGAGGCCGCGATCGCCTCGAGCTGAACGCATTCGAATTCTGATGTCCCTGCATTGGATGGCCATCGGCCGGGGCGTCGCCTGCGCGCTGTCGCTCGGCGTCTCCGCCGGTGCGCTCGCCTGCGGACGGACGGGCCTGTCCTACCGCCCCCGCACACGGACGTATTACGTCCGCGCCGAGCCGGTCCTGTGGAACTACATGCCCGCGGCGTACGATTCGGTGATGGGCCAGCGTCCCCCCGCCCCCTGGGGCGACTCGCTGGTGTATCGCAAGCTCCGCTACATCGGCTACACCGACTCGACCTTCAGCACCAGGAGTCCGGCACCGCCGTGGCTCGGCATCCTCGGCCCGATCCTGCGCGCCTGCACCGGTGACACGATCCGTGTCGTCTTCAGGAACGTCACCACGCAGCCCCTCTCGATGCACCCGCACGGCGTCCGCTACGACGCCCAGAACGAAGGCGCGTTGTACAACCCGCCGCGCGGCGGTGGCGACAGCGTGACTGCGGGCGGGACCTACACCTACAACTGGCTGGCGGGGAGGGAAAGCGGCCCACTGCCGAGCGAGCCGAGCACGCGCGTGTGGCTGTATCACTCCCACGTGCACCCGGAGCAGGAGATCGAGCAGGGCCTGGTCGGCGTGATACTGGTGGCCGATCCGACCCGCGCCGACCCGGTGACCGCGCAGCCGACGGATGTGGACCGGGAGTTCGTCACGTTCTGGATGGTGTTCAACGAGAACCGCCCCACCTCGCCCCCGCGGGACGAGGAGGGGAACCTCAAACACGCCATCAACGGACTGTTCTTCGGGAACCTGCCCGGTCTCGTGATGAACAAGGGGGACCGGGTGCGCTGGTACGTCACAGCGCTCGGCTCCGAAGTCGACCTGCACACGCCGCACTGGCACGGTGCGAGACTCCTGCTCGACGGCAAGAGTTACGTCGACGTCATCGAGCTGCTCCCCGGCAGCATGAAGCTGGCCGACATGGTCGCGCGCAATCCCGGCGTGTGGATGCTGCACTGCCACGTCAACGACCATATGGCAGCGGGGATGTACACGACCTACACCATCACGGACGCCCCTCGGTGACACGGCCGCGCGCCACGAACAGCTGCGTATAGAAATAGGTGCCATCGGGCGCCCGCACGATCCCCACGCCCGTGACGTCGTATTTCCCTTCGATATTCTCGAGATGGTGCGGGCTCGCGAGCCAACCGGTCACCGCCACGCGCACGGTCCGCGCGGCCGGGTAATCGTTCAGCGCCACGTTCTCCGCGAACGCCTTGAACGGGATGATCCGGGCCACCAGGTCCGCGCGGTGGCGGAACCCGTCGTGCCCCATCGGGATCGTGCGCCGTGCCATGTCCCGACTGTGGGCCCGCGCGATCGCCGCAATCGCGGTGTCGTAGGCGAGCGCAGGCAGCCGCCGCGCGGCGCGATGGGCATCGACGAGGCGCGCGACTGCGCGCTCCATCCCGGAACCATCCAGGACGGGCTCGGGCGCCGTTCCCGCGTGCGGCCCGCAGGCCAGCAGGAAGGCGGCGCACAGCAGCCGCAACGCCGGAGCGGCAGGGTTGACACGGGTCACAGGGAGTTAGATTCGCCTCTAGACAGGGGTGCCCGCCAGGCCATCGTGCCGGTCGGCTGAGAACACACCCTTCGGACCTGATCCGGGTAATGCCGGCGAGGGGAGTCGATGAACCGCAACGGCGTGGGGCGTGGGGCGTGGGACGATCCGGGCCGGAATGACGACGGCGCGGGACGCCCCACGGCCCACACCCCACGCCGTTGCTTTCCAGGAGATCTCGCATGACCTGCAACACACAGATGCATCACGCGCGCGCAGGCACGGTCACCGACCAGATACGCCGCGTCGCCGAGCGGGAGGACCTGGCGCCCGAGCTCGTGCGCGACGAGGTCGCCCTGGGGCGGCTCGTGATTCCCGCCAACGTGCACCACCTCGCCAAACGACTCGACCCGATGGGCATCGGGAAGGTGGCGCGGGTAAAGATCAACGCCAATATCGGCAACTCCGCCGTCACCTCGGACATCGCGGGGGAGCTCGAGAAGTTGCATCACGCCGTCCACTACGGCGCGGACACGGTCATGGACCTGTCGACGGGCGGGGACATCGATGCGATTCGTCAGGCGATCGTCGACGCCTCCCCTGTACCGATCGGCACGGTGCCGATCTACCAGGCGGTGACCGAGATCGGGAAGGTCGAGGACCTTTCGGCCGATGACCTGCTCGATATGGTCGAGCACCAGGCCCGCCAGGGCGTGGACTACATGACGATCCACGCAGGGGTGCTGCGCGAGCACGTGCCGCACGCACTCGGCCGGGTGACGGGAATCGTGTCCCGGGGCGGGTCGCTTCACGCCTACTGGATGACGGCGCACAACGAGCAGAATCCGTTCTACACGCATTTCGATCGAGTCCTGGAAATCGCGCGGCGCTACGACGTGACTCTGTCCCTGGGCGACGGGCTCCGCCCGGGCTCCGTGGCGGACGCCAACGACCGCGCCCAATTCGCCGAGCTCGCCGTGCTGGGCGAACTGACCGAGAAGGCCTGGGCGCAGGACGTCCAGGTCATGATCGAGGGACCGGGCCACATCCCGATGCACCTGATCGAAGTGAATGTCCGGAAGCAAAAGGCGATCTGCCACGAAGCGCCGTTCTACACGCTCGGACCGCTGGTGACCGACGTGGCGCCCGGTTATGACCACATTACGTCCGCGATCGGGGCGGCAATGATCGGCTGGTACGGGGCCGACATGCTGTGCTACGTCACGCGGAAAGAACACCTCGGGCTGCCCAACGCTGAGGAGGTTCGCGAGGGCGTGATCGCGTACAAGATCGCGGCGCACGCCGCCGACATCGCGCGCGGCCGCCGCGGCGCCCGCGACCGCGACGACGCGCTGTCGCGCGCGCGTTTCGGGTTCGACTGGAACGAGCAGTTCCGCCTGAGCCTCGATCCCGACCGGGCGCGCGAGCTGCACGACGAGGCGCTCCCGGCCGAGTACTTCAAGTCGGCCGAGTTCTGCGCGATGTGCGGGCCGAAATTCTGCTCGATGCACATCACGCGGGAGATCGAGCGGCACTACGGGGCGCACCCGGTGGCGGCCGAGCCGTGACGAACCCGGGGGACCTCCAGTTCGATCGTGCCGAACCCGCCGCGTCCGCAACACCGGCTTCGAGTTGCGCCGTTTGCAAGCAGCCGCTGCGCGATTCGTACTACGAAGTGAACGGGAAGGTGGTGTGCGCTTCGTGCAAAGCACGGCTCGAGCACCACGTCACCGGCGGCAGTTTCGCTAACGCCCTGCTGCTCGGCCTGGGCGCCGCGGTGCT
>Ga0307281_10000244_pt1 | contig 13685 bp, 14 predicted proteins | sample ER_DNA_120_FD_194486 | JGI IMG/M metagenome (GOLD analysis project Ga0307281, IMG submission 194486) | Bulk soil microbial communities from the East River watershed near Crested Butte, Colorado, United States - ER_DNA_120 | ecosystem: Environmental > Terrestrial > Soil > Floodplain | place...
GCCACGACTCCTTGCGCTCGCGCACACGGATGCTGAGATCCACGACGTTGGTCAGGGTGTCCACGTGTTCGGGCGCCACGTCCACCACCGAGAACAAACCGGTCTCAAACAGGTTGCGCTCCGTCTCCAGCACCTTGTTGTAGCGGCACACCTCGCCTTTCTTGACCGTGATCTCCGACTCGATGACGCCGGTGCGCACCGCTTCGTTGCCTTCAATACTGATGTTTCCGACGCGCATTTGCCGGCGAGGGACGATGTGGAAGCGGATGTCGACGCGACGGTTCTCGACGCTGACCGAGTCGACGATGGACACGGCGAAGTAACCCTCATCGAAGTACTTTCCACGGACGGTGTAGATGTCGGTCTCGAGCAGCGACGGATTGTAGGGCGCGCCCGGCTTGAGCAGCAGATCCTTGCGCAGGTCATCTTCCTTCAAGATGAGCGTGCCTTCGAAGTTGACGACGTTCACCACGTTGGGCTCGCCCTCTTCGACAGAGATATGGATGTCCGCAAAGCGCCTGTTCTCGACGAGCTCGATACGGTCGAGGTGCACGATCGCGTCGGGGTAGCCGATGGAGTGGTAGTACGCCTCCAGCGCCTCGATGTCGCGGCGGACCTGCCGCTCATCGAGCACCGGCTTCCTGAACACGGAAAAGAAGGAGGGCTCGCGCGTCCTCATGCGGGCGCGCAGGTCGTCGGCGGGAACCCCCTTGTTGCCGGTAAAGAGGATGCGGTTGACGAAGACGGCGGGCTGATCCTCGCGTGATGCCTGGCGCCCGCGGGTGGAATCGGGGGCCTCGGCGCGCGCCACCTGCGCGCACGCCAGTGCGACGGCGCACGCGAGCAGGAAAGAAGCCGCTGCGCGCCCGGCAAACTTGACACACGCGCGCGGGGCGGTGTATCTAGTGGACGGCCGAACGATCCGGCCGATTAGGAGTGCCGTGCGATCCATCAGCTCCCGGCGACCGTGGCGCGTGTTCGCCGCGGTGCTTGTCGCAACCGTCATTTGCTGCGGGTCCGAAAAGAAACCTTCGAACACCGCCCTTTCTCCCGACGAGCGTTATCTCGTCGACGCCTATGTGCGCGTGCGGCGCGCGGGGGCTCTGCTACCAGTACAGCACGAAGTGGCCGACAGCCTGCTCACTCGTCTCTCCGGCGAGGTCGATACGGTGCGTGTCGCCCGCACCATCGCCACGCTCAACGCAACTCCCGAGCGCTGGAGTTTCATCCTCGAGAAGATCGAGCAGTCCCTCGGTGAGCGGGGTACGGCGCGATCAGAATCCGCCCGGCGTTGACCCCGAGCACCGGGTCAGGTCCAGCACCAGCACGAACGCCATCAAGAGGATCACCAGCACGAACCCGCCCTGCGTCACCCATTCGCGCACGCGCCGGTTCACCGGACGCCGCGTGATGCCTTCGTACGCCAGCATGGCGAGGTGGCCGCCGTCAAACGGCGGCAGCGGCATCAGGTTGAACACGCACAGGTTGATGTTGAAGAATGCGAGGAACAGGAGCAGGTAGTCGAAGCCCCAGTTCGCCACGTCCCCCGCCATCTGGTACACCATCAGCGGACCGCCCAGCGTGCGCACACCGACGCGTCCGGTGAAGAGCTGGCGCAGGTAATCCAGGATCTGCACGATCATCCGGTTGGCCGCGCCGAACCCGCTCGCGATGCCCTCGAACAGACCTTCCCGCCGCCGCTCCGAGTACGGACCGATGCCGATGACGCCCACGGTCTCGAACTCGCTGGTCGAACCCTCCTTCAGCACTTGCTTTGCTTCCGGTATCAACGTGTCCGCGTGCGCGAGCCCGTCCACCGACCAGCGCACGTAGATCGGCTTTTTCGGATTCGCGTTTACGATCTTGCGCACGTCGTCGTACGACGTCACCACTGTGTCATTGATGGCTTCGATCACCGCGCCGGGACGAATGCCGGCGTGATACGCGGGTTTCCCCTTCTGCACGCGGCCGATTTTCGACGACACCCACGGATAGAGTCCGAGCGTGACCTGGGCGCCTTCCGTCCTGGGCTGGAAGGTCACGTCGCGCTCCGCGCCGTCGTTGCGCAGGTGAATGGTCTTCGGCTCAGCCGGCTTCTCGAGCAACCGGTCCTCGACGTCGGACCAGTGCTCCACCGGACTTCCCGACACCGTCACGATGGTGTCGCCGGGAACGATGCCGGCCTCCTGCGCGGGGCCGTTGGCGAGCACGTCGCCGACGCGCGTGGTCGGAATCACCACCACGCCCTGGAACAGGAACACGCCGATATAGAGGACGATCGCGAGCAGGTAGTTCATGAACGGGCCGGCGATCAACACCGCGGCGCGCACGGTCTTCTTCTGCGTGGTGAAGTAACGCGACCGGGGGATCTCGCTGTCGGGCACTTCGTCGAGCGGACCGCGCGGGCCGGGCGCAACCGGCTCGGGCTCGTCCATGAGCTCGGATTCGCCCGCGAATTTGACGTAGCCGCCGAAAGGCAGCGCGGAGATCGCGTAGACAGTCTCGCCGTGCTTCCTGCGCACGAGCTTCTTGCCGAAGCCGATCGAGAACACTTTGACGTATACGCCGGCCAGCTTGGCCACGATGAAGTGCCCGAACTCGTGCACGATGACAACAACGCCGAGTACGAAGGCGCCCGCGATGATGGTGGTCAGCATGAAATCCTTCTAGCGACCGCTGCCGGCCGTCGGGGTGGCATGGTGTTGGTGGAGCCAGCGCCGCGTGGCGCGGTCCGCTTCCATCACGTCTTCGAGTGAGGATGCGTTGTGAGCAGGAATGGCGTCGAGCGCCGCGCTGATCACGCCGGCAATCGCGCCGAACGCAAGGCGCCCCTGCAGGAATGCAGCGACCGCCACTTCGTTGGCGGCGCTCAAGACGGTGGGCGCGGTGCCGCCCGTGCGGGCTGCGGCGACCGCGAGGCGGAAGCACGGATAGCGCTTCTCATCCACCGGCGCGAATGTGAGCGACGGGAACTCAAGCAGGCTGGAGCCGAAATCCGACTTCAGCCGGTCCGGGTACGACAATGCATACAAAATGGGCAGCCGCATGTCGGGCTTGCCCATCTGCGCGAGCATGGAACCGTCGACGAATTGAACCACGGAATGAACGATGGATTGCGGGTGGATGACGACCTCGATCCTCGAATATGGCAAACCGAACAGCCAGTGCGCCTCGATTATTTCGAGGCCCTTGTTCATGAGCGTCGCACTGTCGACGGTGATCTTGGCCCCCATGTTCCAGGTCGGATGCGCCAGCACCTCTTCCACGGTCACCTGACCGAGGTCGGCGGCGTTCCGGTCCCGGAGCGATCCGCCCGACGCGGTCAGGATCACACGGTCGACGTCCTCGATCTGCGAGCCCGCCAGGCACTGGGCGATGGCGACGTGCTCGCTGTCGATCGGCACCACTGCCGCGCCGGAAACGCTGGCCGCCCGCAGCATGATCTCGCCGCCGGCCACGATCGACTCCTTGTTGGCCACCGCCGCCGGAATGCCGGCGGTCAGAGCGGCCAGGGTCGGCGCGAGGCCGACGAAGCCGACCAGCGCGTTCACCACCAGGTCGGCCCCACTCCCGGAGGCGAGCTCTGAAAGGGCGGCCTCCGAGAATCCGATACACCGCGCACGCAGGGACGGTTCGGCCTCCACCGCAGCGCGGCAGGATTCATCCGTCACGACCACGCGGGCGCGCGGATGCTCCTCGCACTGGGCGCGCAGGAGGTCCAGGTTTCGGTGAGCCGCCAGCCCGACCACGTCGAACGCGTCGGGGTGGCTTCGAACCACATCGAGCACGTTGCGACCGATGGAGCCGGTCGACCCCAGGACGACGACCCTCTTCATGCTTCGGTCCAACCCGAGATCAAATGGCTAAACTACTGAAAAATCACGAACTTGAGGAAGTAGTATATGAGAGGAACCGTGAAGAGTAAACTGTCAAATCGGTCCAGGACACCCCCGTGGCCGGGGATGATCTGGGAGGTGTCCTTGATCTCCGCGTCACGCTTGAGCATCGACTCGAAGAGGTCACCGAGGAGCCCGATCACCGAGCACATTGCCCCCAGCGCAACCGCCCAACCGGGGTGCAGAAAGCGCGCAAATGTGATCGAAGAAATGTAGCCCGCCAGCGCCGAGAAGGCGACCCCACCCAACGCCCCTTCCCACGTCTTGCTGCGCGACACGCGCGGCAACAGAGGCCGGCGCCCAAACAGACTTCCGATCAAATAGGCGCCCGTGTCCGACGCCCACGTCACTGCGAAGGCGAGAAAGACGAAGCGGGCACCCAGCTCGTAGGGGCGCTCGCTCTGCAAGGGCAGCTCGCGCAGCAGCACCAGGTGCGATCCCAGGTACGCGACATACACGATGCCGAACACCGTCGTCGCCACGTGATAGACGGCACGGCGGTTGTCCTTGCGCGTGAGCTCGAGGCCCATGATCGCAATCAGCACGAAGGTGAGAAAGAAATTCGCGTACACGCCGCTGCGGAAATACATGTATGTGGAGAGTGTGACTCCCGACACGATGCCGATGCCGCGGTACGGGTGCATACCCTTCGCACTCATCATGCGATAGAACTCGAGCAGCCCGAGCACGATGAAGAGGTCCACAAAGCCAAGGAAATAGTAGCCGCCGCTGCGCGTGACGAGCACAAACAGAGGCAAGAACACAGCGGCGGCCAGTACACGCCTCACAATACCGCGTTGCACCAGCGTCGCCGGAGCAGACTCAACGATGGGTTGCATTTCCGGCTCGCTCACGCGTGGCCCCCGTAGCGGCGCTCACGCTTCATGTAGTCGTCGACGGCGTCCAGGAGGTGCGTCTCGGTGAAGTCGGGCCACAGCACGTCGGTCACCCAGATCTCCGAGTACGCAATCTGCCAGAGCAGGAAGTTGGACACGCGCATCTCTCCACTGGTGCGGATCAGGAGATCGGGGTCCGGGAGCGCGGGATCGTAGAGGGCATTGCGGAACGCGTCCTCGTCGATGTCCGCCGCCTTCAGTTCCCCGCCCGCCACGCGCTCGCTCAGTTTCCGCGTCGCATCCACGATCTCCGCGCGGCCGCCGTAACTCAGGCACAGGGTGAGCACCACGCCGGTGTTTCCGGAGAGCTGCTCGATCGAGCGGTCGAGGGTGCGCCGCGTGGCGGCCGGCAACGCGTCCAGCCGGCCGATGGCGTGCAGGCGCACGTTGTTTTCGTTGAGCTCGAGCACTTCACGCCGCAGCACTTCTTCGAGGAAAGCCATGAGACCGATGACCTCGGTGCGCGGACGGGTCCAGTTTTCGATCGAGAAGGTGTAAAGGGTCAGGTTGTTGATGCCCAGGCGCGAGCATATGCGCACGCACTTGCGAACGGGTTCCGCGCCCGCGTGGTGTCCCGCGATACGCGGCCGGTGGCGCTTCTTGGCCCAGCGGCCATTGCCGTCCATGATGATGGCAATGTGCCGGGGCAGCCCCTCCGCCTTCTTGAGCGCTCGTACGCGCGCATCGATGTCGGTACTCATGGGAGTCGTGTCGCGTGCGCGCCTAGATCTCGAGGATGTCTTTCTCCTTGGCAGCGACGGCCTCGTCAACCCTGTGCACGAAGTTGTCCGTCAGCTTCTGGATGGCGTCCTGCCGGTGGCGCAGGTCGTCTTCGGAAAACTCGTGTTCCTTCTCGAGCTTCTTGATGCGGTCGTTGGCGTCGCGACGCACGTTGCGCATGGCCACCTTGGAATCCTCGCCGATGCGCTTGACCACCTTCACGAGATCCTTGCGGCGCTCCTCGGTGAGGGGCGGAATGGGAAGGCGGATGACGCCGCCGTCGTTCTGGGGGTTCAGGCCGAGTTCCGAGGTGCGGATGGCCTTTTCGATCTCCTGCACCAGGGCGCGGTCCCAGGGCTGGATTGTGATCAGGCGCGGATCGGGCACGGACACGTTGGCGATCTGCTTCACCGGCACCATCGATCCGTAGTAGTTCACGCGCAGCGAATCGAGGAGCGCGGGACTGGCCTTGCCGGTGCGGATGCCACCCAGCTCGTGGGACAGCATCTCCAGCGTCTTCTTCATGTGTTCTTCGGTCTTGTTGTACAGCTCGTCCAGGACCATCGGGACACCTCCAACTACTTGACCACGGTGCCGACGGGTTCTCCGCGCACCGCGCGAATCAGGTTATTGTCGCCGGTCAGTTTGAACACGACGACGGGAAGCTTGTTCTCCATGCAGAGAGAGATTGCGGTCGCGTCCATGACGCCAAGTCTACGATTGAGCACGTCGATGTAGGTAAGCGTGTCGAAGCGCTTGGCGTTGGGATCGCGCATGGGATCGCCGTCGTAGACGCCGTCCACCTTGGTACCCTTCATCACCACGTCGGCCTCGATCTCTATGGCCCGCAGCGCCGCCGCGGTATCGGTGGTGAAGTAGGGATTGCCGGTGCCGCCGGCGAAGATCACGACGCGGCCCTTCTCCAGGTGGCGGATCGCGCGCCGCTTGATGTACGGCTCGGCCAACTGCTCCATCTTGATGGCGGTCTGCACGCGCGTATCGACGCCGATGCGCTCGAGCGCGCTCTGGAACGCGAGCGCGTTGATGACCGTCGCCAGCATGCCCATGTAGTCGGCCGTGACGCGGTCGATACCGTTTTCGGAAATCTGGGCGCCGCGGATGAGGTTGCCGCCGCCGATCACGAGACCGATCTCGGTCCCCATGGCTTTGACTTCCGCGATCTGCTTGGAGTAGGCGGCAAGCTTGGCGAAGTCGATGCCACCCCCGTCGTCGCGAGCGAGGATTTCACCGCTGAACTTGAGCAGGATTCTCCGGAAACCGGGACCGCTCAAAGTGGCCTCCTACTGGCCCAGCTGGAAGCGCGCGAAACGCGCCACCTTGATATTTTCGCCGAGCTTGGAGATGGCCTCGTTGACGAGGTCCTTCACGCGCTTCTCGTTGTCGCGCACGTAGACCTGGTCCATGAGCGCCGCTTCCGCGTAGAACTTCTCGATACGGCCCTGCACGATCTTCTCGACCACGGCCGCAGGCTTCCCCTCTTCGAGGGCCTGCTGCTTGAAGACTTCCTTTTCCTTCTCGAGCAGCTCGGCCGAGATGTCCTCGCGGTTGACACCGAGCGGCGAGGCGGCCGCGATGTGCATGGCCAGGTTGCGCACGAGCGCCTGGAACTCGTCGGTCCGCGCCACGAAGTCGGTCTCGCAGTTCACTTCCACCAGCACGCCGATGCGGTTGCCGGGGTGGATGTACGACATGACCAGCCCTTCATTGGCCTCGCGGTCGGCCTTCTTGGCCGCCTTCGAGAGCCCCTTGATACGCAGGAACTCGATCGCCTTCTCGATGTTGCCGCCGCTCTCTTCGAGCGCTTTCTTGCAATCCATCATGCCCGCACCCGTGCGCTCGCGAAGTTCCTTCACGACGCCGGCGCCGACGGCCCTGGTTTCCTCTGACATGACTCGCATTCTCCCTTGGGATGGTACGTCGCTATGCGACGGATTCCTTGCTCTCGATGACTTCCGGCGTCACGTCACCCGAGGAGACATCGCGTCCCTCGGCGGAGCGCATGCGGCCGTCGATGCACGCATCGGCGACCATGCCGGCAAACAGGCCGATGGCGCGCATGGCGTCGTCGTTGCCCGGCAGCGGATAAGTCACTTCCTCGGGGTCCGCGTTGCTGTCGACAACGCCCACGATGGGAATCTTGAGACGGCGCGCTTCGTTGACCGCGTTGATCTCTTTCTTCGTGTCGACCACGAACACCATGCCGGGCAGATCCGACATGTTGCGGATGCCGCCGAGCGTCTTCATGATGCGCCCGCGCTCCTTGTTGAAACCCGAGATTTCCTTCTTGTTGAACTGGTTGATGGAGCCGTCGGCTTCCATCTTCTCCAGGTACACCAGGCGCGAGAGACTCTTGCGCACGGTGTTGAAGTTGGTCAGCGTACCGCCGAGCCAGCGCTCGGTCACGTACGGCATGTTGCAGCGCTCGGCCTGCTCCTTGATGGCGTGCTTGGCCTGCGGCTTGGTGCCGACGAAGAGCACCGACTTTCCCGCCAACGCCACTTCGAGCACGGCGGCGCGCGCCTCGTTCAGGCAAACCATCGTCTTTTCGAGATCGATGATGTGGATGCCGTTCTTCTCGGCAAAAAGAAAGGGCTTCATCTTCGGGTTCCAGCGCTTGGTCTGGTGGCCGAAGTGAACGCCCGCTTCAAGAAGATCCTTGAGGGTGATCTCGCCCATGTTATCCCTTTCCTTTCGGTTGTTCCGCCGCTGCGCGGACCCTCCAACTCCGGTCACAAACCGGAGCACCGGGAGGACCCTGTCGGGACGCAGCGTGTGACATTGATGAAGCCGCGTGTTCTACTCCTCGGGCACACACGGCCATTCATAGCTTCCTGTGAACGATTTAGGAACACAGGTCACGCGCGATGCGCGTGACTTCTCAGCGTTTCGAGAACTGGAAGCGCTTACGACTACCCGCCAGACCGTACTTCTTGCGCTCCTTCATGCGCGGATCGCGCGTGAGGAGCCCGCGGGCCTTGAGCATCGGATGGAACCGCTCGTCGATCTTCACCAGCGCGCGTGCCAGGCCGAGGCGCAGAGCGCCCGCCTGTCCGTTGACACCGCCGCCGACTGCGCGCGCATCGACGTCGAATTTATCCATCGTTTCGGTGGCCTCGAGCGGCTCGCGGACCAGGAACACCAGCGTATCGCGGCCGAGATAATCCCGGATGTCCTTGCCGTTGATCTTGATCTTGCCGCTGCCGGGGCTCATGAACACGCGCACCACGGCTTCCTTGCGGCGTCCGACCGCCCCGATCCTGGCGACCTTGGCCACCGCTGCTTCTGCTTTTTTCGCTGTCATCATGTTCCTTCGTTGGATCAGTAGCCGGTGGGCGGCATGCCCTGGGGCTTCTGCGCCGAGTGCGGATGTTCCGCACCCGTGTAAACCTTGAGCTTCTTCAGCATCCGTCTTCCCAGGCGCGTATGCGGGAGCATCTTCCTGACGGCCTGGCGCACGACGATGGTGGGATCGTTCTCGATCACTTCGCGCATCGACTTGATCTTGAGGCCGCCCGGATAGCCCGAGAAGTGGTAGTAGAGTTTCGTGTCCCGCTTGTTGCCGCTGAGATAAATCTTCTCGGCATTGACGATGATCACGTGGTCACCAAGCGAAAGATGAGGCGAAAACTCGGGACGATGCTTGCCGCGCAACGTGTTGGCGACCTCGCTGGCCAGACGGCCCAGCGGACGGTCGGTCGCATCGATGACGTACCAGCGTTCCTGAAGTTCGCTTTTCTTGACTGTATGGGTCTTCATGAACATAGAAAATCACCTGCGCGCAGGGCGCTCCTATCCAAGTCTCCCCAAGGAGAAAGAGGTTATTTATAACAAGGTATCGGGGACCCGTCAAGGCCCGCTTTTGGGACCTCTCCCGGGACCGCCGGGCCCATCAGGTCCGGCCGGAACGACGGTTCGTCCGGGTTCAGTGCGCCTTCGCCGCCGCGTGGCCGTGGCCGTGCTCCTCCGCCGGAACCGGGCCGGCCAGGGCCGGCAACAGAATCTCGCGGGAGCGGACCACGGCAGCCGTCAGAATGGCCATCAGGCCCATTTCGATCACCAGGAGCGGGATGCTCACATGGACCACCGGCGCCAGCATCAGCCAGAACATCGTGGTGATGCCGGAGAGGATGATCAGCGCGAGCGCGGAGGTGACAAACGCGCGCGTCTTGTTCTTGCGCGAGAGCAGCACCACGAACGGGAACATCCAGATCATGATGAAAATCAGCTTCGACGTGATGTTGTACGGCGTGTGCATGCCGACGCGGCGAATGAGGTAGCCGGTCTCCTCGGGAATGTTGCCGTACCAGATCACGATCAACTGCGAGAAGAAGAAGTACGCCCAGAAGGTGGCGAAGCCGAAGATCAGCCCACCCACCGATTTCTGGATCAGCTTGGCGGCGGCGTCCGTGCGACCGCGCCAGCTGAAGATGATCAAGGCACAGGTGCAGATGCCGGACAGGAACGCGCTCACCATGACGAAGGCTCCGAAGAGCGTCGAGAACCAGGGTTTCTCGATCGACATGAACCACTCGATACCGATCATGGTGAGGTGCCAGACAAAGAGAAACGTGAGCACGACGGCCCAGAAGCGTGTCGACGACGAACCGCGCAGCGCGTTCAAGACGAAGATGCGCGCAATGACGAAGATCAACGCCATCACGACGAGATTGCGCGCGATGAACAGGGGCTGGTTGAACCAGACGCCCGGGTGCTCCATCCACGGATACATCGCGAGCTGCGGGATGTTCACGACGAAGAGCAGCATCGCGGCCGGGATGATGGCATGCAGGGCACCGACGCTCGGGAGGAGCTGGCGGTGCCAGTGCCCGTCGGAGATCTCGGCGCCCGCCATCAGGACGATCGCTCCCTCGGCCAGGCCGAGAAACACGGCCAGCGTGATGGTGAGCGCTCCCCCGGTTCCCGGCTCCAAGAGCCGCTCGGCGAGGAAGACCAGGGCCGCCACGGCAATGCTCGCCATGAGCAGCGTTCTCGTATTCAGGCGGAATCCCATCGTCAGTCCTTCTTCACGTAAATTTCAAATTGGTCGGGAAACACGTCGTCCGAGATGATGGTGCGCACGCCCGGCATGCGCGCCGTGACCAGCAAACCGAGAAACCCGGAGAGCCCTCCAAAGAGCACCATCAATTCGAACGCGATCACGGTGTAGGGCGGAATGCCGACCAGCGGCTTGTTCCCCACGTACAGCGGCCAGTCCAGCGCGGTGAGCGACGGGAAAAGATAGCCCGTCGCCACGCCGCAAATACCGCCCACCAGCGTAAACAGGCGCACGTTGCTCTGGGGCTCGGCCAGGAGCTCCTCGGCGTGGTGCACAGGGTGCGGCGTGCGCGTCTCGATCTCTTCCGGCTTGACGCCGCTCTTCAGGAGCTCCTCGAGCTTGTGCATGAAATCGTGCTCGCTCTGATAGATGTGGCGATCCATCACACCACCTCTTCCTTCTTTTCGGTGATCGCGACCACCGGTAGAAACTTCGCGAACAACAGGAACATGAAGAAGAAGAAGCACCAGGTGCCGACCATGATGCTCTTCTCGACCGCGCGCGGGTGGTACTGGCCCCACGCATAGGGGTCGAACTCGTGCGCCAGCGACGTGATGATGATCACGAAGCGCTCCAGCCACATGCCGATGTTGACGAAGATCGACGTGATGAAGAGCCACTTCAGATTGCGGCGCAGCTTCTTCACGAACAGCGGCAGCGGCACGATCATGTTGCAGAACACCATGCCCCAGTACTGGAACTTGTAGAAGCCGGTGGCGCGGTCCTTGAAGATGCCGAACTCGTACACGTTACCGCTGTAGTACGCGAGCAGGAACTCGATGGTGTAGGCATAGCCGACGATCATCGAGGTGAAGAGCATGGTCTTGGCCAGCTTCTCGAAGTGTTCGATCGGCATCACGTGCTCGAGGTGCTGGAGCTTGCGCATCGGAATGCACAGGGTCAGCACCATCGCGCAGCCCGAGAAGATGGCGCCGGCCACGAAGTAGGGCGCGAAGATGGTGGTGTGCCAGCCCGGCACGAGACCCATCGCGAAGTCCCACGACACGACCGAGTGCACCGAGAGCACCAGCGGCGCGGCGAGACCGGCAAGCAGTGCGTAGAGCATGTTGTAGTTGCGCCACTGGCGCTTCGTCCCCGTCCAGCCCAGGGAAAGCGCGCTGTAGATATGTCGGCTCACGCCGCGCGTGTAGCGCTTGAGGATGGCCAGGTCGGGAATGAGTCCCACGTAGAAGAACACGACGCTGATCGTGAGGTACGTGCTTACCGCGAACACGTCCCACTCGAGGGGCGACTTGAAGTTCGTCCACAACAGACGCTGGTTCGGATACGGGAGCAGCCAGAAGAAGTACCACGCGCGACCGAGGTGGATCAGCGGATACATGCCGGCGCACATGACCGCGATTACGGTCATCGCTTCCGCGGCGCGGTTGAAGCTCGCGCGGAACTTGGAGCGGAAGAGGAACAGCACCGCCGAGATCAGCGTCCCCGAGTGCGCGATACCGACCCAGAAGACGAAATTGACGATGTAGATACCCCAGCCAACCGGGTTGTTCTGACCGCCGAGACCGACGCCCTTCCAGATCTGAAGGCCCCACGCACCGAGCAGAAATACCGCAAAGCCGAGGCCGAACAATCCCACCAGCCCCCAGTACAGGAGTCCCGGCTTCTGCATGGCCATGATGACGTCGCGCTCGATCTTGAGCCGCGCCACCGCGGCCGGATGCGCCGACGCCGAAGTCGCCGTGGCGTTATGCTCCATGTTCGGTGTTCCCCTTCTTCAGATAGAAGACGCCCGGACTGGTGCCCAGTTCCTCGAGGATGCGGCTGGAGCGCGGATCGTGCGCCCACTTGTGCACCTCGGAGTTCTCGTCGAGCAGGTTGCCGAAGGCGATCGCCTTGCCCGGGCACGCCTGCGCGCACGCGGTGGTGAAATCGCCTTCCTGGATCTTGCGCTTCTCGTCCTTGGCGACATCGCGCGCGTGGCGGATGCGCTGGATGCAGAAGGTGCACTTCTCCATGATACCCTTGCCGCGCACCGACACATCCGGATTGACCATCAGGTTCAGCGGATGCGGCCGCTTGTTGTAGGCGAAGAAGTTGAAGCGGCGCTGCTTGTACGGACAGTTGTTGCCGCAGTATCGGGTGCCGACGCAGCGGTTGTAGACCTGCGTGTTCAGTCCCTCGTCGTTGTGATAGGTCGCGTAGACCGGGCACACCGACTCGCACGGCGCGTAGTCGCACTGCTGGCACATGGCGGGAACAAAGTTCGCGTCGCTGCCGTCCTTCTCGTAGTACTGTTCGAGACGGATCCACGCCATCTCGCGGCCGCGCAGGTGCTGCTCGCGGCCCACCATCGGCACGTTGTTCTCGATGTAGCACGCCGCCACGCAGGCGGAGCAGCCGGTGCACTTGTCGAGGTCGACCGCCATCGCCCAGCGATAGTTGGGATACTTGGGCATGGGATAGAAGGTGATCTCGTCGCGCTTCTTCCCGGCGTGATCTTTTTCTTCGCCGGGAAGCGGGTGCCCGTTGAAATGCGCGGGCTCGTGACCCGGCACAATCCCGCGGCCCTCCTCGGTCAACGCTCCCGACGTCTTCGAGAGACGATACTTCTTCCCCGTCGCGGCGACCGTGATGTCGGCAACCGTGCTCACCTCGCCTGAAATCCGCGACCACCCGATGGCGGGATTCGCGATGCCGCGCTGCACCAGGAACACATCGGCCCCGAGGCCGGGCTGTGCGCGCACCGGAAGGGTCAAGGACCAGCCGTCACCCTTGAGATTGATCTCGTCCTCTTCGGTGGCGCCAAGTTTGGAGAGCGTATCCGTTCCGACCGAGACCCAGTTGTCCCACGTCACCGACGTGAGCGGATCCGGAATTTCATGCAGCAGCGGAAGCTCCGCGCTGCGGCCGTCGTACCAGCGCGTCGACGGCGCGATCATGAGGACCGCGCCCGCGTGGGCGGACGCCGCGTCGAAGGTGTACTTGTGATCGGGCTCGCGCGCGGCGGCGGTTTCCGAAGCACCCGCGCGTTCAATCCACCCCTGCTTGAGAAGCGTCGCCGGCGCATCGGGGCCGAGTTCTTTCGCCCAGCGGTCGCTCACGTACTGCTGGTACGTGGTGCCCGCGGCGGCA
>Ga0307281_10000245_pt1 | contig 13679 bp, 12 predicted proteins | sample ER_DNA_120_FD_194486 | JGI IMG/M metagenome (GOLD analysis project Ga0307281, IMG submission 194486) | Bulk soil microbial communities from the East River watershed near Crested Butte, Colorado, United States - ER_DNA_120 | ecosystem: Environmental > Terrestrial > Soil > Floodplain | place...
CTGGGAGGCGTTCGCCGGCGGCGAGCCGGTCGCCAGTCTCGATGAGCTCGCGAACACGGCGGTGGAGGACGGCGAGGAGGACTGGTTCCGGCGTGTTCTCGAGAAGTCGGTCGAGGAAGTCGAGCGCCTGCGTGACCCGTCGCTCGCCGACGGCGTCGGTGAACGCCCACACGGAGCCCGGCACGGCCTCCGCGACGAGGGCGATGACGTCGTCCTGGCCGATCGGCGCCGTGCCGCGGTAGAGGGCGAGCTTGTCGAGCTCCATCGAGGCGAGCCGGGTCTGCTGACGGCGTTCGGCGTCGGCCTCCTGGACGTTGCCACCGATCCGCTCGGCGAGGAGCTTGGCGGTCCCGGGTGCAAGGGTGAGCCCGCGCTCGCGGGCCTCGGCCTCGATCCATCCGGTGAGTGCGCCGCCCTTCGGTGACTGGAACTGGCGCACGAGCCCGCCGGCCGCTGCGACCGCGTCCGCCAGGCGCTTCGGGACCGGCGACTTGGCACCCGATTGACTGGCGTCGAGGATCACCAGGGCGTTCCCCGGCGCGACGACGGTCATCGTCGCCAGCATCGCGTCGCGGTCCTCGTTCTTGGTCACGAGCGCGCCGGCGTTCAGGACCACCGCCAGGGTGCCGCCACCGAACATCACCGGGGTCGCGACGCGCTCGTTGAGATCGGCGATCAGCCCGGTCGCCTGGTTGCGGTTGCCGCGAACCAGCCAGCGCTCCATCGGGGCTCCGCTCTCAGCGCCCAGGGCCGCCTCGAACCGGTCGAGCGCGCGGGCAGTCGACAGGTCGTCGTCGCCCCAGAAGAAGGCGAGCGGGATGGTGGTCACGGCTGGTCGTCCGTGTCGTCGGTCGTACGCGCCATGTCGCGCGCGGTCCTGAGTGCCGGACCCGTCCATGCGAGGCGTCGGACGTCCCCGGGCGCAACCCTCGCGGCACGGCAGACGTCGGCCTCGAGGCGGTCGGCTCGTGCCCTGACCGCGCGCAGCTCCGCCTCGTCCCAGCTGGCCTCCCGGCCATCGACACTCACGCGTGGATAGCGCCGCCGCCAGGACTCGAATCGAGCGTCCATCGACACCATGCGTTGTTCGGCGCGCCTGTCGGCGTACGCGACGATCCGTTCCTCACGCGACGCGAATGCGGCCCAGCGCTTGTAGCTCTCGCCATCGCGCATGCGCGTGACCGGGTGGTTGGCGACGGCCCGCGCCAGTTCCGGGTGGCCGTGTCTCGTCAGCCAGGCCGCCGAGCCGTCGCCGTGCGCCAGGGCCCGAGCCGGATCGTCGGGCGGGAGCGCCTTGTCGACGTCATGGAGGAGCGCGGCAGACTCGACCAGGCGGCGGTCGACGGGTGTGCCGCGGCCATCGATCCGAGCCGCCAACCAGCCGGCGACCTCGGCCACGGCGCGCGAATGACGCACGAACCACGGCGGGGGATCGAGGGAGAGCAGGAGAGCGGCGGCGTCGATCCGCCCAGGCACCGTCATCGTCCCGATGGTACCCGACGGTCAGCCGCGGGCCCGCGGCGCTCGCCCGTGGGGAACGCGGCACCACGGGTGCTCCCGCCGGCGACGGCGGCACGACCGGGGTCACCGGGATGAGCGCGGTGACCGGGATCGCGCACAGGAAGGCCGGGGTCCGGGCCAGCGCTCTTTTGGGGAGAGCGGCCCTGGCGGCAGTCGCGCGCGGCGTCGGTGTCGCGCGTCCTCCCTCCGTTCGAACGGTCATCGCCGACGCCTCGAACCCGACCACGACCGACCCGTCGCGGTCCGTCCGGAGCACGCGCGCGCCGGCTGCCGCGAGTCGGTCGAGTGTCGCTTTGGCGGGATGTCCATACGGGTTCCCGGCCCCGGCCGACGCGACGGCGACCGCCGGCCGGACGGCATCGACAAATGCCTGGGTCGTTGCCGTCCGGCTGCCGTGGTGCGCGACCTTGAGCAGGTCGACGTGCGGCAGACCGTCCGCCAACAGGGAGGGGTCGATGCCATCCTCGACATCGCCCATCAGCAGGAACCGACGCGCCCCGACCTGGCCGAGGAGGACGACCGAGACGTTGTTGATGCCGGTCCCGCCATCGGGTGGCACGGCGGGAACCCGGCCGCGGATCGGCCACAGCACCCGCATGGCGATCTCGTCGACGGCGAGCCGGTCACCCGCGGCCAGGCCGAGCCGGATCGGGCCATGCGGTCCTGCCAGCTCGCGGACCCACGCCGCATAGCCGGGTCCCGGTCCGCGCATCCCGGGTTCGAACACGCGATCCACGTGGTAACGCTTGAGGAGGAGCGCGAGTCCGGCCACATGATCCTCGTGGGGATGGGACAGGATGACGGCGTCGATCCGGCGATCCCACGGCGGGATGCGGCGGTCGAGCGCGACAAGGAGTCGATCGGGATCGGGTCCGCCATCGACCAGCAATCGGCCACCGTGGGAACCCTCGACGAGGATGGCGTCGCCCTGTCCGACATCGAGGATCGAGACGCGGGGTGAGGAGTTCGGGCGTGCCGCGACGACGCTCCCGGCGATCGAGACGGCGACGATGAGGGCCGCCGTCGCGGCACGGCGAGCTCGGCCACCCGCCCCTGAGCGGGTCTCGCTCGCGGAGCCCCGGGCGGCGGTCGTCGGCCGAGCCGGTGGCGGCGGCAAGGTCACCGAGGGTGCCCGCGCGTGGCGGCCGCGACGCCACCAGGTGATTGCCGCGAGGCCGGCCGCCGCGAGGCCGGCCGCGACGACGTCGAACGGCGGCATCAGCGTCACGCTCGCGAAGGGCAGACCGGCCGCCGTCTGGACGACCAGCACCAGGATGCGCAGGATCACCCAGCCCGGAACCGCGACGATCGCGCCCAGGATCGCGGGCGCGCCGGCGGCAAGCGCGGCGCCGCCCGCCAGCGCGACGATGCCGGCGGCCATCGCCGGGGCAACGAGAGGGACGACGAGCAGGTTGACGATCGGAGACAGGATCGCCAGGCGTCCGAACGACACGAGGATGATCGGGAGCGTCGCGGCCTGCGCCGCCAGCGAGACCCCGACGCTCTCGGCCAGCCAGTGCGGGAGCCGGCCGCGCCCGATCGACTCGATCCACGCGGTGAGCGGCGTAGCCCACGCGATCAACCCGGCTGTCGCCAGCGACGAGAGTTGGAACCCGGCGTCAGCGATGAGTCCCGGGTCCGTGACGAGCAGCAACGTGGCCGCCCACCCGAGCGCCGCGGCGGCTCGTCCGGCGCGTCCCGACTCCCGCGCGAGCAACACGACCCCAGCCATCAGCGCCGCCCGGACGACAGAGGCCGATGCCCCGGCGAATGCCACGTATGCGACGATCGCGAGGATCGTCACGATCGACCGCCGCCGGCGCCCGAGCCGACCGGTCATCGCCGCGATGGCGGCCGCGACGATCGCGATGTTCCAACCCGAGATCGCCACGACATGGCTCACGCCGGCCGTCGTGAACGCGGCGGCGAGGTCCCGGTCGACGCGGTCGCGCAGGCCGATGAGGATCCCCGCGGCAAGGCCCGCCTCGGGCTCGGGCAGGACGCGGGTCAGTGCCTCGCCCGCGCCTCGCCGAAGGTCCTCGAGTCGACGACCGAGGTCGTCGGGCGCGGTTTCGATCTCGAGGGTCCGGGACGTCAGCGTCCCAACGGCCCCGATCCGTTCGAGGTAGAGCCCGTACGGCGAGTCGGGACGCTCCCGGATCGATCCGTCGACGACCACCGCGTCGCCGGGCATCACCACGGGGTAGCGCGGGAGCGTGGCCGCGACGCGGAACGGCGGGCCGGCACCGTCCGTTACGAGGGTCCCGGTCTGCTTGCCGTCGCGCGGCGACCCGACCGTCTCCACGATCAGGTGCCACGGTCCGACGCCGTCGGGTGGCTGGTCGAGCGGGGCTGCGCCGACCGGGACGACAGCGAGCCGGACAGCGATGGCGGCGGCGCCGAGCACGATAGGTAGCAACGTACCGACGCCGGCACGAGGACGCGCCTCACCGACAAGCAGGACGGCGGCCAGCGCGAGCGCGATCGCTGCCCCGAGATGGCTCGGTGCGACCTGCCCGGCCGCCACTGCGGCGACGATCGCCCCGATCGCCAGGCGGCTGCTGCGGCCCACCTCAGGAGACCGTCACGAGGTCCTTGAGCGACGCGAATGTCTTCTCGCCGACGAGCTTGCGCGTGCGCAGGTCCTCGACCGCGGCGAACGGCTGTTCGTCTCGAGACGCAACGATCTTCGCGGCCGTGACCGGTCCGATCCCAGGCAGCGTGTCGAGCTCGGCCTCGGTCGCCCGGTTGAGATCGATCGGCCCTGTCGCGGGCGCGCCGGCGGCTCCCTGTCCGCCGACGTCGACCGGGCGCCTCGACGGAGCTGCCGCGTCGTCGCGCGACGGGACCCGGATCTGGTCACCGTCCTTCAGCGGCGCCGCCAGGTTGAGTGCGCGTCCGGCACGGTCGGCGTCGACTCGCGGCCCGTACCCGCCGGCCGCGGCGACGAGGTCGCCCACTCGCGAGTCGGCGGGCAGCCGAAAGACACCGGGCCGCTCGACCGCCCCGACGATCTCGACTACGACGATCCGCCCGTTGCCCGCCGCTCCCGCCGGGTTCGCGCTCGAGGTCAGGCCCGGTGGCGCGCTGTCGAGCGGTGTGCCACCTTCAACCGCGACGGTTCCGCCCGATTCCGACCCGAACGCCAGAACGAACGCGCCGATCGCCAGCAGCAGGGCGAACCCACCTATGACGAGCGCGGAGTGTGGCACGCGCATCCCCCTGTCGGGAACCGCCCCGGCGGCGGCCTCGCGCCCCGGCGTCTCGTCCGCCGGGTCCTCGAGGACGCGCCAAGGCGTCGCGCTCGGATCCACGATTCGACCTCCCCGGCGGGATGGTCAGGATTGGGCCCTCTCCGACGTGGCGAGTCGTCGACGCGACTCTAGGGGTTCCCGCTTAGCTGCGGATTGGCGGATGCAGCGGGCCGGCGCCTCCGACCTTGACACCGGTTCCAGGGCGGGCGTATATATCGCCTAACGCTATATCACAGCCTGTACGAAGGGGAGGAGCCGGTGACCGTCGACGACCGGTCGTTCCTCGAGCGGGTGGACGAGAACATCCGCCGGAGCGTCGTGTGGCGTTCGCTCTTCCGCCAGCCCTACCCGCGCGACGAGCGGTCGCGTGCGTATGCGGTCATGAACAACGTCTTCCTGCACATCCACCCGGTTCGCGTCCGCCAGCACGCGGTCAAGTTCGCTTACACGTTCTGCCTCGGCGGACTCAGCTTCTTCCTGTTCCTGGTGCTGACCATCACCGGCGTCTACCTGATGTTCTTCTACGTGCCGTCAACGACTCTCGCGTATACCAACATCCTGGAGATCCAGAGCCAGGTCACGTTCGGACTGTTGACCCGGAACGTCCATCGCTGGGCCGCCCACCTGATGGTCTTCTTCGTCTTCCTGCACATGATGCGGGTCTTCTACCACGGCGCCTACAAGCCACCCCGCGAGTTCAACTGGGTGGTCGGGGTCGTCCTGCTCTTCCTGACGATCATGTTGTCCTTCTCCGGCTACCTGCTGCCGTGGGACCAGATCGCCTACTGGGCGATCACCATCGGGACGAACTTCGGCTCGTATTTCCCGATCGTGAACACGCCCACCAAGCTGATGTTGTTGGGGAGCCTCGAAGTCGGCCAGAACACGCTGCTGCGCTTCTACGTCCTGCACGTGATCTTCCTGCCGCTGGTGGCAGCCATCTTCCTCGCGGTGCATTTCTGGCGCATCCGCAAAGACGGCGGGATCTCCGGGCCGCTCTGACGGCCCATCGCCGCGTTGCCGGCTTCGCTCGATCGCTCACGCACCTCAAGGTGCGCTCGCTCACTCCCTCGCCGGCGCCTTGCGCTGAGCGCGCCCTAGCGGCCCGGAGGGTAGGAGGCCAACCACGAGGATGCTGCTCTGACGGCGCCGGGGCGCCACCGGCGGACGGACCCCGCCCATGCCGGCGACGACGCGACGTCTCGCCACGTTGGGGGCACTTCCGACGCGGCGAGACGTCGGGGCCGACTCTAGCGACGGGCGCTTAGCTGCGACTTACTCCGAGCGGGTCGCCTGGTCCCGGAGCCTGAATCCTGTGTCCAACAGCGCAGGACGAGTTGCCGGGCCTGGGTCGCTCGAATCAAACGGAGCAGGCATATCATCCGCCCCATGGCTCGGCGCCTTTCCAGCCCGGTTTTCATCGGTCGCTCGTACGAGCTCGACGCGCTTCTCTCGATGGCTGAGGCCGCGGCGTCAGGCCAGCCGACGCTTGCGATCGTTGGCGGGGAGGCCGGTGTCGGCAAAAGTCGCCTTGTCGCCGAGGTCGCGCGGCGGCTGCAGGAGGACCACGGCTGGCTCGTCCTCGAGGGTGGCTCTGTCGCGCTCGGCGATGACAGCTTCCCGTTCGGCCCGATCGTTGAAGCCCTGCGCGCCCTTGCTCGATCGGTGGATCCGGAAGACGTGATCGCCGCGGCCGGACCGAGCCTGCCCGAACTCGCTCGGCTCGTGCCGGAGTTGGTGGGTGTCGACGATGGATCGCACCCTCAGTTCGTTCAAGCCGAAGGGCTCCAGATCCGGATCTTCGAGGGCGTACTGCGGCTGCTCGGCCGGCTAGGTGAGACGGCGCCCATTCTGCTCATCGTCGAGGACCTGCACTGGTCGGACCGCTCCACGCGCGACCTCCTCTCATTCTTGATACGTAACATCCAACGCGAACGTGTGCTCGTAGTCGCGACCCTCCGCACCGACGAAGTCCCTTGGCAGCGCCCGATCACAGCCTGGTTGGCCGAGACCGAACGTCAGTCGGGCGTCGAGCGGATCGACCTCAGCAGGTTCGAGCGCGGAGAACTCGTCGAGCTGTTGACTGCCATCATTGGTTCTGTACCCCTGAGATCGCGTGCCGACCCGATCGTTCGGCGTTCGGACGGCAACGCCTTCTTTGCCGAAGAACTCCTCGCCGCCGGCGACGACACACGCCGAGGACGCGATGGCCTTCCGGACACCATCCGTGGAGTTCTTATCGTCCGGCTTTCCGCGCTATCGGATGCCGCGAAGCATCTCGTCGAGATCGCGGCTGTGGCCGGGCGGCAGGTAGGCCACGACGTGCTTGCTGAGGTGTGCGGGATGTCTCAGGTGGAAATGAGCCTCGCACTTCATGAAGCCGTCGATGCCCAGCTCCTCGTGGTCGATGTCCGGGAGCCGATCGAGCGTTATGCGTTCCGGCATGCCCTTGCGCAGGAGGCTGCCTACGACGAGTTGCTCCCGTCGGAGCGACGCGCCCTTCATGCCGCATACGCGCGGGTCATGGAGACCCGTCCCAGTGCCGGTGACGTGGCCGAGGCTAGCCGGCTCGTCGAGCTCGCCCATCATTGGACGGCTGCCAACGATTCGACAAGAGCATTCACCGCCGCGATCGCAGCCGGTGATGCCTCGTTCGCCGTGTTCTTTACGGCCGAAGCGCTGCACCAGTACGAGCGTGCGATCCAGTTGTGGGATGTGGTCCCAGCCGACGCCCATCCGCGGGACCGCGACCTAGCTGACCTCTATGACGTGGCGAGTAACGCCGCTCGGCTCCTTGGCGACGGCTCGCGGGCCGTCGCCCTCGCCCGGCGGGAGATAGAGCTCCTCGAAAACGCCTCGGAGCCAGACAGCGAGCGCCGAGCGCGTGCGCTTGAGCGGCTGAGCCGGGCAACAGCTCGGACGGGCGACTTCGCGACCGCGATCCCTCTCGCGGAGGAGGCGATCGCCCTCTACGGACGGGATCCGCAGTCCCCAGGGCGGGCGCGCGTCCTGAGCTTGCTCGCCGCGAGCCTGATGCTGGCTGGACGATTTGATGAGTCGGTCCCATTCGCGGAACGCGCGATCGAGGCTGCCAGGACGATTGGTCACGCGATCTACGAGTCCCGCGCGCTCAGCGTTCTCGGCGCCGATCTGGCCGATCTAGGCAATATCGCGGGCGGCATTGAGCTGTTACGACATTCGCTAACGATCATGAGTTCGATCGACGATCCATCCGCGATCGAGCAGTCATACGGAAACCTCGCGCATGTGCTGGGGACGGGCGGCTTCATCGAGGAATCTCTCGAGACCGCGCTGGCGGGCGCAAACCGCGTCCAGCGATACACCGACGACCTTCGCTTCACGAGGTTCCTCGAGTGCAATGCGGCCGAGATGCTGACCGAGCTCGGACGCTACTCCGCGGCTGCCGACCTGCTCGCGCCGCATGTCGCGAACGTCCTACCAGGCGTGTATGAGCCGATTCTCGATGTCACGATGGCGCGTCTCGCCATCAGAACCGGGGATCTCGCTGCCGCCCGACGGCATCTCGAGATCGCTTGGTCGGCGCCACAAGCCACGGTCGACCAGTACCTGATCTACTTCTACGTGCTCGCCACCGAGATCGCCCTCTGGGATCGCGATCCGGCGACGGCCCTGGAGGTCGCCCGGGAGGGGTTCGATCGATTCGCCGAACTGGAATTCGTCTTCCTCCTCGGCCAACTTGCGATCCCCGCCACCCAGGCCGCTGCCGATCTGGCGGTCAGAGCACGGGCGGCACGAGACTTGACCGGGGCCGAAGACGCCGTCGGCTCGGCGCGCCATGTGATCGAGCGTTATCGGGCGTCGACGTCGCGACTCACCATGCCCGACGCGCTCGCAACCCACGAGATCGGCTGGCGGATGGCCCTCTGCACCGCCGAGCTGGCGCGCGCGACCGGCGACGACGATCCGGCGACGTGGGACGCCATGAGACCTGCGATCGCGGCACGGCCGGCACCATTCCTCGAGGCATACATCCTCTGGCGGAAGGCCGAGGCCGTCGCGGAAAGGGGCGAGACCGCAGCCGCGGCCCCGCCACTACGCGACGCGTATGCGGTCGGCGTAGCCATCGGAGCCCCGCTTCTGGTCGACCGGTTTGAAACGTTGGGTCGGGCGCTGCGGATCAATCTCTCGCCGCCTGCCGTCGACCCGACTCAAGCTGCCAGATCGGCGCCGCTTGCTCGTGCCATCCCATTCGGGCTGTCGAAGCGCGAGCGCGAAGTCTTGCCACTCGTCGCCAAGGGCTACACGAACCGGCGCATCGCCGAGATCCTGTTCATCAGCGAGAGCACCGCCGGCGTCCACATCTCGAACATACTCCGCAAGCTCGGCGTCGAGTCTCGTACCGAAGCAGCCGCGGTCGCCGTCAGGCTAGGACTCGACCGCACGCCCTGATCGTCTCTCAGTCTGTTACTGGTGGCAGTTCGACGAGCCTGTCCCCAGCCAGGGGTGTCGGCTCGAGTTTGCCGTCACGCGGCTCGTCGCCAGGTAACGAACGTGGCGGGCCCCGCCCTTCCATTCCATGTTTGGTTCGTGCACCATTCGCCGCCCGGCAGGGAGGCGAGGGAGCGGGTTCCCACCGGCGCGGCGTCCTGCTCAGCCCGGGCGACCATCGGGTGACGCTCAGCGACCGGCCAGCCGCGACCTACCTCGGCGTCGGGCTGGCGGTCCTGACCGCGGTCCTTCTCGGGATCTGGCTCGTGCTCGGCCGACGCGGACGACGCGGCGGCCCCGAAGTCACGCCTCCGGATCGAGCTTGAGTGACGCCGAGTTGATGCAGTAGCGCAGGCCCGTCGGGTTCGGGCCGTCGTCGAAGACGTGGCCGAGGTGACCGCCGCACGTCGCGCAGTTCGCCTCTGTCCGGGTCATGAAGAACGAACGGTCCGTCTCGGTGGCGACCGCCGCTGGATCGGCCGGGGCGAAGAAGCTCGGCCAACCGGTCCCCGAGTCGAACTTCGCGTCCGAGCGGAAGACCTCGGTCCCGCAGCCGGCGCAGCGGTAGACGCCCGGTCGGTGCTCGTCCCAGAGAGCGCCGCTAAATGCCCGCTCCGTGCCCTTTTGGCGGAGGACGCGGTACTGCTCGGGGGTCAGTTCGGCACGCCATTCGGCGTCGGTCTTGGTGGCTGGCGTGGTGGTGGGTCGGGTGTCGATGTCGCTCATGGGCGGATCGTACGCCCGCTTCATGTCGAGTCGATGACATCGCGCGGTCCCGGCGCGATAGATTGGCCACGTGCATGACGACCGACGCGCCCGCCTCGTCCTGCCGATGGCGATCCTCGCACTCGCCGTCTGGCCGCTCTCCTACGCGTGGATCCCCGCGGCCGGGCGCAATCCCGACTGGATCCTGGCCCTCGTGCCGCTCGCGGAGATCGCCGCGATCCTGCTGGCCATCGCGGCGATCTGGCTCGGCGTGCTGGTCAAACGAGATGGTGAGGACACGACGTCGTCCGAGCGAGGTGGCCGCCTCGCGATGCTGGTGGTGCTCCTGGTCGTCGGCGGGAGCCTGCTCGGCAAGGCGCTCGTCCGATGACCGATTCGCCCGGGAAGCCCTTCGTCCCCGACGCGTTCGTCCCACCCGCCGGTCTCGACCACGAGGCCTTCCGGCTCAGGCCGCTCGGGCCGGAGCACAACGAGTCCGACTACGCAGCATGGACGTCGAGCGTCGAGCACATCCTCGCGACGCCCGGCTACGAGGGGTCTCGCTGGCCGCGCCCCATGACGCTCGACGAGAACCTGGGCGATCTGACCAAGCATGCCCGCGAGTTCGTGGCCCGAGAGGCGTTCACGTATACCGTCCTCGCGCCCGACAGCGAAACGGTGATCGGATGCCTCTACATCTATCCGGGCAAGCGTGCCGAGGTCGATGCCGACGTCCGTTCCTGGGTCCGGGTGGCAGATGCAGACCTCGATCCCGTCTTGTATCGGGTGGTCACGGATTGGCTGAACACGTCGTGGCCGTTCCGGGCTATCGAGTATGCACCGAGGCCGAGTGCATGATCGACACGGACGCCTGACCTAGCGCGGGAGCCGCTCCCAGTCGACCCAGCGCGATCCGTCCCACCAGCGGTGCCAGGTCAACCCGTCGAGACCGGCGGCCCAGACATCGATGCGATCGGCGTCCCACGACGAGGCCGCTGGCGAACCAGTGAGCTCGCCACCTAGCGATTCCCAAGAATGCCACGAGAGGCCATCCCAGAAACGGTTCCACAGGGCGCCATCGGGAAAGATGGCGAAGACTTGGAGTTGGTCGACGGCCCAGGCGGTCACTGCCGGTGACGATGTCAGCGTGCCGCCAAGGGATTCCGGCTCGGCCCAGGCGCCGTTCGCGTACGCCACGTGCACAAGAGCGCCGTCCGAGTCGACCCAGAACAGGTCGATCCGATCGGCGCCCCACGAGACGGCGGCAGTCCCGTCGATGTCGTGCATCCTCGGCTGAGATTACTCCGTCGGTGCCAGCGCGCGGCCGAGGTCGTCGGCGACGCAATCATCGAGGCGGCGGACGGCTGCCGCTGTGCCTCGGCTCAGGCCTGCGAGCACGAGGGCGACCGGGCGTCGAAGCCGCGACGGCTTCGGCGGCTGCGCCGCTCGAACTTCGGCCGCGAGCCAGTCGTACTGCAGTTCTCGCTCTCGGTCGCGGGCGACCTCGAGCGCATAGAGTGTCCAGGGATGCATGGCTTCGTCTCCGATCCTGAGTCCGCTCATCGGTGGTGGTCGTCCGGCAGCTGGTCGCGGGAGTCCTCGCCCCACGCAACCGCGGCAGCGTCGAAGGCCCCGAGCCCGATGACCAGAAGGGCGATGATGATGAAGATGCTCACGGCGCTGCTCCTTTCGATGTGCTAACCCGTTTTCACGGCTTGATCGGTTACTATATGAACTTTACCCTCTTGCGCGTAACCTGTCAATAGGTATAGAGTGGTTACCAATGAACATTCACACGCCTCCCGATCCTGTTCATAGGGGTCACGCCCACGACGTCGATCTGGAGGACACCTTCGACTTCCTGAACACCGACGACACCGAAAATGGTTTCCCCGTCGACAAGCTCCCGACCCTCGACGATGCGCTCGCGTGGTTCGTCGATCGGGGTGTCATCCATGTCGAGGGCGCCAACCGCGTCCGCGCCCAGGTCTCGAGCCACGATCCGCTGATGGCACGCGACCTTGCGCGCGTCCACGCCGTCCGATCCGCCCTGCGCGAGGTCGCCCATTCGATCGCCGAGGAGCGCGCGCCGGACTCCGGGGCCCTCGAAACCATCAATCGCGCGCTGCACGCGCGCCAAGTGATCGAGCTCGTTCCGGGGCCCGATGGATGCTATGTCGACCATCGCCATGTCGGCGATCCGGTCGACGACGCGCTCGCCCGACTCGCCGACCCGCTCGTCATGGAGCTGACCGCCGGTCACCCGGAGCGGATCAAGGTCTGCGCGAGCGATACCTGCGAATGGATCTTTTACGACGCCTCACGGACGAGTCGCCGGCGCTGGTGCGACATGGCGACCTGCGGCAACCGGGCGAAGGCGGCACGGCACCGTGCCCGCGAGCGCGCGGCAGTGCAGGCCGGCGCCCCCGAGGCCGCCGGCAGCCCTCCCGGGGCGGCTGGCAACGCTCCCGAGGCGCCGTTCGCCTGACGCGTCAGGCGCGCTCGAGGATCGGGCGCACCTCGGTGGCGAGTCGCGTCATCGATTCCTCGTCATACGGCGAGGGAAACCCGACCACCAGATGGCGGTAGCCGATCCCGAGGTAGGGGAGCATCCTCTCCGCGACATCCTCGGGCGTCCCGACCGGTTGGTCGGTCCACTGCCTGGCGTTGCCGTTCCGCGCGAACATCGCGGCGTGGACGCGTTCGGCGTCGGCGCGCGAGTCGCGGATGACGACGGTCCCGATGTTGGTCGTCCGCTCGATCTCGGCCGGGTCGCGCCCGACAGTCTCGCAATGCTGGAGAAGGATGGCCTCCTTGCGACGCACGCCCTCCAGCCCGCCACCGACGTTGTTGGCATCGGCGTAGCGGGCCACCAGCTTGAGCGTGACCTGCTCGCCACCACCGCCGACGAGCAGCGGCATGTGCTCCTGGATCGGTGCTGGTTCGTTGCGCACGGCCTTCGCCGTGTAGCGCGGCCCTGATGCAGTGGGACGCTCGCCATGGAGCATCCCGCGCATGATCGGGAGCGCCTCGCCCAGCCAGCGCAGTCGCTCGGGGAAGCCGCTCCCGAACTCGATCCCGAACGCCTCGTGCTCCTCTTCGAACCACGCTGCGCCAATGCCGAGGATCGCCCGACCACCGGAGATGTGGTCGAGGGTGGTGGCCATCTTCGCGGTCAGGGTGGGCTCACGGAACGGGTTGGCACCGACCATCAGGCCGATCCGGATCCGTTCGGTGGCCTGTGCCCAGGCAGCAAGCGTCAGCCAGCCCTCGAACATCGGCCCGCTCGAGCTGCCCTGGATCGGGTAGAGGTGGTCCCACGTCCAGAGCGTGTCGTACCCGAGTCGGTCCGCCCGCTGCCCAGCGGCGAGCAGGCTCGGCCAGTCTGTGTACTGGTTCCAGCAGAGGACTCCAAGCTTGACGTCGGACACGGCAGGCCCCCAGGGACGGGATCGTCGGACATCCAAGGGTAGCGGAGCCCCTTGACATCTCGGGCGGGCCTGGCGTATATATCGCGCATCGATATATCGACGGTCGTACGAACAGGAGTCGAGATGGAGCCAACGATCCCCGAATTCGGGCGGTTCGCCGAACCGTCGCTGCTCATCCTGGTCAGCCTGTCGGACGGCCCCAAGCACGGCTACGCGATCATGACCGACGTCGAGAAGGCGACCGGCCGGCCGCGCGGCCCGGGCACGCTCTACGCGGCCCTCGCCCGACTCGAGGAAC
>Ga0307281_10000246_pt1 | contig 13678 bp, 7 predicted proteins | sample ER_DNA_120_FD_194486 | JGI IMG/M metagenome (GOLD analysis project Ga0307281, IMG submission 194486) | Bulk soil microbial communities from the East River watershed near Crested Butte, Colorado, United States - ER_DNA_120 | ecosystem: Environmental > Terrestrial > Soil > Floodplain | place: USA...
CCGCCCGTTCGTGTCGACACCGGACAGGGGATCCTCTACCACCTTCATGTGACCAACAGCGGTGAGGCCGACGCCTTCAACGTCATGGTCCGTGACATCATCCCGGCCGGCACGACCTTCTTCAGCGCGGTCGACGCAGCGCCAGGCCTTGGAGCGTTCACCTGCACTTTCTCCGCCCCGAACATCGACTGCACGGGCGGCACGATCCCGGCCAACGACGGCACCAACGACGGCTTCAGGGATATCAACATCGTGCTGGTCGCTCCGACCGGTCTCGACAAGATCGCCAGCGATCCCGGGGCGATCAAGCAGACGATCACGAACCAGGCGTTCGTCGACCCGTTCAACGCGATCGGCGAGGGCAATGAAGCGAACAACACGGACTCCATCACGACCAACGTCGAGTCCCAGGTCAACCTCACAATCGACAAGAAGGGTCCGTCGGGCGCAAGCCAGAATGAGACCACCAAGTACACGATCACGGTCTCGAACAAGAAGACCTGGGGCGATGGGCGCACGGTGTTCGGCGTCAAGGTCGTCGACCCGCTGCCCGTCGGGCTGATCCCGATCGGGAGCGTCGAGGCCGGAGGCAACTTCACCTGCCAGATTTCGGAGAACCCAGTCAACACGGTGATCTGCGTTGGCGATCTCGCGCCTGACCAGGACGTCGACATCGTGATCAACGTCTTCATCACCGCCGACGGCGGGACGCTCGACAACGAGGCGTGCGTCGATCCCGACCACGTCATCGACGAGACGAGTGAGCTCGACAACTGCAAGACCGCGATCACCGGCGTGACGCCGGCCGTGGCGGACATTGCGGCGAACAAGTCAGCGGACAAGGGCACCGTGACGGCTGGTGACACCCTCACCTACACGGTCGCGGTCATCAACCAGGGCACGGCGAATGCGACGGGCAGTGTCACGATGAACGATCCGTTGCCGAGCCAGGTCACCTTCGTGAACGTCAACCCCGATGCCGGTTGGACCTGCACGGGTACCGCTACGGTCAACTGCACGCGGACCGGACTCAATGCCGGGGCCACGTCGAACATCAAGATCGTCGTGACGGTCAACACCGGGGCCACCGGTCCTTTCACCAACACGGCGACCATCACCGGCAATGGCCAGAGCCCGACGGCGAGCGTCACGACGAACGTCGGAGGGTCGGCGATCGACCTCGCCCTGAGCGGCCTGACAAGCAGCCCTGATCCGGCGAACGTCGGTCAGAACATCACCTACACATTCGCGGTGAGCAACGGCGGCTCGAGCCCGAGCGGCGCGTTCGATATCACCGCCAAGATGGATAGCGGCGCCCTCAACGGCCTCTCGTTCGTGGGTGCGGCAGCTTCGGACGGCTTCACCTGCAGCGGCATCGTCACCGATACGGTGACCTGCAGCGGCAGCCTGCCGGCCGGCCAATCGACGAACGTGAGCATGCAGTTCCAGGTGCTCGCGGACTCGCCGACCTCTCACACGCTCGAAGTCAAGGTCGATCCGACGAACGCGATCACGGAATCGACGAAGGCCAACAACAACGGAACGACCACCACATCTGTGACGGCGTCGCTCTGCACGAGCTGCGTCGACCTGGTTGCGGGCGGGATCCTGGTCACGCCAGATCCCGTCGAGGGTGGCGGCTCGCTCACCCGTATCGCCACCGTCAGCAACGCCGGCGACATCAGCACCGCCGCCCACGACCCCCTCTCGGCAACCGTCTGGGTGTTCTTCGACAGCTCAGCTGAAACACTCGGGACCTACTCCGCGACCGCCGGGTTCACTTGCATCGACTTCCTTTTCTTCGGAGCGACGGTCGTCGAGTGCAGTGGAGACCTCGGTCCTGGTCAGGGTGTCGCCGTGACGGTGCACTCGACGGTTTCGGGAGCGTCGGACGGCGACACCCTCATAGCCACGGTGTATGCCGATCCGTACGACGAATTCCCTGAGGGCGCCACAGACGCCGATCATGAGTTGACGGACTCGAACAACTCTGCAATCGCAAGTACCAACGTGGTCGGTCCATAAGACATTTGAAGGCGGAGTGGCGGCCTCCGGTCGCCACTCCGCATCGTCACGAATCCGCAAGCCGAGGTCGTAAAATGGATGGGAGTGGGCGAGGCATGAGGTCCAGGCAAGCCGTGCCGGTGCAGTGGCGGGGACTCCTCTCGCGGGCGTCCGTCGTCGGCGCCGCGTTCATCCTCGCAATAGCTGGCTTGGCCTGGGGAATCGACAGGAACGTGCCCGCCGCGAGTGCGGCCACCGGCTGCCGGATCTTGGTCGCGGCCGGCGATGACATCCCGCACGGGCATGACCTGAACGACGATTCGAGCCGCTATCCGGACAAGCTCCTGGCCGATCACCTGGTCGAGCCGGGTTGGTGTCTCTACAACCAGGGCAAGGACGGCCACACATCGTCCGATTTCATCACCGGCGGCGGGCTTTCGAACGCCTACAACATGCGCCCCGACCTCCTGACGATCCAACTCGGGGAGCAGAACGATCCGGTCAAGAACCTGCTCGGCGACTGCTTCGACAAGGTCAAGGACCACCAGTTCCTCGACGCCAGCTCGTGCGCGGCCCAGATCCTGGCGAACACCAGCCTCTGGGACAACATGAAGAAGAACTACACGACCATCCTTCAGCAGACGCGGATCATGCAGATGCAGCGGCCCAAGTTGGTCGTCGCAGTCGTGAACTACCCGAACCCGTTCCCACAGGCCATCGACGTCGTCAGCAAGTTCACGAGCCTGTGCACAGACCTGGTCGACACCATCCCGACGTGCATGGTCCGCTGGGCCCAGCTCCCCGCGGCACTCCTCGTCATCGACCAGGTCGTCCAGAAGCTGAACCAGACCCTGAAGGACGCGCTCGCCCCGTTCCAGACGGGACCAAGCGGTTACCGTTGGGTCTACGTCGACGTCTACCCGAAGTTCAAGGACCACTGCATGACCATGAAGGTCAGCATCTACACGACGGTCTATCACCCGCCGTCGACGGTCGACACGCACAACTCGACCGACCACAACATCGGCTGCTCGACAACCTGGTTCACCGAGACCTATAACGGGTACCGGATCCCCGACTACCTGCCGCCGGCCGTGGACGGCGTCCTCCTGACCTACACGCAGACGACCCTCAACATGGGGAAGTACCCGAACTCCGACGGCCACAAGTGCATCTCGGATGCGATCTGGGACGCCGACACGATCCTGCCCGGCCAGACGCCGCTGAAATGGCTCCTCGGCTATGGCGAAGAATCCAAGACGGACTACTGCCAGTGACGGCAGGGGAGGGACGTTCCGCGATGAAGCGCTCGATTTCCGTTCTCATGGGGCTGGTCCTCGCCCTGGCCGTGACCGGGTCGGCCTTGGCCGGGCCGCCCACGACCGGCAAGACGGCCCTGCTCAACGCGCCGACGAGCGGCGAGACCCTGAACGTGGACGCCTCGGTCCACAGCAACACGCCGGTCGTTCCGTACGAATACGCCATCCGGAACGAGTGCGGGATCGAGGGCAAGCCGGGCTATTCCATCCAACAGGACGACATCGTCTACTGGACGTCGGGGACCCTGACGGATCCGCACGTCACGATGCCGATCTATCTCCAGTCGGTGCCGTCCGGCTCCAAGTGCAAGGTGTTCCTCATCCGGAACGGCACGGTCACCGTCAAGGGCTCGACGTCCTCGTACACGGTCGGCTGACCGAGGACTGCCACGAATACCTGACGCCCCGGGATCGGGGCGTCGCGCGGGGGCACGAACGCCTGTTCGGTTTGCCCCGCATCCGCTACACTTGGTCACGTGCCCCAGGATCAGCTCGTCGTGCGCGGTGCGCGCGAACACAACCTCAAGAACGTCGACGTCGCGTTCCCACGTGACCGGCTCGTCGTCATCACCGGTCTGTCGGGGAGTGGCAAGTCGAGCCTCGCCTTCGACACGATCTACGCCGAGGGCCAGCGCCGCTACGTCGAGAGCCTGAGCGCCTACGCCCGCCAGTTCCTCGGCCAGATGGAAAAGCCGGACGTCGACCAGATCGACGGCTTGTCGCCGGCCATCTCGATCGACCAGAAGGGCGCGTCGCGGAACCCCCGCTCGACGGTCGGCACCGTCACCGAGATCTACGACCACCTTCGGCTGCTGTTCGCCCGGATCGGCATCCCGCACTGCCCCAACGGCCACCCCATCGAGCGCCAGAGCGTCCAGCAGATCGTCGACCAGGTGCTGGCCCTCCCCGAGGGGACGCGCCTGCTCGTCCTCGGGCCGCTCATCAAGGACCGCAAGACCGAGGGAGACCGGGTCTTCGATTCGGCCCGGCGCCAGGGGTTCGTGCGGGTCCGCGTCGACGGCGAGATGGTCGACATCACCGATGCCCCGAGCCTCGACAAGTACAAGCGCCACTCGATCGAGGTCGTGGTCGACCGCTATATCGTCCGCCACGCGGACGCCCCCGAAGGCGCGGCACGGGCCGCGGACGGACGGCCGATCGACCCGGACACCGGCGAGCCGATCCCGGACCCCGACGCGAGCCGGCTGGCCGACTCGATCGAGACGGCACTGCGCCTGGGCGAGGGCGTGGTCCTGATCGCGCCGGCACCGCGCGACGGCGAGCCGCCGCAGTTCGAGGAGCGTCGCTACAGCGAGAAGTACAGCTGCCCGTACGACGGCTATACCGCCGACGAGTTCGAGCCACGGAGCTTCTCGTTCAACTCCCCGCACGGTGCCTGCCCGACCTGCACGGGCCTTGGTACCAAGCTCGAGATCGACCCCGACCTCGTGATCCCGGACCGCTCCAAGAGCTTGGCCAACGGCGCCCTGGTCCCGTGGGCCCGGATGCCGACCGACGCCTCGTGGCGTCTGAAGATCCTCGAGGCGATCTGCGCCTCGCACGGCTGGGACTACACCGCGCCGGTCCGGGACCTGCCGCCCGAGGCGATCGACTACCTGCTCCATGCCAAGAAGGACGAGCGGGTCATCGTCCGCTACCGGACCGACCGCGGCGAGAACACCTATAAGGCGACCTTCGAGGGCGTCGTCACCAACCTCGAGCGGCGCTACCGCGAGACCGACTCGGACTACGTCAAGGCCGAGCTCGAGAAGTTCATGGTCACCCGGCCGTGCCCGGTCTGTGGTGGCAAGAGGCTGCGGCCGGAGATCCTGGCGGTCACCATCGGCGCGCTCAACGTGTGGGACGTCTCGACGATGTCGATCACCGACGCGCTGGACTGGGCGACCGGGCTGGTGGCGACCCTGACCGAGCGCGAGCGGACCATCGCCCACCAGCTGCTCAAGGAGATCGTGGCCCGGCTCGGGTTCCTGGTCGATGTCGGGCTCGACTACCTGACTCTCGACCGGACGAGCGTGACGCTGTCGGGCGGCGAGGCGCAGCGGATCCGCCTGGCGACTCAGATCGGGACGACCCTGATGGGCGTCCTGTACATCCTCGACGAGCCATCGATCGGTCTCCACCAGCGCGACAACGCCAAGCTGATCGCGACGCTCACGCGCCTGCGCGACCTCGGCAACACGGTCCTCGTCGTCGAACACGACGAGGAGACCATCCGGACCGCCGACTGGGTCGTCGACATCGGGCCCGGGGCAGGGGAGCACGGTGGCGAGATCATCGCCAACGGCCCGCTCGAGATGGTCCTCGCCGAGGCACGCTCGGTGACCGGCGCGTTCCTGCGTGGCGAGCGCGCGGTGCCGATCCCGAAGGTCCGCCGGAAGGGCAATGGCAAGGAGCTGCGCGTGCGCGGCGCGCGCGAGCACAACCTCCGGGACGTGGGCCTGCGGGTCCCGCTCGGGACGTTCGTGGCGGTCACCGGCGTGTCGGGCAGTGGCAAGAGCACCCTCGTCACGGATGTCCTCTATCGGGCCCTCGCGCGCGAGCTCAATGGCTCACGGGAGCCGGTCGGGGCGCACGACGCGCTCGAGGGCGCCGAGCACATCGACAAGATCATCGAGATCGACCAAAGCCCCATCGGGCGGACGCCTCGTTCGAACCCGGCGACGTATGTGGGCCTGTTCACGCCGATCCGCGAGCTGTTCGCCGGGGTGCCGGAGGCGAGGCTGCGCGGGTACACCCCGGGCCGCTTCAGCTTCAACGTCAAGGGCGGCCGCTGCGAGAACTGCAAGGGCGACGGGATCCTCAAGATCGAGATGCAGTTCCTGCCTGACGTCTACGTCACGTGCGAGGTCTGCCACGGCAAGCGCTACAACCGCGAGGCGCTCGAGATCCATTTCAAGGGCAAGTCGATCGCCGACGTCCTGGAGATGACCATCGCCGAGGCCCTCGAGTTCTTCTCGGCCGTCCCGAACGTCCGGTCCAAGCTCCAGACGCTCAACGACGTCGGGCTCGGCTACGTCCACCTCGGCCAGCCGGCGACGACGTTGTCGGGCGGCGAGGCCCAGCGGGTCAAGCTCTCGACCGAGCTGTCGCGACGGGCGACCGGGCGGACCCTGTACGTCCTCGACGAGCCGACGACCGGTCTTCACTTCGCCGACGTCGAGAAGCTGCTCGAGGTCCTCCATCGGCTGGTCGACGGCGGGAACACCGTCCTCGTCATCGAGCACAACCTCGATGTCATCAAGACCGCCGACTGGATCGTCGACCTCGGGCCGGAGGGCGGTGACCGGGGCGGCCGGATCATCGCCGAGGGCACGCCCGAGAAGGTCGCCAGGGTCAAGGACTCGGCGACCGCCGAGTACCTCGCCCGCGTCCTGCGCGGCGAGCCGCTCGTCCCGCTCTCGGACGTCACCTTCGCGGAGGAGGCGGGGCGCGCCGGGCGCGGCAGCCAGAACGGCCGCGGCAACGGCCACCGCGCCAAGCCGAGCCTGAGCATCACCCCGTCCCGCAAGCGCGCAGCGGCAGCGACGAAGACGCGCTGAGCCGAGGGGCTAGCATTGGCGGATGCCTGACATCGACTTCGCCTTCCTCGCCGACGCCGCGGAGACCGTCCCCGGCCAGAAGTTCCACGTCCTCGGCGGCGGCGTGGCGCGGATCGGTGGGCGTCGCTTCCCGTTGCGCCACCCGCACCTGGCCCTCGTCATCGGGCTCCAGGTGACGGCACCGGAGACCGATCGCGAGCACGAGATCCGGTTCGTGCTCCTCGACCCCGACGGCGGCGAGGTCGCCGGCGCGACCGGGAGCCTCGTCGCGCGCAGCCAGCGCGACGCGCGTGACGCCGTGCTGACCTTCTCGATCGACCTGTGGAACCTGACCTTCCCCGCACCGGGCGACTACTCGTTCCGGATCCTCGTCAACGGCTCCGAGCGCAAGCGTCTGCCGCTGCTCCTCCTCGCCCCGCCGGAGCCGGGTGCCGAGGGCGAGGCTCTCGGGACCAAGCCCGCGGATGACTGAGCGCCGATGACCGAGGCGCGGGCGCAACGCGCTTCCGCCCGGCTGGCCCGCCACGAGCACCCGGCGATCGACGAGGCCGGGCTGGTCGCGGCGCGACACGCCGACCGCCTCCTGGCGGCGGCCCGGGAGATCGAGTCGGTGCGCTGGGTCGCCTATCTCGAGCCGCTCCCGGACCGGCTGCGCGACGACGATCCGACCGCGCTACGCGCCACTGCGACCCGCAGTCGAGCCGCCTACGGCGTCAAGGATTCGATCCGGGACGTCCTCCCCGAATCCCTGACCGAGCCCTTCCTGGATTCGATCGACCGGCTGATCCGCGAGCTCAACCGATCCAGGGGATGAGCCGCCTGGTCCGCGCCCGATAGGCTTCGTAGCGCGGGAAGCGGCGCTCGAGCCACGCCTCCTCGCGGCGGGATTTGAGCTCGAAGAAGCCGAGCAGGACCGCCGCTCCGACGAGCGCGGCGGGAGACGCGGTGAGCAGGCCCCAGCCGGTGGCCGCGATCACGAGTCCCCCGTAGATCGGGTGGCGGACGAGCCGGTAGACGCCGGTTTCGACGAGCTCCGCGTCGGCCCGCGGGTAGGGCAGCGGCGTCAGCGCGTCGTGCAGGTCGCGCGTGCCCCGGACGGCCAGCACGAACCCGAGGGCGACAAGCAGGCCGCCACCGACCGAGGTCACAACGCGGCTCCCGCCATCCCACACCGGGCCGAGGAGGCCGGCGGACGCGACGGCGACGAGCAGGATCCCTTGGATCGCCACCCACCCCTCACCACGGGGCCCGAGCGACGGCAATCGAGTCACGGACCCATCGTAGGCGCAAGGCCCAGCTCGTCGGGTGCGAACGCCTCGAGCAGGAACGGTGACGGGACGGCTGGGTCGTAGAGCAGGGTCAGCGAATGACGTGCCCTGGTCCAGGCCACGTATGCGAGTCGCCGTTCCTCCTCGTAGGCACGGAGCGGGTCGTCCGCCTGGCTGACCGCCCGCGCACTCGGGAACCGGCCGACCTCCATGCCGAGCACGATGACGTGGTCGAACTCGAGGCCCTTGGTGGCGTGGGCGGTGGCCAGCGTTAGCGGGGCGTCGTCGCGGCGCAGGTCGGCCAGGGCGGCCCGCGTCTCTGCGATCGCCGTGGTGAATGCCGCGAGATCCGCATGCCCGACCGCCCAGCCGAGGAGAGCCGTGGCGATCGGACCTTCGACGCGGTCATCGGCGCAGGCGGACCGGACCCGGCCCAGGGCGATCAGGAGCGGCTCGCCGTCCTTGGTCGCCTCGGTGGCTCGGGCGAGCAGCTCGTCGACGAGAGGGGAGTCGAGCAGCAGCTCGATTCGCGGTGCCCGGAAGGGTAGGCCCAGACGGAGAGCGACGACGATTGCCGGGAGCAGCTCGCGGTTCGTGCGGGCGATCACGGCCCGGGTCGAGCCGTCATCCGGCCAGGTCCGGATCGCCCGCTCGAGGCGGACTGTCTCGTCCGACGGGTCCGGGGCGAGGACGAGCTGGCCGGTCGCCGCCGGCCCGGCCCGGATCACCTTGGCGAAGCGCTCCCCGTTGTGCTCGACGAGGCGGACGGCGCGCTCCACGACCCGTCCGGGGCAGCGGTAGTTGACCTCGAGGTCGACCCGTCGCAGGCCCGGCAGGAGCGCCTCCAGTCCGAGGATCCGGCGCACGTCGGCGAGTCGCCAGCCGTAGATCGACTGGTCATCGTCACCGACCAGGAAGATCCGGTCGTTCGGGGCGACGAGCAGGAGGGCGAGCCGGAGCTGTGCCCGGTCCACGTCCTGGACCTCGTCGACGAGCAGCTCCCGGCAATGACCGCGCCAGCGTGCGAGCAGGTCGGCGTCCCGTTCCAGCTCGGCGATGGCACGCAGGATGAGGTCGTCGAAGTCGAGACCACCGCTTTCCGCGACGGCGGCTTCGTAGGCGACGAATGCCCGCGCGACGGGCCCGGCATCCTCGTCCGCCGCGACGTCCTCGGCCGAGACGCCCATCTCGACCTTGAGCCGCGACACGGCCGTGTCGAGTCGCAGGAGGTCGGCCTCATCGGCCCACGGCGCGACGGCCGCCAGGACGGCAGGGCGGTCGGCCAGCGGCTCGACGGCGACCCCTGCGTCGCGCAGGATCTCGCGGCCCAGCGCATGGAAGGTCCGGACCCGCACCGCCCCGGGCTCGACGCCGAGCGGCGCCACGGCGGCGTCCAGCCGCTCGGTCATCTCGATCGCCGCGCGCTTGTTGAACGTGATCGCGCGGATCGTTTCGGCCGGCGTCCCGGTGGCGATCAACCAGGCTGCCCGAGCCACAAGCGTCGTGGTCTTGCCACTCCCCGCGGGGGCGATGCACAACGACGGTCCGGGGGGCGCGGTGGCGGCGGCCCGCTGGTCGCGCGCGAGCCGGGCGAGGCGCTCGGCGACGGCGGGATGGAGCTCCATCGCGGCAGTCTGCCCGGGGTCGCTCGATTGGCGGTCACCTGGCCTCGTTTGCCACCTCGAAGGGTGGCCCCGCTACCGAATCGCAACGTTGTGGTGCGTCGGGGCACCGGCTCGCTCCGTGGCCACGAACGTGTTTGTTTCTTTGGGGGTGCCATCGGCGTTCACACCGCGTTATCGTGTGCGCTCCAGGGTCGATGTGTCCGGTCCAGAGGGGTCCGGGAGGGTTGACGCTCCCCGGGCTTCGGGACACGGGACGCAGGCATCGCGAACGAGGAGGACTCCCGTGCCAAGGTCGTCCAACCGCTTCCGCCCTCTCGTCCTACTGGCCTTGATGGCCCTGCTCTTCTCGACTGTCGCCGGCCCCGTGACGGCTGCTGCGCCCGCGAAGCCGAAGCCGTCGTCGCCTGTGGGCGCCGCGGCCCGAACCGTCATGTTCGCCTCGGACGGCATGCGGCCGGACCTCATGGAGAAGTACGCCGCGGCCGGATACATGCCGACCTACAAGGCGCTCGTGGAGGCCGGTGTGACCGGCGACAACGGGATGCTCCAGGCGTTCCCGCCCAACACGGGCGTCGGCTGGTTCACGATGGCGACCGGGGCCTATCCGGCCGACCATGGCTCCACCAACAACACGTACTTCCGGAGCGGCGACGTCTTCTCCAACCGGACGTCGTTCTCGGCCGCTGGTGTCCTCCAGGCCGACACGATCGCAAGCGCGGCTGAGCGCGCCGGCAAGAAGGTCGCCCAGATCGATTGGGTCGGCGGGGCGGCCGCCAACATCAGCGGCCCGACGGTCGACTTCACGAACTTCTTCTCCAATCGAGGCGTCCTCGTGGGCGCCGCCGACCCGGTCGAACAGGCCGGCTCGGCGTTCTTCGGCGTGACCTACCAGGTCGCCACCATTGCGAGTGCCAGTGGTTGGACGGGCGTTCCGACGGGCGATCCTGCGTCGCCGCCGAAGGAGACGACCTGGACGATCAACTCGACGTTCGGGTCGCAGAACCCGAACCGGACCTACAACGTGTACTTCTACGACAGCGTCACGGGTGGCGGCGTGAATTACGACCGCGTGGTCGTCAGCCCGGTCGGCAAGACCAACGCGAGCCCGTCGATCGATCTCAAGGTCGGCGACTTCCTGCCGATGAAGCTGACCGGTGGCAACGGCCTCATCGGGACGCGCGCCGGCCAAACGGTCGGTCACTACATCAAGCTCATCTCGTTGGCACCCGACGCCACCCAGTTCAAGCTCTATGACACCTCGCTCGCACGGGCGATCGCCAAGTGCGGCCCGGTCTGCGACAGCTTGCCGGCCGGTGGCTCGGGTGAGGACCGCCTCGAGAAGTACATCGCCGACAACCTGCTTCCGTGGGCCGCGGCCGACTTCGCGCCCGAAGAGGCCGGCGTCGTCGACGAGGACACGTACGTCCAGCAGGGCCGCGATCTCGAGCGCGCCTACAGCCTACAGGTCATCAACTTCATCCTCGGCACGCTCCAGCCGAACACGGACCTCGCGATGGTCGGATACCCGTTCACCGACGAGGTCTCGCACCAGTTCATGGGCCTCGTGTCGCCGACCGACGCGGATGGCGATCCGAACCCGTGCTACGACGCCGCGCCGAAGTTCTCCGACGTCGTGTGCAGTGACGCCCCCAAAGCGAACCGCGTCGCGATCCGCGAGGAGTACATCCGCAGCGCCTACCAGGACGCGGACGAGAAGCTCGGCATCACCCGCTCGTTGATGGGTGGCAACCCGACGACGTTCGCCGGATCCGACCATGGCTTCGCGCCGCAGTGGTATGCCCTCAACGCGAACAAGGTCCTCTTCGACAAGACCATCATGTCGGCCCCGCCCTCGCCTGGGGTGCCGGCGGCCTTCTCGCTCCACGCGAGCAATGCCAATGCATCCAACTGCGGTGCCGCAACGACGGACCTCGCCAAGGCCTGCTGGGCCGGCGGGACGATCCAGGTCTACGTGAATACGACATTGCCGGTCGGGGTGACATATGCCCAGGTCCGGACGGCGATCCGGGAGGCGTTCCAGGCCGTGACCGACCCGACGAACCCGGGCAAGCAGGTGATCCTCAAGATCATGAACAAGGAGGAGCTGCGCAACGTCGACGGCTCCGATTCGCTCCACCCGAACCGCAGCGGCGACGTCGTCGTGGTCACCCGGCCGCCGTACCAGTCGGACGCGGGGACCAACGGCGTGGCCATCGCGCTGTCGCACTTCTTCGGCCAGCACGGCTACTTGCCGAACACGGTCGATCTCGCGAACAACATCAACATGCACGGAACGTTCGTGATGAGCGGCCCGGGCGTCAGGAACCTCGACACGAAGGTCCCGAACCTGCGCGCGATCGATATCGCGCCGACGCTCGCCCTGTTGATGAACGTCCCGGGTCCGCAGAACGCGCGCGGGGCGATCCTCTACAACATCCTGCAGAACGGCGATTCGCTGCGCGAGGTGACGATCCTCGACATCAGCGACTACCACGGCCAACTCACGCCGTTGACCGACACGGCGGACAACCTCGTCGCACCGGGCGTCAACGCCGCCTTCAACATCGGCGGCGCGGCGTTCCTCAAGACGTGGTTCGACACATACACGGCAGAAGCCGTTCGGTCCGGTGGCGACGGGGCGCCCGTCATCACCATGGCCGCCGGCGACTCGATCGGGGCGACGCCGCCGATCTCGAACTTCTTCGGTGACAAGCCGACCATCGAGACGATGAACCTGATGGGCATCGATATCGATGGCATCGGCAACCACAACTTCGACTACGGGGCGGATTACTTCCGCAACACCCTCGTGCCACTCGCCAACTACCCGTTCGTCTCGTCGAACATCGTCGATGCGAGCGGCAACACGCCGGCCCAATGGTCGCCGTCGCGCGTATTCAAGTTCGACGGCGGCGTCCAGGTGGCGATCGTCGGCTTCTCGAACGACGACATCCCGTCCCTCACCAAGCCGGGTTCTCTCGACCCATTCCACCTCACGAACTCGACGGCCGCGGTCAACGCCGAGGCGGCCAGGCTCAAGCTCACCAAGCAGATCGACGCGATCGTCGCGATCGGCCACCTCGGCGCGACCGACGGGACCCTCACAAGCCCGATCGGGCCGCTCGTCGACCTCGCCGACAACGTGTCGAAGGTGGACGCGGTCATCGGCGACCACACCGACCAGCAGGTCCTCACGACACGGTCCAACGGCGTCCTCGTGACCGAGAACCGCAGCAAGGGCCTGCGGTTCACCCGGGTGCGCATCGTGATCGCCCCGGGCCAGGGCGGTGTCGTCTACAAGACCGCCGATTTCCACCGCCCGTGGGACATCGGCGTCACCCCGGATCCGACGATCCAGGCCAAGATCGATGCCCTCAACGCCCAGCTGGCGCCGATCTTCAACACGGTGCTCGGCGAGTCCACCGTGGTCGTCCCGCGCGCCGACGCCTGTGCGGCGTCGACCGGGCGCGTGGACGGCCGTGCCTGCGAGTCGCTGATCGGTGACCTCGTGACCGACGCGATCCGCTCGGCATACGGCACCGATTTCGCGCTCACCAATTCGGGCGGCCTCCGGGCCGACCTCACCTGTCCGGTCGGACCCACCGATCCGAACGCGCAGGACTTCTGCCCGGCCAGCGTCTATCCCGTCCCGAATGCGGCAACCCACTACCCGATCACCCGTGGCCAGGTCCTGGGGGTCCTGCCGTTCGGGAACGTGTCGGCAACACTCACCATCAACGGTGCGGAGCTGAAGACCTATCTCGAGACGGCGGTCTCGTCGCTGCCGGCCAACAGCAACGGCCGCTTCGGCCAGGTCTCCGGGCTGTGCTTCACGTTCGATATCCAGGCCCCGGCGGCCACCTTCGGGACCAATGGCATCGTCAATCCAGGCACCGGCAGCC
>Ga0307281_10000247_pt1 | contig 13649 bp, 14 predicted proteins | sample ER_DNA_120_FD_194486 | JGI IMG/M metagenome (GOLD analysis project Ga0307281, IMG submission 194486) | Bulk soil microbial communities from the East River watershed near Crested Butte, Colorado, United States - ER_DNA_120 | ecosystem: Environmental > Terrestrial > Soil > Floodplain | place...
GGGATCAGTTTGGCTGATTCCCCTACACTCCGGGACCAGACAACCTAGGCCATTTCCTTTTCCTCGACGCAGTTGACCGACGCCGCATCGTTGCCGCGTAGGGCAACGGCGGTTCTGTCCGTGTCGTTAAATATGGTTGCTTCCGGCGCAACGTTCGCGCTGATGATATGCGTCGCGCTTGGCTCACGTCTCCGATGCCGTGGTCTTACCGATCTTGCCCTCGGTGCCGTTCACCAACCGGGCGATGTTGGCGCGGTGCATGATCCACAACAGCGCCGTCAGCAGCGCGAACAGCGCCGGCTCCGGCCAGTAGCCGAGCAGCCATAGCGCGAACGGCGTCGCAGCGCTGGCGACGAGCGCGGCGAGCGAGGAGTAGCGGGTGGCCGCCGCGACCGCGAGCCAGACCAGGCAGAAAGCGATCGCAACCGGCCATGCCAGCGCCAGCAGGAGGCCGATATAGGTGGCGACGCCCTTGCCGCCCTTGAAGCCGAGCCAGACAGGGAAGAGATGACCGAGGAAGGCGCCGAACGCGGCGGGGATCGCGAGGTCGTGGGCGAAGTAGCGATACTCGGGTCCATAGTAAAAATAGATGGCGAGCACGGCGAAGGTGCCCTTGAGCGCATCGCCCACGAGCGTCGCCGCCGCAAGTCCCTTGCGCCCGGTGCGCAGGACATTGGTTGCGCCGATATTGCCGGAGCCGATGGAGCGGATGTCGCGCGTGCCGGCGAGCCGCGTGATGATCAGGCCGAACGGAACCGAGCCGCAGAGATAGCCGAACACCAACGCCGCGGCATAGGCCGGCAGCAGCGACGGACTGAAAGACTGCAGCATGCGTTTCCCCCACGCCTTGCGGCGCCCGTACGCATCATAACAGCTCCGTCGATGCGCGGCGCGACGCACGAACAGTGCGCGTGTGTGCCGGTCGGTTGAGGCCGCAGTACCCGCGTTGGGAGGTGCCTGGACGCCAGAAATTGCTTGGCTCGCGTTACCGAATCTCGTACAAGAAATGTACGATTTAGGTGTATGCGACATGCCCGGGCGGGACACCGCGCCGGGTTTTTTGTTGCGGGATTTTCGTCCGCCACCAGGTGGTCAGCAATTTTGGTGAAACGAACCCACGTTGCGGAAACGCAACAATGGGCAGAGCGGCACTGCGGTCCACGTCACGGCCCAGCCTCGTCGACCGGACGACGTTCTGTATTTGCCTGTATTTAACAGCGTTTGACCGATCGCACGCGCGGGCGGGGGCGCTCAGACGTATTCGTACACGGTGCGGCCGGCCACGATGGTGCGCACCACGCGACCCTCGAGCCTCGCCTCGTCGAACGGCGTGTTCTTGCATTTCGACTTGAGCTCGGCGGGATCCAGCACCCACGGCGAGTCGAGGTCGATCACGATGACATCGGCCGGGCTTCCCTGCCGCAGCGTTCCGCCCGCGAGGCCCAGGATCTCCGCGGGCCGGCTCGACATGGCCTTGATCAGGGTCATGAGCGGCAGCTCGGCGCTGTGGACGAGGCGTAGGCCCGCCGTGAGCATGGTCTCGAGCCCGATCGCGCCCGCGCTCGCTTCGGCGAACGGCAGGCGCTTGCCTTCGACGTCCTGCGGGTTGTGGTCGGACATCACCACGTCGATGAGGCCGGACGCGAGCGCCGCGACCAGCGCGGTACGGTCGCCTTCCGCCCGCAGCGGCGGGCTGACCTTGAGGAACGTGCGGTAAGGACCGACGTCGATCTCGTTCAAGGTGAGATGATTGATGGAGGCTGACGCCGTGACTTGGAGCCCTTGCTCCTTGGCGCGGCGCAGGACCTCGAGCGCTTCGGCGCAGGTGAGGGAGGCAGCGTGATAGCGGCTCTCGGTCAAAGCAACGAGGCGCATGTCGCGCTCGAGCATGATGGTTTCGGCGGCCGTCGGCACCCCCACGAGCCCGAGCCGCGCGGCAAATTCGCCCTCGTTCATCACGCCCTCGCCGACGATGTCGGGGTCTTCGGTGTGATGGACGATGAGAGCGTCGAAGTCGCGCGCATAGGTGAGCGCGCGCCGCATCACCTGCGCGTTGGTCACGCTCTTGGCGCCTTGGGTGAACGCAATCGCGCCCGCCGCCTTGAGCAGGCCGATCTCGGACATCTCGTCGCCGCGCAGTCCCTTGGTGAGCGCCGCCATCGGCTGGACGTGCACGATCGATGTGTCGCGCGCGCGGCGCAGGACGAAGTCGACGATGGCGGGGTCGTCGATGACAGGCGAGGTGTCGGGCTGGCACACGATGGTGGTGACACCGCCGGCGGCGGCGGCCTGGCTCGCCGAGGCGATGGTTTCGCGATATTCCGCGCCCGGCTCGCCGACGAAGGCGCGCATGTCGATGAGCCCGGGCACCACCACCTTGCCCTTGCAATCGATGACCTCGGTACCCTCGGGCACGCCGGCGGCGCCGATGCCGCGCTTGGCCTCGCGGATCACGCCGTCGGCGAGCAGGAGATCGCCGTGGATGTCGAGATCGCGCGACGGATCGAGGATGCGCCCGTTGGCAAGCAGGATCGGCCGGCGCTCGGTGACCATCATGGGCGATCGCCTTTGCGCCGGGCGCGGACCTCAGGCATTCGGCAGCGTCCGCGACATTGCTTCGAGCACGGCCATGCGCACCGCGACGCCCATCTCGACCTGCTCGCGGATCAGCGACTGGGCGCCGTCGGCAACGGCGGTGTCGATCTCGACGCCGCGGTTCATCGGGCCCGGATGCATGACCAGCGCGTCCGGTTTGGCGTAGGCCAGCTTCTTCTGGTCGAGCCCGAAATAGTGGAAGTACTCCTGCGTCGAGGGCACGAACGAGCCGTTCATCCGCTCGCGCTGCAGGCGCAGCATCATCACGATATCGGCGTCGCGCAGGCCCTCGCGCATGTCGCGCGTCACTTCGACGCCGAACCGCTCGATGCCGACCGGCAGCAGCGTCGAAGGCGCGACCACGCGCACCCGCGCGCCAAGCGCATTGAGCAGGATGATGTTCGAGCGCGCGACCCGCGAATGCAGAATATCGCCGCAGATGGCCACGGTCAGCCGCTCGATGCGGCCCTTGTTGCGGCGGATGGTGAGCGCGTCGAGCAGCGCCTGGGTTGGATGCTCATGCGAGCCGTCGCCGGCATTGATCACGGAGCAATCGACCTTGCGCGCCAGCAGTTCGACCGCGCCCGAGGCGTGGTGGCGGACCACGATGATGTCCGGGCGCATGGCGTTGAGAGTGATCGCGGTGTCGATCAGCGTTTCGCCCTTGCGCATGGAGGACGAACCGACCGACATGTTCATGACGTCGGCGCCGAGCCGCTTGCCGGCGAGTTCGAACGAGGCCTGGGTGCGGGTCGAGACTTCGAAGAACAGATTGATCAGCGTGCGGCCGCGCAACGAGCTCTGCTTCTTCTCGATCTGGCGATTGAGCGCGACGAACTCTTCGGCCAGATCGAGCAGGCCCGAAATCTCCGCGGGCGAAAGCCCTTCGATCCCCAACAGGTGGCGCTGGTTGAGGACGAATGTGGACTTTTGGGCGATGTTCATTAAAGCCGGTTCTATAGGCTTGGCGGCGCCTTCCCGCAAGCACCGCAAGGCGGCGGATCGAACGCGGCTGTGGATGTTTCTGCGCGGGCGGCAGGCCGGCCGGACGCCCCGCCGGTTCCATCGGACCGGCGGCGCGGTCACTCGATCTTGATGCCCGCATCCCGCACGACTTTGCTCCACTTTTCGATGTCGGCCTTGATCTGGGCGGCGAACTCGTCCGGCGTGCTCCCCACCGCCGCGAAGCCGAGCGCCGCCAGCCGTTGCTGGATGTCAGGCAGCAGGACGATCCGCGCCAACTGTCGGGAGAGGACATCGACCACGGCTTTCGGGGTCCCCGCCGGCGCGACCAGACCGATGATCAATTCGGTCTCCTGGTCGTCGAGACCGCTTTCGGCCATGGTCGGAACGTCGGGGACGATCGGAGATCGCTTTGGGCTGGTCACCGCCAGTGCGCGGACCGCCCCCTCCTTGATGTGCGGCGCCGCCGGAGGCAGCCCGATATAGGCCACGAGGGTATGGCCGGCGACGGTCGAGGCGAGGATGGGAGCCGCGCCGGGAAAGGGCACCCGGACGATCGGCAGGTTCAGCCCGAGCCGGAAGAGCTTCTCGCTGGTGAGGAGATTCTGGCCGAGGCTCATGGATGCGAAGCTGTACTTTGCGGGGTCGGCGCGCGCGAGCTGGATGAGCTCCTGCAAGGTTTTCGCCGGGACCGAAGGATGGACCAGGACCACCGATGGCGACGACGAGACCAGGCCGACCGGCGCAAAGCTCTTGATCGGGTCGTACTGCAGCTTGGATGAGATCGTTGACGTGACCGCGAGATCATTCGTTACGAACAGCAAGGTCTGCCCATCCGCCGGAGCGGCGGCGACCATCGCCGCGCCACGCGCGCCGCTCGCTCCGCTGACGTTCTCGACATAGAACTGGTGGCCGAGCGCTTCGGAAAGTTTTTGCGCGCAGAGGCGCGCGATGATGTCGGTCGGACCGCCCGGCGGATAGGGCACGACGATGCGGACGTTTCCGCTGGGATAGGTTTGAGCGTGACTTGCGCTTGCGAGCACAAGCGCTGCGAGACATGCGACAGCTCGAAGGGCGCCCACCATGTCCTCCCCCTGCTTGTCTTTGCGGGTTGACGATCATTCTGCTCGATCGTGCGGGTCGGGTCGAGCGCCGATGCCAGGGACCTATGCTAGAATTCCGTGGTCGCGAGGAGGCGTCCCATGGCTGCCGACATGGCTGCTCAGCCGCGTTCCGACGAGCTACTCAATCAGTCGCCGCCCTATGTGGACGTCGATCTCTACGCGAGCGACCAACCACTGCGCGGCGCCGTTGCGGGTAACGGCGGCGAGGGCGACGCCGCCGCGCTCTCCGCCTTCGGCAAGCATTGGGGCAGCGCCGACATGTTCGAGCTCGGGCGCCAGGCCAACGAGAACCCACCGAAGCTGAAAACACTCGACGCCAAGGGCTATCGCCGTGATTTCATCGAGTTTCATCCGGCCTATCACGATCTGATGGCCGCGAGCGTCGCCGCCGGTCTGCAGGCATCGACGTGGCGCGACGACGCGACACCGGCGTCCGCACCGGCGCAGGTCACCCGCGGCGCGCGCTTCTACATGGCGGCCCAGGTGGAGACCGGACATCTCTGCCCCATCACCATGACGCGTGCCGCGGTCGCGGCGCTGGCGGTCGAGCCGTCGCTCGTCGCCAAGCTGATGCCGAAGATCGTGTCGCGGCGCTACGACGATCATTTCCGTCCGTGGTGGGAGAAGACCGGCATCACGCTCGGCATGGGCATGACGGAAAAGCAGGGCGGCACCGACGTGCGCGCCAATCGCACGCGTGCGCAGCCCATCGGTGAGGGCTATGCGGTCAACGGCGACAAATGGTTCATGTCGGCGCCGATGTGCGACGCTTTTCTGGTGCTCGCGCAGGCGCCCGGCGGCCTCACGTGTGTCCTGATGCCGCGCTTCCGCCCGGACGGCTCGGTCAACGGCCTGAATTTCCAGCGCCTCAAGGACAAGCTCGGCAACCGGTCGAACGCCTCCTCGGAGGTCGAATTCGCCGACGCCTTTGCCTGGCGCGTGGGCGAGGAGGGGAGGGGCGTGCGCACCATCATCAACATGGTGCAGCTCACGCGGCTCGATTGCGCCATCGCATCCGCCGGCATCATGCGCATGGCGCTCGCCCAGGCGCTGCATCATGCGCGCTACCGCAGCGTATTCCAAAAGCGTCTGAGCGATCAGCCGATGATGCGGGCGGTGCTGGCGGACATGGCGCTGGATGTGGAAGCTGCGACCGCGCTGGTGATGCGGCTTGCGCGCTCGTTCGATCTCGCGGTCGCAGATCCGCGTGAGGCCGCACGCGCTCGGCTGCTCACGCCGGCGGTGAAATACTGGGTGTGCAAGACCGCCCCGGGTTTCATCTATGAGGCGATGGAGTGTCTCGGCGGCAATGGTTACGTCGAGGAGAGCCTGTTGCCCCGGCTCTATCGCGAAGCGCCGGTCAACGCGATCTGGGAAGGATCGGGCAACGTGATGTGCCTCGACGTGTTGCGCGCGCTCGCGCGCGACCGCGATGCGGCGCGAGCCGTTCTGGACGCGCTCGCGTCCGAGGCCGCCAATCTACCCGGTGCGCGCGAGGCCGCGGATTTTGTCGAGCGCGCATTTTCCGCGCAGGATGCCGAAGCGCGTGCGCGCGCCGGCGTGGGCCGGCTCGCGCTGCTGGCGGCGGCAGCGGCATTGCGCAGCAGCGCGCCGCCGGACGTCGCCGAGCTCTTCGCCCGCACGCGGCTGAGCGCCCATCACGACGCGATATACGGAACCGACGATCTCGGTGCCGGCGAAACTGCTTTGCTCGAGCGCGCGTTGCCGCCGACCTGAGCAGCTGGACATCCCAGCACACGTTCTTGTGAAGCACGAGTTCCGCGCTGCAACACCGGCGCGGGAACCGCGTCGCGCGAACACACGTTTATTCAGCATGCTATCGGCATCGAAACAAAGGAGGCCAGCAATGGCGAACATCTTGAGACATGCGGTGATTGGATGCGGGCTGGCCGGCGCGCTGGTGGTGGGGGCGATGGCGCCGTCGTCTGCGCAGGGCGTCTATGCCAACCCTTATTATTACTCGGCCCCGCAGGGCTATGCCGGATATAACGGCTACGCATATTCCCCCGGCTACGTGGCCCGTTCCTGGGACTATCCGGCAGGGTATGACACCAGCGGGATGGCGCATTCGTACCGGGATCTCGGCTGGCGGCCCGACGGCACCGTCTGTTATCCCACCCAGCGCGCGCAGAACCGCTGCTAGCGCTCGGCACGCACTAAGTTTGCAGATCTGAACCAACCGAACTCGGTTTGCCCGGGTTCGGTTGGTTGTGCGCTTTGCGAGGCCGCGCGCGATCGGCGATCAGCGCGCCATCACGCCGCGGGCCAGCCGGTCGAGCGCGCCCTGCAGAATGAACACGGCGGCATGTTGATCGATGACCTTGGCGCGCCGGGCGCGCGTCACATTCGCGGCAATCAACTCGCGTTCGACCGCGGCGGTGGAGAGGCGCTCGTCCCACAGCGCGATCGGCAACTGGGTCAATCGCGCCAGGTTGCGGGCGAATGCGCGCGTCGATTGCGCGCGCGGACCTTCGGTCCCATCCATGTTGACGGGAAGGCCGAGCACGAAGGCGGCGGCCTGACGTTCGGCCGCAAGCACGAGAAGCCGCGCGGCATCAGCGGAGAAATTCTTGCGTGCAATCGTCTCGACGCCCGTGGCGAGCCGCCGGTCAGGGTCGCTCGAGGCGACGCCGATGGTCTTGGTGCCGAGATCGAGTCCGATCAAGGCGCCACGAATGGGCAGGTAGGGCATCACCTCGACGAGGGGAAGGATCAATGCCGGCATCGGCGATAGGTAACATGCTCCGGCGGCACCCGCCAACATGACGGATGCCGCCCCCGCTGCAGCACGCCTGGCTTGGCCGGCGCTCAGGTTGCGGGCGGCGGCGCGAAGAAGCAGCGGCGCGTGCCGTCCGGACGTTTGCAGCGCCAGAACTCTCCGTCGGGCGAGGGCTGAGCTTCGCTGAAAGGAACCGCTTCGTATTGTTGTGGCCCGACGCCGGCGAGCGGCCCCTGGATGATCACATAGCCTTCGCCGGTCATCATGATGCGTTCTTTCGGGATGACGAAACAGTCGCCATCGCCGCAGCACCATTCACCGGCGGCGTTGCGATGGCCGCCGCGGGAAATCCAGCTGTCATGGGCTGACGTATCGGGAATGACGAGCGCGAAGGTAACGAAGGCCAGCGCAAGCCGGATGAGGCTTCGGAACATGGGTTATCCCTTTCGTTGTCCCGGCGCGGCGATCGATTAATTCAAGCAGATGGCTCCTGCGTTCCAGCTTGGTTGCAAGCCGCAAGTTTGCACGCGGCCCTGGGGACGAGCGCTATTCCCTGGGTCGACCTCGCCGCCAAGCGGTGGAATCAACCCCTTGATATGGAACTGTAAACGCCAACGGAGAAAACGCACAGCCCAAATTATTGCATCGCACCATTGCGCGGCCGAATTAGGGCGGCGACGGCCCGGGTCCGACCTTACGCAACCGCTCCGCATCGGAACGGCCGGACAAGGCCGGCGTTCAAGACCGATCAAGGAAAGCGTCGCTGATGTCCTCTCCGGAGTTGCTGTAGGATGTTCGTAGTCATGGAGGAGCAAATGAGAATGACGTTGGTGGGCGTTGCGATGGTGCTCATGGCCGCGGGCGCGCCGCGCGGTGTTGCGGCGGCGGAAATCAAGGTGCTCACCGCCGGTGCCTTCAAGCAGGTTCTACTGGCGCTCGTGCCGGAGTTCGAAAAGCAGACCGGTCACAAGGTCATCCTTGAAAACGACACGGTGGGTGCGCTGACGAAGCGGATCGAAGGCGGCGAAGCGTTCGATCTCGCCGTCCTCACGCCGGCCGCGGTCAACGACCTTTCCGCCAAGGGCAAGTTCGTCGCCGGCAGCCGGACCAATCTCGGGCGTGTCGGCGTCGGCGTCGTGGTCAAGGAGGGTGCGCCGAAACCCGATCTCAGCTCGGTCGACGCATTCAAGCGGGCGCTGCTCGCAGCCAAGTCCGTTGCCTATATCGATCCCGCCGCCGGTGGCTCGAGCGGCATCTATGTCGCCGGACTGCTCGACAAGCTCGGAGTCGCCGCAGAGGTCAAGCCGAAGGCGAAGCTGATCCCGGGCGGAGCGGTCGCAGAGCACATCGCTCGCGGCGAGGCGGAGCTCGGCATTCATCAGATCAGCGAGATCCTTCCAGTGAAGGGCATCACGCTGGTCGGTCCGCTGCCCGCGGATATCCAGAACTACACGGTCTATGCCGCCGGCCTGGGCGCCAACGGCAAGGAGAGCGAGGCGGCCAAGGCGTTGCTGAAGACACTCTCGGGTCCGGCCGCGGTCGACGTGCTCAAATCCAAGGGCATGGAGCCGGCGGGATCTTGAGCACTCGCTAGCGGGCAGCACGCCATGTCCGTGAAGGCGCTGTTCTTCGACGTGTTCGGCACGCTGGTCGACTGGCGTGCCGGCGTTGCGCGGGAGGCCGAGCGCATTCTCAAACCTCGCGGGCACGCGCTCGACTGGCTCGCCTTCGCCGACGCGTGGCGCGCCGAATACCAACCCGGCATGGAAGAGGTGCGCGCCGGCCGCGTACCGTTCAGCAAACTCGACGTGCTGCACCGGCGCAATCTCGATCGCATCCTGCCGCGCTTCAAGATCTCGGATCTCGAGGACGATGTCGCGCGCGATCTCAACCTCGCCTGGCACCGGCTCGATGGCTGGCCCGATGTTGCGCCGGGCCTGGCGCAGCTCAGGAAACGGCACCTGCTCGCGCCGGTCTCCAACGGCAACATCTCGCTGATGGTCGATCTCGCGCGGCGCAACACGTTTCCCTGGGACGCGATCCTGGGCGCGGAGACCGCGGGCGACTACAAGCCCAAGCCGCGCGTCTACCTCACCGCCTGCGCGGCCTTCGATCTGCCGCCCGGCGAGTGCATGATGGTCGCCGCCCACACCAACGATCTCCTTGCGGCCGCCCAATGCGGGCTGCGCACGGGGCACGTCGCGCGGCCCAACGAGCACGGGCCGGGCACGGGCGAAGCCGCGCCGAAGGCGCCCGTCGATGTCGCGGCGAGCAGCCTGGAGGATCTGGCCGCCAGGCTCGAGGCATGAGGTCGCGGCCGGTCGTCGTCACCGCGCTCGGCATCGCTCAAATCCTGGCCTGGGGCAGCTCGTTCTATTTTCCCGCGGTGCTGGCCGAACCGATCGTCTCGGATACCGGCTGGTCGCTGGGCTGGGTCGTCGGCGGCGTGTCCATCGGCCTGCTCGTCGCCGGGCTCATTGCGCCGAGGGTGGGCTCCATCATCGAGCGCAGAGGTGGCAGGCCGGTGCTCGCCGCGAGCTCGCTGCTTTACGCGGCCGGGCTCGCCGGCATCGGCCTTGCTCCGACGCTGCCGGTGTATCTCGCGGCCTGGGTCGTGCTCGGCGCCGGCATGGGCACCGGCCTCTACGATGCGGTGTTCGCCGCGCTCGGCAAGATCTACGGCAAGGAGGCGCGCACACCGATCACCAACCTCACGCTGTTCGGCGGCTTCGCCAGCACTGTCTGTTGGCCGCTGAGCGCGTTCCTGGCGGAGACGGTCGGCTGGCGCGGCGCCTGCTTCGTCTATGCCGCTCTGCATCTCGCCGTCTCGCTGCCGCTGCAGATGGCGGTGATGCCGGGCTTAGCGGCGTTGCCGAAGGGCGGCGCCGGGGCCAGCGCGGCAGCGCAAGTGCCGCAGGCCACGCGTATGCCGCTGCACGAATACCTGACATTTGGGTTGCTCGCCCTGGTGCTGACGATTGCCGCCGGCATCGGCTCGATCGTGGTGGTGCATCTCCTGATCTTCCTGCAGGCGAAGGGCGTGACGTTCGCCGAGGCGGTGACGCTCGGCATGCTGTTCGGCCCCGCCCAGGTGGGCGCGCGCTTCGTCGAGCGCATTTTCGGCGAACGCTATCATCCGATCTGGACCATGGTCGTATCGTGCGGCCTGATGGCGGCAGGGCTCGTCCTTCTGCTCGCGACGTTTCCGATCCTCGCCGTCGCGATCGTGATCTATGCGGCCGGCTACGGGATCATGTGGATCGCGCGCGGCACACTGCCGCTCGCGCTGTTCGGTCCCAACCGTTACGCCACCCTGATGGGACGCCTGGCGTTCCCGAGCCTGATCGTGCAGGCGCTCGCGCCGTCGGCCGGCGCGCTGGTGATCGAATATTCCGGGGCCGTGGCGACCGTGGCGACGTTGACCGGATTCGCCATTGCGAACGTGGTGCTGGTCGGAATTCTCTGGGCGACCTGCCGTCCGCCGCGCAACGCAGCCGTGAGCTAGTTCGAGGGCTGGATGCCGGATGTCTTGATCACCTTGGTCCATTTGGTGATCTCGTTCTTCACCCGGTTGGCGAATGCGTCGGGCGTACTCCCGACGGGATCGGCGCCCTCTTGCGAAATGCGCCGACGGACCTCCGGCACGTTGAGCATGCGAACGAGCTCGCCGTTGATCTTGGCGACAACATCTTTCGGGGTGCCGGCGGGTGCGAATACGCCCTGCCAGGAACTGATCTCGTAGCCGGGGAAGCCCAATTCGGCGATCGTGGGCACGTCGGGCAGATAGGGCAGGCGCTCCTCGGTGGTGACGGCGATCGCCCGCAGCGTGCCGGCTTTGATGTGCTGCAGGACCGCGGGCACCAGCGCGAAATAGATCTTCACATGCCCGCCCATGAGCGAGTTCATGGCCTCGGCGTTGCCCTTGAACGGCACGTGCACCAGTTCGATGCCTGCCATCGATTTGAACATCTCGGCGGCGAGATGCGGCGAAGTGCCGGTGCCGGAGGAAGCGTAGTCCCAGCCGCCCGCCTTCGACTTCGCCAGCGCGATGAACTCCTGCAGGTTCGTCACCGGCAGGGATGCATGCACCACCAGCACGAGCGGAAGCGAGGCGAGCTCCGTGACCGGGGTAAAATCCCCGATCGGATCATAGGGCAGTTTCTGCAGGCCGGCATTGATCGCAAAGCCGATCGTGGTGACGAGCAACGTATGACCGTCGGGCGGCGCCTTGGCGACGGCGTTGGTTCCGATCGTGCTGCCACCGCCCGCGCGATTGTTGACCACCACGGTCTGGCCCCAACTATCTGAGAAGCGCTGGGCCATGAGGCGGGCAATGTTGTCGGTGGTGCCGCCGGCAACGAACGGCACCACGAGTTCGATCGTCTTCTTGGGATAGTCCTGTGCCGCCGCCGGCAAATTCGCCGTCAGGACGATTGCGAGAACGCAGGCCGTTCGTGCGAGCAAGGCGATCATTCCCATCCTCCGCGGGGCTCCGGCTTCCCGCCGGGAGCCGCCGCCCATGTGATCCGGATCGAAGCGCGCAACGTGTTCAATACGGCCGCACCGTACCCTTGACCGTGGTGCGCAGCATCAGCCGGCGTTCGGCCGAGGAGAAATCAGTGCGCGCATGCGACGAGCAGCGGTTGTCCCACAGCAGGAGGTCGCCCACGCGCCAGACGTGTTCGTAGACGAATTCGCGCTTCTCGGCGTGGTCGAACACGGCGTTGAGCAACGGTTCGCTCTCCTCTGGCGGCATATCGACGATGCCGACCGTCATCAGCCGGTTCACGTAGATCGCCTTCTTGCCGGTGTCCTCCTGGGTGCGAAACACCGGATGCGTGCACTGACCGAAGGCCGCAGTGCCGCGGCCGTCACCCTTCTGCGTCGACCCGTAATTGTAGTGGTGCATGGCCTTCCGGCCCTCGAGCCTGCTGCGGATGGCCGGATCGAGCGTGTCATAGGCGGCGTAGCCACTGGCAAACAGCGTGTTGCCGCCGGCCGAAGGAATTTCGACGGAGTACAGCAGCGTCCCCTTGCTGGGCACTTCGGCGTGGATCATGTCGTGATGGAACATCATCTCGCCATCGGGGAGCGCGCCGATGGGCTCGCCGTTTTCGCGGATGTTGGAGATCAGCATGATGCCTGGCAGGAGGCTGGAATAGCCCTTGGGAAAGTATTTCGCCGGCCGGTGCAATTCGCCGAGCTCGCCGAAATAGCCGGTCACGCGGATGAAATCTTCCTGCGCCGGGCTCTGGCCCGGGAAGACGATCACGAGGTGGTCGAGCCACGCCTGGTAGATGGCGCGGATGGTCTCGTCATCGGGCTTTTCGCGCAGATCGAGCCCACGAATTTCGGCTCCGATGTGCTTCGTCAGCGGAACCACGTCGAACCGAGTCCGGGTCATGACGTTCATGGCGTTTCCTCCGCGGCTCTTGCAACGCTGCTGAGCCGAACGTTGTTATGTCGCGCGCCGAGGGTGTCCTCGTCTCCTCATGTCATGTCCACCCGACCACGCCGGTTCCATAAGAAAAAAGTCTTTGATGGCGCGTGCTGGACGCTGTCCTATTCCGCCGCTGCGGCGGCCGCGTGATGGGCCGCCTTGCCGTGCTCGACTTCGCCGCTTGCCAGTGCAGCAAGAATTCTCTCGACCAGTTCGCGCGCGGATTGGGCGCTTAATTCCACCGCCACGCGCTCGCGACCGCCTTCGGCCTCGTTGATGAAATCGATGCCGAGGGCATGATCGAGCGGCGCATGAAAGGGGTGATCATAGTAGACGTTGGCGGTGTCGATCCGCATCCAGCCATTCGGCCCCTTGGCGCTGCCCAGGAGCTTGGCCTTCTCCACGATATACGAGCACATGATGATCTCCTCGAAGTCACTAGGCGGCGCGTGCCGCGGCCTGCGTGGCCAGATGCTTGTGGAAGAACGCGAACACTTTGGTCCAGCCGTCGAGCGCCTGCTCGGCGCGATAGGCCGGACGTGAGGCGTTGAAAAAGGCATGACCGGCGCCGTCGTAGCGGTGGAACTCGTAATTCTTGCCGAGTTTCTTGAGCACGGCTTCGGTCCGGTTCACCTGATCGCGGTTGGGATTTTCGTCGTCGTTGCCGAACAGACCGAGCAGCGGCGAGCGCATCTTCTCGGTGAGATCGATGGGCGCCACCGGCCGTTTCGGATTGAGCTGCTTGGGGTCATCGACGATGACATTGCCGCCCCAGCAATCGACTGCT
>Ga0307281_10000248_pt1 | contig 13636 bp, 11 predicted proteins | sample ER_DNA_120_FD_194486 | JGI IMG/M metagenome (GOLD analysis project Ga0307281, IMG submission 194486) | Bulk soil microbial communities from the East River watershed near Crested Butte, Colorado, United States - ER_DNA_120 | ecosystem: Environmental > Terrestrial > Soil > Floodplain | place...
CCAGCGCCGCGGTCTCCTTGGGATCCCAGCCCCAGTAGCGCGACCAGGCGATCGATGCCCACCACGAGCCGAGGATGATCATCGTGGCGAAGATCGGAAAGCCGATGATGACCGCCCGATACGCCACCTCGTCGAGGACCTTGTGCGACGGCAACCAGCCGAACCGGTCGTTCTGGCCCTGCGCGAGATACGCCACGCCGGCCGCGAAGCTCGTCGCGAAGATGCCGTAGCTGATGACCGCCATCCCGACGTGGATCGTCAGCAGCGGCGCGTTCTGGAGGGCCGGGACCAGCGGCTGGATCTCGCCCGGCAGGCTCGAGGCGTAGAGCAGGATCGCCAGCGCGACTCCGACCGGGATGAACCCGATCGAGCGGATCGGATAGCGACGCTGGAGGTACAGGTATCCACCGATCATCGAGAACGCGAAGGCGACGCTGAACTCGAACATGTTGCCCCATGGCCCGCGCCCGACCACCACGGCCCGTAGCACCAGCGACACTCCGAGGGCGATCCAGGCGACGAAGGTGAGCCCGATGGCCGCACGCGACAGCGGACTGGGCGACGCGTATGTGTCGAGACCGCTCGAGGCCGAGCGGACCTGCTCGTCGACGAACGAGCCGGTCACGACTCCCGCGAACGCTGGCTGGCGGGCAGGGCTCAGGCTGAGGACGCGCCGGCCGTTGGCGAGCATCACGGCATGCCCGACATGCGCCGCGAAACCGAGCGCCACCAGGATGACGCCGAGCGAGAACAGGTTGGACGAGAGGACTGCCATGGTCGGCGCCTCAGGCGGCCGCGGCCCCACCGGGCTTGGGCCCCGGCTGCTTCCGGACGGCCACGGCGCGTGGCTTGACCTTGAGCACGAGGCCGCAGTTGGTGCAGGTGTCGACGAGCGCCTGCCGGCCGAGGCCACACATCGGGCAGACCACGGCGAGCGGCTCGCCGTCGGTATCGCAGCGGATCATCCCGGGTTCGTAAACCAGGCCGTGGCGGCGGCAGTGAGGGAGCCCGACCGGGAAGACCGGCTCGCCGCCGGGACCGATCTCGGCGACCCGCGGGCCCTCGACAAACGACACCTTCACCCGGGGCTTGGTCGCCAGGTAGATCACCGTGCCGATCGCCAGGCCGGTCAGGAACGGGCCGATCAGGCCGATCACGATGAGGACCGGCAGCATGCTGATCAGGAAGCCCCAATCAGGCATCACGAAGATGGACGTGACCTCGAGGATCTGGGTCCAGATCTGGTTGAGGGTGTCGATCAGATTCACGGCCGCATCCTACCAGTCCCACCCGCCTTGGGAGCCTTCTTCGGGTTACCTTTCTTGGCGGTCGCGCCACGTCCGGTCTTCCATCCACGACGGTCCATCTCGACCGGGTCGCCGTCGCTCGAGAGTTCGGGCGAGGACGACGGTGCGGGTCCGGACCGCGATGGCCGCGCCGACCGCGCCGGTCGGGGGTTGCCGACCGATGGCGAGGCGAGCCGACCGGCCCCGAGCCGACCGAGCAGCCAGGCGGAGCCCGCCGTCCGCGCGCCACGGAGTCGCGACCCGTGGCGCAGGTCGCGATCGTCGGTGACGACCAGGAGCGTGGCTGTGCCGTCCGAACCGTCGAGCAGCCGGACGTCCTCGATCATCGTCAGGATGACCTCGTCTGCCGTCCGCCCGCCGCTGTAGCGGACGACCACGCCGGCCGCGATCCGCTCGTTGCGCAGGCCGCGTTCCGGTGGCCCGTCGAACACCAGCTCGATGACGGTCTTGGCCGGGATCGCGCCGCGCAACCGGCCGATGAGCGCGGCCGGTGGAGCGGCCGTCGAGGTCTTCGACAGGGCGTGGAGCAGGTTCGTGCCGTCGACCAGCAGGCGCTGCGTGGCGGCGAGCGGGTTGCGGTCGGGCTGCGGCATCGAGCCAATCGTACGCGTCGCGGGACGCCCGGCTACGATCGGGCCCATGGGCCTCCTCCTGCTGGTCGATCTCGATGGCGTCGTCTACCGCGGTGCCGACCCGGTCCCGGGCGTCGCCGCGGTCCTGGCCGATCGCGCGGCCCGTGGCGATGACGTCGTGTACGTGACCAACAACTCGATGCACTACCGGGCCGACTACCACACGCGCCTGGCCGCGATGGGCTGTCCGGTCAGCCCCGAGACCGTGGTGTCGTCCGCGCGCGCGACCGCGCTCTACCTGCGCGACCACGATCCGGAGATCCGCCGCGTGCTGGTCCTCGGCGGGAGCGGGCTCGAACGCGAGTTGCGCGACGCGGGCTATGACGTGGTGACGTCGGGCGTGGCCGCGACCCGGATGAGCCAGGAGTCGATCGATGGCTTTGCGGCTGCGGGCAACCCCGACGCGGTCGTGGTCGGGCTCGACCCGAACCTGACCTATGCCCGGCTCGTGGTGGCCTCCGACAGCATCCGGGCCGGGGCGCATTTCATCGCCACCAACCGCGACCCGGTGTATCCCACGGAGCGCGGGCTCCGGCCGGGTGCCGGCTCGATCGTCATCGCCCTGGAGTCGGCGACCGGGGTCGTGCCGGTCTCGATCGGCAAGCCGGCCCCGTACCTGCTGGAGGCCGCGGCCCATGTCGTCGGGCGCGAGCCGGCCGAGGCGATCATGGTCGGCGACGGGATCGCGACGGACCTCGCGGCAGCACGTGCTGTGGGCGCCCGTTGCGTGCTGATGCTGACCGGGGTTGCGACACGGGCCGAGGTGGAGGCACTCCCCGCCGACCAGCAGCCGACCGCGGTCGCGGCCGATGCCTCGGAGCTGGCCGCAGCACTGGAGCGCCTCGCCGCCGGCTGATGCCCCGTTGATCTCCGGCTGGGCAGCGCGCCCCTTAGATGTCCGCGAGCTCCGGGACGCCCTCACCCCAGGCCGCGAACGAGGCCCGCAACGGCGCCAGGTCGGCCTCGTCGGCGAACGCGACGTTGAGCGCGTGGAGGTCGATCTCCCACAGTTCGGGGACGGTCAGCCCGATCGTCTCGACGGCGTTGAGGTACTCCTCGGAGAGCGTGATGTCGGACACCGTGGTGTCGTCCGTGCTGAGCGTGACCGAGACGCCGACCCGCTCCAACCGGGCGAGCGGGTGCTCGGCCAGCGACGGCACGATGCCGGCCTGCCAGTTCGAGGTCGGGCACAAGTCGAGCGTGACGCGACGCGCGATGAGCTCGGCGCACAGGTCCGGGTCGTCGGCGGCGCCAGGCCCGTGGGCGATCCGCTCGGGCTCGAGCTCGAGGGCCCGACGGACCTGGAATGCGCCGCCCCACTCGCCGGCATGGAGGGTGATCCGCAGGCCGCCCGCCCTGGCGGCTTCGAACGCGGCGGCGTGGGCCATCGGATCGGGGAACGACGCCTCGGGCCCCGCCAGGTCCCAGCCGGTCAGGCCCTGGTCGCGGAAGCGGGACGCGGTCTCGGCCAGCGTGACGTTGGCCTCGGGATCATGCGAGCGGAGCGCCGTCGCGATGAGCCGGACGACCGTGCCGTTCCGGTGGGCCGCATCCTGCGCGCCGCGACAGACGGCGGCGATCCCGTCGGCCAGCGCCAGCCCGCCGGCGACGTGAAGGAGGGGGCCCCAGCGGATCTCGAGGTAGCGCACGCCGTCGGCCGCCTTGGTGTCGACCAGTTCCGCGGCGATCCGCTCGAGCGCCTCGGCGTCCTGCATCAGCGCGATCGGCAGGTCGAAGGCGCGCAGCAACTCGGCCTGATCGGCGCACGGCATCGGGGCGATCAGGGCGGCGCACATCCCGGCCCAGTCGCGCGGGGCATCGATCTCGCGGGAGCGCGCCAGTTCCAGCGCCGTATCGATCCGGAGCGAGCCATCGAGGTGGAGATGGAGCTCGGCCTTGGGCATCGCCTCGACCAGGCGACGCAGCGGGCGCCCGGTCAGGGCGTCGGTCCTGAGGTCTGTCATGTCGTCGATGCTACGATTCCTGCGCGGTGACGGTCCAGCCCGGCCGCTCCGCCGCTCCCCCGAACCCGAAGGGCCTGCAGCCATGTCCACGATCCTCGTCACCGGCGCCAGCGGCTTTGTCGGCCGACATCTCGTCCCCAGCCTGCTGACCGCGGGTCACCGGGTCGTCGCCATGGTCCGGACGCCGACCGCCGGGGAGATGGTCGTCGGCGCGCTCCCGGCCGCCCGACGGGCAGACGTCGAGATCCGGATCGGGGACGTGACGCGGCCGGAGACCCTCGCCCCGGCGATGGCCGGCGTCGATGCCGTCGTCCACCTCGTCGCGATCCCGCGCGACTTCAACGGCGGCGCCGACCTGCGCCTCGTCAACACCGAAGGCACCCGGGCGGTCGTGGCCGCGATGAAGGAGGCCGGGGTCCGGCGCCTCGTCCACATGGGCGCGATGGGCGTCGTCGACGACCCGACGCTCCACTACGCGAGCTCGAAGGCGAAGGCCGAGGCGCTCGTCTACGACTCGGCCCTGGGCTGGACGATCCTCAAGCCGTCGCTCCAGTTCGGCGAGGGCGACGGGTTCTTCAACATCATCGCCGACCTCGTCCGGATCTCCCCCGGCGTGGTCCCCGTCCCGGGCAACGGCTCATCCCGCTTCCAGCCGATCCACGTCGACGACGTTGCGGCGGTGGTGGTCAGGGCGATCGCCGACCCGACCTCGATCGGCGGCACGTTCGAGCTCGGCGGCCCGCGCTACTGGACCTACCGCGAGATCACCCGAGAGGTCCTCCGGGCGATGGGGAAGCGGCGGGCCATCCTGCCGATGCCGGTGCCACTCATCCGTCTCGTCGCCGGCACCGCCGAGCGGGTCCACATCCCGTTCCCGGTCGCCACCGACCAGCTCCGCCAGCTCAAGTTGGACAACATCGGACCGCTCGATCTCATCCCATCGCGCTTCGGCTTCGAGCCGCGCCCGATGGAGGGGGCGCTCGGCTACCTCAAGCAACCACAGCGCGACCAGGTCGCCACGACATGACCCCGGCGCGGACGGTGCTCGGCGGCGTCATCTGGGTCGCGATCATCGTGATCATCTCGCTCGGGGCGGCCGGACTCGTCACCGCCCTCGACCACCCACCCGGGTCGCCGGGGCGTACGGACTTCACGGCCCCCGGTGACGCCGAGGTCATCCCGCAGCTCGATGCCGCGGAGGCGGCCTTCGCCGCACTGGCGGACCAGGTCGATGCCCTGAGCACCGAGGCGCGTGCCGCGCTGGCCGCCCTCAACGGCGCCGATCCGACCACCAGCGACGCCGCCGTCGAGAACGGCGACCACCTCGTGTCCGGGATCATCACCCGCACCGCGCTGCTGCGCCGGGCCCTTGCCGAGGTGCCGTACGTCGGCACGCCCGCGGCGGGACTGACCGTCTCCGACGGGGTCGTGGCACGGCACGCGACGCTCGTGGCCGCTCTCGACGCCACGGACGGCCTCGATACCGCATGGACGCGCTTGACCCTCGGCTCGGTCGCCGCCACGACCATGAGCCGGCTGCTGGCCGAGCACGATCGGCTGGTCGTCGCAGCCGCGGACCGCGGCGTCAATGCCAAGTACGCCGCCGCGATCAAGGTCCTCGACCAGGCCAAGGCCCAGATCGCCTCGGCCCGAGCGCTGCGCGACCAGCTGAGCGCCACGGTCGACGTCTCGGTCCTCGACGAGTGGCTGGCACGGAACGAGGACTACGACGTCGCGCTCGGGAACCTCTACACGGCACTGTCCAAGGTCGGCACGAGGGTCACCAAGGCGACGCGTGCCGCGGTCAAGGCCGAGGCCGAGGCGCGCGCCCGACTGCCACCGGATACCCGCGGCCTGATCGTCATCATGGCCGAGATCGGCCAGGGCGGGATGAGCCGGGCGGTCATCGCCATCGAGGAAGCGCGGGCCAAGCTGACCGACGCGCTGGACGCCGGGACGCCCGAACCGAGCGACACGCCCGCGAGTTCGGACGGTCCCTGACCGGTTCTCGCCCGGCTACACTGTTGGGCCAGACCAGCGGTCCCCGAGCGCCCATCCGGCGTCCCTCGGCTGCGCCTTCCGGAGGCCCCCAGCGTGCAAGTTCGTGTCGTCACCGATCAGCCGTGGGACGTGCCCGCGGACGTCCTCGTCGTGCCCATCGCCGCCAAACCTGCATTCGACGGTCCGCTCGGCGAGCTCGACCGGCGGGCCGGCGGAGAACTGCAGGCGCTCGTCGCATTCGGGGAGTTCTCGGGCAAGCGCTACGCGACCGCGCTGGCGTCAGGCGGCGAGACGTCGAGCGGGCGCGTGCTGGCGGTCGGCCTTGGCGACGCGACGATGCTCGACCGCGAAACCGTCGGCCGGGTCGCGGCCGCGGCGGAGCGACGGCTCGGCGGGCGGACCGTCAAGCGCCTCGCGATCTGGATCACGCCGCTGGCCGATGGGCTCGGTGGGGACGCGTCGGTCGCGGCCGGGCTGGTCGCGCGGGGCGTGCTCGAGGGCACCTACGACCCGCGGACCATCTACCGCGACGAGGTCGACTCGGCACCGCCCATCCTCGATGAGCTGATCCTCATCGCGCCGGGCGCAGACGCCGCGGCCCTCACGGCTGCCGCCGAGCGGGGGATCGTCATCGCCGAGGGCGCCAACATCGCCCGGACCCTTTCCAACCGAGCCTCGAACGACGTCAGCCCGGCGGTCCTCGCCGACGAGGCACGCGCCATCGCCGAACAGCACGGGCTGTGGATCGACGTCATCGATGCCGCCAAGGCGACCGAGATGGGGATGGGCATGTTCATGGCCGTCGGCCGTGGCAGCGACAACCCGCCGAAGATGATCGTCATGCGCTCCGGCGGGGAAGGCGAGCGCGACGCACTCGGCCGCCACCTCGCGATCGTCGGCAAGGGCGTCTGTTTCGACTCGGGTGGGATCAGCATCAAGCCGTCCGGCCGGATGGAAGAGATGAAGATGGACAAGACCGGTGCCTGCACCGTGATCTCGGCCATCGCCACGGTCGCCCGCCTGGCGCCTGGCACGCCGCTCCTTGCGGTCGCCCCCGCGGTCGAGAACATGCCCGGGCCGCATTCCACGCGCCCCGGCGACATCGTCACCGCGCTCAACGGCAAGAAGGTCGATGTCACCAACACCGACGCCGAGGGCCGGCTGATCCTGGGCGATGCCCTGACCTACGCCGAGCGGCTCGGCGCGACACACCTGGTCGATGTCGCGACGCTGACCGGAGCCGTCTCGCGCGCGCTCGGTCATCTCGTGACCGGGGCGTTCGGCACGCCGCAGGACTTCTACGACGACGTGATGGCCGCGGCCGACGTCGCCGGCGAGCGCTACTGGCAGCTCCCGCTCATCGACGATTACGTCCCCGAGATGGACAGCTGGTACGGCGACCTGCAGAACTCGGGCTCGCCCGAGGGGTCGCTGGTCAAGAGCGGCCTGTTCATCCGCGAGTTCGTGACCAAGCCGTGGGTCCACCTCGACATCGCGGGGACGGCCTACTACCGCAAGGCGTTGCCGTTCGCGCCGCGGGGCGCGACGGGTGTCTCGCACGCGACGCTGGTCGAGCTCGCGCTGGCCGGCGCCAAGGCCGGCTGACCGACCCACCGGCCACCGACCGCCCCGACCACCCGCAGTCCACCGCCCGCTACTCGATGGAACCTCTCGCCGGGCTGCTGGGCGCCGCCGGCTTCGCGCTGGGGCTGGCCGCCGACCGGCTCGCCATCCGCTGGCCCGAGCACGACGACGAGGAGATGCCGGCCGGCCGGCCGGTCGACTGGCGGACGGCCGTGGTCGCGCTGGTCGGGGCGTTGGCGCTCGGGCTGCTGCCGCTTCGGTTCGGGGCGGACCCGCTGGCGTTCGCGCTGTTCGGTGCCTGGTTCGTGACGCTGATCATCGGGCTGGCCACCGATCTCGACCAGCGGCTCCTGCCGGATCTCCTGACCCTGCCGATCATCCCGGTCGCTCTCGCCTACGCCTGGAGTGGCGCAAATCCGCTCGTCGGCGCTGAACTGGTCCCGGCCGTCCTGGCCGCGCTGGCCATCCCGGCCCTCCTCTACCTGCCGTCCATCCCGTTCGGTGCAGGGGCTTTCGGGATCGGCGACGTCAAGCTCCTCGCCGGGGTCGGGCTGATGGCCGGCGGGGCCGCGGCGTTCGGCAGCGTGATCTTCGCCCTGGCCCTCTCGGGCGTCGTGATCGTGGCGTTGCTCGCGACGCGCCGGATCGGGCGGCGGACGTACATCCCGTTCGGCCCGTTCTTCATCATCGGCGCGTTGTGGGCCGTCCTGATCCGGAACTGACCGGTTATCCACACGGTCCTACGCGATTTCAGGACCATCGGCCCCTCTGTGGATAACTGCACGCTGACTAGACTTGGCGAGTAGAATGGCGCGCGAAGCCGGTGTCGTCTGAGGTTGTGCCCCTTTGGACGGCGACTCACCGGCGGGCGTCACCGTCAGACGTCCCGGCCCCCCAAGGCCGGGCGACCACGGAGTAAACCCGCACAGTGACATCGCCTACGTGAAGCGCATCCAGACCGATGGCGGGATGGCTCCAGCCGCAGGGTGGAGTTCGACCGCCGGGTCGGCAACCCCCCGACGGCGGCTCTCCCGCCGACTCGGCTCCATCCTTCTCCTCCTCCCTCTCGTGGTGGGGTTGCTCGGCGCGCCCGCCTCACCTCCGGGGGTCAAGGGCGATGAGCTGTCCGACGCGAAGGCGCGCGCCTCGCAGCTGAAGAAGGAAGTCGCCCAGCAGAAGGCACAGGTCGCGAACCTCAACGCCCTCCAGGGCGCCCTCTCGGCCGAGATCAGGAACACGACCGCCGAGCTGCGTGGGATCAATGCCGACCTCAAGAAGGTCCGCATCAAGATCGACGACATGCAGACCAGGATCGACGTGATCCGGGCCGACTACGAGGGTCTCGTCGCGCAGGTCAAGAGCCTCGATGCGCAGCTCATCGTCGTGGCGGCCCGTGAGGTGGCCAAGAAGGCCCAGCTGGCCGAGCGCAAGGCACTCCTCTCGGAACGTGTCCGGAGCGCCTACGACACCGACCGCACTTCGCTCCTCGAGTCGTTCCTGTCGGGCGGTACGTTCACCGACCTGCTGGCCGAGATGAGCTACTACATCGATGTCGGCGAGCAGGACAAGGCGCTCGCCAACCAGATCGCGCAGGACCAGGAGACGCTCGCCGCGCTCCATCAGACGACCGAGGACACCCGCGTCCGGACCAACGAGCTGCGCCAGGAGACGGCCGCCCAGAAGCGCGCCCTCGACGCGAGCCTGGCAGCGCTGGTTGTCGCCAAGGCGGAACTCAAGAAGCTCGAGAAGCGGACGGCCGCGACGCTGGCAGCGCAGAAGCGGACGTACCAGCGGCTGGCCAGGAACAAGGCCGCCGCCGCCGCGATCATCCGCGAAGCGGCCGCCAAGCAGAAGCGGCTCGCAAAGAAGATCAACGCGCTCATCCAGAAGCAGGTCAACCGCGGCAACATCCCGAGCGAATTCAACGGGTCGATGCGCTGGCCGATGGACAGCTTCACGATCAGCGGCGACTACGGTTGCAGCTCGTTCGAGTACTACGCTCCGGGCAATGGCTGCGCCCATTATCACAACGGGATCGACCTGGTCGGCCCGAGCAACTCGCGCGTCCGCGCGGCCGCCGCCGGGACCGTCGTCTACGTCGGCTGGAACTGGGCGGACGGCCCGGACCCGGCCTGGATCGTGGTCATCGCGCACTCGGGCAACGTCCGCTCGTGGTACGCCCACATGCAGCCGACGCGGCCGGTCTCGGTGGGCGAGTACGTCTCGAAGGGCGAGATCATCGGCATCCAGGGGAGCACGGGGCACGCCACCGGCGCGCACCTGCACTGGATGGTCGAGCTGAACGGCAACTTCGTGAACCCGCGGTTGTTCCTGTAGGGTCGCCGGGCTCAACGCGGCCCCGCCGCCCTGATACGTCGCGTTCACACCACGGAAACCGTCCGTTGAGCCGCAACGACGCGAGCCCGTGCTAGCATCGACCACGTGAAACGGACGATGGCGGTGATCCTCGCGGGCGGCGAGGGCGAACGCCTCTCGATCCTGTCCCAGGAGCGTGCCAAGCCGGCTGTGCCGTTCGGCGGCAAGTACCGGATCATCGACTTCACGCTCTCGAACTGCGTCAACTCCGACATCGACGATGTCGTGGTCCTGACCCAGTACAACCCGCGCTCGCTCAACGACCACATCGGGCTCGGCCGCCCGTGGGACCTCGACCGCAACCGCGGCGGCGTCAAGCTGCTCCAGCCGTACATCGAGCGGGGCAAGGTCGCCGAGTGGTACCGCGGCACGGCGGACGCCGTCCTGCGCAACATCAACGTCCTGGAGCACGACCCGGCCGACATCGTCCTGGTCCTCGCCGGCGACCACATCTACAAGATGGACTACGCGCCATTCGTTGCCGCCCACCGCCGCCACCGGGCGGACGTGACCATCGCCGTCCGCCGCGTCCCCCTCGCCGAGGCCACGCGGATGGGCATCCTCGCCCTCGACGAGAACGACCGCGTCACCGAGTGGCAGGAGAAGCCCAAGCAGCCAAAGAGCGACCTGGCATCGATGGGCGTCTACGTCTTCTCCAAGAAGACGCTCCGGCGCTGGTTGTCCGAGGATCGCGTCGACTTCGGGGCGAACGTCATCCCGGCGATGCTCGAGGCCGGCGCCCGTGTCTTCGGCTATCGCTTCAGCGGCTACTGGCAGGACGTCGGGACGATCCAGTCGTACTGGGAAGCCAACATGCGGCTGCTGGACGACGACCCCGACCTCGACCTGTACGACAAGGATTGGGTCGTCCACACCCGGTCCGAGGAGCGCGGACCGGCCAAGGTCGGGCCGACGGCGCAGGTCCACAAGAGCCTGATCAGCCACGGCTGCGTCATCGCCGGGACCGTCGTCAACTCGATCCTGTCGCCGGGCGTCCGGGTCGACGTCGGCGCGGTGGTTCGCGACTCGATCGTCATGTTCGACTCGGTCATCCGGTCCGGTGCGGTCGTCGATCGGGCGATCCTCGACAAGGAGGTCGTCGTCGGCCAGGGTGCCATCGTCGGCGACGGCCCGTATGACGACCGGCCGAACAAGGTCGAACCCGGGCGTCTCAACACCGGCATCACCGTCGTCGGCAAGCGCGCGGTCATCCCTCGCGGCGTCCGGATCGGGCGCAACGTGAAGATCGCGGCCGACGTTCGCTCGTCCGATTTCACGGGGCGCGTTGTGCGCAGCGGCGAGTCCGTGGACCGCAAGCGGGCTGCCCGCCCTGCCCGCTCGACCGGCAAGAGCAGCGAGCCGGCCAAGGAGACCGTGGCCATCGGCGGGGTCGTGGCCGTCGGCGTCGGCGCTGCGCCCGCGGCCCGTGGCAAGAAGGTGGTCGAAGCCAGCTGACGCCCGGGAGGACCCTCCCGGCGATCTCGGCTAGACTCCGCGGGCCATGTCATCCGCCGAACCAGGCGCGCCAAGCGTGCGCCCGGCCGATGTCGAGGGCTGGCTCCATGGACTCGGCCTGACGCCGGCCGAGCGGGCCGACCGCGACGGGATCGCCAGCTGGGATCTCGTCCTCGACGGACGCCGCCGCTTCGACCTACGCATCACGGTCATCCTCGATCCGGCACTGGCGCTCATCTGCTGGGCCCACTACGCCCCGCCGATCGGCGACATGTTCCGCAAGTCGTACCGTCGCCTGCTGCGCTGGAACGACGAGTTCCCGTTCGCCAAGTTCTCCGTGGCCGAGGACGAGCGGCCGCTGCTGGCGGTCGAGATCCCGATCGCCGAGGCGGACGCCGATGCGCTCGGATTGGCGATCGCACGCATCCTCGGGATCGCCGACCGGCTCCTCGACGAATCGAAGGACTGGCTGTGGCTCGGGGGCCGGATGCCCGATATGGGGGACCGGACCCCGGCCAACGCGGCGTTCCTCGACCGATACACGGCGCGCCTCCCGGAGCTGCTGGAGGCCGAGGAAGCAGCGGACGCCGCTGACGTCAGCGGTGCCGCCGAGCCCGCGGGTCCCGTGAGGCCCGCCCCGTGAGCCGCCGCTTCGCGCTCCTGTTCATCGCCGTCGTGGCCGCGACCGGGCTGCTGGCAACGCCCGCCGCCACGTCCGAGGTCCGCGCCGCGACGCCCGACCTGACCATCGTCGGGAGCGCCAGCTACGACGTCCAGCCTCCGGCAAAACGCGTGCGGGTCACGGTCGACCTCGTGATGACCAACCACCTGCGCGACACGAAGACGAAGCGCTACTACTTCGATCGCGCGTTCCTGTCCGTCCTGCCCGGTGCGTCCGGGTTCAAGCTGAGTTCGTCCGGAGCCGGGTCGGCGCGAGCCGTCGTCTCGAAGAGGACGTCGACCTACACGCTCCTGCAGCTGAACCTCGGGCGACGGATCTACAGCGGCAAGACCAACACGTATCGGCTCGTCTTCGACCTCGTCGACGCGGGCGGCGCGGCTTCTCGTGATGTCCGGGTCGGAACGTCCCTCGTCTCATTCCCGGTCTGGGCGTTCGCAACGGATTCGACTCCTGGAAGCACGGTCAAGGTCACCTTCCCGGCGGGCTACGAGGTCGGGATCGACGGCGGCGAGATGCCGCCACCCGTGACCGCGGCCGACGGGACGACGACCCTCGAGACCGGCAAGCTCGACAAGCCCCTGTCGTTCTTCGCCTATCTCGTCGCCGATCGGCCGGGGTCGTACGCCGACCGGATCGAGACCGCGACGATCGACGGCTCCCCGATCGAGCTGACGATCCGGGCGTGGGCCGACGACCAGGCGTGGGGTGACCGGGTCGGGAGCCTGGTCTCACGCGGCCTCCCGATCCTGTCCGATCAGATCGGCCTGCCGTGGCGGCGCCAGGGTGGACTCGCCTTCCACGAGACGATCAGCCGCACGACCGGCGGGTACGCCGGGCTGTTCGATCCGTCGAGCGGTCAGGTCGAAGTCGCCTACGACGCGGGTGACTTCGTCGTCCTCCACGAATCGGCGCACGCCTGGTTCAACGGCAGCCTCCTTGCCGACCGGTGGGCGAACGAGGCCTTTGCGTCGTACTACGGCCTCGAGGCGGCCGCTGCGCTGAAGGTCAAAGCGACCGGCGACAAGCTGACCCCTGAGCTCGAGGCGGCCCGGATCCCGCTCAACGCCTGGGGAGGGGTCGGGCGCGAGAACGACAGGACCGAGGACTACGCCTACGCCGCGACACTCGCGCTGGCGCGCGAGATCGCCGACCGCGCCGGTGCCGACGGCCTGCGCGCGGTGTGGGCCGACGCCGCGGCCAAGTTCGGTGCGTACCAGCCGGTCGTCACCGGCGACGGGACGACGTCCACCGTCGGCGGCGAGGTGGCGGCCGAGCCCGAGACCCTCGACGGGCCGCCCGACTGGCGTGCCCTGCTCGACCTCCTCGAGGAACGGACCGGCGTCTCCTACGACGACCTCTGGCGGACATGGGTCGCGCGCGACACGGACCTGCCCCTGCTCGACGCCCGTCGCGCGGCCCGGACCGAGTACGACACCGTGGTCGACGCCGCCGGGGACTGGCGGCTGCCGCGGGCGCTGCGCGATGCGATGCGTGCATGGCGCTTCGACCAGGCGCAGACGATGCTCGACGACGCCACGACCGTCCTCGACGACAGGGCGCAGATCGCGACCGACGCGGCGGCGGCCGGTCTGACCGTCCCGGACACGCTGCGGGCGGCGTTCGAGAGCCCGGACG
>Ga0307281_10000249_pt1 | contig 13635 bp, 14 predicted proteins | sample ER_DNA_120_FD_194486 | JGI IMG/M metagenome (GOLD analysis project Ga0307281, IMG submission 194486) | Bulk soil microbial communities from the East River watershed near Crested Butte, Colorado, United States - ER_DNA_120 | ecosystem: Environmental > Terrestrial > Soil > Floodplain | place...
CTCGCTTGTGATTCCACGCATGCCCGTCCTGGCGCATCCGGTCGTAACACTTCCAGAACCCCCACCGCGGATGCGCGTCCACCAGCGCATTGAGCTCCGTCACGATCTCATCGTCTCGTCCCATCTCATCCGCAGGACGGTAGTACGCCGCCCGCGAGAGCCCCACGGCGGCGCAAGCTCGCCGGGCGCTTATCTTCCACTCCGCCACCAGAACCGCTATTGCCGCGCGCTTCTCCGGTGGCGTTACCGTTTTCGCTGGATCAAGTCCTTCAAGGCCGCGTTCTCCAGCGACACTTCCGCGTAGAGACGCTTCAACCTCGAGTTCTCCTGCTCCAGCTCCTTCATCCGCTTCAGGTCGGACGCCTCCAGCCCACCGTACTTCGACTTCCACTGGTAGTACGTCGCCGGGCTGATGCCGTGACGGCGGCAAAGCTCGCGAACCGCCATCCCCGCGTCGGCCTCCTTCAAGGCCGCCACGATCTGCTGCTCGGTAAACCGGGATCGCTTCATCGGAACCTCCTGGACGATTATTCTGCCAGAAAGTTCCACGTTTGAAGTGTCTATCTAGAGGGGAAGCTTACGGGCCAAGTCTTCACGAAGAAGATGGTCCTTCTCAAGTAAGGGGAGAACAAATGAAACACATTATCATTCAGCTCATGATAGCCGGCGTGTTTTTGGTCCTGGCGGGGGCGGCAGCGGCCAAGAGCGCTGTGGTCTCGATTCCAATGAACAGCGTCAATGCCAGCACGGGCGAGCGTGGGACATTCTACGTTCTGGACATTTCCATTCCGGAGGATATCACCGGTAATCGACTTGAGATGGTGGTGCTTGAGTTCGCTGTCGACGCCATCGCGTCGTCCGAAGCGGACTCCCTCGAGACGCCTGTGGTGGGGGTGTATCCCGTCACCAGCGAGTTCGTTGCGAGGCGCGGTGATGGTCCCGTCGGCACCGTTGAGGTACCGGAGATTGAAGAGATCGTGCCGTCATCCCGGCCAGTCGCGCTTGGAGAGAATCATGTTCTTCGAATGGATATCACCGCCATCGTCACGGGCTGGATGAGCGAGCCGTCGAGCAATCATGGTCTCGTCATTGGTACGCTCACTGGACCCGAGGTCGGCGGTGTCTCATTGAATGAAGCCCTCCCGGGCGGTGACGTGCCCGTCCGGGTCACATTCTTCTATAGGACGCAGTAGGGCGCCTGGCTCAGGCAGGAACAAGCGAAGCAGACCGTTACCCGCTACAGTTGGGTATTTCCCGGGCGAGAGCCTGACTGAGCGGGTGATGCCTGTCCGAGCGGAGTGGCGGCGGTGTCGTGCGGGCGGAGAATGCGGCGCAGGTATGCAGCGGCGAGGAGGTTGCCACGCACGTTGGGGTGGCTGTCTTTCTTGAAGTAGATGGTCCCGTGCGCGGCGGCGGTGCGGAACTCGTCGATCGGATAGTGGTATTCGATGCCGTGCTCCGCGCAGAATGCGGAGAGGCGCTGGTACGGCTTCATCATGTCGAGATGGGACGCATCCGCTTCGGTGCCCTTGACGAGATCATCGCGCCACGCGTCGTCGACCTCGAGCTTGAGCGGCATCGCGAACACGATGAAGCGCGTCGAGTCCGCGCGGCAATCGGCGGCGAAGCGCGCGAGAATCGCCTCCGTTACCTTCCATGCACTCTCGATGGCCTCGCTGCCCGGGTTTTCGTAGACCGACCAGTGCGAAAGATGCCGGTAGGATTCGAAGCCGGTATATTGATGCTGTGTCTCCTGGTGTACGGTGCGGCGATAGGCCACGCGCTCCAGGCGCCGGTGCGTGAAGACAAGCAACCGGCTCCTCCGCAGAATGCCTTTGAGACGCGTCATGGCGCCGGGCTTCACGGCCGGTACGGGCGGATGCATCACGAGCGAATCGGCCGAGAGCTCGAAACGAGGTTTGGTGCCGCCCTCGAGGAGCGCGCCATCGAGCGCGTTGTTCACCACGTCATTGTTCCCGGTGAACGTGAGCACGACCACGTCGGGCTTGAGCCTTCGCAACCTCTGCTCGTAAAAAAGCAGCTCCTGGTCGTTGCCCCAGCCCGGCACGCCGGCGTTGATCACCTCCGCGCCGCCGCCGAGGTCGTGGCCGAGAAGGTCCGAGTAGCGTTCGCCCACCTCGAGCCCGCTGCCAAATGCGATCGAGTCCCCCACCATGAGAATGCGCCGCCGGCCGCGCGTGCGGGTCACCGCGATCTCGCGATCGCGAAGCCCGAGGGAGTTCACGTCGATATGGTTGTGGATGCCGCGCTCGGTCATGTCGGTCTGGATGGACGCGCCAGGGCGAAGGCTCCAGCCCACGAGGGGATCGTAGCGGATGCAGCTCCCGACGATGGGCGGCTGGTAGACGAGGCGCAGGATAGCCTCGGCGCCGGCGAGGAGCACCAGGACTGTCACGATGAGGACCGCGGCGTTGGCGCGGCCCGACCGAGTTCTTTCGACCGACAAAGGAACCTCTTCCGCCCTGCCCGAAGTGATTGTAGCACCGGCGAGGCGCCCGTCAAGGCGGCGCGAAGCGGTTTTCGGTGCCGGCGGGTGTGTCCGCCCGGGGCTCAATACAGCGAGGAAACGCCGCGCGGACGAAAGAAAAGCTTCGGTTCCGGGCCCGTCCGTGTATAGAATCGGCTTGCCCGGATCTCCCTGATCCCGACAAACCACCATTATGTCCAGTACAGTCTCCGGCGTCGTCGAAGTCGTCAACGGGCGCGGCGGTTTTCTCCGCAACCCCGAGCGATCGTTTCAACCCGATCGCGCGGACGTTTTCGTGCCCCAACAAACCATCAATCAGTTCGGTCTCGCCACCGGCGCCGTGGTGCGTGGCGAGAGCGAGAGCGCCAAGCAGGGGCCGCGCCTCGTCAACATCGAGAAGATCTGCGGCCTCACACCCGAGGCGTACAGGAAGCGCGTTCCCTTCGCCGAGTTGCCGGCCATCAACCCGGACCGGCGTTTCCATTTGGGTGACGGCGGCAACATCTCGATGCGCATCATCGACATGTTCGCGCCGGTGGGGCGCGGCACGCGCGCGATGATTGTCTCGCCGCCCAAGGCGGGCAAGACGCGCCTGCTCGAGGAACTCACCATTGCCATCCACACCGACGCGCCGGAAGCACGCATCGTCGTGCTCCTGATCGATGAACGGCCCGAAGAGGTGACGCATTTCCGCCGCCAGGTTCCCGCCGAGGTGCTGGCCAGCAGCAGCGACCAGACCACGGACCAGCACGTGCGCATCGCCAACATGTGCATGGCGCAGGCGCGCTGCGAGCTGGAGTGCGGACACGACGTCGTCATCATGGTGGACAGCCTGACGCGCATGGGGCGCGCCTTCAACACCCACGGCTCGGGATCGGGACGCACCATGACGGGCGGGCTGGATTCGCGGGCACTTGAGATTCCGCGCAAGTTCTTTGGCATGGCGCGCAACGTAGAGCACGGCGGATCGATCACGGTGATCGCGTCGGCGCTGATCGAAACCGGATCGCGCATGGACGACTTGATCTTCGAGGAATTCAAGGGCACCGGCAACAGCGAGGTGGTGCTCGACCGCGCCCTCGCCGAAGCGCGCGTGTTTCCGGCCATCAACCTGTCGAAGACGGGCACGCGGCGCGACGAGTTGCTCTATCCGGCCGCGGAGATGAACTGCATCAACAAGCTGCGGCGGGCGGCACTCGCCACCTCGCCACCGCAGGCTATCGAAGGTTTATTGAAGTTGCTCGAGAAGTATCCCACCAACGCGGACCTGCTCAAGAGCGTCGAGTAGTCCGCCGCACGCGCCGATTCCGGCGCGCCTTTGCCACCAACGCCTTCTTCCCCGCCGTCGTCATGCGCTTGATCTCGTGTTCGCGCCGGAGCGCGGCGCCGCGATCGGCCACGGTCTCCAGGTACACCAGCGCAACCGGTCCGCGCGAGCGCGTGTAGCGCGCGCCGCGTCCGTCATTGTGCTCGGTGATCCGGCGTTCCGCGTCGGTGGTGACACCCGTATAGAGCGATCGATCGGCGCAACGCACCACGTACACGAACCACATGGCTCGCGATACTAGCGGCACATCAGGAAAAGATCACGACCGGAATGAAGCGGGCTCGGAATCGGTATTAGCAGAGGTCCCGTCAGCGGGGGAGGCGGGGGTGTCCGCCCCGGCGGCGGGCGGCGCTGACTCGGGCGCGGTCGGTGCGGCCGCCGTGCGTTCCTCGATCTGTTCCATCAACTGGTTGAAGGCCACCACCAGGTCGCCGATTTCGTCCTCCGCCACCCTGGCGGCACGCAGCGAATAATTGCGGCTGCGCACAACGTGCCGGATGGTTTCGTGGAGATCGACGAGCGGCTTGTTGAGGAGCCGCAGCATGCGCTCGAACACCATCAGCACCGCCAGTACTCCGAGCACGAACGCCGTGACACTCACCACGGCTTCATTGGCCATGCGCTCGTTTACCTCCGACGTCTCGCCCCAGATGGTGAGATACCCGACGGTCCTGCCGTCGGCCGCGATGCGCTGGTCGATGCGGATGCGTCCGCGCGAGGGATGCGGATCGTCGGACGATCCGTCCGGCGCTGCGCAATTGCCGAATGACGCCACCAGCTTCGAGCGACTGTCGGTGAGCCTGGCGCAGGTGATGGAACGGTCGAACTGGAGCGCCGACAGAACCTCGGACGCGGCGGCCTCGTCGTTGAAGACCAATGCCGCCGAGCAATTGGCGCCGATGGCGCTCGCAAGTACGCTCAGGTGGTGTTGAATGGAGTTGCGATCCGAGCGATAGCGATAGCTTCCCGCGATGATCGCGGAGAGCACGAAAGAAGCCACCATGACGCTGATCATCATGAGCGTGAGCTTGCGCTTGAGGCCGATGTTACGGAACCAGTTCATCGGCGTCATTTCACCACCTGCGCAAGGCTCAACAGGCGCGAGCTGAAGTCGGCGCCTTCCGCCCGGGAGGCTTCCAGGTTGACGAACACGCGCGGTTTTTCCTGCCACACACCCAGCCCCACCGAGAGCCCCTGGTGTACGTACTCTTCGTTTCCCGTCACGGTGGTGATGTTGAGCTCGCGCGTGACATCGGTGATGGTGGTGATGTCGGTCGCGCGGAGCGGCGCCACGTAGACCACGTCGACCTTGAGCGAGTCGAGCGCGTCTTTGAGCTTCACCCGCTCGAGGTCGATTGCCACGACGTTGATGTGACGCTCGGCGACGCGCTCGGTGTCGGCCGCCCGGGCCGCCTTGCGCATCTCTTCGCACGCGCGCGCGGAGGCGCGATAGCGTCCCTGGTAGACGACCCCGATCACGATCTCCTGCCCGGCGTGCGCCGAAAAGTTCTTGTCGAACTGGAGGATCTTGAGCAGCAGGGGAAACTGCAGCGTGATGGCCAGGTCCGGCTCTTCGTTGAACCCGGAAGAATCCGCGAGGGCCGAGGACGCGGCGATCCACAAAGACATGGCCACCATCGCCATCCGCGCAAAGATGCGGAGGATCCGGCGCGGGAGGACGAAGCTGCCTGGCATCGAGAACATCATGGTCGCACCGGTGTCGCTAGAAGCGGGTTTCGAAGCCCAACACGATGGTGCGGCCGTCCTGCTCGATGGCGGGCTGCGCGTGCTCGAAACCTCCGGGCGTCGCGTACGGCTGGTCGAACAGGTTCTTGACCAGGAGTGACGCAGTCGCCTGTGTGGCGAAGGGATGAAACGTCGTCGTGAGGTTGAGATTGGTCAGGAAGAACGGATCCGTTTCCGTTCCGTACACCGTCAGGCGCCCGGTTTCATACTGCGCCTCGATGCCGCAGCGCAGGAACGACACCACCGGCACCACCACACCCGCCTTGGCCAGGTGGTGCGGCGAGTTGGTGAGCCACGCGCCGTTGGCGTCCTTCGCCTCCTGGTGCGAATAGCTGGTATAGCCCGTGACGAGTCCCGCGTTGCCGCGCAGCTCGAGCTCGATGCCCTGCGCGTGCGCGCGCGTGAGGTTGCGGTTCACGAACAGCGAATCCGACGGATCCAGCGCGATATCGATCAGGCCCTCGAATTCGTTGCGGAAGAGCGATGCCGTTCCCGTGAAACCGTCCGCGATGTCCTGCTCCCACACGGCTTCATAGGTGTTGCCCTCTTCCGGCTGGAGGTCGTTGTTGGTTTTGTAGCCGGCCGCCGGGTCGTCGTAGTAGCGCTCGTAGAACGTGGGCACGCGAAACGCTTCGCCATAGAGCAGCTTGAGCGCCGATGAGGGCATCGGGTTCACGATGAGCGCCGCGCGCGGTGACCACGACGCGTCGTAATCGGAGTAATCGTCGAGACGCACGCCCAGCATGAGAGAGAGCCACGTCCTCGGCTGCAGCTCTTCCTGCACGTATCCCGAGTAGAGATCGAAAGCGACATTGCGGTCGAAGAGCAGCACGCCGTCGTTCCACAGGCGGTAGTCGGAGCGCGTGTGTTTCTGGGCCTCAAAACCGGCGACGAGCCGGTTGTTGGAGCTCAAGTCCCAGAGATGGCGCAGCTCGAGACCAAACCAGCGCCCGTCGGACGCGTCCTGGATGTCGATGCCGCCCGTCGGATAGCCGCCCTCGTACGTGTAGCGATTGGCGTACGCCCGCGCGAGCAGGCTGCGATTGGCGTCGAACGCGTGTTCGTACTGCACGTCGAGGTATCCATGCTTGTCGAGGGTGTGCGCGCCCGGATCGTTGAAGTCGACGCCCCACGCGCCGGTGGGAACCCCCTTGTCGCGCGACGCCCACAGGGCCTGCACCTTGAACTCGTGCGCGTCCATCTTGCCCTGCAAGCCGTAGTAGTGATCCCAGTCGAGGTCGTGGGCGATACCGTTGTTGGTGGCGGGATTGTCGTACTGCGAGTAGTAGAGGTCCGAGCCGTCGATATTGCTCGCCTGTCCCGAGACCGACAGCTGGACGCCGTTGGCCAGGACGCGCGCGAGCGCCGCCCCGCCTTTCATGTAGCCGTTGCTGCCGGACTCGAGATCGAGCCGGAGCGGGCTCATCTGTTTGGGCGTCTTGGTGACGACGTTGATGGTGGCGAGCATGGCGTTGGCGCCGTAGAGCGCCGAACCGGGGCCGCGCACGATCTCGATGCGCTCGACCGTGTGCAGGTCCACGCCCGCAAGCTCGGTGCCCAGCGGAGCCGCGCCGTAGACGTCGTCATTCATGGCGTGACCGTCGACGAGGAGCAGAATGCGGTTGTTGTAGTCGCCGGGCCGGCCGAAGCCGCGCATGCCGGCGTAGGCGTAATTGCGATCGTTGGTGATGTAGAAGCTGCGAACCGTGCGCAACACGTCATCGATGGTGCGATAGCCGTGACGCTCGATATCCTCGGCCGTGATCACGGTCACCGATGCGGCGGCGTCATGCACGCTCTGGTCGTACTTGGCGGCCGCCTCCACGCGCTGCTCGAGCAGCGTCTCCAGGCGATCCTGCGTGGTGTCCGCGGGCGTCGGCGCCGCAACGGCGCTATGCGCAAACGCTGCCGCCAACAGCGCTCCCAACCAGAATCCAGGATGTCTCATGCCCTTCCGTTCTGAAACCGTCACGGTCTCGCCGGAGCGGCTAACAACAAGAAACGTGCCGCGAAAGGGCTTTTAGGCCATAATCAGGGTTCTCTCGACCGGCGCCGGATGGGGCTTTCCCATCACGCGTAACGGCGGGAGCTCCCCCGGCTCAGCCTGGGATTTCTTGCCGACGGAAGTGCGCCAGGAACGCGCGCGCGATTTCGCGACGTTTCGTCGCATCTCGCAATCCGCGATAACCGCAGGTCAGGTGATAAATGTGGCCCTCTCTGGATACCTGAAATCGTGTGCGCGCGCCTTCGCGGCGGCGCTGCTCGTCGTGGCGGTGGCTTGTTCGGGTTCGAGCAGTCCGCGCGTGGAAGTCATGGAGAACGGCGTGTACATCCGCAAAGCGGTGAGCGGGTACGAAATCTCCGGCGCCCGCGACGGCACCACCACGCGCGCGTTTGCCATGATCACGATGGATGACGGCGACCATGTTCGTATCGAGCTCGAAGTCACCTACAACCCGACGCCCGAACTGGCGTCGGGCCACTGGCAGCGCGAGGGAAAAGTCGCGGAGGAGGGACAGGTGCACGCGGAGTCGCTGAAGTTCCTCGGGGGACAGGGCTCGACACCGAGCGTGGGTGGGCGGTTTCGTCTGGAGACCAACGGCAGTCCGCGCATGCGCGTGGTTCTGCCCATGCAGCCGCTCGCTCGTCCGTCGCAGTAGCTATTGTGCGGGAGCGGTCGCGCGCCAGAGTGCGCGGCCGACGAAAAACGGCCCGAGCCGCTCCAGGTGCAGCGACGTCTGCCGGGTGCGGCGCATGCGCTGCACCACCGAGGAGAGCGGATAGAGCTCCGGCCCCAGCAGTCCCACCACGAAATCATTGTCGTTCTTGTCGAGCCCGTGGCACGCGAGGCGGATGTCATAGGCATAGCCGGCCTTCCCGTACGCGTGGCCGATGCCGCCGTGCTCCATGAGAATCACGCCCTGCTCTTTGGGTGTGAGCTGCTCGAACGAACCGCTGCGCCGCAGCGGATACCACACGTGCCACGCCAGCGCGGGGTCGAGCACGCGCCGCACGGGACGATCCACCAGGGTTTCATTGAGGTCGGTCTCGTGGCCGATCGCGTAGGTGCGTCCGAGCATGGTGTACTCGGGCCGCGGGGCCAGCGCGGCGAAGGGCCCGCGGGTGAGAAAGCGCCGTACGTCGTCGATGAAGTACGACGGATTCTCGCTCATCGTAACGAGGCCCACGCCGCGCGGGTCGTTCAAGTCCTCGTAGAGCACGCCGCGGATCTCCGCGGTGGCAAGCGCGTCCACCAACGGGCGCGCGTCCATGCAGTCGCCGAAGGCAAAGAGCTGCATGAATAAACGACGGTCGCTCGAGAGGGGTTCCCCCGTCTGCGAGCGACCGTGTTCGAGAATATCGATGTGTTCCTGCAACGTCGTGCTAGAGGCGGATGATCAGGCCCCCGCCCAGGTCGAGCTGGGAGATACCGGTGCCGCTGATGCCGACGCTTGCGCCGCCCGTGCCGACCGACACGCCACCCCACGCATCCGTGAAGGTGATGGGCCAGTTGGCCTGAAGCATGATGCCCATCTTCGGCGAGTTGTAGACCTTCACGCCCAGGCCGAAGATCATCGAGAACTTCCAGCTGTCGTCGCCCTGGATCTGCACGCCGCCCACCGTCGAATCCTTGAGAATCAGGCGCGTTCCACCGAGGGTCACGCTGGCGAAGGGCAACGACTTGCCGCGCGAGATGCCGGTCACGCCGCCGATCTGCCAATATTCGACCGCCGCGTCGGCAGAGTACCTGTCCGTGAAGCCGCGCAGCTCGAGCTGGCCGTCCGACCGGCGATACATGAGGCGCACGAAAGCTTCCTTCATCGACCCCGGAGGGCTCACCTTGAAGTCGAGCGCGCCGCCATAATACACCTCGTCAGAAAAATCGAGCTCGCCCGGAACGCCGCCGGCGATCACGTCCATGGACATCGTCCAGGCGTAGCCGGCCATCGGAATGAGCTCGACGCGCCGCTCCGGCGTGTACATCGAAGACTGTGATGTGCGGACCGTGTTCTGCGCCGATGCCACCACTGCGGTGAGCATGAGAACAGCGGCCACCGTCAATAAAACCCGTTTCATGTGAGTACCTCCCGTTGCGCGCAGAATAGCGGAAAACACCGCGCGTGGCCAGCGGACAAATCAGTCGATTCATTGTGTGTTAGAATCAATGCGCCGTGATTGAAGTCCGCTCGCGGTTTCTTGCCCTCGCCATCGTGCTGTTCGCGCTGAACGGTTGCGGCGACGATTCGTCCGGCAGTTCATCGGGCGGCCTGCGCTGTGACCCGAACGCCGTCCCCACGCTGCTCGCCTCCAAGTACGATGACGATGACGGCGACGGCCGCCCGCTCGACGAAGCCTTTCCCACCATCGACGACGAAGACGACGACATCGCCGATCACACCTGGATTCGCGATCATGCCGGACAGTATCATCTCTTCTTTCACAACGAGGGACGCGGCGCTCCGTGGTTCATCGAGCACTACACAACCACCGACTTCGAGAGCCTGCACTATGTCGGCCGGGCACTCGAAGCCCAGCCGGGCGCGTGGGACGCGGGCGGCGCGTGGGCGCCGTACGTGATCGAGGTGCAGGGGACGTACTACATGTTCTACACCGGCATCGAGAGTATCCAGGCCGGCGCGAAACAGCGCATCGGTCTGGCCGTCTCGAGTGATCTGCACCGGTGGGAGCGCGCACACGTCAACCGCTGCCCCGGCACCACGGGCGACGGGTGCATCTACGAATGCGACCAGGCGTGGACCACGTGGGGCGATGACAGCGATCCGTTCAACCAGCAGTGCCGCGACGCCTTCGTGATGCGCGACGACGAGCACGAGCGCTGGCTCATGTTCGCCACCGCGCGCAGCACGAACGGCTACGGCGTGGTGACGGTGGCGTGGTCTTCGGATTTGACGACGTGGACGGGAGCGGGATTCATCAACGCAACGCGACGGCTCACGGGCGGCGCCGGCGCGCAAACCACCGGCGGGCAATGTGAGAATCCCTTCGTCGTGTCGCGCGAAGGCACGAACTACCTGCTCTTCACGGACTGGCAGGATCCCGAGGACAGCCTCGACGTGGCTACGCCGCGCACCATCGTCCAGTACGCCACGTCGCCGTCGCTCGACGTCGACACGGACGGAAGCACGGACTGGACGTATCGCGGTTACATTCCCGATCCCGGCGTGAACGCGATCGAGGTGATCCAGTATGGATTCGGAATCTGGATCATGTCGCAGAGTCTCTCCAATCCGCACTCCGGCTATGTCAAACCGATCCGCCGCATGTTGCGGCTCAAGTGCATCGACTGGGGCCCGGGGGTTTCGTTCTCGACCACCACCGTGGGATTCGGGGATGCGAACGCGGCCGGGTTGATGGCGCCGGAAATAAAAACGGGCGGACTCGATCGTCCGCCCGCTTCGAAGCATTGACGTATTCGCGGGAAAACTAGCGGTACATCGCCTTGATCTTGCCCCAGGTCTCGGCGTCGGTCCGCAGCGCGCCGTCCAAGACGAATTCCACCGTGTAGTTCTGCAGCACCGGGCTGGTCTGCTGGATCATCCAGCAGTACGTCCCCGGGCCGAGGCTCGGGCTGGGCAATGAATTGGTGGTGACGTTGCGCGTGTCGTAGAACGGCATCAGGTCAAAGCCCGCGTCGGCGGACGTGATGTGAATGCCGCTGAGGAAACTGCCGTTGGTGGCTCCGCTCGGAATGAAGCTCGTCGAGCCGGAGTTGAACGCCGTGAACGCAATATTGTCCGGCGAGAAAGCGGTCAGGTTGACGTGGCTCAGGGTCTGGCCGGCAGCGATCGTGAACGTGATGTAGTCGCGATCCAGCGGATTCCCATTGATGCTTCCGATGATGGTGTTGCCACCAATACCGAAGGAAATTCCCGTGGGCGCGCCCTCGCTGCTCGAGAGGTCGCCGTTGATGGATTCGTTCCAGATGGTGGCCGCGCTTGCCGGTACTGCCATGGCGGCCAGGAGCAGGACGATAGCAAATATCTTCATGCTGCGTTCTCCCTGTTGAAAAACCGGCCAATTGGGGGACGACTCATTCTAGCACATCGCGCCCGTCCCGGGGCAGGTCCACCCTGATTGTACGCAATCAGCGGACCAGCACCAACCTTGCTTCCTGGGCCCCGTCGGGTGCCGCAGTTTCGCGAAATAGCCGCCCGGGCCGGCCCAGTTCCCGCCCGCCCCGGGGGCCTAGGCGTGGATCTTCTTGTACTTCAGGCGGTGCGGCTGGTCGGCGTCGTGACCGAGGCGCCTCTTGCGGTCGTCCTCGTAGTCCTGGTAGTTGCCCTCGAACCAGCTCACCTTGCCGTCGCCTTCAAACGCCATCATGTGCGTGGCGATACGGTTCAAGAACCAGCGATCGTGGCTGATCACCACGACGCAGCCCGCGAACTCGAGCAGTGCATCTTCGAGCGCGCGTAGCGTGTTCACGTCGAGATCGTTGGTGGGCTCGTCGAGGAGCAGCACGTTGCCGCCGCTCTTTAGCAGCTTGGCCAGGTGGAGCCGGTTTCGCTCTCCGCCCGAGAGGTTGGCGATCTTCTTGTTCTGCTCCGGGCCCTTGAACATGAAGCTCGCGACGTAGGCGCGCGAGTTGAACTTGCGCTTGCCGACCTCGATGAACTCGTGTCCGTTGGAGATCTCGTCCCACACCGTCTTGGTGGGATCGAGCGTTTCGCGGAACTGGTCGACGTGGGAGAGCTGCACCGTCTCGCCGACTTTCAACACGCCCGAGTCCACCTTCTCGCTGCCCGTGATCATGCGGAAGAGCGTGGTCTTGCCGGCGCCGTTGGGGCCGATGATGCCGACGATGCCGCCCTTCGGTAGCGAGAAGTCGAACCCCTCGATGAGGATGTTCTCGCCGTAACCTTTCTTGAGTCCCGTCGCCTCGACGACGATGTCTCCCAGGCGCGGTCCGGTGGGAATAATGATTTCCAGGCTGTCGCGACGTTCGTTGGCCTTCTCGTTCAAAAGCTCCTCGAACTGGCGGAAGCGCGCCTTGCTCTTGGCCTGGCGCGCGCGCGGCGACATGCGGATCCACTCCAGTTCGTGCTGCAGGGTGCGACGGCGCGCGGACTCCTGCTTTTCCTCCACGGCCAGGCGCTTTTCCTTCTGCTCCAGCCACGACGAGTAGTTCCCTTCCCAGGGAATACCCTTGCCGCGGTCGAGCTCGAGAATCCAGCCGGCGACGTTGTCGAGGAAGTAGCGGTCGTGGGTGATGGCGACAACGGTCCCGGGGAATTCCTTGAGGAAACGCTCCAGCCACTCCACCGATTCGGCGTCGAGGTGGTTGGTGGGTTCGTCGAGGAGCAGCATGTCGGGCTTCTGCAAGAGCAACCGGCACAGCGCGACTCGGCGGCGCTCGCCGCCCGAGATCTTGGTCACGTCGGCATCGCCGGGCGGACAGCGCAGCGCATCCATCGCAATCTCGAGCGTACGATCCAGCTCCCACGCGTTGGCGTGGTCGATCTTGTCCTGAAGCTTCCCCTGCTCGTCGAGAAGCTTGTTCATCTCGTCGTCGCTCATCGGCTCCGAGAACTTCATGCTGACTTCCTCGAAGCGCTTGAGGAGCGCGCGCGTCTCCGCGACGGCCTCTTCGATGTTGCCCAGCACGTCCTTCGAAGGATCGAGCACCGGCTCCTGGGGCAGGTAGCCGATCTTCAGGCCGGGCAGCGTCTGGCACTCGCCCTGGATGTCGGTATCGACGCCGGCCATGATGCGCAGCAGCGAACTCTTGCCCGCGCCGTTGGCGCCCAGCACGCCGATCTTGGCGCCGGGAAGGAATGCGAGCGTGATGTCATCGAGGATGACGCGATCGGGCGGAACGACTTTCTTGAGCTTGTAGAGAGTGCAAACGAACTGACGCGACATGAAAACTCCCGGTTATTCGGATGGATATCCCGCATCGAGGCGGTGGGCAGGCGCCGATGGCGCCCACGGAAGACTGGCCGCGCATCATATCAGGCCGACGGCGTTTCGGATAGGGGCGGATTGGAGTGGCTTACCTGCTCCCATGCGGTTCAAACAGAGCCCGGTGCACGACCACGCGGGTCATCACGAC
>Ga0307281_10000250_pt1 | contig 13623 bp, 13 predicted proteins | sample ER_DNA_120_FD_194486 | JGI IMG/M metagenome (GOLD analysis project Ga0307281, IMG submission 194486) | Bulk soil microbial communities from the East River watershed near Crested Butte, Colorado, United States - ER_DNA_120 | ecosystem: Environmental > Terrestrial > Soil > Floodplain | place...
CCTTCGTAGACCTCGACCCCAGCCCCGATGAAGAGATCGGCGCGCTGTTCGAGGTTGAACAGGCCATAGGCGTTCGACGTGCCGGCGCGGTCCGAGACGAGGACGCCGTTCGTTCGGTGGGTGACGTCGCCGGCCCACGGCCCGTAGCCCTCGCCGATCTGGTGGAGCAACGCGGTCCCGCGCGTGTCGGTCAGCAGCTGGCCGCGATAGCCGATCAGGCCGCGGATCGGCAGGACGAACTCCATCCGGACCCGCCCGTCGGTGTCGGTCGAGATCTGCTCGAGCCGACCCTTCCGACCCGCGATCGCGGTCTGCACGTCGCCGATGTAGTCGGGCGGGATGTCGATGGTGATCCGCTCGTACGGCTCCTGGACCTCGCCGCCGACCTCGCGCAGGAGCACCTCCGGGCGCGACGCCGTCAGCTCGTAGCCCTCGCGGCGCATCTGCTCGATCAGGACCGCGAGCTGGAGCTCGCCGCGGCCACGGACCTCGAACGCCTCGCTCGAGTCCGACGGCCGGATCTCGATCGAAACGTTGCCGAGGACCTCCTTGTCGAGGCGGGCCTTGATCTGCCGGCTGGTGACGTACTTTCCCTCGCGCCCGGCGAGCGGTGAATTGTTGACGCCGAACGTCATCCGCAAGGTCGGGGCGTCGACGTCGAGGCGCGGCAGCGGCCGGGGGTCGGCTGGGTCGGTCAAGGTGTCGCCGATGGTGACCTCCGGGAGGCCGGCCACGCTGACGATGTCGCCCGGTCCTGCCTCCTCGATGTCGATCCGCTCGATCCCGTGCGCGGTCTGCAGGCTGGTGACGGTGCCGCTGAGCGTGACGGTCCGGCCGGGCTCGACCGCCCCGGTCGCGTCGGCGGCCTCCTCGCGCAGGACCGTGATCCGCTGACCGGTCCGGATCGTGCCGTTCCAGATCCGGCCGACGGCCATCCGCCCGACGTACTCGTTGGCCGACAGGTTGGTGACCAGCAGCTGGAGCGGGTGGCCCGGCGTGTAGGTGACCGGCGGCGTCACCTCGACGAGGAGGTCGAGCAGCGGTCGCAGGTCGGTCCCCGGATCGGCCAGGTCGCGGGTGGCGGTGCCCGCCTTGGCGTTCGTGTAGACGACCGGGAACTCGATCTGGTGCTCGTCCGCGCCGAGATCCATGAACAGCTCGTAGACGTCGTCGAGGACCACGTCCGCACGCGCATCGCCACGGTCGATCTTGTTGATGGCGACGACGACCGGCAGCCGTCGGGCCATCGCCTTCTGGAGGACGTAGCGCGTCTGTGGCAATGGGCCTTCGGCGGCGTCGACGAGGAGCAGCACCGAATCGACCATCAGCAGCGAGCGCTCGACCTCGCCGCCGAAGTCGGCGTGGCCGGGCGTGTCGACGATGTTGAGGCGGACCCCCGCGTGGTCGATGGTCGTCTGCTTGGCGAGGATGGTGATCCCCTTCTCGCGCTCGAGGTCGCCCGAATCCATCACCCGGTCGACGACCGCCTGGTTGGAGCGGAACGCGCCGGTCTGGCGCAGCATCGCGTCCACCAGGGTGGTCTTGCCGTGGTCCACGTGCGCGACGATGGCGACGTTGCGGAGGTCGGCGCGGACGGCGGTCGCGGCGGCGGGCGAGGTCGCGTTCGGGGTCGGGTTCGGGGTCGAAGCGTCGGGCACGAGTAGATGGATCTCCAGGTCGAAGGGGACGCCCGATTGTGCCATGGATGCTGGACCTCGGCCAACGCGACATCCTATGCTCAGCGCGATGGCCCGCTACGACCGGTGTCCGAACTGCAGCGCGGAGATGCCCCTCGGCAATCTCCATTGCTTCGGATGCGGCGCGGATCTGCCCCCGCCCCGCCTCGACAGCGGGTCGATCCTGGTGCAGCTCTACCCGGCCACCAGCCAGGCGGTGGCCTTCGAGTTCTACCGGCTCGAGGCGCTCCGGCTCGGCACGGCCGGCTGGACGCCGATCGCCCACAGCTGGGGTGACGAGCGCATCGGCCTGGGCACGGCGGCGGTGCTCGGCGACAGCGCTCCATCGATGTTGCAGGGCACGTTGATGGTCACCTACCGGCAGGCGGGCCGAGCATGACGGTCGCGGCGGTCATCCTGTCCGCGTCGGCGGAAGCGGCGGTCTCCGACACGCTCGGCCAGCCACGTGTCCGCCGTCTCGCCGATCTCGCCTGGTCCGGCGGCGCCCTGCCGATCGTCGTCGTCGCGCCCGACGCCGACGGCGCGGTGGCCGCAGCTTTGGCGGGCTCGGAGGCGGTCCACGGCTCACCGGCCGGGCCCGAGGCCGGACCGGCCGGCCAGATGCTCCGCGGTGCCGAGCTGGCGCTGGCCGAGGTCCGCGACACGACCGCGGTCCTGCTCTGGCCGGCGCGGCTGACCTGGGTGGGGCCGGAGACGATCACCTCGCTCATCGAGACCCATGGCTTGGACCCGGCGGCCATGCTTCGGCCGGCCTGGCACGGTGAGCCCGGCTGGCCGGTCCTGCTGCCGACGACGGGGCTGGATGCGCTCCGGGCCGTCCCGGCCGACCACATGCCGCCGCAGGTCATCGAGGACCTCGTGGCAGCGGTGCCCACTCGGGTCGTCGAGATGGGCGATCCGGGCGTCGTCCACGACGTCGACACGGCGGTCGCCGACCTGCCGGCGTACGAAGGACCACCCGACCCACCGGCCGGGCATGCCCACGAATGGGGCGCCGATGTCACCGCGGAGGCGGGCCTCACGGAGCCCTGATCGCGGGCGGCGAGGGCGGGGCGTTGACCACGGGTCAACGAATCTCGCGCGTGGTCGGTGTTGATCTCGTCACGCGACCGCGGCGTTGACGACGGGTCAACGAATCCTGCGCCGGGTCGCCGTGGGAGGGCGCACACGACCGAAACGTTGACTCGGGGTCGCCGTGGCGGACCCCGGTCGCGCCGATTCGGACGGCTCGCGGCGATACCGTTGACCCTGCGTCAACAAATCGGAAGCTGGCCACTCTGCGAACCGGCTTCCGGCAGGAATCGTTGACCGTTGGCAAACACGTCTCGGCCGGCGGGCGGCGCTGGTAGGACGGTCGGCGGCGCAGTACGGCCGGCGGGCGGCGCAGGTAGGACGGCCGGCGGCGGGGCGCATTGCGCCAACCCCCTAGTCGGTGGCCGCGGACTGCCTGGCGCGCAGCAATCCGTCGCGGACCCTGGCGACCGGCACGGTCGCCCCGGCGATCCCGCCGATGACCAATGCGACGCCGAGCAGCTGCGTCGGCGACGGCGTCTCCCCGAGCAGCACGATCGCCAGGCCCATGGACATCACCGGCTGGCTCAGCAGGATAATCGAGGTGATGATCGCCGGCAGTCGCGGGAGCGAGATCGAGATGAGCAGGTAGCCGGCCGACTGCGCGGTGATCCCGAGGATCGCGAGCCAGAACAGGCTCTGCGGCCCGGGCGTCAGATCGAGGTCCCCGACGACCTCGCCGACCACGAACGAGGCGAGCACGACACAGGCCGTCGCGACCGCCACGGGCCCGGCCGGGCGGCGCGCATCCCGTCCGCCCCAGCGGATGATCAGCAAGTAGGCCGAGTAGCAGAACGCCGTGGCGACGCCGAGGATCACCCCGAGTTGCGGCGCCGCCCCGTAGGCATCATCGCCGACGACGCCGGAGATGAGGATCACCCCGGCGAGGACGATCGGCAGAGCGAGCAGCGTCGAACGCGTCGGTCGCTCGCCGAGGAGCGTCCAGGCGAAGAAGCCGACGATGATCACCTGCAGGTTGCCGAGCACCGTCGCGAGCCCGGCCCCGACCGCCTCGATGGCGTGGTGCCAGAACATCAGGTCGCCTGTGAAGAAGAGCCCGGCGATGGCAGCGAGCCGGATGGTCTGGCGCGGCAGCGGGCCGTGACGACGCCACTCCCCGAATGCGACGAGCACGAGCAGTGGCAGGCCGAAGACCGCACGGTAGAACGTCCCGGTCGAGGGCGAGACCGCGGCGTAGAGGTAGAACACCCCGGAGAACGAGATGCATGTCGCGCCGAGCAGCGCCGCGAGGCGAGGACGCTGCGCGAACCAGTCGAGCGGGGCCGGCTGCCGACTCAGCGGTGCGGCCCTACGACGCCTTCTGCGGCACGCCCACGAACCGCAGGCCCAACTCCTCGTACTGGCCCGGTTCCGGGATCGACGGCGCCTCGAGCATCGGGTCGGTGCCGGACTGGGTCTTGGGGAAGGCCATCACCTCGCGGATGTTCGTCTGGTGGGCGAGCAGCGCCGCCCAGCGATCGATGCCGAGGGCGATCCCGCCGTGCGGCGGCGCGCCGTACTCGAAGGCATCGAGGACCGCCCCGAACTTCTCCCGCATCGCCTCGAGCGAATGGCCCTGCAGCCGGAACGAGCGCTCGAGAAGATCGCGCCGGTGGATCCGGACCGAGCCGCCGCCCAGTTCCCATCCGTTGAGCGCGAGGTCGTACTGGAGCGCCCGTGCGTGACCGGCCGGATCCTCGGGGGATGGTCGGTCCGGGTCGCCCGACGCGGTCACGAGCAGCGCCTCGTCCTCGGGCAGGACGCCGCTGAACGGGTTGTGGGTGGCGTGCCAGCGGCCGAGCTCCGTGTCCCACTGATACATCGGGAAGCGGTTGATCCAGACGTACGACAGGACTTCCGGATCGGCAAGCCCGAGGCGGTCGCCGAGCTCCACGCGCAGCCGGCCGAGCACGTCCGTGGTGACCTCCGCCGTGTCGGCCACGATGAGGATGAGGTCGCCTTCGGCCGCGGTCGTCTGCTCGACGATCGCGCGTTGCGTGTCGTCGGACAGGAACTTGGCGATCGGACCCTTGACCTCGCCGTCGGCCAGCGCGAGGTGGGCCAGGCCCTTCGCCCCGAACCGGCGGGCACGCTCGGTCAGCTCGTCGATCTCGCGCCGGGTCACGCCGGCCATGCCGGGCGCCACGATCGCCTTGACTCGGCCGCCCGCCGCCAGCGCCGAGTCGAAGACGATGAAGCCCGATGACGGCGAGCCGTCCGGCGCGACCAGCGTCGAGCCGAGGTCGACGAGCTCCATCCCGAAGCGGACGTCGGGCTTGTCGGAGCCGAAGCGCACGAGCGCCTCCTCGAAGGTCATCCGCGGGAACGGGACCTGGAGGATCGGCCGTTCGGGCACGGTCGCGCGAGAGACTTCGATCGCCATCGCCTCGACGAACCCGGTGACCGTCGCCTCGTCGACGAAGCTCATCTCGAGGTCGAGCTGGGTGAACTCGGGCTGCCGGTCGCCGCGCAGGTCCTCGTCGCGATAGCAGCGGGCGATCTGCATGTAGCGGTCGATGCCGGCGACCATCAGCAGTTGCTTGAGCTGCTGCGGGCTCTGCGGCAACGCGTAGACGGTCCCGGGCTGGAGCCGGCTCGGGACGATGAAGTCGCGGGCCCCTTCGGGCGTGCTCTTGATCAACGTCGGCGTCTCGACCTCGACGAAGCCGTTGGCGTGATGGACCTCGCGGATCGCCTGGACCATCCGGCTGCGGAGCATCAGCCGGCGCTGCATCGGCTCGCGCCGGATGTCCAGGTAGCGGTAGCGGAGCCGAAGGATCTCGTCGACCGGGGCGTCCGGATCGTTGATGTAGAAGGGCGGCGTCTTCGCCTCCGACAGGATGTCAACCTCGGTTGCCTGGAGCTCGATCGCGCCGGTCGGCAGCCTGGGGTTCTCGGTGCCTGACAGGCGCGGCGCTACCGTCCCCGCCACCGACACGACGAACTCCGGGCGTACCCGGCTCGCCTGCTCATGGGCGAGCGGCGACTCGGCCTTGTCGATGACGACTTGCGTGATCCCGTGCCGGTCGCGCAGGTCGAGGAAGATCAGCTGGCCGTGGTCGCGCCGCCGGTGGACCCAACCGGCGAGGCGCGCCGACGCGCCGGCATCCGCGGCGCGCAGCTGGCCGCAGGTGTGCGTGCGGTAGGGCGTGGCAAGGCTCGGCGTGGTGTCGGTCATGGCGGAGGTATCGTATCCGGCGGGCACGCTCGACGAGCGGGCCGTCCCGTCCCAACGACCTCGAGGTCCAACGATGCTGCCCGATTCGCGCGCTCACACGACCCTGCCGACGGCCGACGTCGAGCGCTTGCGGTCGTGGTACGAGGGCGTGCTCGGGTTCACCCCGTTCGCCGAGCGACCCGGCGCGGTCCTCTACCGGACCGCCGTCGGGAGCGTCTTCGCCATCTCGCGCGGCTCAGCGATGTCGAGCGGGACGCATACCCAGATGGCGTTCACCGTCGACGACATCGAGGCGGCGGCGGCCGACCTCCGGGCGCGCGGCATCGTCTTCGAGACCTACGAAGCGCCCAAGACCACCGACGGGATCGCGCACATCGGCGCCGGCCGCGCAGCCTGGTTCAAGGACCCCGACGGGAACCTGCTGGCGATCCTCCAATTCGACGATCCGACCTGAAGGAGATCCACTCGCTCACGGGTTCGGAGGGCTCAGCCGGCGACGCGGTCCGCGATCGCCTGGAGGTGTGCCGGGGTGGTCCCGCAGCAACCACCGATGATCGACGCGCCCGCGTCGCGCATCGCCTCGGCCGCGGCGGCCATGGTCGACGGTTCGGATCGATACACGGCCCGCATGTCGACGAGCTCGGGCATGCCCGCGTTCGACTTCGCGACGAGGACGGCGTCCGGATCGGCCGCGCGCATCCGCTCGATGACGGTGATCAGTTCGTCCGGGCCGTTCCCGCAGTTGCCACCGACCGCATCGGCGCCCCAGGCGGTCAACGACGCGACGGCTTGCTCGGGGGTCACGCCCATCATCGTCCGGCCGCGCGTATCGAACGTCATCGTGGTGATGAGCGCGATCCCGGGCGACACGCGGCGGACGCCCTCGATGGCGGCCTTGATCTCCAGCAGGTCGGACATCGTCTCGATCCAGATGAGGTCCACGCCGCCGGCCACCAGGGCGGCCGCTTGCTCGGCAAAGATGTCGACCGCCTCGTCGTAGTCCAGGGTGCCGGTCGGGGCCAGGATCGCCCCACTCGGGCCGATGTCGCCCGCGACGAGGGCGTCGCCGCCGGCCGCATCGACCTCGCTTCGCAGCAGGATCGCGGCGGTCTGATCGAGTTCGGCGACCCGGTCCTGGAGCCCATGGAGGCTGAGCCGCATCCGGTTTCCGCCGAACGTGTTGGTCATCAGGATCCGCGACCCGGCGTCGAGGTAGCCACGGTGGATCCGTCGCACGACGTCGGGCTTTGACAGGTTCCAGACCTCGGGCGGGTCGCCGAACATCAGTCCGTTCGCGAACAGCATCGTACCCATCGCGCCGTCGGCGATGACCGTCGGCGTCGAGGCGACGAGCTCGAGCCAGCGTTGGCTCGCAGCGCCGCCGTCGGCCCGCCGGCGCTCGGCGAGTCCGGGGAACGCGGCCGGATCGAACGGCTCGGGTTCGGCCGTCGGGTCGTGCATGACCCGGCGCGGTCTGGGCATCGGATACCTCACGTCTTGCGAGCGACCACACGAGTGTAGCCGGGTTTCTGGACGCTCCGCCGGCGACGCCGCAGGAGACCCGGCTTGATCGACCCGCTCGCAGCCCTCGTCATCGTCGCGGCCGGGATGGCGGCCGGGACCGTCAACACGATCGTCGGGTCGGGCTCGCTGATCACGTTCCCTACCCTCGTGCTCCTCGGCCCGCCGCTCGTCGCCAACCTGTCGAACACCGTCCGCGCTCCGCGTAGCGATCATCACGATCGGGACGATCGTCGCGGTCCGGCTGCTCCTGATCGGGCGACGGGTCAGAGCCCGGCCTTCATCGCGACGATGCGGTCGTACGAGGCCAGCAGCCGCGACCTCGCGATGATGCCGATGCGGGCGTCGGCCAGGAGGGTCGCATAGGCGGCTTGGGTCGACGCCTCGGAGCCGCTGAGCAGGAGCATGTCGGTGCCGGCGATCGCCGCGCGAACGGCCAGCGACCGGCCCGTCACGCCCCGTGCCGCCGCCGTGCCGGTGAGCGAATCGGTGATGGTCACGCCGGTGAAACCAAGGTCGCGACGAAGCAGCGTCTCGATGATGGCCCGTGACCAGCCGGCGGCATGGCCGGCGTCGTAGGCGGTATAGGTCGCATTCGACAGCATGATCATCGGGATGTGTCGAGCGATCGCGGCCCGATACGGCCGGAGCCCCGGAGCCAGTCGCGACGTCGACACGCCGATGGTGACCATCGACGCATCCGTGTTCTGGGTCGCTAAGCCAAGACCCGGGAAATGCTTCATCGACGGGATGACCCCCGTCGACTCGAGCCCGGAGGCGAACGCGCTCGAGAGTGCCGCGGTCTGCACTGCGCTGAACGACCAGCTCCGCCCTTCCCGGTACATGAACGAGGCCGTGGTCGCCGGTACGTCGGCGACCGGGGCGAAGTCGACGTTGATGCCGAGTGCGTGCAGCGCCGACCCCGTGCTCGCGCCCTGCGCGCGGGCGACCGACATGCTGTCGAGCCGCCCCATCTGCGGCGCCGACAGGGTCGGCGGCGCCCACGGGATCCGCTTGATCGACCCGCCCTCCTGGTCGACCGCGATCAGCAACGGCGGCTGGCCGCCCACCTTCGCCGCCGACTGGAGCTGCGCGGTGAGCCTGATCAGCGCGGTCCGCGTGGTGACGTTGGTCGCGAACAGGATCACCCCGCCGATCTCGCCGCGCCCGATCCGGCCGAGCAAGCTGGCGGTCGGCACGCTGCCGTCCATTCGCACGACGAGCTTCTGACCGACGAGGCGGGCGAGCGATGGCGCGGCCGCGGTCGCGGTCCCCGAGGCAGGCGCGATGTCCGATGAGCTGCGCTCGGCCGCCGGGGCCGCGTTCGCACTCGAGCAGCCGGAGGCCAGCAGCGCGATCAGAAGAGCGGCTGCGACACGCCGGATCGCTACCGCGCCCACGGCTGCATCTCGACGTCGGCCGGCGAGCCCGGGCCGTTGCACGGCGGCACGGTGGCGTCGGTCGGCGATACGGGCGTTGCGACGACGCGGTCACCGCCGTCGAGGACGAACGCGACACTCACCGGCGCGACCGGGTCCGGACCGCAGTAGTTCGCGTCCTGGACGAACGTCTTGACGACGTCGCCGGGGGCGACCGTCAGCACATCCGACGGACCCGGCTTCACCCCGTCGATCAGCACGGAGCCGTGCCCATCGACGAGCTGCGGCTTCGCCATGGTGGCGAGCCGGCAGGTGACGGTCCCGGCGTTGGTCAGCTCGACGTCCGCGATCCGGTGGCCGGCAGCGCCTTCCCAAGCAGTGATGCGGGCGGCCAGCGAGCCTGGGTCGCACGGGCCGAGGGTCGGCGCCGCGGTCGGCGACGGGGTGGGAATGGGCGTCGGGGTCGGCGACGTGGTCGGTGTTGGTGACGCCGTCGGCGCCGGGCTCGCGGTCGGAACGGCCGTGGCGATCGGCGATGCCGTCGCGACGATGCCGCCGATGTCGCCGTTCTCGCTCGGGCGGCCGAGGACGGCCACGGCGATGACCAGCGCGACGACGACCAGGCTTGCTCCCGCGAGGGTCGTCCCGGCGCGGCCAGCGGTCACGTTGGAGCGACGTGGTGACGTCGCTGGTCGAGACGCCCGGTTCGTAAGCGCGGCCCATTCCTCGAGGATGCGATCCACTCGCGACGGCTCCATCACGCGTTCTCCAGCTTCGTTCGGGCGCGACTCACGGCGGCGCGCAACGCGCCAGCCGTCGTGCCGAGCACCAGGGCGGCCTCGTCATAAGACGTGCCTTCGACGGCGGTCATGACCAACGCAGTCCGTTCCAATTGAGACAGCCCGTCGAGCGCGGCGCGGACGTCGAGCCACCGGGCCTGTACGCCCTGGTCGAGCGTCTCGGGCGGCGAGACCGGCGACAGCGACAGCCGGCGCCGGAGAGCCCGGAACCGGTCCGTCGCAAGACGGCGGGTCGCAACCAGCAACCACGGCAGGACCGGGCGGTCCCAGTCGAGTCGTCCGCGGTGGTCCCACAGGCGCAGGAACGCCTCCTGCGCGAGATCCTCGGCGGCCGCCCAGTCATTGGTCCAGGCGAGTGCGAACCGAAAGACGTCGCCCCAGTGCGTCTGGAAGGCGCGCTCGTAGGCGAGCTCGGTCGATTCAGCGAGGGCCATCGGTGCGGTCACACTACATACACGCCGGCCGGACGCCAAACGCACGGTCAGGATCGGATCAGGTTGCCTCTGGGCGTGCCGTCACCTCGACGGCGGGCGGATCCGGGCGACGCGATGCCTACCGGGTCTCGATGCAGCCGGCGTGGTCATAGCCCGACTTCTTGTTGTTGGCGGTGTTGCTCCAGTTGCCCTGGATCTTCCATTGATCGCTGCCGATCTTGACCGTGCCCGAGAACGTCCAGGCGCACTTGTCCGCGTTCTCCTCGCCCGTCTTGTCCCACCAGCCGCCGTTGCGCGGGTCGGTGACGGTCTCGCTGAGCTCATGGCCGCTGACGTTGGCGAGGGCCTCCAGACCCTGCGAGTGGGCCGTTCCGGCGTCGGCCGGATCGCAGCCGGGGTCGCCGTCGAGGTTGAAGAAGAACCCGAACTGGACCGGCACGCCGTGGACCGTCCCGTAGCTGTGCCAGGCGCAGTAGCCGGCGTTGCCGCGCTTGAGGTCGATGTAGACCGGGTAGTAGCCGTTCGGGACAGGGCTGGTGATCTCCTTGGCGACCTCGGCCTGGATCGTCGACGTCGAGGGGGCATTCGTCGGGCCGGCGGACGAATCCACGAAATGCCCGCTGTAGTTGACTCCCGCGCCGACCGTGCCGTTGGTGCCGGTGTACTCGGTGTTCGAGTTCATGTAGGGCGACCCGCCGACGCCGCCGTAGAACTTGTCGAGCCCGCTGATCTTGTCACCGGGCGAGCCCCAGGACGTGCCCCAGAAGACGGCCTGGACGACCGTGCTGTTGAGGATCGCGCCGCCGTGCCAGGTCAGGTTCGCGGTCGGCTTTCCCTGCCCATGACCCGCCGGGTGGTCAACGCCCTTCGCGTAGAGCAGGTCGGCTTTCGAGGCCGGGCCTGCGGCTGACACGCCGGCTGCCGTGACGCCGAGGAAGAGGGCCATCGCGGCCGCGAGCGCCACGGCGCGTCGAAGACCGGTGCGACGGACGGGCAGATGGTGCGACATTGGACGCTCCTTGATGGAACGATGAGGGAGCCGCCATGGTCGCCGCTGCTCAGCGGCGTCGTCAAGGGTTTTCGACGCGACATCTGTAGTTCACCGCGATCACGCGGGGCGCCCGCGCACCGCCCAGGCTCGGGCGACCAGCTGGATGCTGCCGTCCGAGCGCGCCGGCAGGTCGGCGCGAAGGCGTTCGCGGAGCGCGGTCCTCTCGCCTTCGCCCAGCGATGCCACGTAGCCGGGCGCCGGACCGATCCCGCGCAGGAACGGCGCCCAGCAGGCGGCGAAGTCGCGGAAGACGGTCGGGACGTCGATAACCGCGACGTCGACGTCGACGAGCCCGGCGGCCTCGAACGCGCGCCGGAGCGGCCCCGGCGAACAGATCGGAAAGCGAACGCCCTCGTCCACAGAGCTCGCCGCGGGATCGAGCGCGATCGCCGTGTCCCAGAACCGGCGGAGGAGCTCCATCCGGCCGGCGTAGTCCCACACGTAGCCCGCCAGGGTCCCGCCTGGCGCCACGACGCGATGCATCTCCCGCATGGCAGCCGTCAGGTCGGGGACGAAGTTGAGGACGAGCCCGCAGACGACGGCCTCGGCCGACCGGTCCTCGAGCGGCACCGACGCCGCGTCGCCGACGACGACGCGCGCCCGCGCGTCGAGCAGCCGACCGCGCGCCGCCTCGACGAACCCGGCCGAGGGATCGACGCCGGTGACCGACACCGGATCGGCCCGCGCCAGGATCGCCTCGGTCAGCGCGCCAGTGCCGCAGCCGACATCGACCCAGCGAGCCCGCGGCGCGATCGCCAACCAGTCGACGAACCGGGCGGCCACGGGCCGGCTCCACCGACCGATGTAGGCCTCGTAGGCCTCGCCGTCGCCCCAGCGATCGGGCGCCACCTCAGTCCGGTGCCGGCCCGTGGCGATGGGCGCGATGTGCTCGCTCGATCTCGCGGCCGAGACCCTCGACGGAGACCTGCTTCTGCGTGCCCGCCGGGAGATCACGCAGTCCGACCTCCCCGCCGGCCAGCTCGTCGCCGACGATCACCGCGAAATGCGCCTGGTCGCGGGCGGCCGCCTCGAGCTGTTTGCCGAGCTTGCGCCGCCCGAGTTCGGCCCGCGCCGCGATCCCCGCGGCTCGCAGGTCCGTGGCGACCCGGAGACGGGCGGCCGTGTCGTCCGGGTCGGCGCCGACGACGACGGCCACGGGCGCCGGCTCGGGCGAGGCCGCGACCCCGGTTTCGGCCAGCGCCAGGAGCAGCCGATCGAGCCCGATGCCGAAGCCGATGCCGGGCGTCGGTCGGCCGCCGAGGAGCTCGATCAGCCCGTCGTACCGCCCGCCGCCACCGATCGCCTGCTGCTGGCCCTCGCGACCGGCCACGTAGAACTCGAAGGTGGTCCGCGTGTAGTAGTCGAGGCCGCGGACGAGTGCCGGTTCGAGCCGGTAGCGGACCCCGAGCACGTCGAGATGCGCCCGGACTCCGGCGAAGTGCTCGGCACAGGCGTCGCACAGACGGTCGGTGATCTTCGGGGCGGCAGCGTTGAGCGCGGCCATCGCCGGGTCCTTCGAGTCGAGCAGCCGCAGGACGTTGCGCTCGAGACGGCCGCGTTCGAGCTCGGGCAAGGCGTCGCGCCGGGCGCGGTAGTAGTCGGTCAGCTCGGCCACGTAGGCCGGCCGGCAGACGGGATCGCCGATCGAATTGAGGTGGACCTCGACGCCCTCGATCCCGGCATCGACGTAGAAACGCGCTCCGAGCTCGACGATCTCGGCGTCTATGGCCGGGCCGGCGTCGCCGATCGCCTCGATGTCGAACTGCCAGAACTGGCGGTAGCGGCCGGCCTGCGGCCGATCGTAGCGGAACATCGGGCCGGTCTCGGTCAGCTTCACTGGCTGCGGCCAGGTCTGCATCCCGTGCTGGACGTAGGCACGCGCGATGCCGGCCGTCGGCTCCGGCCGGAGCGCCCACGACTCGCCTTCCTCGGTCCGCTGGGCGAGCCGGAAGAGCTCCTTCTCGACGATGTCGGTGACCTCGCCGACGCCGCGCTCGAAGACCTCGGTCAGCTCGAACAGCGGCGTCTCGATGCGGTGATAGCCGTAACGAGCGGCGAGGTCGGCAGCCAGGCGCTCGAGCCGCGTCCACGTCGCGGTCTCGGGCGGAAGCAGGTCGCGGGTACCGCGCGGCGCACGGAAGGTGGGCATCGCCGAGAGTCTAGCGGGCGGTCGTGACGTCGGGCCGCCGCGCGCGTCGTACCATCGTGCCGGCAGGTGTCTTGCCGCGACTCAGACGCTGACCGCTAGGTTGAGGGGTTCGGTGGACAAGACATTCACGCTTCCGGGCACGACCGGGCCGCAGATCATGGTGCATCGCCCGGCCCTCGGCACCATCCGGGTCCTGATCGATGGCGTCCCCGCGGTTCGTCGCAAGGGCCGAACACTGACGTACGACGTCCCGCTTGCCGATGGCTCCTCGACCGAGCTCACGTTCAAGGGGCAATGGACCGGGCTGCGGGCGGTGGCGAACGGGGTCGAGATGCCACTCGAG
>Ga0307281_10000251_pt1 | contig 13618 bp, 12 predicted proteins | sample ER_DNA_120_FD_194486 | JGI IMG/M metagenome (GOLD analysis project Ga0307281, IMG submission 194486) | Bulk soil microbial communities from the East River watershed near Crested Butte, Colorado, United States - ER_DNA_120 | ecosystem: Environmental > Terrestrial > Soil > Floodplain | place...
GCCGGACGGCGTCCGGGCCCTCGATGGCGCGCTGGCGGCGGCGGGCGGTCTCGACCGTTACGTGCCAGCGCGGAGGCACGAGCCCCGGCACCAGGTCGGCCAACGGCGCGAGCACGAAGAGGCGCGCCGCCGCCGCCGGATGCGGGACCACCAGCAGCTTCGACGCCTTGGCCGGGTCGGTCTCGGCGTCGATCGAGAGACCCGCCGGTGGCGGATCGACCGTCAGCCGGGCACGCCCGTAGATGAGCAGGTCGAGGTCGAGCTCGCGCGGACCCCAGCGCTCGCGCGCTACGCGGCCGAACGAGCGCTCGAGCGCCTTGAGCGACGCGAGCAGCCCAAGCGCGCCGGCCGCAAAGTCGGCGCCGGCCGGGACGTCGAGCGCCACGACCGCGTTGCGGAACTCCGGCTGGTCGGTCGGGCCGACCGGTTCGGTGGCATAGAGCCGGGAGACGCCGCGGAGTCGCGCGCCGGGTAGCGCGGCCAGGGCGTCGACCGCCCGGGCCAGGGTCGCCTCGGCCTCGCCGAGGTTCGCCCCGAGCCCGATGTACGCGCGGATCCGACGCGCCGGCATGGCCCCAGTATCGACCGGTCCGCTACGTACCGGCGGGCCGGCCCCTGTCTCCATCTAGACTTGGCAGATGCCACCCGTCGCGGTCCGGATCCTGCACCCGGAGGCGGGACCCGATGCCGGTCCACTGACGCGCCGGCTGGCCGAAGCGCGATCCCGGATCGCGGACCGCCATCGGCGCGGGTTCATGGCCGTAGGTGCCTCGGACGTCCAAATCGTGTCGGGACGGCCCGACGAGCGATCGTTCGGCGATCGGCTGCGCGGCCAGGTGGATCCCGGCGGCGGGCCGTGCGGCCTCGTGGTCCTCGGGTCGGGGGCGATCCCGCTCGCGACGGCCGCGGACCGGCGGGCCTTCGTCGCGACCGCGTCGGGCGACGACCGGACCGCCCTCGCCAACAACCGCTTCTCGGCCGACGTCGTCGCGATCGCCCGCGTCGAGACGCTCCCCGCGATCCCGGACCTCCCGGGCGACAACGCCCTGCCCCGCTGGCTGGAGGAGGTCGCCGGCTACCGGGTCGACGACCTGCGCCGGCGCTGGCGGCTGTCGTTCGACCTCGACGGCCCGCTCGATCTCGTGCTGCTCGGTGAGACGCTGGGCGGTGGCGGCCGCGAGGGCGCGGTGAGCGACTCCACGGTCGCCGACCGGCTGGCCGCCGTCCGGGCCATCGCGACCGATCGACGGGCGGAGCTGCTCCTCGCCGGGCGCACGTCCGCGTCGACGCTCGGCTGGCTCGAGCATCACGCCGCGGCACGCGTCCGGGCCTGGGTCGAGGAACGCGGCCTTCGGGCGGCCTCGCGCCTGGCCCAGGCGAGCGATCCGGCCGCCGACCCGCGCCTCGGCGGCACGTCCGGCCTGGCGCCCTCCGCCGGTCGTGCGCCCACGTCGATCCTGGGCCTCCTCCTCGACCGTGATGGTCCGGGCTCGCTCGGGACCCACCTCGCCCGCTTCGCGGACGCGGCGATCGTCGACACGCGGGTACTGCTGGCGCATCGGCTCGGGGCCGATGAAACCGGCTGGCCGCCCGCCGAGGATCGCTTCGCCTCCGACCTGCTGCTCGCCGAGGCGGTCGCCGACCCGTGGCTGCGCGTGCTCACCGCGTCCGCTGCCGCCGCCTCCATCCCGATCCTGCTCGGCGGCCACACGCTCGTCGGGCCGGGCGTTCGGCTGGTCGTGGCCGGTCCGCCGCGCAGGACGCGATGGAGGTGACGCCCGGGCTCCGGCGCGACCCAGTCCCCGACCTCGATGCGGTCGGCGAGGACGACCAGCTGGTTGCCCGGATCCGAACCGAGATCGAGCGCGAGGGCCCGCTGTCGTTCGCACGGTTCATGGACCTCGCGCTGTACGACCCGCTCGGCGGCTACTACCGCGCTTCAGCCGCCCGGCCCGGTCGCGATGGCGACTTCCTGACCGCGCCCGAGGCGCACCCGATCTTCGGGGCGGCCCTCGCCCGGGCCGTCGCCGACGCATGGGACCGGCTCGACCACTCCGATCCGTTCGTCCTGCGTGAGTACGGCGCGGGGACCGGGGCGCTCGCGGTCGCCATCCTCGAGGGTCTCGCGCACAAGCGGCCGGACCTCGCGGCGGTGCTGCGCTACGAGCCGATCGAGGTCGAGCCGCGCCGGCTCGAGGCGGTCGCGGCGCGACTCGACGCGGCCGGCCACGGGGGCGCGCTCGCCCCGAAGGCGGCGTCCCCCGCCCGACCGGTCGACGCCTTCATCCTCGCCAACGAGGTGCTCGACGCGCTGCCGACCCATCGGGTCGTCAGCCGTGGCGGCATCCTGCGCGAGGTCGCGGTGACGTGGCACGACGGCGCCTTCGCCGACATCGAGGTCGATCCGTCCACGCCGGAGCTGGCCGCCCGGCTCGATGTCGAGGGCGTGACCTTGGCGGACGGCCAGCGCGCGGAGATCTGCCTCGCGCTCGACGGCTGGATCGGCAGCGCGGCGGCCGGCCTGGCCGACGGCGTCCTCCTGCTGATCGACTACGGCTATCCGTCGCGCGAGTTGTACGACCCGGTCCGGCGCCGCGACGGCACGCTGCGCGCCTACCTGCGTCACCGTGTCCACGACGACCCGTACATCCACGTCGGTCGGCAGGACCTGACGGCCCATGTGGATCTGACCGCCGTCGAGCGTGCGGCGGTCGCAGCGGGGCTTGCCCACCTGGGCACGACGACCCAGGCGGAGTTCCTCGTCGGGCTTGGCACCGAGGGCCTCCTCCAGGCGATCCAGGCCGATCCGGCGACGACGATCGAGGACTATCTTGCGGTCCGCTCCGCACTGCTCCGCCTCCTCGATCCGGCCGCCATGGGCCGCTTCCGGGTGCTCGCCTTCGGGCGCGGCTGGCCGGCGGGAACCGACCTCGCCGGGTTCGGGTTCCGGCTGCGTCGGGGCCACACCTGACCGCCCCAGACCGCGCCGGAATAGGGCGACCTACCTATTGCCGCCCGTGATGGCCTCGCCGCACGATTCGGTTCGGTCGGGCACGACCTGAAAGGGAGCGACGCGCGGACCTGCACGCGCGCTCGGCGTGCGTCGCTCCCTCAACCTTCCCGCCGGCGCCACGCTCGCGCCGCATCGCCCGCCCGACTCCCACTGCTAGAATGCCGTTCGGGCCCGGATCGCCTGGTCCGGGTATGTTTGTGCTCTCGAACAGGGTCCTCGGGCAAGCGGTGCCGTCCCCGGCGCGCCGCTCGAAGGGAGTTCGGTTGACCGGCATCTGGTACATCGTGGGGTTCGCCTTCGCGGGCGTCTCGTTCGTGTTCCTGACGATCGGCGCCGCGTGGCTCATCTCGCACCGGAATCGCGGGGACATCCACAAGGGCCTCCCCTACGAATCTGGTATCGACACGTTCGGCGACACGCACGGCCGGTTCGGCCTGTCGTTCTACGTCTATGCCCTGTTGTTCGTCGCGTTCGACATCGAGGTCGTCTTCATCTACCTCTGGGCGATCGCGTTCGACAGCCTGTTGCTCGGCGGCCTGGTGAGCATGCTCATCTTCGTCGTCATCCTGCTGCTGGGGCTCGCCTACGCGTGGCGGAAGGGAGCTCTGACATGGCGATGACACGAGATCCAAGCAAGCCGGAGGCCCCCGGTCGGGATCTGCCGACGATCGTCGACGAGGGGCGCGACGTCCTCGCCCCGATCATCGTCCCGAACACCCTCTGGAGTGCCGCCGATCCGGAGGCCTACGACGGCGGCCAGCAGAGCGACATCACGCACCTGCGCGAGTTCGAGGCGAGCGGCCTTGGCCGCCACGACGACGCCCGCTGGAGCGGGGTCCTCGACGTCATCCCGACCAAGGCGGACTACGTCCTCGACCTGATCCGGATGAACAGCCTCTGGCCACTCCTGTCGGGCCTCGCCTGCTGCGCGATCGAGATGATGTCGGCGGCGACCTCGAAGAACGACATGGATCGCTGGGGGATGTTCCCGTTCCGGGCCAGCCCTCGCCAGGCGGATGTCCTGATCGTGGCCGGCACGCTCACCACCAAGATGGCGGGCCCGCTGGTCCGCCTCTGGGAGCAGATGCCGGAGCCGAAATGGTGCGTCGCGATGGGCGACTGCACGTGTTCGGGCGGCCGCTACAAGCGGAGCTACGCGACGGTCGAGGGCATCGACCGGGTCATGCCGGTGGACGTCTACGTGCCGGGCTGCCCGCCGCGCCCGGAGGGCCTCATCTACGGGATGATGAAGCTCCAGCAGCTGGTCAAGGAACGTCGCGGGCATTGGCCGGACCGGGCGATCGGCCCGACCGTCCCGGAGGACGTCTAGGCGTGGACCGCCTGTTCAAGTCGCGTCTGGAGCGGCGCTTCGCCGACCAGCTCACGGGGCCGGTCCGCCAACGTCACGATGAGACGGAGATCCGGATCGCCGCGGGCGACGTGGTGGCCGTGATGACGGCGCTGCACGACGAGCCGGACCTTCATTTCCAGTTCCTGAGCGACCTGGCCGGCGTCGATACGGGCGTGGTCATGCAGGTGGTCTACCACCTCTGGAGCGAGACGACGCCCGACTGGCTGCGCGTCACAGCCGACGGCCTGTCGCGCGAGGACCCGCGCGTGCCGTCGGTCACCTTCCTGTGGAAGGGCGCCGAGTGGATGGAGCGCGAGGCCTACGACATGTTCGGGATCACGTTCGAGGGCAACCGCGACCTCCGCCGGATCTACATGCCTCCCGATTACCAGAGCTTCCCGCTGCGCAAGGACTTCTACCTCCCCGACGACGCCGCCCGCTCACCGGGCGGCGGCGTCCGACCGATGGAACGGACGCAGGCCCCAAGCACCACCCCGACGACGGCGCTCGTGCGCCGGACGCCCGTCTGACCGGAGCCGGAGTCACCGGAATGCCCACAAGCGTCCCGCACCAGTCCACCGACGATCCACGGGTCACGCTCGACCGCGACCTGGGCGTCTTCGAGCCGGTCCCGCCGTATCCTCCGCGGACCGAGCGCGAGGCCGAGTTCTACACGCTCGGCGACGGCGAGATGTTCATCAACATGGGGCCGCAGCACCCTTCGACCCACGGCGTCCTGCGAGTCGTCCTCAAGCTCGACGGCGAGAAGGTCGTGGACCTCGACCCGGTGCTCGGCTACCTCCATCGCGGCGTCGAGAAGCTGTGCGAGAACGCCGACTACCACCAGGCCATCTGCTACACCGACCCGCTCGAGTACGTCAGCTCGCTGTTCAACGAATGGGCGCCGGTGCTCGCGTTCGAGAAGCTGATGGACATCGGTGTCCCGCGCCGGGCCGAGTACATCCGCGTCCTGTCGAGCGAGCTCAATCGGATCGCCAGCCATGCCCTCTTCCTCGGCTGGATGGCGCTCGATCTCGGCGGGCTGACGCCGATCCTGTGGTCGTTCATCGAGCGGGACGAGATCGTCGACATGCTCGCGGCGCTGACCGGCCAGCGGATGCTCTTCAACTACTTCCGGATCGGCGGCGTCAACGGCGACCTCAACCACGAGTTCATGAGCCGGCTCGGCGACTGGATGGCGAAGGCGACCGAGCAGATCGAGGCGGGCAACACGCTGCTCAACGAAAACGAGATCTTCGTCCGGCGCATGCGCGGGCTCGGCACCATCGACACCGCGACCGCGCTCCGGATGGTGATGACGGGCCCTAACCTGCGGGCGACCGGCGTCCCCTTCGACATCCGCCGGGCGCATCCGTACAGCGTCTTCCCCGAGCTCGAGTTCGACATCCCGACTCGCTCGGAGGGTGACTGCCTGGCGCGCTACCTGCTCCGGATGGACGAGATCAAGCAGAGCCTGCGGATCATCGACCAGTGCCTGCACAACATGCCCGACGGTCCGGTGATGGCCAAGCTGCCGCGGCTGCTCCGGCCGCGCCCGGGGCGCGCCTACGCCGCGGTCGAGGGCCCTCGCGGCCAGTACTCGACCTACGCCATCAGCGACGGCACCGACCAGCCGTTCCGGATGCGCATCCACGACCCATCGTTCATCCATCTACAGTCCGTTGGACTGATGATGCCTGGGCACTTGATCGCAGACACGATGGCGATCATGGCGTCGCTCGACCCGATCATGGGCGGAGTCGATAAATGAGCCGTGTTCAACGGCGCGCCGTGCGAGGCAAAACCACCCGATGACGGTCGTCGGGAAGAGCTGGAGTCGGCTGACCCTGCCCGGGAAGATCATCTTCACGGTCGTGCCGTTGCTGCTCGTGACGACCTTCGTCGCGGTCAGCGCGATCGTGCTTCTGGGCCCGACCATCATCGACATCCTGGCCGCGAACCTGCCGATCGTCCGCTTCGTGGTCGCCGTCACGATCGTGCTGCTGATGACCATCCCGACCGCGTTCCTGATCATCTACATGGAGATGAAGGTCATCGCGCTGATGAACCTGCGGATCGGCCCCGACCGGGTCGGCCCATTCGGCTCGCTGCTGTCGGTGGTACACGGCCTCAAGGTCCTCATGAAGGAGGACTTCACCCCCACCGGCGCGGACCCGATCGTCTTCACCTGGGCCCCGGTCGTGACCTATCTGGCCAGCGTCATGACCCTGCTGGTCATCCCGTTCGCGCCCGGCATCTTCGGCCAGGACCTCAACCTGGCGCTGCTCTACTTCTTCGCGATCGGCGGGCTATCGGTCGTCGGGCTGTTGATGGCGGGCTGGTCGAGCTACAACAAATACTCGCTGCTCGGCGGGCTCCGTTCGGCCGCCCAGGTCATCAGCTACGAGATCCCGCTCACGCTGTCTGTCGTCGGGCTGATCCTGCTGGCCGGCACGATGAGCCTCAACAAGATCGTCGAGCAGCAGTCGGGCTGGTTCACCGACTGGTACGTGTTCCAGCAGCCGCTCGCGGTGCTGATCTTCTTCATCGCCGCGACCGCCGAGGCGAACCGGACACCGTTCGACCTGACCGAGGCGGATTCGGAGATCGTGGCCGGCTTCGCGACCGAGTACTCGGGGATGCGCTTCGGCTTCTTCTTCTTCGCCGAGTACGTCAACGTGTTCATCATCTCGGCGTTGACCGTGACCCTCTTCTTCGGCGGCTGGAACGCACCGTTCCCGTGGCCGTGGCCCGTGACCCTGGACCTCGACCCGGGGTCGCTCGGGATCCTGCTGCTGATCCTGGTGGCGATCGTGCCGCTGATCCTGACCATCGTCTTCGCGGCGCCGGTCTGGATGATCTCCGCCCGGATCAAGGGCTGGCAGGCGCTGATCGTCGGCTTCATCCTGGCCAACCTGTTCATCGTCGCCGTCATCTTCGGGCTCGCCTATGTCGGGCTCGACTGGGTCGCGGGCATCTTCTGGTTCCTCGGCAAGACCTACGTCTTCGTCTTCACGTTCGTGTGGATGCGCGGCACCCTGCCTCGCGTCCGGATCGACCAGTTGATGGACTTCGCCTGGAAGTGGCTGCTCCCGGCATCGCTGCTCAACCTGTTCGTGACCGCCGCCGCCATCGTCGTCGCCAGGAGCGTGAGGCCCTAACCGTGAGTCTCGTCCCGGGTCTCGGTCTCGCCAAGGGGATGGCGCTGACCCTGCGTCGCTTCTTCGAACCGAAGGTCACCGTCATGTACCCGGAGGACCGGCGGGACGTGCCCCACAAGTTCCGCGGCCGGCTCCAGCTCCTCTACGACGAGTGGGGCACGCTCAAGTGCGAGACCTGCTTCCAGTGCGCGCAGGCCTGCCCGATCGAATGCATCGACATGGGTGGCATCGACACCCGCGGCCGCTACCACGTCCACTGGGGCGCGCCCGAGACATACGGTGAGCGGCGCGAGGAATCGGCGCTCCGGCGGTCGGGCCGGCCGGTACCCGACCCCGCCTACCGTCCGTTCGCCGCGGTCGACCTCGGTGCGCTCGACGGGATCCTCGACGAGTACGACCACGACCCCGCCCACATGCTGGCCATCCTCGAGGCGACCCAGGCGGCATACGGCTACCTCCCGGTCGCCGCGCTCAAGCGGATCAGCCAGCTGACCGGTGCCTGGTACGCGATGATCTACGGGACCGCGACCTACTACAGCCACCTGCGCTTCGAGCCGGCCGAGGCGTCGGCCCAGGCCGCCGCGGTCGCCGCCCACCGGCCACCCGAGGGTGCGTACCTGGCTGCGCTCGACGCGGCGCTCGGCAAGCGCAGGAACCCCGGCAAGCCGGCGCGGGCGTAGCGGGATGGTCGACCTGCTCAAGACCCCGGCCGCCTGGCCGACGATCCTGCTCGAGCGGGCGTCGGCGCCCGACCCGACCGACCTTGACGCCGCGACGCGGGCCGGCGCGTTCGACGCCCTTCGGCGCGTCATTCGCAACTTCGGGGCGACCGCCACCATCGCCATGATCTCGGGCGTCGGGCTGCGCGGGCGGGGCGGTGCCGGCTTCCCGGCCGCCGCCAAGTGGCGGCTCGCCGGCTCGACCGATGCGGCGCGACGCTACGTGGTGGTCAACGGGTACGGCGCCGACCCGGCGACCGCCACGGACCGCTTCCTCCTCGAGCGTGACCCGTATGCGGTCATCGAGGGCGCCGCCATCGTCGCCTTCGCGATCGGTGCGAGCGAGGCGATCATCGCGGTCCGAGCGGACGCGATCGCGGCCATCCGTGGGCTCGAGGCGGCCATCGGCGCGGCCGAGGAGGCCGGCTTCATCGGCTTTGACGTACTGGGCTCGGGCCATGACATGACGGTCACCGTGCGGCCGGTCCAGGGCGCCTACATGCTCGGCGAGGAGACCGTCCTGCTCAAGGCGCTCGAGGGCAAGCGCGGCCAGCCCGAGCAGCGGCCGCCATACCCGGCCGAGCGCGGGCTCTTCGACATGCCGACCGTCGTCCACAACGTCCAGACCGTCGCCACGCTCCCCTGGATCGTCCGACATGGCGCCGAGGCGTTCGCCGCGACGGGGACGCCCGACAGCCCGGGGACCATCCTCGTCCAGGTCAGGACGCCGCGCGGCGACGGCATCGCCGAGGTCCCGCTCGGGACGCCGCTGCGAAACGTCGTCGCGCTCGGCAGGAAGCTGCCCGCCGGTCGGACCATCAAGGCGATCCTCGTCGGCGGGCCGTCGGGTGGCCTGCTGCCGCCGGACCTGCTCGATACGCCGTACGACTTCGAGCCGCTCCGGGCGGCCGGTGCCCACATCGGCTCGGGCTCCGTCGTCGTCGCCGACGACCGGGCGTGCACCGTCGACCTGGCCCGCCTCCTGACCCGGTTCTGCGCCAACGAGGCGTGCGGCAAGACGATCCCGTGCCGGATCGGGACCCGCCGGCTCGTCGAGATCGCCGACCGCGTCGCTGACGGCCGTCCGCGGCCCACCGACCCGCAGTTGCTCGAGGATCTGTCGGCCGACATCGTGGCCTCGGGTCTGTGCGACCACGAGCGGTTGACGACCCTTCCGCTGGCCAGCGGGATGCGATACTTCCGGTCCGAGCTGGACGAGCACATCCTGCGCAGTGCCTGCCCTGCCGGCGTCTGCCACCCGATCGCGGTGGCGGCCGGTGCGATCCGATAAGGCGACCCATGGCTGACCTCATCACGCGCCCAGATAGCCGCCCCGCGATCGAGCCGGATCCGCTTGCCGACCGGCTCATCGACACGCAGTCGCCGCAGCGACCCCAGTCGTCGCCGCGCATCCGCATCGAGGTCGACGGTCGCGTCGTCGAGGGGTTCGAGGGCCAGACCATCCTCGAGGTCTGCCGCGACAACGGGATCGAGATCCCGACCCTCTGCTACGAACCCAAGCTGCCCGGCTTCGGGGCGTGCCGGATGTGCGTGGTCGAGGTCGAGGGCGAGGAGTATCCGCCGATCTCGTGCTCGCGCGCGTGCGAGCCGGACATGAAGGTCCAGACCCAGACCGAGGAGCTGCGCCGCCTGCGGCGGACCAACCTCGAACTGATCTTCTCCGACCACAACGCCTATTGCCTGCCGCCCTGCCAGAACAAGTGCCCGAGCCACATCGACATCCCGGGCTTCCTCAAGGCCAATGCCGAGGCCGACTGGCGCGAGAGCACCCGCATCTTCAAGCGGACGATCCCGTTCCCCTCCGTCCTGGGCCGGGTCTGCCCGGCACCATGCGAGGAGCACTGCCGCCGCGACGAGGTCGACGAGGCGATCGCCATCCGCGACAGCCACCGCTACGCCGGCGACCAGGTCCTCAAGGCGATGCTCGACGAGGGCGAGGACCCGCCGCTGCCGTACGAGCGCCAGGCTCCATCCGGGCGCCGGGCCGCGGTCATCGGCTCCGGGCCGGCCGGGATGGCGGCCGCCTTCTACCTGCTGCTGGCCGGCCACGACGTCACGGTCTTCGAGCGCGATCCGGCGCCGGGCGGCATGCTCCGCTACGGGATCCCGCAGTACCGCCTGCCCAAGGTCGAGGTCCTCGAGGCCGAATACGAATCGGTCACCCGCCTCGGCGGCAAGATCGTCTGCAACGCCGGGCTCGGCACCGACTTCACGCTCGATGACCTGACCTACCAGGGCTTCGACTCTGTCGTCATCGCGATCGGCTGCTATGACACCAACAGGCTCGGGATCCCGGGCGAGGACGCCGCGGAGTGTCTCGACGGGCTCGAGTACCTGCGGACCGCCACACTCGGCCTGCCCTACCCGGCGCACGCCGGGAAGCGCGTCGTGGTCATCGGCGGTGGCTTCACCTCGATGGACTGCTCGCGGACCTCGATCCGGCAGGGGGCGAAGGAGGTCACCCTCGTCTATCGCCGCGACATGAAGGACATGCCGGCGTCGAACGAGGTCCACGAGGCGATCGAGGAGGGCGTGACCGCCATCTTCCAGGCCGGACCGGTCCGCGTCATCACCGACAAGAAGGGCGCCGTCACGGGCGTCGAGTTCATCCGGATGGCGCTCGGCGAGCCCGACGCTTCGGGCCGACGCCGCCCCGAGCCTGCACCCGGCACGGAGTTCACGATCCCTTGCGACCGGGTCCTGCTCGCGATCGGGCAAGGGCCTGAGCTCGACTGGCTCGATCAGCCCGGCAACCACGGGCCGGAAGCGACCAGGCAGAAGCGGCTCAAGGCCGATGCCGTCACCTTCGAGACCGGGCGGCCCGGGGTGTTCGGGACCGGCGACGTGCGGATCGGCGCGGCGACCGTCGTCCAGGCCGTCGCCGAGGGCCGGCGGGCGGCGTACGCGGTCGATGCGTTCCTCAAGGGGATGGACCTGGCAGCCATCCGGACCCGCCAGACCCTCGCCGAGCCGCAGCCCGAGTTCCTGTCGATCGTGCCGTTCACCAGCGAGGCCAAGACCCCGCGCTACCGGATGGCCGCACTCGAGGCCGAGGAGCGGAACCACTCGTACATCGAGTACGAGCTGCCCTACACCCGCGAGGATGCCGTCGCCGAATCGACCCGCTGCCTCCAGTGCACCTGCGAGGCGATCGGCTTCTGCGACCTGCGACGGCTCGGCATCGAGTACGGGACGACGCTCCAGACACTCGAGCCGCAGTACCACCAGGGTGCCGGTTACCGGTCGGTGACGGAGAACCGCTTCACGGGTGTCAACCACGACTACATCCGCGACGACTCGCACGCGTTCATCCTGCGCGAGCCGTCACGCTGCATCGACTGCGGCCGCTGCGCCCAGGTCTGCTCGGAGGTCGTCGGCGCCGCGTGCTACGACTTCATGCGGATCGGCTTCGACACGCTCGTCACCACGCCGCTCGACATGAGCCTCAACGATACGCCCTGCGTGTCGTGCGGCCGCTGCGCCGAGACCTGCCCGACCGGGGCGCTGATGCCCAAGCCGCGCATCCTGCAGAAGTACGACGTCGACGAGAGCCGCTGCATCCTGTGCGGCATCTGCGTCGATGCCTGCCCATACGACGCGTTGCGCGACGGCGCCGACTTCGAGCTCGCGCACACCAGCCGCGAGGAGCCGATGATCGACCTGATGGCGATCGCCGCGGTGGGCCGCGAGACCGAGGTCACCTACATCCGGCGCGAGCGCGACTGGGCGGCTCGTGCCGCCGCCGAGGGCCGGCTCATCGACACGACCCGGCTGCTGCCGGTGCTGCCGCCGACGGTCACCGGCATCCCCGCCGGCGGAAACGGACACGCACACGGGAACGGCAACGGCCAAGGCCACGGCGGGACGGCCGTCGTGCCGACCCAGCACGAGTAGGCGCCGGCGTGGTTCGACACCTGATCCCGATCGTCCTCGGACTCGCGGTGCTGGGCATCGTCACCGGCGTCGCCGCGATCATGCTCATCTTCCTCGGCCAGGATTGGGCGGACGCCCTGTTCTGGATGTTCGCCGCGGTGATGATCGGCTCCGCGCTTCTCGTCGTGACGATGCGCGACATCATCCGCTGCGGCCTGGCGATGATCGTCTGCTTCGGGTCGCTCGCCGGGATCTACCTGATCCTCGGCGCGCCGCTCCTCGCGGCGACCCAGGTCATCGTCTACATCGGCGGGATCAGCGTGCTGATCCTGTTCGCGATCATGCTGACCCAGACCAAGGACGCGCCCAGCCGGCTGGTCTTCCAGACCCAGGCCGTCCCCGCGGCGATCGCCTCGATCGTGATCGCGGTCGTCGTCGCGCTCGCGATCGGCGCGACGGATTGGGGCGGGGCGGCAAACCGGATCCGGCTGGCGACCGCGGACATGGCCAGTGCGTTGTTCAAGGACTACGTCCTGCCGTTCGAGATCGTCAGCGTGCTCCTGCTGGCGGCCGTCATCGGCGGCGTCTACCTGGCAAAGCGTGAGAAGGGCGGACCGTCGTGAGCGATTCGCTCGACGCCTACCTCGTCCTGGCGACCCTGCTATTCGCCATCGGGTCGTTCGGCTTCCTGGCCCGGCGGAACGCGATCAGCATGCTGATGTCGATCGAGTTGATGCTCAACGGCGTCAACCTCGCGATCGTCGCGTTCGGCGCGTTCGGCGCGACCAAGGAGATCGCGGCGCAGGGCTCGATCGTCGCGCTGATGGTCATCGCCGTCGCGGCCGCCGAGGCGACAGTCGGTCTGGCGATCGTGATCGCCATCTACAGGAACAAGAAGACGCCGTTGGTTGATGAATATGACGCCATGAGGCAGTAATGAGGCTGCCTCTTCGGCGCGCTGTGGGACGCCCCATGCGTGCGTTGCCTGCTCCGCTCGTTCGCTCACGCACCTTGGGGTGCGCTCGCTCGCGTGCTCACGTGCGCCTTCGCCTGGGCTCGTCCGACAGCGCGCAAGGCAGGTCGACGTGAATCTTGAATCGCTGATCCCGTTGCTCGTCGTGCTGCCGATGGCTGGGTTCCTGATCACGGCGCTGATTGGGCGACGGCTCGGCAAGCAGGCGCACTGGATCCCTGTCCTGGCGATCCTCGTCGTGTGGGTCATCGCCATGGCCCTGGTGGTGGAGGTCCTGACCGGCAGCGCGCCACTCATCCGGGGTTCGGCTACCTCGCACGGCTACGTCGTGTCGTGGTTCCAGTGGATCCCGGCTGCCAGGTTCGTGGTCGACATCAACTTCGTCGTCGACTCGCTGACGGCGTGCCTGCTGATCGTGGTGACCACGATCGGCCTCCTCGTCCACGTCTATTCGATCGGCTACATGAGCCACGACCCGGGCTACTGGCGGTTCTTCGCCTACCTCAA
>Ga0307281_10000252_pt1 | contig 13558 bp, 14 predicted proteins | sample ER_DNA_120_FD_194486 | JGI IMG/M metagenome (GOLD analysis project Ga0307281, IMG submission 194486) | Bulk soil microbial communities from the East River watershed near Crested Butte, Colorado, United States - ER_DNA_120 | ecosystem: Environmental > Terrestrial > Soil > Floodplain | place...
CGCCGCCGCCGTAGGCGGGGCCGTCAACTCGTTCTGAATGTCTTATAGGGCAGATTGCAGAAATGTGAACCGCTTCGAGGGATGGAACCCGCTCTCTGAGCCGCGCAGATCTTGCAAAATCATTCAAATCTCACAGAACGTTAGACGCCACCCAGCGTTGGACCCAGGCGTCACCGCAGGGGCCGATCAGTTGCGGCCGCGCCGCCAGGATCACCTGCAAGACTGCGGTATGAAGGTGGGTGCATTGCCGCCAGTCCAGACAAGCGGCAGGGCTCGCCTGCAGGAACTGCAGCAAAGGCTCGGCCTCTTCCACCGGGCAGTGGCCGTCCAGTACGATCGTCGTCCCATCGTCTTCTCGGCGCACGCTCACGGCAGAATCTCCTTCAGATCCAGAACCAGCAGCACCCGGCCATCGCCCAGCAGGGTCGTGCCGGCATATCCGCGGGCGTTGGACAACAAGCCCTGCAGTGGCTTGAGCACCACTTCGAGCCGATCCTCGATGGCGTCGATTTCCAGCGCGATCACCTTCCCGCTGATGTCGGTGACGATTACGAGCCTCGCATCGAATCCGGGCGGCCGCGCCTGCGGTAACTTCATCAACTCGGCGAGAGAACAGATCGGCACGATGCGGTCCCGCAAGACGAACCCATCGTTGTTCTTGATCCGACTGACCCTATCGGGCGTCAGGCGCATGGTTTCCGTCACCGCGTCCATGGGAATGCCGAAAATCTGCCCGCCGGCCGAGACCACCATGATGCGCGACATCGCGATGTTCATGGGCAGATCGAGCCGCACAGTGGTGCCGGCGCCGACGCGGCTGATGACGGAAGCCCGGCCGCCGATCCGCTCGACCGTCGCCCGCACCACATCCATGCCCACGCCGCGCCCGGAAATATCCGAGACCTCGGCTGCGGTCGAAAATCCCGCCGAGAAGATCAGATCGATGACCTGATCATCGGGCAGCACAGCGAGTTCGTCGTCTCCGATGACTCCGCGCTCTCGCGCCCGGCGCCTGACGATCGCCGGATCGATGCCGCGGCCATCGTCAATGACCTCGATGATAAATCGGTCGCCCGCGCGCGACGCCCGCATCGTGACGGTCGCGCCTTCGGCCTTTCCCGCGGTGCGGCGCCGCTCCGGACTTTCAATGCCGTGATCGAGCGCATTGCGCACAAGATGCAGCAGCGGCTCGAACAAGCGATCGACAATGGCCTTATCGGCCTCCGTCGTCTCTCCGTTGGTCACGAGCCTGACTTTCTTCCCGAGCCGTTGCGACATGTCGCGCATGAGCCGGGGAAACGACCGAAAGACCTGTGCGAGTGGCACCATCCGGAGCTGCAGGACCGCGGCGTGCATTTCACCCGCGAGCCGTTCGATCGCATCGTGTTCACGCCTGACTGCTCGAGCAAGTTCGCGGTCCTCGAGCTCGTCTTGCAGTCGCCTCGCGAGATGCGAGATGCCGTTCTTGGCGACTATCAACTCCCCCGCCAGATTGACCAGTGCATCGATCTTCCCCTCGTCCACGCGAAGGGCGCGGCTCGCCGGGCGCTCTGCCTCCTCCAGTTGCGCATCCGCAGATCCTGAAACCACGGCAGCATCGGGAGCGACGGCCGACGAATCTCTGGGCAACAAAGCCTGCGTCTGATCGAGAGCAGACAGCAGATGTCCTGCGTTTCGCTCGGACAGAGCCGCCACGTTCGCCCGTTCGATCGCGTCGGCGAGGTCCTGTAGCCCGCCATAACGCAATGCGTTGGCGGCTGCACGTGATACGGCCCCGATGCGGCCGATCATGTCGTCGCCCTGATCAGCAGCCCGGAGAACTTGGCGTTGCTCTTCGATCACAACCCGGATCAGTCCAGCCCTGTCGTCATCACCGGCGCCGCGAGCCTGATCCAGCCGCAAAGCCCCCAAAGGTACCTCGACGAGGCGCACCTGGTGCGGCACGAGGCGGAAGATGTCTGCAAGCTCGGCATGGCCTGCCGCTGAAATACCCTGCAGTCGCAGATTGCAGGCAAACGGATCCAAGCCCGCAACCGGCGGCCAGGTCTCACGTGCTTCCGCATGAAAGGCCAGAAGGCGCGGAACTTTCCGCATGAGGTTGAGCGGGTCGTCACCGTTGAAGAAGCATTGGCTGTCCGGCTCATAGGAAAACGCAAACAGTTCCGCCGGAGACTCCCGCGCCTCACCGACGATTCGCCCCTGCTGGCTTTCGATCAGCCAGGATGCCCACTTTGGCAATCGCCCCTCGGCCGCGGTCGCGGACGACCTCTGAGCGGACTTTTTCGCCGTTTCAGTGACGCCGCTCTCGGACAACAAACTCCGGAGCGTCGCGGCCATCGATCGCGCGTCTTCGCCGGCGGAAGGTGGCAGCGCACCACCGGCTTCGAAGTCGTCCACCCACCGCGCCACCCGGTCGAGACAGGCCAGAGCCTGGTCAACGATGGCCGAGCTGGCATCGAGCTTCCCGGCATGGATCGCGGCGAGCAGGTCTTCCGCCGCGTGAAGCGTCAGACCCATCGCCGGGAGGGCGACCACACCCGCGGAACCCTTGAGGGTATGGAAGGCACGAAAGACGCGATCGATCCGCTCGAGCGCAAATCCCTCACGCTCCATCGCGATCAGGTCGTCGGTGGCCTGATGAATCAGCTCGCGCGCTTCGGCGATGAATTGCTCGTGCAGGGCGTTCACGCCGGCGCTCCCGAGAGAACGGCCGCATGGCGCAGCAGGTCCTGTTGCGATACTGGCTTGATCAGGTAGAAATTCGCGCCCGCAGCTCTGGCAGCGTCGAGATCCTGTTCACCGGCTTCAGTCGTGATCACCAGTGCGGGCAGGGTCGCGACATCTGCAGCGGCGCGCCTGAGCGTGCGAAGAAACGAAAAGCCATCCATCCTCGGCATGTTGACATCGACGATGACCAGGTCGAAGGGCTGCGCCAGCACTTTCTCCATTGCCTCGATGCCGTTGATGGCCTGCTCGACCTCGAAGCCGGCCCTTTCGAGCGTGTCGCGGTAGTAGAGACGCACAAGGGCGGAGTCGTCGACGACCAAAATCCGTCTTCGCGATGAGGTGGCGGCCCGTTCAACGTCCGTCATGGTCCGCCTCCGGCCTCTGATAGACGATCGCGTCGGAAAACCGGCAGACGCGGAACAGTGGGGAAATCCGGCTCATCGTTTCCGAGTGCCCGAGGCAAATGTAGCCACCCGCCGCAAGGCAGTCATAGAGGTTTTCCGCCGCTATCCGGCGTGACGAATCGTCGAAGTAGATCAGCACGTTGCGACAAAAGACGATGTCGAAGCCGCGGTAGCGCGCCATTTCCGACGGGTCGATCAGGTTCGCCCGAGTGAATTGGATGGACTCTCTCAGGCCCGGATCGATCTGATGCTCGCCATCCGCCACCGGCCGGAAATAGCGGCCAATCACATCCCGCGAGAGCCGCATGAGGGCACGTACGCCGTAGATGCCCTCGGCGGCGGCCTTGAGCGCGCGCGTGTCGATGTCCGAGCCGACGATCTCGACATTGTAGCTGTCGACGAGCCGCCAGTTCTCCATCAGCCAGATCGCAATCGAATACGGTTCCTCCCCGGTCGAGCAGGGTATCGACCAGATGCGGATCGAGTCCCCCGGTCTCTTCCCGCGGATAATGTTGCCGAGGAGATCCGAGGTCATGCAGCGCAGTTGATTTTCCTCACGATTGAAGTAGGTCTCATTCACCGTGAAGGCATTGATAAGCTGTTCGATCTCGTGGTCGGCGTCCGACCGCAGGACAGCGAAATACGCCTGGAACGACTCGGATTTGGTGGCACCAATTCGCTCGACCAGGCGACGATCGATGTAATAGCGCTTGTTGTCGTCGAACAGCATTCCGCTGCGGCGATAGAGAAATTCGCACAGACGCCGAACGTCCTCAGGAGTAACGCGGACGGCGCGGGGTCCGTGGGCCTCTGAGCCTGCCATTCCAACCCTAGCGGTCCGTGTCTGAAATCCGGGCGATGGCTATCGACACCGCGAATGGCAGAAACGGCATTCCGGCAAATCGCTCGGCACAGGCCTGAAGCGCGGGGACAGCATCGCGCGTCCCAACCTCCGCCAGCACATCGATCGCCGCCGCACAGACATTTGGATGGTGCTCGTGCTCCAGCAGACGGCACAGCAGTTGGGTGGCATTTTCCGCCGGCATGTTGCGCGCCAGTTCGGTAGCCAACAGGCGCACGTCGGAATCGCCATCGGCGAGGAGCGGCGCCATGAACGGCAGGATCGCTTCGGGCAGGGCCTGCAGCGCCTCGATGCTCGCCCCGCGCTCGGCAGCATCCTGGGACCGAAGATAGGGCAGCAGCGCCATAACACTGGCCTCGTCGCCCACCCGCATGAGCGCAGTCATGATCGCCTCTCGGACGCGGGCGACCTGCTCCACGCCCAGCGCCGTCGCAAGCGCCCGGACCGCATCGGCACGACCGCCAAGCGCCCGCGCCGCTTTCCATCTGACCTCGATATCGGGACTGCGCAATGCCGCAATATGCGGCTCCAGACCGTCGTTGTGCGGCGCAACGTCATCGCCGGCCCGCCGGCCGGCCGGCGATGGGGCGGTGACGTCGCGCTTAACGAAGGGCATGTGCCCCCACCAATTCGACGATCGCATCGGCAATCTCTTCGACCGGCCGCACCTGCTCGGCTCCTCCATTTCTTACGAGTTCGCCGGGCATGCCCCAGACAATGGCGCTCGCCTCTGCCTCTGCGATGGTTCGCCCGCCCTGCCCGCGCAACCGCGTCATCGCATCTGCTCCGTCGCGCCCCATTCCGGTCATCAGCACTCCGATCAATTGCGGGGCGTCGTAATGCTCAAGCGCGCTGGTTACCATTCGTTCCACGCTTGGATGCCACGGATAGTCGCGCTGCGACGGCACGGACATGGCGATCATGCCCGTCGATCGCGGCGCCACGATCAGGTCGGCGTCGCCGCGCCCGATATAGATCGTGCCTGCCTGCAAAGGCATCGGACGGCTCACTTCGACCACCTGAAGCTCGCATTGACGATCGAGCCGTTTGGCAAAAGGACCGGTGAAGCCCGCCGGCATATGCTGCGCAACCAGCACGGGGCAGGGAAACCCAAGCGGCAACTGCGGCAGCACGACGTCGAGCGCGGCCGGGCCGCCGGTCGAGGTCCCGATCAGCACCAGTCCCAGCGCCGGGTCGGCCTTGCTTGCGGCCGCCGACGCGCGCTGTGGTGGCAGCGGGCGCGGCAGAACACCCGCGCCCCTGAATTGATGACGGATGCGCTCGGCCAACCTCAACGTTCGACGGATTCGCACCTTGGCGGCGCCTCGCACCTTCTCTACGAGCAGCGGCCGTAGCCGGTCGATCTCCAGCGAAACTGTCCCGCTCGGCTTGGCGATGAAATCGACCGCCCCCAGTTCGACGGCTTCCAGCGTCGCCTCGGCGCCCTCCTCGGTCAGGGCTGAGATCATCACGACCGGACGCGGCGACTCGATCATGATCCGACCGAGGCAGGCCAGCCCGTCCATGCCGGGCATCTGAACGTCCAGCGTCACCACCGCGGGGTCGAACGATCGGACCAGTTCAAGTGCCTCAGCGCCGTTTCGGGCCAGCCGGATGTCGAAGTCGCCTTCCTCGCGGAAAATTCCTTCGAGCAATTTCCGCATGAGCGCGGAATCGTCGGCGATGAGCAGCTTGATCACGAAACCTTCGATGCGTGGTCGAGACCGGCCCGGTCGAACTTGGCCAGAACGTCGGCCTCGACTTGATCCAGCAGTTGCGCCGGATCGACCAGCAGAATCATTCGACCTTCCGCGTCCAGGTTCGCGACGCGGCTGATCAGGCGCATCTGCTCCGGCGACAGCTCGGGGGCGGGACGAATCGCGTCGAGCGGCACCCGCATGACTTCCGATACACCGTCGACCATGAAACCCGTCTTTCCGCCTCCGAGCGCCAAGACGAGAATGCGCCGCGCGTTACCAAGTTCCTTCGGCGCGACCTCGAACCGCCGCCGAAGGTCGACGATCGGAACAATGCTGCCGCGGAGATTCATCACTCCATCGATGAACGCCGGCGCTCTTGGGAGACGGCTGACGTGATCCGGCGGGCGGGCGATCTCGTCCACCGCCGCGACAGGCAATCCGTACTCCTGATCGCCAAGCCTGAAGATGACGAACTGCTCCTCGGCCATCGCGCTTCCATCGGTTGGTAGCTCCAGATCACCGCTCCCGTCACCCTGCTCCGAAAGGACGCGGCGCACCAGATCTGACCGGAACAGCCGGTCGGGTGAAAGCACGGCGACGAGGCGCTTGCCGTGGTCGAGGCGGCAAATCGACGTGATCTCGGCGTCCCCGGCGCCGCGCGTGAGCAGCGCGGGGGCCGGGTCGATCAAGCCGGGGGCTATGCGGATGATTTCACGAGTCCTATCCGCCACCATGCCGACGGCGCCGCTTCCCATCGACAGCACCACGACCTTGCCACGCTCTTCGCGATGAGGATCGCTCGGCAGTCCGAGCAGCGCACGCAACGATACCAGCGGCAGCAAGCGGTCGCGCAGCGTCACCACGCCCAGCACCGCGGTCTCGGAGCGCGGGATCTCCGACACCTGATCCGGCAGCGGAATAATCTCTCGCACGCGGTCGAGCGGCAGGGCGTATTCCTGCGCTCCCAGTTCGAAGCTCACCAACGACACGTGATCCGCTTCGGCAGCCGCCGGGGCCAATGTTGCAGCCGGAACCGAAAGCTGGGTCGCGGCGCGTGGACCGGAGGCGCCCAGCCGGGCGAACGTGTCGCCAAGCAGCCGCTGCGGATTCAATATCTTGATCGTGCTTTCGCCTTCGGCGCCTTTGACCACGCCATCCAGAAGGTGCGGGTCGATGGCCCCCGCGCCGGCATCGTCGTCCTCGACCCGGCCCGCCGGAAGCGTGACCAGATCGTCGATGCGATCGACGACAAACCCGACGGCCGCCGCGCGCTCGATCACGATCACTCGCGTCCCCTCATCCGGCGGCGCATCCGGGAGGTCAAGCAGGCGTCTCAGGCTGACGATCGGCAGCACCGCGCCGCGCAGGTTGGCCAATCCCAGAAGGCTTCGCGGAGCCAGCGGCATATGGGCAATCCCTGGCATCCGCACGATCTCGCCGATGTCGTCGAGCCGGAAGCCGAGCAAGTCGTCGGCTATCCGAAAGACGACCAGATGCTCGTGCTCGGCCTCCCCCATGTTCGAGGCCGCCGCAGGCACCGCGGCCTCGGCACCCGTTGCGTCGATCTGTGCCGACCGTCGGCTTCGCTTAGCCATTGCGGCGCTGGATGTCTTCAGCGAGCGAAGCGATCTCTTCGATCGCCGCCGCGAGATCCTCGGCACCGCGCGCCTGCTGCCTGGCGGCGGCCGCCGCCTGTGCTGATGCGCTTCCCGCTTCCTCGGCCACTGCTGAAACTTGCTGGGCGCCGCGAACCGCCTCCTTCATCGACGAGAGAATAGCCTCGGCACCGGCGAGGATCTGCTGGTTGCCCACCGCGATCTCGTTCATATCGGCCTCGACGACACCAAGGCTGGACAGCACCACCCCGTTCTTTTGATTTTCGACCTCGGCAGCCGAAATGATCTGCTCCAGATCGCGCCGCACCGCCGCGATCTGATCCTGGATGGCCCGTACGGTATCCTTGATGCGTCCGGCATTTTCCCCGGAGTCCCGCGCCAGGCTGCGGATGTCCTTGGACACGACGGCGAAGCCCTTGCCGAAGTCGCCTGCGCGCGCCGCCTCGATCGAACCGCTTACGGCCAACATGTTGGTCTGGATGGAAACCATACCGATCCCGTCGACGATCTTGTCGATGTTGCGGCTGACGCCTTCGAGCCCGGCGATGAAAGCCAGGCTTTGCCGCGTCGTTTCCAGCGATCGCGCGACGCCCGCCGATAGACCGCCGATCGTCAATCGAATTTCAGCCAGCATTTCCCCCATCCGCCGGGCGCGATCGAGCGAATTCGTGGCGTTCTCCGTGGCGGCCCGCGCCGTCTTTTCGATTTGATCCAGCGCGGCGCTGGCTTCCTGCGTCGCCGAAGCCTGCTGCTGCCCACCCCCGCTGATCTGCTCCACGGCCGCCATGATCTGCGCGGCCGAGCCGGATATTTCCTGCACCGCCGTCGACAACTCCTCGGCTGCCGATGCAAGCTGATCCGCACCTCCTTCGGCTTTCGAAACATTGCCGAGGTTGCCGGCCATCGCTGCCAACGATTGCGTGGCGATCTGGCTTTCCTCGAGCGCCGTGCTCTGCTGCTCCACGCTGCGGAGAGCTTCCGCCGCAGCGGCTGCCTGCTCCTCGGCCGCGGCCGCAATGATTTCGGCGCCCTTTTGCGCCTCCCGCGCTGCGGCTTCCGCTTCCAGCGCCGCCACCGCAATCGATTGGCCACTCTCGGTCAGGAATCCCACTTCCTTGCGAAGCTCGCCCAGCGCCAGGATGACGGTCTGGCTCTTCTGCGCCTCCGCGGCAGCGCCGTCCGCTGCCGCTTTGATCATCGCGGCGACGGAGGTCACCTGTTCCTGGATACTGCCCGCCAGATTTTGTGCTTCGCGGGCACTCTTCTCCGACGCCTCGGCCAAGGCGCGTACCTCGTCGGCAACGACCGCGAAGCCGCGGCCGTGATCGCCGGCACGCGCCGCCTCGATGGCGGCATTGAGAGAGAGCAGATTGGTCTGGTCCGAGACATGTCCGACGGTTTTCGTGACGTCTCCGATGCTTGCCGCTTGCTTGCTGAGCTGTTCGATGATGGAGACCGAACCTGCCTGGCGCTCGCCGTTATGCTTGATGTTGTTCGCCCATGCCCCGATCTGGTTCGACGTCTCCACAAGTTGGCCTTGCAAGGTCTCGGTCCGCCGACGGGCCGAGTCGGCCCGATCACGGGCTTGGGCAAGTGTCGCGGCCGTCGTGGTGGCGACCGCGACGGTCTCTTGCGCGGCGCTGGCAGCTTCCTCGGCACCGCTGGCGATCTGTTCCATCGCCCGTCGCAGCTCTTCTGCCGCGGACGCCGATTGGGTAATTCCGCTTGCGAGTTCCTCGGTCGCCGCGGCGATCCGCTCTTCGATCTTCTGCTGGCGACCGGCCGAGCTGGCAGACGGCGACGGTTTCCGCTGTCGTCCGTTGGCACTCGCCGCCGAAGATGCCGGAGCCACGTCCGAGCGGCCCGACGCCATTCCTCTGGTGGCGAGGTTGGTCGTTTTCATGAGCGACTTCGGTCCGCGGCTCGCAAAATGCTCAGCCGCATGCGGCGTGCCCGACAACCTTTGGGGTCCCAATTGCGTTTGCGGCAGCGATCGATCTCGTTCGACGTTGGACCGAGCGCCTTTCTGTCCGGCCCGCTCCACGCCATACGGCTTCTTGCGCACTGAACACCTGTTCAAAAATGACGCGCTAATGGGCGCTTCAAATAGGAATAATTGGTCGCGTCAACTATGCGCTATCCATGAGGCGACACAAGCGGCAAAAAAGCAGGTTCCAATGCGACGGTAAATGTACGAAAGTCGGGATCGTGCGCCTGACCGCTACCTCAGGCCGCACACTGCGTCGACCCAACCGAAAAGTTCCAACAACCGTCTCGTGGCACCGGGGACGTGCGTGCCGATCGAGGCGCATTGGCCGCCAAGTCAGGACAAATGCGAGCAGAGATTGGCTTGAGGTTGAGCATCTCCCGACCCACCTTTCCGGCCATGTCTTTCGGCGATGTCTGGCGACTCCAAGGATCACGCGCCCATGACGATCGGGCATCTCACCCCGCTGACCGAGCTGGAGCGCGACGCCCTCGGCGAAGTGTCGAACATCGCGATGGCGCGCGCCGCCAATAGCCTGCGTCAGATGGTAGAGCACGAGGTTCTGCTCTCCGTTCCCGCTACCCAGCTCGTGGCCAAGCCGGATAACCCGAACCTCGTGGCGGTGCGCCAAGACTTCAGCGGAGCCTTCGCCGGCCGCGCGCTGCTGATCTTTCCGGAGGCCAATAGTCTCGAACTGGTGCGGGCGGTCGTAGGTCGGCAACTGCCGCTGGAAGACATCGTCGATCTCGAAGATGAAGCCTTGGCCGAAACCGGCAACATCCTTCTCAATAGCTGGGTGGCGACGATTGCAAACCTGCTCAAGCGCGGGCTCAGGATGTCGCTGCCGGTCGTCGTTCGCGGCGACAGCCGGCACATGTTTGAAACCGGCGAGACCCCGGAACGCCTGGTTCTGTTTCTCCACATCAGGTTCGAAATCAGCAAGAAGGAGATTCGGGGTTATGTTGCCCTGCTGATGGACATCCCCTCGATGGACGAATTGCGGCTGCTCATCGCCGATTTCGTCTCGAGCGTCACCCAGAGCCGCCTGGATCCGGGTCCTCTCGAATCTCCGACCTGAGCGTATTGCCGCCAGAAGTTCCACGAACCCGGCGAGCGCAATCAACAGCCGACGGCACATCGATGGAACCAATCCTCACAAGCCGCGGATGAGAGCAATCCGCGCGCTTCCGGGACAAGATTATCGGCCGAGCAGAGTCACGGGCGAAATCACCATCCAAAGTGACGATTTCGCGCTAATCGCCGAGCTTGTAGCTCTTGATGGTTTCCGTATGGCACGCCGTACAGGCAAACTTGACGTCCTCACGTGTGTCGATGACGCCGATGGTACGGATACGCATCGGCGCGGCACAGCTCGGACACAACGGAAGAAGCGAACGTGCTTCAGAAGCTATCGATTGAGGCTGCATGTCCCCTCCCAGCAGCGGTAACCGGAGGCTCAATAGGACGCCATGCAAGGCGAAATTATGGAGGTCCCGGAATAAAGGAGAGGCCACCGGGACGGCCGCGGCGGCCCAGTCATCGGGTGATGTCGAGGGCGCCGCCCGGCATTATCCGCGGCAGTTGTCCGGCGGGATGAAGATGCGGGCGCCGCGAAGAGGCGATCAGTCGCCGCTGTGGGGCGGCTCTGGAGGCGAAGACGGACGAACGAGCGGCTGCAGCGGGCGGGCGCTCTTCGGACTGAGCTGCTCGGCTTCGAGCGCCAGTCTGGTCCAGGTCCAGGCCATGTCGGTGAGAATTGAGCGCACCCTCAGGGTCGGCGCGCGTTCAGCCATCTGCCGGCATTCGACGGCGCGTTGCCTGCACTCGACAGGAGTAATCATCGACACCCAGCCGAACGCTTACAAACCTTCATCGCCACCATACAGCAACTACAGCCGGTTTTCTCACGTTGGTCGCCAGCGCGGCGGAATTTATTTCAAACGTTGAGTCGCCTACCCGACAAACGGACGCGGTCGGGCCGAAAGTTCCATAATCGAAGGCGGCGCCACGACGGTTGCACACTTGAAGGCGAAGAGCCCGCCTATCTGTGAGATGGGCGGGCTCTCGGCTCGTGGTTAAGCTCTCGCGCATTTCAGCGCGATCGCGGGCCGCTTATCGCTGCATATAGAGTTCGCGCTCTTTGCGAACTTGATCCGCGGTGTATGGGGTTTCCTTGACGTTGAATGCCTGCCATCCGCCTTGCCGATACACCCCGGCGCGTTCGCGTACGTTCACGGCGGACCGGTCCATGATGGCTTGCAGCCGCGTCGCATCCGCGTCCGGCACGCGTGCGCTCACAACGGCACCGCCGCGGCGCAGTCCTTCCGCATAGATATCGGCATCCTCTTTGCTGACACCGGCCTGTGTGAGCGCGCCGACGACACTGCCCGCAACGCCTCCCGCTGCAGCGCCGGCAAGCGTGGCAACCAGCCATCCGGCAGCGACCACGGGACCGACTCCTGGAATGGCCATCAGCCCGAGCCCCGCGAGCAGACCTGCGGTTCCGCCCACCGCCGCGCCAACTCCGGCGCCGGCGCCGGCGGCCTCGGCACGATCATCCTTGCCGTCGAGATCGCGGTCCGGGAACGTATCCTTGCCCGCCTTGCGATCGGATGAATACCAGTTGTCCGCGTTGCTCGCGATGATGTTGATATCGCTGTGTGCGACGCCAGCGGCCTCAAGATTACGAACTGCGTCTCGGGCATCCGCGTAGTTGTTGTAAAGTCGTGAAATGATAGCGGTCATCAAGTTCCTCCTGAAACCCCTGTTCGGGGATGTGGTTTGTAGGACGCAGCGGCCGAGCGCTAACGCGCGGTCACGTTGCCCTGGAAGTCGAGGCTTACCGTTACGGTCTTGCCGTCCTTGACGGCCTTCCCGCGCCAGACGCCCTGCTCGTCCTTGCGTAGTTCGCTCACGCTCGCGAACCCGTTCGACTCGATGCGCGACTTCGCCTGGCCTTCGGTGAAGCTGTTCGATCCGGCGACCGGCGCTCCCGGGTTGGGCGGAGTGTTGGGACTATTGACGGCAGGCGTATTGGCATCACGATTGGCCGGTTGGGCCATCGCGTTGCTGGTCAACATCGCGGCGGCTGCCGCGATCACAAGATAAGTTCTCATTTTTGTTTTCCTCTGAAGGTTGTAGACGCTCCCCAACTCTCATGATTCCGAAATGTTCCGGTGCACACTCCAAGTTGATTGCCTTCCTGTGTGACCGAAGCCGAAGCAGAATGGCGATGTAGCGAGCGTACAAAATGCCCCGAGCGGGAATGATTACGAGATGTACAGGGCCGGATTGTGCTTCTCCGACACATCGCGATCGTTTGCTCCGCGCCATCGTTGGGACCGGCTTCATTTCTGGAGACGAGATGCCGGGGGATTGCGCGGGCAGCGACCCTTGCGATGAGGCCGACGGCACAATAGCGGTCGGGCACGCACTACACCCGCGCCGCTCGGACCTGCGACTGAGCGAGCTACTGACTTGCGCTATGCGCGATCTGGTGCGTCCGGCGAGGCGAAAGCGACGAGCTCTTTACGTGCAAAGGTTCGCCGACGCTTTTTGCGCTATGCCGTTCGATGCGAGGCGCCGCCAGTTGCGCGTGCGGTCGCCGCCGCTGCATCGGACGGCTCGTGGTCGCCGGTCGTGCGCAGCACTCGCGCGCATCACTGAATCGAACCGCGCCTGTCCAGGCGACGAGCCTCGCAGGGCGCCATTCGCCACAACCGGACGCGCGCGCTGACACGCTTGCGCTATTGCGCCCTGCGGCCCTTGCGCAGATGGCGCGATCTCAGCCATTTCGGGGCATCGCCGAATTCCCCGACGAGCCACAAGACAAAGCCCCCGATCGCCAGAATGATGATCTCCCCCGCCATAAGAAACAGGAGGATCACCCAGGTAGATTGATGCATGACGCCGCCCCTTGTTGTCGTTGAGAGACATCGCAACAGAAAATCAGTGCCGGACTGTGACGCGTTTCAAAAAAACGCGGAGCGTTGCAAAAATCTCACATGTTTCGCGTTGCGCGGCACGAAGGCGGCACCGCCGTACCGGTCAGATGCACTGGCGTACCGCTCGGGGAGCGCCGCGTCCGCCGCACGGTCCTGCCCCCGACCAAACGAGGGGCAAAGCCGAGATATTTTCGCTTCGCTGATTCGCGCTTTTCAGTCGCGAAGACGTCCAAGATGTTTGCGGCTTTCTCTGTCAACGTTGTTCGTGCGCTCGGACGTCAATGTCACGCATGCGCGCAAAAAAAGCCCCCGACCAAG
>Ga0307281_10000253_pt1 | contig 13540 bp, 8 predicted proteins | sample ER_DNA_120_FD_194486 | JGI IMG/M metagenome (GOLD analysis project Ga0307281, IMG submission 194486) | Bulk soil microbial communities from the East River watershed near Crested Butte, Colorado, United States - ER_DNA_120 | ecosystem: Environmental > Terrestrial > Soil > Floodplain | place: USA...
GCCCATCCCGACCGCGCGCCGCGCGCGCTCGACGGCCAGGTCGAGCCGCGGCGGCGACCCGTTCATCTCGAGCGCCGTCCCGGTCCGGGCGGCCTCGGCGTAGACCGCGTCCCAGTCGAGGTCGAGATCGTCACGCTGGCCGATCTTGCGCCCGGACGGATGCGCGATGACGTCGACGTGCGGGCTGCGGATGGCGTTGAGCGTCCGCCTGGTCAGGTCGGCCTTCGGCTGGCGGCGGCCGACATGGACCGACGCCACGACGACGTCGAATCGGGCCAGCAGGTCGTCTTCGAAATCGAGCACGCCATCTGCCCGGACCTCGAGCTCACAGCCATGGAGCAGCCGGAAGCCCTCGGCCGGCGTCTCCGGCGGCGCGGTCCCGGCTGCCTCCTCGGCCGCGAACCGGGCATTGAGCGCGGCGATGATCCCGGCCTGCTCGGCGACCCGGTCTGGGGTGAGCCCGCGGGCGATCGCGAGCGACTGCGAGTGGTCGGTCAGGACCTGGTAGGCATAGCCGCGCCGGCGGGCGTGCTCGATCATGACCTCGATCGGCTGGTGTCCATCGGACCAGTCGGAGTGGCTGTGGAGGTCGCCGCGCAGGTCGGCCAGCTCGATCAGGTCGGGTAGCCGGCCGGCCAGCGCGGCCTCGATCTCGCCGCCGTCCTCGCGTAGCTCGGGAACGATGAACGGCAGCCCGAGGAAGGCGTAGGCCTCGTCCTCGGTCCCGAACGTCCGCAGCTCGGCGGCATCGCCGGTCAGCGGCTCGCCCTCCTCGCCGATCCGCATGAACCCCTTCTCGGACAGGCTCCAGCCCTGGTCGCGGGCCATCGCGCGGAGGCGGACGTTGTGTTCCTTCGAGCCCGTGAAGTGGATCCGGTACGTCCCCGCCTCGCCGGGCGGCATGACCATGAGGTCGACCTGCGGCCCGCGCATCAGCCGGACGGCCGCCTTGTAGCCACCTTTGTTGACGACGGAATCGACCAGCCCGAACGACGTGAATGCCTCGATCAGCGCCTTCGGCTGGTCGGTCTCGGCGAGGATGTCGAGGTCCCCGATCGACTCCTTCCTGCGACGGAATGAACCGGCCGGCTCCATCGACTGGACGCCGGGAGTCCCCGAGAGCGCGTCGATGATCGCGGTCAGGTTCTCCTCGGCGGTATCGAGACGCATCCGGTCGAACCGTTCGTCGAGCTTGTCGATGCCTTCGAGGACGAGCGCCTCGGTCTTGGTCGACATCCCGCGCAGGCCACGAAGACGCCCGTCCTCGGCGGCCTTCCGCAGGTCCTCGACCGTCTCCACGCCGAGCTCGGCGTTGATCTGGCGGACGGTCTTGGGGCCGAGCCCGGGGATTCGCAGCAACTCGACGAGGCTTGCCGGGATCTCCGCGCGGAGACGGTCGTAGTAGGCCATGTGCCCGGTCGTCGCGAGTTCGAGGATCTTGTCGTTGATGGCCTTGCCGACGCCCGGGATGTCGGGTGGCTTCCCCGACCGGTAGGCCGATGCGACGTCGACCGGACTGCGGCCGATCGCGTCGGCCGCGCGGTGGTAGGCGACGGTCTTGAAGACGAGTTCGCCCTTGAGTTCGAGGATGTCGCCGATCTCGTGGAAGATCCGCGCGAGGTCGCCGTTGGTCAGTTCGGCCGGCTCGTCCGGCGCGCTTTGGATCATGGGCGGATGGTAGCCCGTCGGGCCGGGACGACCCGGTTCAGGCAGCGACGACCCGGTCCCGCCCTGCCCGCTTGGCCCGGTAGAGCGCCCGATCGGCCTGCGCGATGAGCGCGTCGATCGACTGGTCGGCGTGGCGCGCGACGGCGACCCCGACCGAGACGCTGACGGCCCGGACACCGAGGCGACCCATGTCGAGCGCCGCGACGGCGGCCCGCACACGCTCACCGACGTCGAGCGCGACCTCGGGCGTCGGGTTGCGCAGGAGGACCACGAATTCCTCGCCCCCGTAGCGGGCCGGGACGTCGTCCTCGCGGACGGCAGCGATGATCGCCCCACCGACCGCGCGCAGGACCTCGTCGCCGGTCGCGTGCCCATGCGTGTCGTTCAGGACCTTGAACTTGTCGATGTCGATCATCAGCACGCCGACCGCGTCGTCCGCGCGCCGCCGCCGCGCGAGGAGACCGCAGAACTCGTCGAAGTAGCGCCGGTTCGGCAGGCCGGTCAGGGCGTCGGTCGAGGCCTGGGCTTCGACCGCTCGCTGGGAGTACGCACGCGACAGGGCGGATGAGGCCTCGGAGGCAGCCCCGTTGAGGAGCCGCCGAGTCGTCGCCGACCAGGCGCCCGCGGTCCGATGCGACAGGACGATCGCCCCGATGACGGTCCCGTCGGAGGTCAGTGGCGCGGCCAGCGTGTCGGTCAGCCCATAGGTCGCCCTCGCCCGCGTCGCGATGCGATCGGCGATCCGCTGACGCTCGCCGCTCACCCGCGCCCGCATGGGAGCGGGCTCGCTCCGACCGGCGCGCGACGACGCCGCGACCCGCGCGCCGAGCTCGTCGAGCCGGCCACGGAGACCAAGCGGTGCACGCGACGGAACCTGGACCGCGAGCGGGATGAGCTCGGGTTCGCGCCGGACCGGATCGTCTCCCGGATCGACCGGGTCCTCGAGGTCGCCGATGGGCAGGATCGTGGTCGTTTCGGGGACACCCGGCCGGGCGCTCACAAGCGTCGCCTGGAGGACGCGGGCATCCGGGCGACGACGTGCGACCACGATGTGATCGGCGCCGCTGGCGTCCGCCAGTTCGGCGACGATGGCATCGAGGATGGCGTCCGGCGAGACCGAGCGAGACAGGCCGGACAGGATCCGCGCGAACGATTCGGCCTCCTCGCGCCGACCGATCTCGAGCTCCGTGACGGCCTGGCGGTGGCGGACCGCGGCGAACCCGATGAACAGAACCAGGGCAATGACTGCGATGTCGATAGCCGACGGGAACACGAAGAGTCGCAGGACGGAGATCAGTCCGAGGATGAAGAAGGAGCCGGCGAAGATCCACCAAGCGCGTCGCGTGCGACGCTCCGATGTCTCGGGCGATCGTGAAGACGGACGGTGGGGTTGGCTCACGTCAGGTATAGAGGATGGCGGACAAGGCGCCGCGCGTCCATGCCCGGGTCCAGTACCAGCGGGGCATCGGTCTTGGTACTTTCGTACCGGGCGGCCGGCGAGGGCCCCCTGTCAGGCGGCGGCGCCACCCGCCCGTGCGGCGTCGTGGCCGCCGTCGCGCTTCACCCGATAGAGCGCCTTGTCGGCTGCCGCGATGAGCTCAGTGGCGGTGCGCCCGTCGGCCGGGAAGGTCGCCACGCCGATCGAGGCACCGATCGGGACCGGTCCGCGCTGCTCGCCGACGTAGGCGTGGTCGCGGAAGGCTTGGAGGATCCGTTCGGCCGCCCTGGTCGCCTCGTCCCCATCGGTCTCCGGCAGGATGATCGCGAACTCGTCGCCGCCGTAGCGGGCCGGGATGTCCGAGGCGCGCAGGGTCGACCGGATGAGCTCCGCCGTCCAGGTCAGGACGCGATCGCCGAACAGGTGGCCGAACGTGTCGTTGACCAGCTTGAAATCGTCGAGGTCGAGCATCAGCACGCTCATCGCCCGGCGCCCCCGCTGGGTCCGCACGACCTCTTCGCCGAGTCGCTCGTGGAGGAACCGGTGGTTGTAGAAGCCGGTCAGCGGATCGCGGTCGGCGAGGTTGCGGGCCTCCTCGTAGAGGCGCGCGTTCTCGAGCGCCATCGCCGCCTCGTTGGCCATCGTCCGGGCCAGGCTCAGGCGCTCTTCGTTGAAGATGACCGAGCCGTTGGAGTTGAGCTCGACCAACCCGATCGACTGTCCCTTTGCGATCAGCGGCAGCATCGCCAGGATCCTCACCCCATCGCGAGCCATCAGCTCGAGCTCGGCGGGGTCGGCGGCCGGATCGTCGGCATCGATGATGACGGTCTCCTGGCGCTCGAGGACGCGGAGCGTCTGCGGATAGCCGGAGACCTCGAAGTACGGTTCGATCTCGTTGATCCGGTGGACCGGGTAGTAACCCATCGATTCGACCCGGCCGGCGGTTCGATCCCAGTAGCTGATGACGCATTCCTTGACGCCCATCGCGCGGGCCAGGTGGCCGGCCATCAGCTCGGCAACCTGGCGCGGGTCGAGGCTGCCCGACAGCTCCGCGCTCATGTCGAGCATGCGACGCAGCTCACGGGCCAGATCCTGGGTGCGTGTCAGCAGGCGGGTCGACCCGATGGTCGTTGCCGCCTGGTCGGCGAGGATCGTCAGCAGCCGCAGGTCGTCGGGTCCGAACCCATCGAGCCCGAGCTTGGACAGTGTGATGACGCCGATCGTCACGCCGTCGTGGCGCATCGGGACGACCAGCATCGACTCGTCGATGTCATGGGTCCCGGTGATGGTCTGGCCGCGCGGGTCGCGGTTGGCGTCCTGGACGAGGATCGGTTCGCCATGCAGCGCGACCCAGCCGGTAAAGCCTTCGCCGAGCTGGCAGGTGAGGAGCTCCATGTCGATGTGCTCGTATGCCCCGACCCGTCCCTCGAACGCGATCGGCACGACCTTGTCGCCGTCGATCAGGTAGACCCGGGCGTTGTGGTAGTCGATGATCCGGCGCGTCTCTTCGACGACCGTCCGGCCGACCCCTTCCGCCGTCCCGCTCCGGCTCATCCGGGCGGAGGCAGCCTGAAGGACCTCGAGATGGGCGGCCCGCGCCTCGGTCTGCTCGAACAGCTCGGCGTTGGCGAGGGCGATCGCGGCATGGGTCGCCAGCGTCGTGATGAACGCGACGTCGCCGCTCGTCCAGGCCCGGGGCTCCCGGGTGACCGCCGACAGGGCGCCGAGCACCCGGTCGTGATGGATGAGCGGGGCGATCAGGTGGCCGACCACCTCGAAGGCAGGGTCGTACGGCTCACGGCTGTGCTGCGAATCGCCGCGGACATCCGGGTAGGCGAGGACGTGGCCGGTGCGCAGGACCTCGCCGACCCAGCCCTCGTCGCGACGGAAGACCGGCAGGCGCCTGGCCAGGTCATCGGGAATGCCGGCCCAAGCCGCGACCTCGAGACGGTCGTCGCGCAGGACGCGGATCGTCGTCGCGTCGGCGCGCAGGGCGCGCTTGGCCTCGTCGACGACCATGCGGAACAGGTCCGCCCGGTCGTGCGAGGCGGCCAGACGTCCGGCGATCCCGAGGACGGTGTCGAGTCGCTCGGCGAGTTCGGCCTCGAGGGCGCGGCCCGACGGGCCCGACGCGCTCGTCACCGTGACGTCGACGGGGGCGACGACGACCGGGACGACCCGTTCAGGTCGCGTCAGGCGGCGGACGAACGCACGGGCGGCCGCGACCGATGCTCCGTCGGCTTTCGGGGCATCGCCCGACGCCCCGCTCTGGGCAGGTGGAGGGACATCGGCGACTGGGCGCGCGCGCACGTCCCGATGGTGGCACTCCAAGCGCCGGCCGCGGGACCGCCATCGGTCCCGGGCGGGGATAGGACCATCGTCCCGAGTGGCCTGCGCGGGTCCGATCCGTTGACCGCCCGAGCGTGGCCGGACTACACTCCGGCGGCGTCGCGGCCCCTCGTGGCTACGACCGTGCAGAGCCCGCATCGAGGTCAGCACGACCCGTGGACGACGGTCCCAGTCCCATCGACGGCACCTCCGCCGTCATCACCCGGAACCCGGTCCGTCCCGCTTCCTGACGGCTGATCGCGACCCGCCCGGGTCGCGCCATCCGCGGCGGGGCGTCCCGCATGCGAGGTGGCAACCATGCTCTACCTGAGCCAGGCCATCGGCCGACCCGTGCTCGACGCAAACGGGGAGCCGCTCGGCAAGGTCGATGACCTCATCGTCGCCGTCGGCGATCGATACCCGCCGGTCACCGGTCTCGTCGTCGTGACCGATCGGCGCCGGATCTTCCTGCCCTGGTCGCAGGTCGCGCGGTTCGATGCCGGCGGGGCGCGCCTGTCTGGCGCGACCATCGACATCACGCGCTTCGCGCAGCGCCCGAACGAGATCGGGCTGCGCGCCGACCTGCTCGACAAGCAGATCGTCGACATCGACGGGCGCAAGGTCGTGCGCGTCAACGATCTCGGCCTCGACGACGTCGAAGGCCGTCTCCATCTGGTCGCCGTCGATGTCGGGGCGTCCGGTCTGCTGCGCCGGCTCGGGATCGAGGGCGCCTACCGGATCCTCGCCCGCAACCTGCGCCTGCCGACCCCGGAGCGCTACATCGACTGGGAGGACGTCGATCCGGTCGAGACGAGCATCGCCTCGATCCGGCTGCGCGTCCCGCATGCCGGCTTGACCGAGCTCCACCCGGCCGACCTCGCCACGATCATCGACCAGCTGGCGCCACGTGATCGTGCCGGGGTCCTTGCCGCGCTCGACGACGAGGCGGTCGCCGATGCCATCGAGGAGATGGAGCCCGAGACGCAGGTCGAGGTCCTCGAGGGTCTCCACCCCGAACGGGCCGCCGACATCCTCGAGGAGATGTCACCCGACGACGCCGCCGACCTCGTCGCCGACTTGTCCGACAGCACGCGCCAGGAACTGCTCGGGTTGATGGAGGCCGACGAGGCCAAGGAGCTCGGTGGCCTGCTCGCCTTTCCCGAGGACACCGCGGGCGGGATGATGACCACCGAGTTCGTGGCCGTCCGTGCCGACCTGACCGCCGCGCAGACGATCGAGCGACTGCGCGAGCTCGAGCCCGACGCCGAGACGATCTACTACGTCTACGTCGTCGACGCCGACGGACAGTTGGTCGGGGTCCTGTCGCTGCGCGACCTCATCGTCGCTCCCCCATCGACCCCGATCGGCGAGGTGATGATCGACGAGCCTGTGGCCGTCGACGTGCTCGCCGACCGTGACGACGTGGCCGGCCTCGTCGCCCGCTACAACCTGCTGGCCGTGCCGGTCGTCGATGCGGATCGGAGACTGGTCGGCATCGTGACCGTCGACGACGCGATCGACACGATCCTTCCCGCCAATCGACGGCGGCGCGGGATCCCGGCCGTGACCCGAAGCCAGGGCTGATCCGTGCGGTTCCCGTTCGCCCGTCTGCGCGAACGCCTGGCCGCGCGTGACGTGCTGCGCCTGCGCGGTCGGTTCCGCGGACGGCGCGGACTGGTCGCCTTCCTGGCGGTCATGGGACCGGGCCTCATCGCCGGCATCGCCGGCAACGACGCGGGCGGGATCACGACCTACAGCGTCTTGGGCGCGACGACGGGCCTCTCGCTCCTCTGGATCTTCCCGATCACCATCGTCATCCTCGCCATCGTGCAGGAGATGGCCGCCCGGCTCGGGGTGGTCACCGGACAGGGCCTGTCCGACCTGATCCGCGACCGGTTCGGGGTGCGGCCGACGGCGTTCGCGATGGTGATCCTGCTCATCGCCAACGTGGCCAACACGGTGGCCGAGTTCTCAGGCGCCGCGGCAGCCCTCGAGATCTTCGGGATCTCGCGCTACATCGCGGTGCCGATCGTCGGCATCGCCATCTGGGCGCTGGTCATCAAGGCGAGCTACCGGACCGTCGAGCGCGTCTTCCTGGCGGTGATCGTCGTGTTCCTGACCTACATCGCCTCGGCGATCCTGGCCGACCCCGACTGGGGCGCCGTCGGACGGGCGCTGGTGACACCGCACCTCGATCTCGCCCCGGCCGAGCTGCTGCTGGTCGTCGCGGTGGTCGGGACGACGATCACGCCGTACATGCAGTTCTACCTGACCAGCGCCGTGGCCGAGAAGGGCATCGGCGAGGACGAACTCAGGCTCGAGCAGGCCGACGCGATCGGCGGCTCGCTGTGGACCAACATCATCGCGATCTTCATCGTCGTCGCGGCCGCCGCGACGATCGGTGTGGCCAGCGGCACGATCTCGTCCGCGGCCGATGCAGCGAAGGCGCTGGAGCCGGTCGCGGGGCGGCTGGCCGAGGCTTTGTTCGCGGTGGGCCTGTTCGGAGCGAGCGTGCTCGCCGCGACGATCATGCCGCTGTCCACGGCGTTCGTGATCTGCGAGGCGTTCGGCTGGGAATCCGGTGTCGACAAGCGCTTCGGCGACGCCCGGGCGTTCTTCTCGATCTACACGTTCGTTCTGGCCGCCGGGGCACTGGTGGTGCTGATCCCGGGCCTCGACCTGCTACCCGTCATCATCGCCTCGCAGAACCTGCAGGGCCTGCTGCTGCCGGTCGTGCTGGTGTTCATGGTCCTGTTGGTCAACGACGCGCGCCTCATGGGGGCCCACCGCAATGGGCGCGTCGGGAACGTGCTGGCCTGGGCGGCGGTCGGCCTGGTAATCGTCCTCGACGTCGTGCTGCTCGGGGTCGTGGCGCTCCAGATCGTGGGGATCGACGTCGGCTGAGGTCCGGGCCGGGCCCGTGCCCCATTCGCCGGCCACCAAGCCGGCCTTCTCCCCAGGAGAACAAAAGGCGCGGAAACGGGGCGAATCGGGCACCGGGAGCCAAGTTCGACCTCGGGACCTGCCCGATCCCGACTCAAAGCCATCCCGTGGGCCCACTGGGACGCCTTGGCGAAGCCTGAACGCCTCTGCGCGCGCCGATTCAGCCCAGATAAGCGCCGGTCGAACGAGACTTGTTCTGCTGTGGAGAACGGCCGCCGATCGGAGCCCCATGGAGGAGGCCCGTGGCCACTATGACGACCAGGATCAGCCGCCTGGCGATCAACGATGGCGATCGCCAGCTCCGACGGACCTGCATCCGCTTCGGCGAGGAGATCCGCGAGATCCGCCTCCGCGCCGGAATCAGTCAGGCCGCCCTGGCGCGCGCGATCGGTGTCGCTCGCTCGGTGATCTGCCGGATGGAGCAGGGTGACCCAAACGTCTCGGCGCGGATCCGGTCCCGCGCGGTCGCAGCCTTGGGCGCGGATTTCCGGATCGCCGTCTTTCCGAGTGGAGCGCCACTGATCCATGACGCCGCCCATGCGCGGATCGTCGAGTCCGTCCTGCGCCAGTGTCATCCGAGCTGGCGCCGCACGATCGAGGCGCCCGTCCCAGGGCCAAGCCGGCGCTCGACCGACATCCGCCTCGACCGCGGCGAAGACGTCGTCCTGATGGAGGTCGAGACTCATGTCCGGGCTCTCGAGGCCATCATTCGAGAAGGGTCCGAGAAACGGTCTGCATTCGCGGGCGCGGACGACAGACGACAGTGGATCCATGTCGTCCTGGTGCTGCCGCCGACCCGACACCACAGATCGCTCGTGCGTGCCCACCCAGCGATCGTGGCCGCAGCCTTTCCCGCGAGCCACGCGGATCTCGAACGGGCGCTCACAGCACCGGATCAGGCATGGCCAGGCGACGGGATCCTGTGGGTCTCGACGGACCGTCGAGTCGCCTAGTGCGAGTGCCCCTCGCCGGCAGCAGCCGTCCTCAACGGCCACTCAACGTTTTCGGCGGCCGGCCCGTACGCCACCGGGAAGCCATGTGCCTCCCAGGTCGGGACACCACTCGCGACCGTCACCACGTCCTCGAACCCGGCCGCACGCAACATCGACGCGGCCACACTCGAGCGATAGCCGCTGGCGCAGATCGTGGCGATCGGACGGTCGCGCGGCAGGCGGTCGAGCATCTCCGGCAGCTCACCCGCCCCGATGTGGGTCGAGCCCGGAACGTGGCCGGCCTCGTACTCGGACGGCTGGCGGACATCGATGACGAACGGCGCCTCCGGCCCGCCGGCCGTGAGGCGAGCGGCGAGGGTCTCGACCGTGAGCACCGTGCCGGCCTCGACCGGGCGCCCGGCACGTCGCCAGGCGTCGATGCCGCCGTCGATGTAGCCGACGAACTGATCGAAACCGATGCGCAGCGCCTGGCGGGCGAGGTCGTCGAGATCGGCACGACTCTCGACCAGGAGAATGATCGGACGGTCCGGATCGACCACCCAGCCGAGCCACGTCCCGAACGACGACCCGGCCGGGATCGACAGCGAACCCGGGATGGCCTCGCGTGCATGGTCGTGCGGCGAACGCGCGTCGACGATGAGCGCTCCGCGTCCGAGCGGGCCCTCCAATCCGTCGCCGGACAGCGGCAGAACCTCGGGCACGACCCCGCCGAGCAACGGCGGTCCAGCCTGGTTCATCGGCCGCATCCGGGCGAAGTAGCGCGGGACGGTGGGCTGGCCGGCCAGCAACGCGCGGGCGAAGGCATCGACCTCCATCGGCCGCAGCAGCGGGTCATGGCGGCGTTCGTATCCGATCGTCGACCACGGCGTGGACGAGATCCCGGTCGAACACAGCGAGCCGGCGCCGTGTGTCGGGTAGACCATCACCGACTCCTCGTGCGGAAGGAGGACGTCGTGGAGCGAGTGGTACATGTCCCCGGCGTAGGCCCGCGCCCGGTCAGCGCCGAGCAGGTCTGTTCGCCCGACCGCCCCGACCAGCAGCGAGCCCCCCGTCAGCAGCAGGAACGGCTCATCTGCGCGGGACATGTCCGAGACGGCATAACTGACGTGCTCGGGGGTATGGCCTGGCGTGTCGAGCGTCCGGAAGCCGATCGTGCCGACCTCGAAGGCCTCACCGTGGCGGACCGGCCGATGCTCATGCGCCAACTCCGCCCCGGCTCCGATGACATGGGTCGCCCCGGTCAGCGCCGCGAGGTCGCGGCCACCCGACACGTAGTCGTTGTGAAGATGGGTCTCGACGACGTGGCTGATCCGCAGACCGGCCGACGCGGCCGCCTCAAGGTAGACATCGACATCGCGACGCGGATCCACGATCGCGGCCGTCCCGGCCCCCTCATCGGCGATCAGGGTCGAGAGATGGCCGAGTCCGTCGATCCGGTACTGGGTGACTCGCACCGCCCGAGTCTATATCGCGGAGGGCCATGCTAGACTCGCCGCGGCCCGCGCGGCCGCGCCCCATTGTCTTTAACGGAGATCCCCAGCGTGACCCAGCGCATCCTCATCCTGGGTGGCGACGGCTACCTCGGCTGGCCGACGGCCATGGCCCTGTCGCAAGCCGGCCACGCCGTCCACCTCGTCGACAACTTCGCCAAGCGCCAATGGGAACTCGAGATCGGCGTCCGCCCGCTCTTCCCGATCCCGACCCTCCAGGAGCGGATCCGCGCCTGGCGCGAGGTCACCGGGCGTGACATCGATCTGTCCGTCGGCGACCTGACCGACTACGGCTTCGTCGAGTCCGTCGTCCGCGACGTCCGGCCCGACACGATCATCCACTACGGTGAGCAGCCGTCCGCCCCCTACTCGATGATCGACGTCCGGCACGCGACGTACACCCAGGCGAACAACGTGATCGGCAACCTCAACGTCCTGTTCGCCATCCGCGACGTCAGCCCCGAGACCCACCTCGTCAAGCTCGGCACCATGGGCGAGTACGGCACGCCCGACATCGACATCGAAGAGGGCTACCTGACGGTCGACCACAACGGCCGGCAGCACACGTTCCTGTACCCGAAGACACCGGGCTCGATGTACCACCTGTCGAAGGTCCACGACAGCCACAACATCCATTTCGCCACCCGGATCTGGGGCCTGCGGGCGACCGACCTGAACCAGGGCGTCGTCTACGGCATCGAAACCGACGAATCGGCGCTCGACCCGCGCCTGGCGACGAGCTTCCACTACGACGAGGTCTTCGGGACGGCGCTCAACCGGTTCTGCGTCCAGGCCGCGATCGGCCATCCGCTGACCGTCTACGGGAAGGGCGGCCAGACGCGCGGCTATCTCAACATCCGCGACACGGTCGCCTGCGTCGCCCTTGCGACCGAGACACCGGCCGATCCCGGCCAGCTCCGTGTGTTCAACCAGTTCACCGAGCAGTTCAGCGTCCTCGAGCTCGCCGAACGGGTGAAGGCGGCCGGCGAACACCTCGGCTGGACGGTCACCATCGAGCACACCACGAACCCGCGGGTCGAGATGGAGCAGCACTACTACAACGCCCGTCACACCGGCCTGCTCGGCCTCGGTCTCCAGCCGCGCCTCCTGAACGAGGAGCTGATCGACACGATGCTCGCGCGGATCAAGGAGCACGAGCGCGGGATCGACCCGGCCACTCTCGTCCAGAACGTCCGCTGGGTGCCCCGCACGCTCGAGCCAAGTCACGCCTGACACGGCCGGCCCTGCGAGCGGCGTGACGCGAACGGTCCTCATCACCGGTGGGGCCGGATTCATCGGCTCCAACCTCAGCAGGCGACTGGTCCGCGGCGGCGATCGTGTCCGCATCCTCGACGACCTGTCGATCGGGCAGACCGCCTACCTGGAGGGTGTCCCGCTCGAGCTGGTGCGCGGCTCGCTGGCCGACCCGGACACGGTCCGCGCGGCCGTCGACGGTGTCGACGCCATCGTCCACCTGGCGGCGCGGGCCGGGATCGACGACTCGGTGCGCGATCCCCTCGGGACATTCGAGGCCAACGTCGCGTGGTCTGTCGGGCTGCTCGAGGCGGCGCGAGCTGCCGGGATCCGGCGGTTCGTGTTCGCCTCGTCGAACGCCGCGGCCGGCGACCACCTGCCACCGAGCGACGAGAACGACCTCCCCCACCCCATCTCGCCGTACGGAGCGTCCAAGTTGGCGATCGAGGCCTACTGCCAGGCGTATGCCGCCACATTCGGCATGGCCGCCTGCTCGCTTCGCTTCTCGAACGCCTACGGCCCGTACTCGCTGCACAAGCGGAGCGTCGTCGCGGCCTGGCTGCGGGGCGCCCTCGCCGGCCGGCCGATCGAGATCAACGGCGACGGCCACCAGACCCGCGACTTCGTCCACGCCGACGACCTGGCAGCCGCGGTCGAGGCTGTCCTGAACGCGCCCGAGGCCGACGTCGCGGGCGAGCTGTTCCAGGCCGGGACCGGGATCGAGACGACCGTCGCCGCGCTGGCCGACGAGATCGCCCGGGCCGTCGGTCGGCCGGTCGAGATCAGCCATGGGCCGGCACGCGTCGGCGACGTGGAACGGAACGTGGCCCGGGTCGACAAGGCGGCGACGGTCCTCGGCTATCGCGCCCGCGTGCCGCTCGCCGACGGGCTGGCCGCCACCGCGGCCTGGTTCGCCGCCGCGCTCGAGGATCCGGCGTTGGCCGCTGTCGAGGCCCACGCCGCGTCAGGCTCCGAATGAACCGGCCCCGATGACCGCGTCAGCGGAGGGGCCGACCAGTCCCCCACCCGATCCCGGCCCCGATCCCGGCCTCGATCCCGGCCTCGATCCCGGCCTCGAGCCTGTGCCGGATCCGGCACGGCGCCCGGCCTCGCCTCTCCTGCGCGACGCGTTCATCACGATCGTCACCAGGTTCGGGCTGGCGTTCCTCATCTTTGCCACCGACATCGCCCTGGCCCGGCTGCTGGGGCCGTCAGCCAAGGGCCGCTTCGCGCTCGTCCTGCTGTATTCGCAGCTCGCCGCGCTGATCGTCGGCTGGGGGATGGACCAGGCCCTTGCCGTCGTCGCCGGCCGCGACCGCCAGACGGCCCGCCAGGGGATGGCCAACGCGCTCGTCTGGACCGCGGTCGCCGGCGGGTCTGCGGTGCTCGTCTCGCTGTGGCTCTATGGCATCCCTGGGCCGGGGCGCCCCGACGGCCCGCTCTCGAGCCTCATCCCGAACCTGTCC